>Ga0180436_10002645_pt1 | contig 16847 bp, 15 predicted proteins | sample SS_ome_2_FD_132434 | JGI IMG/M metagenome (GOLD analysis project Ga0180436, IMG submission 132434) | Hypersaline lake sediment archaeal communities from the Salton Sea, California, USA - SS_3_S_2 metaG | ecosystem: Environmental > Aquatic > Non-marine Saline and Alkaline > Hypersaline >...
GGCGATCGCCGCGGGACGCGACACGCTGGCGCTGGTCGCCTACACCTCCGGCACCACGGGCCGGAGCAAGGGGGCGACGTTGACCCACGGCGGCCTGCTCGCCAACGCGCGGGCGGTCGGCCGCGCGTGGCGCTGGACGCCGGACGACCACCTGCTCCTGAGCCTGCCGCTGTTCCACATCCATGGGCTGGGCGTGGGCTTCCACGGCACGCTGGCGCACGGCGCGGCGCTGACGCTGCACCGCCGTTTCGACGCGGCGACCGTGCTGGCCGCCCTCGAGGGCGGCCCGGCGACCCTCTTCTTCGGCGTGCCGACGATGTACGTCCGCCTGCTCGGCGAGGCCGGCGAGGGCGCCCGGCGCCTCGCCCGCCTGCGCCTCCTGGTGTCCGGCTCGGCGCCCCTCGCCGCGGAGACGCTCGCCGGCGTCGAGCGCGCGTTCGGCCTGCGCATCCTGGAGCGCTACGGCATGACCGAGACGGTGATGCTGACCGGCAACCCCTACGCCGGGCCGCGCAAGCCTGGGACCGTGGGCCTGCCCTTCGACGGCGTCGAGCTGCGGCTGGCCGCGGCGAACCCGCGAGCCGACGCGCCGGGCGACGCCGCCGGCGAGGTCCAGGTCCGCGGCCCCTCGGTGACGCGCGGTTACTGGAACGACCCCGAGGCGTCGGCGGCCGCCTTCACCCCCGACGGCTGGTTCCAAACCGGCGACCTCGGCACGCTGGACGCGGACGGCTACCTGACGCTCAGCGGCCGGGCACGGGAGCTCATCATCAGCGGCGGCTTCAACGTCTACCCGCGCGAGGTCGAGGAGGCGATCGCCTCGCTGCCGGGCGTGCGCGAGGCGGCGGTGGTGGGGCTACCCGACGCCGATCTGGGCGAACGCGTCGCGGCGGCCATCGTGCGCGACCCTCGAGGACCCGAGATCGACGCCGGCGGCGTCACGCGTCACTGCCGGGAACGGCTCGCCGGCTTCAAGGCGCCACGGACCGTAGTCTTCGTCGAGGAGCTGCCGCGCAACGCCATGGGGAAGGTGTTGCGGCACGTCGTTCGCGAGCGGCTGCTGACGGGTCCCTGACGCCGGCCGGGGCGTGCCCGCGCCCGCCGTCTTCGGTTCAGGCGGGCGCGACGTCCGTGGCCTCCCCGCCGCCGCGCGCCGACGCGTAGAGCGCCTCGATGGCGGCGATGTTGGCGGCGGCCTCCAGGGCGTCGTAGCGCGGTGGCGCCCCCTGCAGGGCACAGGCGGCGAAGTGCTCGACCATCCGCTGGTAGGAGTCGACCGGCTCGAAGGCGATGACCTCCGGCGGCGTGGGCGGTCGCTGCAGCTCGAGCGCCACCGTCTCGCCCGTCGGGACGAAGGCGTGCCGCACGCGCGCGACCCCCTTCTCGCCGACCACCAGGACGTCCTCGCTGCGGGCCGCGGCGAGCGAGCAGGCGATCTGCGCGACCCGGCCGCCCTCGAAACGCAGCGAACCCATGAGCTGCTCGTCCACCCCGGACTTGCCCCAGCGCGCCCGCGCCTGCGCCTCGCCGGGCTCCACGCCCATCAGCGTGCGGGCCACGTTCACGGCGTAGCAGCCCACGTCCATGAGGGCACCGCCACCGAGTTCCAGGTTGAGCCGGATGTTGGCCGGATCGGTGACCGTAAAGGTGAAGCTGGCCTGCACGAAGCGCAGCTGGCCGAGCTCGCCCCCGTGGACGGCGGCGATGAGCCGCTCGATGCGCGGATGGAAGCGGTACATGAACGCCTCCATCAGGACCACCCCATGGGCGGCGGCCGCGTCGTGCATGGCGCGCCCCTCGGCGGCCGTCATGGCCATGGGCTTCTCGCACAGCACGTGCTTGCCGGCTTCGGCGGCGCGGATCGTCCACGTCGCGTGCTGGGCGTTGGGCAGCGGGACGTAGACGGCGTCGATCTCGGGATCGTCGAGCAGCGCCTGGTAGGAGCCGCAGGTCCGCAGCGACGCGAGGTCGCTGCCGACGGTCGCCTCGAGGTCCTGCCGCAGGTCGTCCGCCATCTCGGCGGCGCGTTCGGCGTCACGCGACGCGATCGCCAACAGGATCCCGTTCGAGGAACGCACGATGGCGGGGGCCACGGCCTTGCGGCCGATGCGGGCGGTGCTCAGCACCCCCCAGCGGAGTCGTTCGGTACCAGGCACGGAGTCCTCCCGTCGGTCGTCGCCGGCGGCCGCGGACCGGGTCCTCCGCCGGGGCCGCCGGATGGGGGTCGTCTTCCTCATGCTACGCCGCCGCCGGGCGTCGCCGCCGGCCGCGCGGTGCTAGGTTGGTCCCCATGCCCCGCACTTCGAGCCTGATCATCGCCACGGGCGCGTTCCTGGGCGCCGCCTCGCTGCTCATCCTCTTCGTCCTGGGCAACGTCCTCATGGCCGGGCTGGTGTTGCTCGTCGCGGTCGTGGACGTGGTCCTGGGCGTCGCGATGCGAGCCCGGCTGGACCGCTGAGGTCGAGCCGGCCCCGCGCGCCCGGCGACGCTGGCCTACAGCGTCGCCTGGATGAACACCAGCACGAACAGCGCGACGGTCTCGACGATGCCGATCGCCATGAGGTAGTTGCCCAGGCCCTTGCCGGTGTCGCCCAGCGCGTCGGCCGCGGCGGCGCCCACGCGCCCCTGCCCGTAGGCGGACGCCGCGATGCCCAGGCCGCCGAACAGGCCGGCCGCCATCATCGCAGGGAAACCGACGAGATCGCCGGCGGCCACGCGCTCGCTGGCGACCCGCACGATCGTGTTCATGAGGATCATGCCGTAGATCGTCTGCGACAGCGGCGCGCCGATGAAGGTGACGAGGATGAACGGCACCGGCTTCTCCTGCGCGTAGCACCGCTTCCAGACGCCGACCGCGGCGAGGCCGGCGGCGGCGGTGCCGAGGGCCGAGCCCGCGGCGGAGATGCCGAGCACGGCGGCCGCGCCGGCCTGGCCTAAGGAGAGCATCATCTCGGGGTCCATGCGGGTTCTCCTTCCGTGTCCTGCGGGGCCGCACGCGTGAACGGCCGGTACGGGTGCCCGGTCCAGGACAGGCTCAGGTGGCTGGCGAACTCGAGCGTGTTGAGGCGCACGCCGTGCACCAGGACGCCCATCACGGCCAGCAGGATGTTCAGCGTGTGCCCGAACAGCAGCACCAGCGCACTCACGACGGCGCCGAGGACGCCGCCCAACTCGATCGATCCCGCCAGGGCGTTGAACGACTCGGCGACGGCGAAGCTGGCCGCCCCCACCGCGAACAGCCGGACGTACGAGACGACGTCGACGAAGTTGCTCACGAGGTTCAGCGGCAGCATGGCGTGGGTGAACCACTCCTCGCGCAGCCTGTGCCAGGGGGTGATGAAGACCGCGATCAGGACGACGCCGACGCCCAGCGACACCCACGCCAGCGGCGGGAAGGGGTCGCCGAGGACCAGCTGGCGCGCCAGGAAGTACATCGTCCAGGTGGTCGCGATCCACCCGGCCTCGACGAGCGCGCGGGTCGAGTTGAAGAAGCGCACGACGTTCCAGGCGTGGGCCAGGGTGAGGTGGACGACGCCGATGGTGAACGCCAGCGTCATCACGTTCCTCTCCTCCGTCAGCCACTCGAGCCGCAGCGCCGCCAGGGCGGAGGGCAGGGCGGCGACACCGAAGAAGTTGCCGGAGGCCAGGCCCCAGGCGATCGTCGCGAGCGAGAGCGTGCGCAGGAGTGTGGTCACCCGCCGCGGTGCGGACGGCATGCGCCGGCGCGCGACCTCGCCGAGCACCAGGAACAGCAGGCCGTAGCCGGCGTCGCCGACGATGATCGCGAAGAACAGCCCGAAGAACACCAGGAACGAGGCGCTGATGTCGACCTGCCCGTAACCGGGCACGATCCCGAGGAAGGAGAAGAGTGGCTCGATCGGCTGCACCCAGCGCGGGTTGCGAATGAGGGTCGGCGCCGCGGCGGGGTCCTGCACCTCGGAGACCCACAGCCCCCAGCTGCGCGCCCGCGCGAGTTCCTCGACCCGCGGCACCTCGTCCGCCGGGACGAACCCGCGCAGCACGACGACCGCGCCGACGGTCTCCATGGCGGCGCGCGCCTCCTCGAAGCGCACCGTGTCCGCCGCCTCCTGCAGCCACGCCGCGAGCAGCGGCCGCGAACGCCGCAGGCGCGCGAGCCGCTCGCGCGCCTGGCTCGCCTCGGCCTCCACGCCGGCGATCTCGTGCGCCAACCGCTCCGGGGGCTCGTCCGGCACGCGGACCTCGTCCGGCACCTGGGCCGCGGCGACGACCTCGGCCGGCCCGACGAGCGCCAGCGACTGCCGCCCGTGGTCGTGCCCGAGGTCGACCCATACCGCGCCCTCCACCGGGTCGGGCCGCCGTCGCGGGGGCACGCGCGCGAGCCGCAGGGCCAGCCCGTCGGCCTTCAGGCGCCGCAGGGAGGCCGGGTCGAAGGGGCCGAACGGCGCGAGTCGATGGTGCTCGGCCTCGAGTTCGCTGCGGGTGCGCTCCAGGTCCGCCAATCGCTCGGCGAGCCGTTCGATCTCGGCGACGAGCTCCTCGGGGCGATGGCGCGCGCCGCCGTGCCCGCGGCCGGTCACGCGACCCTCGCCCGCCGCCGCCGTCGCCCGCGGCTCGCCGCCGTCGGCCTCGACGCGCGCCAGGACGTCGGCGGCGTGGTGGGCGCGCGCCAGGCGGGCGCGCGCCACGGAGAGCGCGTCGCTGCCGGCGGACGCCTCCTCGGAGAGGTGCAGGACGCCGGCCCGCTGCAGCGCGTCGAGCGCCGAGGCCTGGTCGGAGCGGGCGGCGACGATCGCCACTTCGCGCATGGGGACGATCACGCCGTTCGCTCCCGCGCGGCGCTCTTCGCCTTGGCGATCTTGGCGCGCACGACCTCGGCGGCCTGCTGGTCGCCGAGCGCGATGCGGATGACGCGCAGCGCCTCCTCGGCCTCGGGGATCTTCACCTTCTCGAAGAGGTTGACCCGCTGGCTCGTCAGGCGCAGCTCGTCGGCCAGGCGGCTCCGTTGCTCGGCCAGCACCTGACGGCGCCATCGCAATTCCGTGAGCCGCTCGAGGAAGACGACGGCCTCGTCGACCCACGGCGGGGTGCGGTCGGGCGGCGGGGTCCGCCGCTCCCAGCGGAAGCCCTCCACCGTCGGCAGCGTCACGCCCGCCACGCTCGTCTCGCCCTCGTGCACCTCGGCCAGGGAGACGAAGGCGTGAAGCGGCTGGGGTTCGGCCCACAGCCCGATCCAGGCGCCCAGGCCACGCAGCAGCTCGGTCTCCTCCTCGCCCACCCGGTGGATGGCGACCTCCACGCGCCGCAGTTCGATCTGCAGCTGCTGCTGCTTCAGGCGCAGGGTGGGCAGGTAGCGTCGGAAGCGCGCCAGGGCGTCGCGTTGGCGCTTGAGCTCGTGCTTGCTGGCCCGAACGCGGCTCATCGCGCGGGCCAGTGGCGCTCGATCAGCGCCGTCGCCAGCCCCGTCTGCTCGGGCTCGAAGCACTCCGCCAGCAGCGCCCAGCCGACGTCGAGCGCGGCCTCCAGGGGCAGGTCGACCTCGAGGTCCATGAGCCGCTCCTCGAAGCCGACCCCGTAGCGCAGGAGCTGCTCGTCCCACTCGCTCATGCGGAAGCCCATCGCGCGCTTCTCGAGCGTCTCGCGGTAGGCGGCGTAGAGCTGGATCATCGTGTTCATCAGCGCGCGATGGTCGTCGCGCGTGTCGCCGTTGACCAGTTGCTTGAGACGGCTGAGGCTGCCGAAGGGCTCGATGCGCCCGCCGCGCAGGTAGAACTGCCCCTCGGTGATGTAGCCGGTGTTGTCGGGCACCGGGTGCGTGACGTCGTCGCCGGGCATCGTCGTCACCGCCAGGATGGTGATCGAGCCGGCGTCGTCGAAGTCGACGGCCTTCTCGTAGCGGGCCGCCAGCTGGCTGTAGAGGTCGCCGGGGTAGCCGCGGTTCGACGGGATCTGCTCCATCGTGATGGCCACCTCCTTGAGGGCGTCGGCGAAGTTCGTCATGTCGGAGAGCAGCACCAGCACGCGCTCGCCCCGCAACGCGAAGCGCTCGGCGACGGCCAGCACCATGTCGGGCACCAGCAGGCACTCCACGGTGGGGTCCGCCGCGGTGTGGATGAACGCGACCGTGCGGGCCAGGGCGCCGGCCTCCTCCAGGGTGTCGCGGAAGTAGAGGTAGTCGTCGTGCTTGAGTCCCATCCCGCCGAGGATGATGCGGTCGACCTCGGCCTGCAGGGCGATGCGGGCGAGCAGCTCGTGGTAGGGCTCGCCCGGGACCGAGAAGATCGGCAGCTTCTGGCTCTCGACCAGGGTGTTGAACACGTCGATCATCGGGATGCCCGTCCGCACCATCGTGCGCGGGATGATGCGCATCGACGGGTTGACGGAGGGACCGGCGATGTCGACGCCCTCCTCCTCGATCTCGGGGCCGCGGTCGCGGGGGCGCCCGGCACCGTCGAAGACCCGGCCCAACAGGGCGTCGGACGCCGGGACGCGCATGGGCCGCCCGAGGAAGCGGACGCGCGCATCGGTCGGCAGGCCGCGTCCGCCGGCGAACACCTGCAGGTAGGCGCGCTCGCCCTCGAGGCGGATGACCTGGGCGAGCGAGGTCCCGCCGGGCCAACTGATCTGGGCCAGCTCGCGGTTGGTGGCGTCGCGCGCCTGGACCGCCACCACGCTGCCCGCGATGCGTTCGAGCCGCGTGTACGCCTTATGCATCGTCCCGCATCCCCTCCAGCAGGCCGCGCACGCGGTCGCGGCCGGCGTCGAAGGCCGCCCCGCCCCACGGTGCTCGGTTCCATTCCTTCGTCGCCTGCGTCAGCGTTTGGAACCAGCGTCGCGCGGCGTCCTTGCCCTCGAGCTTGAGGGAGGCGCGCAACACCCTGGCGATCTCGCCGAAGACGACCGACTGGCGTTCTGCGCTGGTCGCGCCGTCGACCTCGTGGAAGGCGTCCTGCTGCAAGTAGGCGCTGTCGAGGTACTCGGCCTTGAGGTAGCTGACGAAGTCGTCGAGGCCCGTGCCCTCCTCGCCGACGACCTTCATCATCTGGGCGACCTCGTGGCCCTCGAGCAGCACCGTCCGAGCGAGCGCGATGTCGTCGGCGTCGACGACGCCGGCGTAGTGGCTCCAGCTCTCGAGCGGGTCGATCGCGGGGTAGCGGCGGGCGTCCGAGCGCGCGCGCGACAGGCCGTGGAAGGCGCCGACGACCTTGAGCGTCGCCTGCGTGACGGGCTCCTCGAGGTTGCCGCCGGCGGGGCTCACGGTCCCGCCGATGGTGACCGAGCCGGTCCCGCCGTCGCGCAACGACACCAGGCCGCCGCGCTCGTAGAAGGCGGCGACGACGGACTCGAGGTAGGCCGGGAAGGCCTCCTCGCCGGGGATCTCCTCGAGGCGGCCGGACACCTCGCGCAGGGCCTGCGCCCAACGGCTGGTGGAGTCGGCGAGCAGCAGCACGTCGAGGCCCATCTGGCGGTAGTACTCGGCGACGGTGACCGCCGTGTACACGCTGGCCTCACGGGCCGCGACCGGCATCGAGCTGGTGTTGCACACGATGACCGTGCGCTCCATCAGGCTTCGGCCGCTGCGTGGGTCGACGATCTCGGGGAACTCGCGAAGCGTCTCCACGACCTCCCCCGCGCGCTCCCCGCAGGCGGCGACGACGACCACGTCCACCTCGGCGTGGCGGCTGGTGAGCTGCTGCAGCACGGTCTTCCCCGCCCCGAAGGGCCCCGGGATGCAGTAGGTGCCGCCGCGGGCGACCGGGAACAGCGTGTCGACGATGCGGATCTTGGTCACCAGCGGCCGGTCGGGCCGCAGGCGCTCGCGGTAGGCACGGATCGGCATCTTCACCGGCCAGCGCTGCACCATGGTGACCTGCCGCACGCGACCGGCTTCGTCCTCGAGCGTGGCGACCACGTCGTCGACCCGCAGCTCGCCGGCCGCGGCGACGTCGCGCACCGTCCACCAGCCGTCCCAGCCGAACGGCAGCATGATGCGGTGGTCGATGACGCCCTCGGGCACCGTGCCCAGCGCGTCGCCGGCCCGCAGCGCGTCGCCGATCGCGACGCTCGGCGTGAAGGCCCAGCGGCGCTCGCGGTCGATCGGCGCGAGGTACTTGCCGCGTGCCAGGAAGTAGCCACTCGCTGCCGCCAGCTCCGCCAACGGGTTCTGCAGGCCGTCGACCACCAGGCCGAGCAGGCCGGGGCCGAGTTCGGCGGAGAGCATCTCGCCGGTGAACTCGAGCCGTCCGCCGACGAAGAGGCCGGTGGTGTCCTCGAACACCTGCAGGTCCGCCGTGTCGCCACGGACGCGGATGAGCTCGGCCTTGAGCCTGAGGTCGCCGATCTCGGCGTAGCCCACCTCGTTCTGGATCACGGGCTGATCGAAGGCGGCGGTCACCAGCGGGCCGCTCACCGCGACGATGCGTCCGACGTTAGCCATGGCGCTCCTCGATGCGACGCTGCGCGGCCTCCAGCACGCGCCAACCGGCGTCCTCGTCCCAGCCCGCCCGGCGCCACGCCAGCCGCAACTGCACGGCCCGGGCGACCAGCGCCGCGAAACCGTCGGGGTCGTTGACGCGCAGTTCGTCGGCCAGCCGCCAGCGGAGCTCGTCGAGCGCGCGCTCGCGGGCGCCCGGGTGCGGCTGCTCGAAGGCGGCGGCCACGCCCTCCGCGACGTCCACGCGGAACCCGGCGGGCCGCCTGAGGTACGGCTGCGGGTCGACGCGCGCCTTGGCGCACCGTTCGAGCACGATGGCGTCGTCGACCAGGTCGCTGAACTGGGCCCAGGCGCGCGTCGCCGGGTCGCTCAGCGGGGGCCGCGCCTCGCGCCCGGGCGGGACGGTCGCGACCGCGCCCGCGTCGGGCCGCCCCTCCGCCGGAGAGACCCCCATGAGCCACGCGAGGTCGCGGGTGCGTTCGTCGCCCACGAAGCCGGCGCAGCGCTCGAGGACGTCGTCGAGGCGGACGTCGGGCGTGTCGCCGAGGCGGGGGGTCGGGAGGCTCGACAGGAGGTAGGCGATCATCAGCCGGGCTCCGCCGGCGTCTTGTCCAGCAGCTGCATGGCCTTCGGCGCCACCTTGGGCAGGATGCGCGCCAGGTGCGGCCGCAGGTGGTGCGTCAGGGCCTCGGCGATCGCGTCGATCGTGAAGTCGTGCTCGACGTGGTCTTCGACCATGACCACTCGGAAGCCCTTGACGACGTCGTTGTCGAGATCGAGCTGCACGCCCTCGAGCAGACGATCGCGGTACCGGCCGGCGTAGAGGCTCACCAGGGCCTCGAGGTCCGCCTCGTTGAGCAGGACGCTCATCCGCCGCTCGCGGCCGCCGCGGGCGACGTACGCCTCGCTCATCTTGGCGAGCATCTCCGCCAGCAGTTCGGGCTTCAGCTCCTCCTCGAGCGACGCGTGGACGAGGCCCGAGAGCAGCTTCTCGACCGCATGGCTCACCGCGATCAGCAGGTCGCGGCCCGCCTGCTCCAACGCGTGGGCGCTGCGCTCCGTGTAGGCCTCCGCGTCGCGTTCGGCGCGCTCCAGCAGCCGCGCGGCCTGCGCCTCGGCCTCGCGCACCAGCGCGTCGGCCTTGGCCTCGGCCTCCGCCACGATGGCCTGCGCCCGGCGCTGGCCCTCCTCGACGGCGTCACGCTGCAGGCGGTCGATCAGGGCCTGGAGATCCTCAGGCATGGCAAACCTCTCTGCCCCCCTCTGGCGCGCCGGAGCGAACTCCGGACCGCGACCCCCGGCTAGGGCGCCCGCCGGCGGCGGCGCCGTCGAGCGGTGCGACTTCGCGCCATTCGACCACCCACCCGCTCGTGAGACCAGGAACAAACGTCCGCCGGCGACCCGTCAGGCACGCGGTCCGCTCACCCCGCCGGCGGCGCGCGCCGGCGGCACCGGCACGCGGCGCGGCGGCACGTCGGCGGCGCGCGCTGGCGAGGGCCCAGGCGTCGCGAAGTGTTCAGTCGCCGGCCAGCACCGGCTGCGGCATGCGCATGGGTCGCCCGCAGGCCGGCTCGTCGGCGAACAGCGCGCGCTCCGCTTCCGGCAGGCTGGCGCGGGCGAGATCGCGGATGCCATTGACCCCGATGAAGAACTCGCGCATCATCACCACCAGCAGGTAGCGACCGGTCTCGGTGAGTTCCAACACCTCACCGTCGTCGCGGGCGAAGGCACCCGACGCCCGCAGGAAGAGGAGCTCGATCGGCAACGCCCGCTCGACGGAGACGCCGTTCTTCTCGGCGAAGGCGCGCTTGTCGAGCCGCAGCCCGAACAGGTCCATCATGAGGCGGTAGCGCAGCTGGTCGCGCCGGTGCAGGCGCATGCGCGCGTCGACGCTGGGGTGGCCCCGCTCGATGGCATCGGCGTAGTTGCGCAGCGAGAAGGTGTTGGCGTAGATCTCGCCGCCGAGGTAGCTGAAGGAGCCGCTGCCGATCCCGACGTACTCGTCGTGGTCGACGATGTACTCGTCGATCATGGTGGCGTCGCTGCGCGAGAAGGCCCAGGCCGACGTCGGCCGGTAGGCCGGGGCGAGGGTCCGCGAGATGAGGCGGTACTGCCGCTCCTCGCGGCGGTAGTCCACCCGGCCGAGCGCCCTCTCCAGCGGTCGCTCCACCGCCGGCGAGACCATGAGGGGGTAGTACGTCACCTGGTCGGCGCCGCTGGCGATCAGCGCCTCGAGGTCGCGGCGCAACACCTCGTCGGTGAGCGACGGCAGGTTGAAGATCATGTCGACGTTGAAGGTCGGCAGGCGGCCGCGCGCCGCCTCGAGGCCGCGCAGGATCTGCGCCGCCGAGCCGTACTTGTCGTAGCGGCGCATCTGCCGCAGCAGGTCGTCGTCGAGGCTCTGGACCCCGACGGACAGGCGCTGGACCTCGCCCTCGAGCGGGCCGAGGACCGCGTCCGTCAGGTGGTTCGGGTTGGTCTCGGTGGAGACCTCCTCGATCTCGAACAGCTCGCGGGCGAGGCGGATCGTCTTGACGAGCTCGTCGACCATGACGGTCGGCGTGCCCCCGCCGACGTACATCGAAGAGAAGCGGTAGCCGAGGTCGGCGACCATGCGCATCTCCTCGCGCAGCGACGCGAAGTACGCGGTCGCCCGGTCCTCGCGGTGCGGGAAGCGGTTGAACGAGCAGTACGGGCAGAGCACCTCGCAGAAGGGCACGTGCGCGTAGAGCAGGTAGCCGCCGTCGCGCCGGGGGCGCGGCAGGTCGCCGGGCCGGTGCGGCTCCAGCACGAGCTGCTGCGAGCGCAGGCCCCGCAGGCGGCGGGTGAGCAGGCGCTCGGCGATCAAGAGGCGGGACCCGGTCGCCGGCAACGGCGGGAGATGGAGGCGAGGTCGGGGCGCATGACCTCAGCATGGTACAGGACGGCGCGCGCGAATGGGGCCCCGCACCCATCGGTCGGGCGGGACACATCGGGGGTCCTCGGGTGCGAGCATGGGGCATGACCCCGGGTGGGCGGCGCGCATGCTGCTCTTGATGCTCGGCGGGTTGGGGCTCTTCCTGCTGGGCCTGCGGCGCATCGTGACCAGCCTCGACGCGCTGGCCGTCGCCGGGACCCGTCGTGCGCTCGAGAGCGCCACGCGTTCGCCGTGGCGGGCGCTGGCGACCGGCATCGGGATGGGCGCGTTCAGCCAGAGCGGCACGGCCACGTCGATCAGCGCCCTCAGCTTCGTGGCCGGCGGGATCATGGCGATGCGCGAGGGGATCGCGTACTCCTACGGCGCGCAGATCGGCGCGACGCTGGCGATCCAGCTCGCGGCCTTCCGCATCTCCGCCTACGCCCTGCCGATGATCGGCGTCGGCTACTTCCTCGCCCGCTGGCCCCGTGCGCGCACCGGCGGCGAGCTGCTTCTGGGCGCGGGGCTCCTCTTCCTCGGTCTGTCGCTGATCACCGACTCGATGGCGGCGGCGCTCGAGAGCGAGGCCTTCGCCCTCGTCGTGACGACGCTGGGGGCCTCGCCGCTGGCCATGGCCATCGTCGGCTTCGTCATCGGTACCTTCCTGACGAGCAGCAACGCCACCACCGCGCTCGCGCTCGGCCTGGCCGCCGCCGGCGGCAGCAACCTGCCGGCGCTGATCGCCTTCGTCGCGGGCGGCAACGCGGGCGCGACGGTGATCTCGATCGTCGCGGCGCGCGAACTCGGGACGGACGCCATCCGCGTGGCGGTCATGCACACGGTCGTCAAGCTGTTGGCCGCGTTCGTGGTCGCGTTCGTCGCCGAGCCGTTCGCGGTCGCCGTGCAGGCCATGGGCGGCGGTGGGACCCGCCAGGTCGCCAACGCCCACACCGTGTTCAACATCCTGGTCGCCCTGCCGGGCACCCTCCTCGCGGGCCTCACGGCGCGCGCCGGCGAGGCCATCATGCCATCGCCGGAGGAGGAGACGGGACCGCGCTACCTCGATCCGACGGCCCTCGACGAAGCGCGGTGGGCGCTCGGCCTGGCGCGTCGCGAGGTCGTCCGGATCAGCGACGAGGTCCTGGTGATCGGCGAGCTGTCGGCCCGCGAGCTGCGCCGCGGGAGCTGGGACGGCGGCGCCATCCGCGCGCTCGAGACGCGCACCGACAACCTGGCCCGGGCGGTCGTCCGGTACCTCGCCGACCTGCGGCAACGGCACGGGGCGGACCCGACCTCGGAGTGGCTGTTCACCTGGGTCACCGAGCTCGAGACCGTGGGCAGGCTGCTGCGCCGCGTCGAGGAGCGCGAGGACAAGCTGCGCGACGCCGGCGTGACCTTCAGCCGCGCCGGACGGCGCGAGCTGGCCGACGCCTGCGACGCGCTCCTCGCGCGCATGCGCAACGCGTTCACCGCGATGGCGGTCGGCCACAAGGGCCTGGCGCGGCAGGTGGTGGACGACCGCCCCGACTACGAGCGGGTGATCGCGGCACTGCGTCTCGAGCACCTGGCGCGCCTCGAGGCGCGCCTCCCCGCCACCCGCATGTCGCACATGCAGCACCTCGAGATCCTCTCGCTGCTGCGGCAGATCGACGCCAGCGTGACGCGCATCGCCGGCCTGGTCCTGGCCGAGGACGGCGCCCGCATGCCGCCGGACCGGTAGGATCGCGCCGATGCCCGCCACCGCACCAGCCGCCGCGCCACCGCCCGAACGGGACGACGGCGCCGCACTCGGCGACCGCCTCGGCGGCCGCCTCGCGGCCCTGGCGGTCGCGTTCGGCAAGGTCGGGCTCTTCGGGTTCGGCGGCGGCCCCTCGTTCATCCCGCTCATCCAGCGCGAGGTCGAGGCCAGGCGCTGGCTGACGCGCGAGGCCTTCCTCGACGCCTTCGCCTTCGGCAACGCGCTGCCCGGGCCGATCGCCACCAAGCTCGCGGGGTACGTGGGCTACCGCGTGGCGGGTTGGCTCGGGGCGCTGGTGGCGCTGCTGGCGCTGACCGTGCCCACGATCCTCGCCATGGTCGGCCTCGCGGCCCTCTACGTGCGGCACCGGGACAGCCCCTGGGTGGCGGGCTTCCTCACGGGCCTGCGGCCGGTCGTCATCGGGCTGCTCGTCTACACGGTCGTCGCCTTCGCCCCGAGCGCCCTGGGGCCGCTCCGCGCGTGGCGGGGCAACCTGCTGCGCTGGGGCCTGGCGATCGGTGCCTTCGCCGCCGCCGCCGCATTCGACGTCCACCCGGGCCTGCTCATCCTGGCCGGCGGCCTCGCCGGCCTCCTGTGGCGGCGGGCATGAGCGAGCTCCTCGAGCTGTTCTGGGCCTTCGCCCGGGTCGGCGTGCTCGGGTTCGGCGGCGGGCCGGCGATGATCCCGCTCATCCAGGTCGAGGTCGTCGACCTGCGGACGTGGCTCACGCCCAGCGAGTTCCTCGACGCCTTCGCCTTCGGCAACGCGCTGCCGGGACCCATCGCGACGAAGATGGCGGGCTACACGGGCTACCAGGTCGCCGGTTGGGCGGGGGCGGCGGCCGCCCTGGCCGGCATCGCCGCGCCGACGATCGTGGCGATGGTGGTGCTCTTCGCGCTCTACCGCCGGCACAGGGAGCGCGACGTGGTGCAGCGTTTCCTCTACGGCGTCCGCCCCGTCGTGGTGGCGCTCCTCGCGCTGGTGGTGTGGGACTTCCTGCCGACCGCCATGGCGCCCGCGGGCCTGCGCTGGGGCAGCTGGCCGCTGTGGCCCCTCGCGGGCGCCGCGCTGCTGCTCTCCCTGCGGACGCGCGTGCACCCGGCGCTGCTCATCGTCGCGGGCGGAGTCGTGGGTTGGCTCCTGTAGGTCGGGCGTCCGGGCATGCGGACGGGGACCGCGCCGTCAGAACTTGCCGCCGGTCTTGAAGCCGCCGCCGCCCATGCGGCCGCCGGTCTTGAAGCCGCCGCCGCCGAAGCCGCCGCCCGTCCTGCCGCCGCCCGCGCGCCGGGTGCCCCCGAAGCTCACGCTCGGGCCGATCTTGGGTCCCGTGCCCGCGCCGCCGCCCCACGGCGAGCCGCGTCCGAACCCGCCGGAGCCGAAGACCGGGTCGCTGAGCCTCGGCGCCACCCGCCGCTGCCGCTCGAGGACGCGCCACAGCGCGTCGCGCGTCATGGCGCCGTCGAGAAGCTGCGCCAGCAGCGTGGCGATCGTGGCGCCCTCGGCGAAGACGTTGCCCGGCTGGTCGTAGCGACGACGGGTGAAGTCGATGCGGACGCGCTCGAGGTCCGTCGTGCGCGCCTTGTGGCGGGCGGCGGCCTCGCGCAGCTCGACCTGGGCGGCCACCTGCGTCTCGCGCAGGCGCTCGAGCTCGAGCAGCCGCGCCACGGCCCGATCGTCCTCGGGGAGGGGCGTGGCGATCGCCTCGCGCGCGAGCGCCTTGAGCGACACGCGTCCGAACTCCTCCGTCAGGTGGCCGACCGCCTCGCGGTAGAGGGGGTCCTCGCCGCGGGCGAAGGTCGCCAGGCGCTCCTCCACCTGGTGCAGGGCCGCCTCGCCCCGCTCGATCTCGGCGTCGGCCTCCTCCAGGCGCGCGCGGGCGTCCTCGACGGCCGCCTCGAGCGGCCGCAGGCCGTCGGCCTCGCGCTCGGCCGCGTCGCGCTCGGCCAGCGCCGCGAGCGCCGCGTCCGCCGCGGCGCCGACGCGCTCGGCGTGCTCGCGCAGGCGTAGGGGCAACTCCTGCAGGCGGTGGTAGTTCTGGCGCGCGCGCGGGTAGGCGATGAGCCGCGCGACGTGACCGTCCAGCCAGCGGGTCAACGGCCAGGCACGGTAGGCCGTCGTCCCGTAGCCCCGCCGCCACAGGTAGGCGAACAGCGGATCGGCATCGTAGGCGGCGCCCTTGGCCGCCAGCTCCTCCTCCGCCAGGGTCGCCTTCTCGTCGGCGTGGATCGCGACGCGCTCGGCGGCCTCGGCCGCGTCCCGCAGCTCCCGATAGCCGGCGTCCGCGGCCAGGCGCGCCTGGGTGACCGCCTCGGCCTCGTCGAGGCGCTCGGCCGCGCGCTCGAGCGCCGCGACCGCGTCGCGCCGCGCGCCGGCACGGCGGGCCTGCTCGGCCTCGGCCTCGGCCAGCTCGCCCTCGACGGCCGTCCTGAGGCCCTGCCGCCGCTGCAGCAGGGTCAGGGCGCGGCGATCGGCTTCGTTCAGTCGATCGGCGAGGCCGCCCTCGGCCAGCCAGCCGACCCGGATCGCGGCGAGCGTCGAGAGCGCCCGTGCCCGCTCCTGGTCGGTCTCGACCAGGGCACGGCTGGCGGCCTCGAGTTGGGTCTCGACGGCCCGGCTACGGGTCCGCTCCTCCTCGATGGCCCGCTGGATGACGCCCAGGGTCTCGCGTCCGCTCATCGGAGTTGCCGTCACCGCGCCCCCCTCACCATCGGGTGATCGCCCCGCCCGTGGTCTCGATCAGGTACTCGGGCTCCAGCTCGCCGGCGACCTTGCGCCCGACCGTCCGCTGCTGGATGATGCCGTCGTCCGCCTTGTCGGCGGCGACGCGCTCCCAGGTCGCCTCGTCGACCCGCAGGCCCCAACTCGACACACGTTCGACGCGGCCCGTCTCCTCGCTGCGGATCGGCAGCGTCAGCGAGCGGCCGTCGGGGGCCACGGCCTCGACGATGAGGTAGTGGTTGCGGGCCCGCGCGTTGCCCTCGGGCACGCGCCACACGCCGCTGGTGGCGCCCTCGCCGACGACGATGCGCAGCTCGTAGGCGCGCTCGAGGTCGGCCCTGAGGTCCTCCAGCGCCGCGAGGGCCTCTCGCGCGGCCTCGCGCTCGCCGGCGACGAGCGCGGCGCGCCCCTCGGCGACCAGGGCGGCGGCTCGGGTCTGGGCCGCGGGCTCGCGCGCGAGGTCGACGATGGCGGCGTGGGTCTCCGTCAGGCCGTCGACCAGCGCCTGGCGCGGCGCCACCACCGTCTGCTGGTACGCCAGGGCCGCCACGGCGGCCACGGCCAGCACGGCAAGCGCCCGCCGCAGCCACAGCCCGCGCCGGACGTAGGCGGTCGCCAGCGTGCGCGCCAGGCTGGCTGGCGCCGGCCGGTAGGCGAAGCGGTCCTCGCGCAGGGCCGCCACGCCGTCGAGCAACACGTGCTCGGGGACCTCGATGCCCTGCGCCGCGTAGGTTCGCCGCAGGCGATCGAGCAGCGCCGCGTCGCGGTCGCCGCGCGCGAGCTCCTGGGTCACGAGCTCCTCGCGGTGGCGCAGCGTGTCCACGACGTCCATCGCCAGCAGGACGTCGTCGAGCGAGGCCGTGCCGGGGGCGCCACTCGGGGTCGTCAACGCGGGTTCGCCGGCGGACACGCGCGCCCCGTCACAGCGTGCCGGACTGCGTCAGCCGCGCCAGCCGCCGCTTGCCGTCCTCGACCGCGCCGCGGATCTCCTCGGCGTTGCGGGTCGACTCCGCGCGCATCTCCTCGATGATCTCGCGGGAGCGCAGCTGGAAGTCGACGACCGAGTCGACCAGGCGCTGCAC
>Ga0180436_10002646_pt1 | contig 16847 bp, 17 predicted proteins | sample SS_ome_2_FD_132434 | JGI IMG/M metagenome (GOLD analysis project Ga0180436, IMG submission 132434) | Hypersaline lake sediment archaeal communities from the Salton Sea, California, USA - SS_3_S_2 metaG | ecosystem: Environmental > Aquatic > Non-marine Saline and Alkaline > Hypersaline >...
GATCGCCGACAGCGCCATCGACGCAAGGCGCGGGGCCAAAAGCGACGGCGTGCCGGACCTGCTGGACCTGCTGGTCGAGGCGCAAGACCCGGAGACGGGCCGCCGGATGGAAACCTCGGAACTGCGCGACAACCTGTTGACCTTCATCGTCGCGGGGCACGAGACGACGGCCCTGACGCTGGCCTGGGCTCTCTACCTCTGCGCCTTCGATCCGGCCGTTCAGGACCGCGCACGGGCCGAGGCGCAGGGCGTGCTGGGCGACCGCGCGGCGGGGGCCGAGGATGTGACCCGCCTGCCCTATATCCGGCAGATCGTGGACGAGGCGCTGCGCCTTTATCCGCCTGCGGGGTTCCTGTCGCGCACGGCGCAGAAGCCCGACACGTTGTGCGGCCGCGAGATCCGGCCCGGCGACACGGTGATGCTGCCGGTCTATGCGCTGCACCGGAACCACCTTCTGTGGGACGACCCGCATGGCTTCGACCCCGACCGCTTCGCGCCGGGCGCCAGACACGACCGTTTCGCCTATCTGCCGTTCGGCGACGGGCCGCGGATCTGCATCGGCGCCTCCTTCGCGATCCAGGAGGCGGTGATCATCCTCGCCACGCTTCTGGCGCGGTTTCGCTTCGGCCTTGTGCCGGGGCGCGAACCGAAACCCGTGCTGATCCTGACGCTGCGCCCGGAAGGCGGGGTGTGGCTGAATGTCGAACGGGCCTGACGCCTACCAATAGGCCGGATCGTCCAGCGCCGGCGCACAGTGCGACGGGCCCTGAAGCGGGGAAAGCGTGCCACCTGTCAGCGCCTGGGCCAGCCAGCCTTGCGGCATCGACAGCGGCTGCGGCGGCCGCACGGCCTCCACGCCAACCGGGCGGAAGCCGACCTTGCCGTAATAGGCCGGATCGCCATAGGTGACGGCCACGTCCGCCCCCCTTTCGCGAAGCGTATCGAGGCCGTTGCGCAGCAGGGCCTGGCCGATTCCCCGTCCCTGCCGATCCGTTGCGACGGCGACGGGCGAGAGCAGCCAGACCTTGCGCGGATCCTCGGGGAAGGCCAGCCGGGTGAAGACGATACAGCCCTGGATGGCGCCGGCTTCCTCGGCGGTGAACACCGCCAGGTCGGCGGCCGGTGTCGTCGCCAGCAGGTTGCGGGCAAGCGCGCCGATCAGGCGGCCCTCCTCGGCCCCTTCGGAGGCGGTGAAGGTCTTGGCGAACAGGGTGGCGATCGCATCCTCGCGCCCCGTGTGATCCGTTCGGAATTCCATCCTGTGCCCCCTTTCGCCGGCCCGATCAGGTGAACCGGTTGTCGCGCGGGAAGCCGCGCGGCGCCATCCGGCCCGACCCGGCCCGCTTGCCCAGCCATTCCGTCAGATCGCTCTCGGTCCGGGTCCGGCCGGCCGGATCCTTCCACGACAGGCCGTCGGCCAGGACGAAGGTGGCCAGGTCCGACAACCCGCCATCCTTGTATTTCTGCAACCGCACGCCCTTGCCGCGCGTCATCTCGGGCAATTCGGCAAGCGGGAAGACCAGCACCTTGCGGTTTTCGCCCACCACCGCGACATGATCGCCGGCGACCCGGCGCACCACGCGGGCCGATGCGTCCTTGCCAAGGTTCAGAACCTGCTTGCCCGCGCGGGTCTGGGCGACCACCTCGTCCTCGGCCACCACGAAACCGTCGCCAGCGCTGGACGCGACGATCAGCCTGCCGCCCGGCCGGTGCACGATCAGGTCGACGATCTCGGCCTCCTGCGGCAGGTCGACCATCAGGCGGACGGGTTCGCCCATGCCGCGCCCGCCGGGCAGGTTCGCGGCCAAGAGCGTGTAGAACCGCCCGTTCGACCCGAAGACGAGAATCCGGTCGGTCGTTTCGGCATGGAAGACGAAGCGCCCGGCATCGCCATCCTTGAACCGCACCTCGGCATCCAGCGGCTGGTGGCCCTTCATCGCCCGGATCCACCCCATCCGCGAGCAGATCACGGTGACCGGTTCGCGCTCGATCATCGCCTCGACCGGCACGTCCTGCACCTCGCCGGCCTCGGCGAAACCGGTGCGGCGCGCACCGCCGGGGGCGGAGCGGCCGAAGGTCTTTTGCACCTCGCGCAACTCACCCGCGATCCGCTTCCATTGCAGGGCCTCGTCTTCCAAGAGCGCGACGATCCCGGCGCGTTCCGTCTGCAGCGCCTCGCGTTCGGCCTGAAGCTCCATCTCTTCCAGGCGCCGCAAGGACCGCAGGCGCATGTTCAGGATCGCCTCGGCCTGCACCTCGGTCAAGCCGCCGGGCCAATCCTCTTGGCGCCGGGGCGGCGAGACGTAATCCGCTTCGTCCGCCGCGCGCGGCAACGGCGCGGCCCAGTCCTCTTCCATCAGCGCGCGCTTGGGGTCGGCATCGTAGCGGATGATGTCGATCACCCGGTCGAGATTGAGGAAGGCGGTCAGCAGGCCGCCCAGAACCTCCAGCCGGTGGTCGATCTTCTCCAGCCGGTGCTGCGAGCGGCGGATCAGCACCTCGCGACGGTGGTCGAGGAAGGCGCGCAGCACCTCGCGCAGGCTGCACACCTTCGGCACCCGGCCATCGATCAGCACGTTCATGTTCAGCGCGAACCGCGTTTCCAGATCGGAATTGCGGTAGAGCATCCCCATCAGCATCTCGGGGTCCACCGTGCGGGCGCGGGGTTCGAGGATGATGCGGATATCTTCGGTGCTTTCGTCGCGCACATCGGCGAGTGCCGGCACCTTGCGCGTCTGGATCAGTTCGGCCAACCGTTCGATCAGCTTGGATTTCTGCACCTGGAACGGGATTTCGGTGACGACGATCTGCCAGGCGCCGCGCCCCATCTCCTCGACCTGCCAGCGCGCGCGAAGCCGGAAGCTGCCGCGCCCCGTCGCATAGGCCGCACGGATCTGTTCGGGCGGCTCCACGATCACCCCGCCGGTGGGAAAATCGGGGCCGGGCATCAGGCCCAGCAGCGTTTCGTCGCGTGCCTCGGGCGCCTTGATCAGGTGCAGGCAGGCATCCACGACCTCATGCAGGTTGTGCGGCGGGATATTGGTGGCCATGCCCACGGCGATGCCCGCCGCGCCGTTCACAAGGAGATTGGGGAACGAGGCCGGCAGGACGACCGGTTCCTCGAGCGTGCCGTCGTAATTGGGGCGGTAATCGACGGCATTCTCGGCCAGGCCGTCCAGCAGCGCCTCGGCCGCCGCGGTCATCCGCGCCTCGGTGTAGCGGCTGGCGGCGGGGTTGTCGCCGTCGATATTGCCGAAATTGCCCTGCCCGTCGACCAGGGGCAGGCGCATGTTGAAATCCTGCGCCAGCCGCGCCATCGCGTCATAGATCGCCGCGTCGCCATGCGGGTGGTAATTGCCCATCACGTCGCCGGCGATCTTGGCGGATTTGCGGAAGCCCCCCGACGAGGACAGCCTGAGTTCGCGCATTGCGAAAAGGATGCGGCGATGCACGGGCTTCAGCCCGTCGCGGGCATCGGGCAGCGCGCGGTGCATGATCGTGGAGAGCGCGTAGGTCAGGTAGCGCTCGCCGATCGCACGGCTGAGGGGTTCGGCCTGGGTTGCCTCGCCGTCCTGCGGGAGGTCGTCGTCATGCTCGCTCATGGGTCCGGTTTACGGCGCGTATCGCGGCCGGTCCAGCGCGAAAACCCGGACCGGCAGGGTGGTGGCGGGCGCCGCACCGGGGGCGCCGCCCCCGGACCCCCGGGATATTTGAAGACCGAAAATGGGCAGCTTGGCTTTGCCTTCGGTCGATGCGCGCGGTACCGAACGACGGCAGGGCGTTGGCGGAGTGCGCGATGAAATCGATCCTGATCACCGGCTGTTCCTCGGGCATCGGCCTTGACACGGCGCATGGCCTCGCGCGGGCCGGCTGGCGGGTTTTCGCGACCTGCCGCAAGGAAGCCGATTGCGCGCGTTTGCGGGACGAGGGGCTGGAAAGCTTCGTGCTCGACTATGCCGACGAGGCGAGCATCGCGCGGGCGGTAGCGGAGGCGCTGACGCGCACCGGCGGCACGCTGGACGCGGTGTTCAACAACGGCGCCTTCGCCTGCCCCGGCGCGGTGGAGGACTTGCCGCGGGGCGCGCTGCGCGAGATCTTCGAGACGAACCTTTTCGGCGTGCATGACCTGACGCGGCGGGTGATCCCTGCGATGCGGGCGCAGGGGCACGGGCGGATCGTCAACTGTTCCTCGGTCCTGGGCCTGGTCGGAATCCGCTGGCGCGGGGCCTATGTGGCCACCAAGTTCGCGATGGAGGGGCTGACGGACGTGCTGCGCCTGGAAATGGCCGACACGCCGATCAAGGTCGTGCTGATCGAACCCGGCCCGGTGACGTCGAGGATTCGCGTCAACGCGATCCCGCAATTCGAACGCTGGATCGACTGGCAGAACTCGGCGCGGGCGGACCAGTACCGCGCGACCCTGCTGAAACGGCTTTACGAGGATCGCGGCAAGGACCGGTTCGAATTGCCGCCCTCGGCGGTGACGGAGAAACTGCGCCGGGCGCTCGAACATCCGAACCCTGCGCCGCGCTATTTCGTCACCGCGCCGACCCATGCGATGAATATCGCGCGGCGTATCCTGCCCAGCCGGGCGCTGGACTGGCTGACCGCGAAGGGCTGAGGCGGAAAATCGCGTTCGCCTTTCGGCCGCGAACCGCTAGGTATGCGCCCAGCAAGGGGGACCCCATGATCAACGACCCGCTTTTCATCGTCGCCGCATTGGCCTGTTTCGGCGTGCTGATCATCCTGATGATCGGTATCGGCGGCTTCGCCAAGGGCGGTGATTTCAACCGCAAGCACGCCAACCGGATCATGCGCTACCGGATCATCGCCCAGGCTGTCGCCGTCGCGCTGATCCTGCTGTTCGTCGCGATCCGCGGAACCCTGGGAGGCTAGTACATGGTCGTATTGAACCGCATCTACACCAAGACCGGCGATGCCGGCGAAACCGCGCTGGGCAACGGCCAGCGGGTCGCCAAGCACAGCCTGCGCGTGGTGTCCTACGGGACGGTGGACGAGGCCAATTCGGTCGTGGGCCTTGCCCGGCTGCATGCCGCGGGCGAGGTGGACGCGGCCCTGATGCGGATCCAGAACGACCTGTTCGATCTTGGCGCGGACCTTTGCCGCCCGGAAATGGAAAAGGATCACGAGGCCGAATACCCGGTTCTGCGGGTGGTGGCCGAACAGGTCGCGCGGCTGGAGGCGGAAATCGACGCGATGAACGCGCGGCTGGAACCTTTGCGCAGTTTCATCCTGCCCGGCGGGTCGCCGCTGGCCGCGAATCTGCACATGGCGCGCACGGTGTCGCGCCGGGCCGAACGGTTCGTGGTGGAACTGGCCACGATGGAATCGGTGAACGAACAGGCGGTGAAGTATCTCAACCGGCTGTCCGACTGGTTCTTCGTGGCGGCGCGGGTCGCCAATGACGACGGTCGCGCCGACGTGTTGTGGGTTCCGGGCGGGAACCGCTGACGGCGTCGCGGCGGATCAGCCGCGGCAAGACGGCGCGGGGTTATCGCTAACGTCGCGCCTGCGTGAAAAGGAACGCGGCGTCGGAGCGCCATTTCATGTCGCTTTGGCGTTGTTTCCCGCCGGATTGTGCCGCTAAACCATGCGGCAGGCAGATTGCCCGGGCGCCCGGGCCGATTTTGGGGAGTGACGCGCCATGAAGGTACTGGTGCCCGTCAAGCGGGTGATCGACTACAACGTTAAGGTTCGCGTGAAGGCGGACGGGTCGGGGGTGGACCTGGCCAACGTCAAGATGTCGATGAACCCCTTCGACGAGATCGCGGTGGAAGAAGCGATCCGCTTGAAGGAGGCCGGCAAGGCAGAGGAAGTCGTCGTCGTGTCGATCGGCGTCAAGCAGGCCGCCGAGACGCTGCGCACGGGTCTGGCGATGGGCGCGGACCGGGCGATCCTGGTGGTTGCCGCGGATGACGTTCACACCGATGTCGAACCGCTGGCGGTGGCCAAGATCCTCAAGGCCGTCGTCGACGCCGAACAGCCGGGTCTGGTGCTGTGCGGCAAGCAGGCGATCGACAACGACATGAACGCGACCGGCCAGATGCTGGCGGCGCTTCTGGGCTGGAGCCAGGCGACCTTCGCGTCGAAGGTCGAGATCGAGGGCGAGGTGGCGAACGTGACGCGCGAGGTCGATGGCGGCCTTCAGACCATCAAGGTCAAGATGCCGGCGATCGTCACCGTGGACCTGCGGCTGAACGAACCGCGCTATGCCTCGTTGCCGAACATCATGAAGGCCAAGAAGAAGCCGCTGGAGGAAAAGACCGCCGCCGATTACGGCGTCGACGTCACGCCGCGGCTCGAGGTCATCAACACGGCCGAACCCGAGGCGCGCAAGGCCGGCGTCAAGGTCGGGTCGGTCGAGGAACTGGTGCAGAAACTCAAGGAAGAGGCGGGGGTGCTCTGATGGCTGTTCTTCTTCTTGCCGAAATCACCGATGGCCAGCTGGCCGTCGACGCCACCACCAAGGCGATGAGTGCCGCCGCCAAGATGGGCGACGTCACGATCCTTGCGGCCGGCGCCAAGGCCGCCGATGCGGCCGCCGAAGCCGCCAAGATCGATGGCGTGAAAAAGGTGCTGGTGGCCGAGGATGACGCGCTGGGTCACCGCCTGGCGGAATCGACCGCGGCGCTGATCGTGTCGCTGGCCGGCGATTACGACCATATCGTGGCCCCGGCCACGACGGATGCCAAGAACGTGCTGCCGCGGGTCGCGGCGCTTCTGGACGTGATGGTCATCACCGACGTGTCGGGCGTGGTCGATCCCGACACGTTCGAACGCCCGATCTATGCCGGCAACGCCATCCAGACGGTGAAATCCCGCGATGCCAAGAAGGTCGTGTCGATCCGCACCTCGACCTTCGACGCCACCGGCATGGGCGGTTCGGCCCCCGTCGAGACCGTGTCGGCGCCCGCCGATCCGGGCCTGTCCTCGTGGGTCGAGGACAAGGTCGCCGAAAGCGACCGGCCTGAACTGACCTCGGCCGGGATCGTCGTGTCGGGTGGCCGGGGCGTGGGGTCGAAGGACAGCTTCGACCTGATCGAGAAGCTGGCCGACAAGCTGGGCGCCGCCGTGGGCGCCAGCCGCGCGGCGGTCGATTCGGGCTATGCCCCGAACGATTGGCAGGTGGGCCAGACCGGCAAGGTCGTCGCGCCCGAGCTTTACGTCGCGGTCGGGATTTCGGGCGCGATCCAGCACCTTGCGGGGATGAAGGATTCGAAGGTCATCGTCGCGATCAACAAGGACGAAGAGGCGCCGATCTTCCAGGTCGCCGATTACGGCCTGGTCGCCGACCTGTTCGATGCCGTGCCGGAACTGACCGAAAAGATCTGATTCGGCCGCCGATCATGCGAAAGGCCCGCCATCCGGCGGGCCTTTTTTGTTAGGGCGGGTGGGTCAGGCCGTCAGGCAAGCTCGCGCACGATCGGCAGAAGCGCGTCTGCGATCTCGGAATGCACGGCCGGGCCGGGCATCTCGGCTGCCGCCGGTTCATCGAGCGGCGCGAACCGCATGCCCGCCGTTCCCTGGATACGCGCCCCGTGGGTCGGGTTGACCCGGACCAGTTGCGTCGCGAAAGGCCGGATCTCGGCCACCATCTCTTCATCCACCATCAGCGGATCAAGACCCAGGCTGTCGGGCGCGCGGCCGGGCGGATGATGGTCGCCAAGCCACAGCAGCACTGTCGGCCCCTCGAATTTCTGCAGCATGGTCTTCATCCGGGCGACCCATGCCGTCTTGAGTTCGTTCTCGAGGATCGCGAACTTGTCCGGGAATTGCGCCTTCATCTGCGACAGCATGTGCCGGGTGAAGTGGAATTCGGTGAAATCCACCTCGCGGAACACTGTCTTCATCAGTGTCGAGGCCCGCAGGAACCGGTCGTTGCGGCGCGGATGCACGGCGTAGAACCGGTTCGACATGTTCTGCGCACCGATCAGCTGGATCACGGTTACCCGCGAACCCGCGCAGGCATCCAGCACCACGGGTTCCTGCAGGAACACGTCCAGCCCGGCATTGACATAGCCGAAATTGACCACCGGCATGCCGAGCCCCTCCTCGACGATCGCCGGGAACGGCTGTTCCACGAACTTGCCGTAGGTCTCGGTCCCCCCGATCACGGCAACGTAGTCACCTTCCAGCTTGCGGCGCGGGCCGCGGAACAGAAGTTTCGACGTGCCATAACGGCACGGAAAATAGTCTAGGGCCCCCTCGCCCTGATATTCATAGGCCATTCCACCCACCTTGATTTTTCGACTCACCCGTCCACGAACATGGCGCCGGCAAATTGCCAAAAGCCTAAAGCGACAATTCTAGGCGTGATCGCCGCAGGCAGGCGTTCGGCCTTGCCCGGCCACGGGGCCGCACGTAAGGTTCGCGCCGAACGGCAAGCGGGGTGCGTGATGGCAATTCAGTCGGTCGGGATCGTCGGTGCGGGCCAGATGGGCAACGGCATCGCGCATGTTTTCGCGCTGGCGGGCTATGACGTGCTTATGACCGATATCAGCCAGGAGGCGCTGGACAGCGCGCTGGCGCTGATCGACCGCAACCTGGGCCGCCAGGCCAGCCGCGGCAAGATCACCGAGGACGAGAAGGCCGCGGCGCTGGCGCGGATTCGCACGACATTGACGCTGTCGGATCTGGGCAAGACCGACCTGATCATCGAGGCCGCGACCGAGCGCGAGACGGTCAAGCAGGCGATCTTCGAGGATCTGCTGCCGCATCTGAAGCCCGAAACGATCCTGACCTCGAACACCTCGTCGATCTCGATCACCCGGCTGGCCAGCCGCACCGACCGGCCGGAAAAGTTCATGGGCTTCCACTTCATGAACCCCGTGCCGGTGATGCAGCTGGTCGAGCTGATCCGCGGCATCGCGACGGACGAGCCGACCTACAAGGCCCTGCTGGAGGTTGTCGAGAAACTGGGAAAGACCGCGGCCAGCGCCGAGGATTTCCCCGCCTTCATCGTCAACCGCATCCTCATGCCGATGATCAACGAGGCGGTCTACACGCTTTACGAAGGCGTGGGCAACGTGAAGTCGATCGACGAATCGATGAAGCTGGGCGCGAATCACCCGATGGGGCCGCTGGAACTGGCCGATTTCATCGGGCTGGATACCTGCCTGGCGATCATGAACGTCCTGCATGACGGGCTGGCCGATACCAAGTACCGGCCCTGCCCGCTGCTGGTGAAATATGTCGAGGCCGGCTGGCTGGGCCGCAAGACGCAGCGCGGCTTCTACGATTACCGGGGCGAGGTTCCGGTGCCGACGCGCTGACGCGTGCCACCGGCACGCCGGTCGCCCTCAGCCCTCCAGGGACAACGTCGTCTCGCGCAGCCACGCCAGGTAGCCACGCGGGTTCGAGGCCCATTGCCGGGTCTCATCCGGCAGGATCGGCCTGCCGATGATCGGTGATTGCGGCTTGTTCAGCGCCTTCTTGATTTCGTAAAGCAGCAGGCCCTGCCGCAACGTGGCCGACAGCTTGTTGGCGATCTGGTAGGCCCGCGTGTTCTGGCCGGGGAACCGGATCGGCAGCACCGTGGCGCCCGAACGCATGACCATCTTGGCGGTGAACGGGTTCCATTCCGGTTCCACCGCCGGGCCGAAATAGCTGTCGGACGCCGCGACCTTGCCCGCCGGGAACAACACCACCGTGCCGCCGGCCTTCAGATGGTCCATGCAGGTCTGCCGCATCTGCAGACCCTGTTCGCGGGCATTGGGCTCGTGCGGGAACGGCACGGGAACCATGAATTCCTCGATCTCGGGTACGCCGGTCAGCAAGGACCGCGTCAGGATCTTGTAATCGGTCCGCACCCGGCCGATCAGTTCGGCCATCACCATCCCGTCGACCAGGCCATGCGGGTGGTTCGCCACCACGACCAGCGGCCCGTCTTTCGGGATTCGCGCCACCTGCGCGTCGGGCGTGCGCACGTCGATGCCCATGATGTCCAGCGCCTGCGGCCAGAACGGTTGGCCGTGCGGCACGCCGCGACGTTCGAATTCGCGGATCAATCGCAGCAGCTTCAGCTTGGCCGTCAGCCATTCGATCGTGCGGATGGTGCCGGCCTTGAACGGGTTGGTGAACGTCCCGGCATAGGACAGGCGGCTTTTGTCATAAGGCTGCGGCGCGGGGGCAGTTCCGTCGGTCGCCCCGCCATTGGCCTGCGGCGCCTGGGCCTGGGCCGTGTTCCGGGTGCCGGGAATGTGTTGCGAGCCGTCCACCACTGCGGGCCTTCCTTTGCGGAGCTGACCGTCGGTCAGTCGTCCTCGCCGAACCGGTCGGCCACCAGCGCTTCCAGCGCATCGGCAAGCCGCTCCGCCTCCGGACCGGACGTTTCGACCTCAATAGTGCTTCCCTTCGAGGCTGCCAACATCAAAAGGCCCATGATCGAGTCGCCGGACACGCGCATTCCGTCCTTGCGGACCTCGGCCTGGGCGTCATGCGCCTCGACGACCTCGACGAACCGGGCAGACGCGCGGGCGTGCAGACCCTTCTCGTTCACGATCTTCAGTTCTCGCACCTGGCTCACTTCCCCGCATGGCCGTTCCGGGCGTCATAGCAGTCTATATATTTGCGCCCCGCGTCAAGCGCGCCGGCCACGGCATCGGCCACGGTCAGCCGGCGCGACTTGGCCAGCTTGATCAGCATCGGCAGGTTGGCGCCGTAGATGATCTGGCGGTCGGCAGGGCTGCAAGCCAGCAGCGACAGGTTCGAGGGCGACCCGCCGAACATGTCGGTCACCACCACCACGCCCGACCCGTCATCGACGGCATCCGCCGCCGCGCAGATTTCGGACTGCTTGGCCGCGCGGTCGTGATCCTCCTCGATCGAGATGGCACGGATACCGCTTTGCTTGCCGACGACATGTTCGACGGCCGATAGGTATTCCCGCGCCAAGCCGCCATGTGCGACGATCACGATACCGATCACGCCCCCTTACCCCGTGTGCTGCGCGGGCGCCAACTTCCCCCGCCGTTCCAGTTCACGGTGTCTCTTAGACACCTGCCATCCCTCCGCCGCAAGCGCGTTGGCCACGCTTTCGGCCACGGCGACCGAGCGGTGCTGCCCGCCGGTGCAGCCGAAGCCGATCGCCAGATGGCTTTTTCCCTCCTCGATCTGCGCGGGCAGCAGCAACAGCAGCAGATCGGTGACGCGGGCCAGAAAGTCGTCGTGGCGCGGATCGCCCGCGACATGGGCGGCGACATCGGCATCGCGACCGTCGCGGTCGCGCAGGGCGGCCACCCAATGCGGGTTGTTCAGGAACCGGCAGTCGAACATCATGTCCAGTCCGCGCGGCACCCCGCGCTTGTACGAAAACGAATGGACCGATACCGCAAGGCGGCCGGCCTTCTTGCCTCCGAAGATACGCGCGACCTCGGCTTTCAGATCATGCGGGCTCATCCCGGTCGTATCCACCAGGACATCGGCCCTGACCTTGATCGGCGCCAGCAGGTCGATCTCGCGCGCGATCCCGATCTCGGGCGATTCGTCCGGGGCCATCGGGTGGCGCCGCCGGGTTTCGCCGTAGCGGCGCTGCAATTCCTCGGGCCCGCAATCGAGATAGAGAACCTCGGGCGCGACCTCGGGCAGCCGGGTCATCCGGTCGATCGTCTCGATCAGCCCGGTGGCCGAGAATTCGCGATTGCGGACATCGATTCCCAGCGCCAGCGGATGGTCCATCGGCGGCCCGTCCAGCAGCCGCGGCACAAGGCTGAGCGGCAGGTTGTCGATCGCCTCGTATCCCAGATCCTCCAGCGCGTGGATCGCTGTCGAGCGCCCGGCCCCGGACGGCCCCGTCACCAGCACCACGCGCTGGCCGATCTGGCCCTCCGTCGGTGCCATGTCGGGTTCCGTCACGCGTTTCTCCCGCCCCTCAGATATTGCATCAGCGCAGCAGAAAAATGCCCGCTCTCCACCCTGTGAACAAGCGCAAGCGGATGTCCTAGCAGGGTGAATTCGCGAAATGGCGGCAATCTTTCGTATTCCGTCACCGAAAGGTCGACGACCAGGGCCAGAACAGCCTCGGGCAAAGGCTCGGCCCGCAGCAGCCCAACGCCCCGCGCCTCGATCAGGCCGGCGATCTGCGGCGGGCAGGTGGCGACGAGATGTCCGTCGCGCAGCGCGATCTCGGTCCGGTCATCGGCGACCAGCCGGGCCCCGCGCGACATCAGGTCCAGCGCCAGCGCGGACTTGCCCGATCCCGATGGTCCCATGATCAGGGCGGCCCGCCCCTCCAAGGCGACGCAGGACGCATGCAGCGTGATCGGCCCGGCGCTCACACCGGAAGCCCGACGACGAAACGCGCGCCCAGGGGTTCCGATGTCGGGTCGGCATCGGTCGGGCGGATGTTCTCGGCCCAGATCACGCCGCCATGCGCCTCGACGATCTGCTTGGATATCGCCAGGCCCAGGCCCGAATGGTTGCCGAACTGGCCTGCGGGGCGTTCCGAATAGAACCGTTTGAAGATCTTGGTCAGCGCCTCTTCGGGGATGCCGGGCCCGGTATCCTCGACCACCACCAGCACCCGGTCCTCGCGCCGGCGGGCCCAGACGCGCACAGCATCGCCTTCCTCGCAGAACGACACCGCGTTCGTGATCAGGTTGACGAAGACCTGCGCCAGCCGCGCCTCCAGCCCGTGGATGAAGACCGGTTTCTCGGGAAGGTCGGTGATGAACTCGACGCCCTTCTCCTCGGCCTCGGCGCCAAGGTAGCTGGCCAGGTTGCCGATGGTCTTGAGAAGGTCGAAACGCGCCTCCTCCTCTTTCACCAGCTCGCTGTCCAGCCGCGAGGCGTTGGAAATGTCGCTGACCAGCCGGTCCAGCCGGCGCACGTCGTGTTCGATGACTTCCAGCAGCTTTTCGCGCTGATCCTCGCGCTTGGCCACCCGCATCGTCCCCACGGCAGAGCGCAGCGAGGCCAGCGGGTTCTTGATCTCGTGCGCGACATCGGCGGCGAATTGTTCGTTCGCGTCGATCCGTTCGTAGAGCGCCGAAACCATGCCGCGCATCGCCGAAGACAGGTGCCCGATCTCGTCGGGGCGCATCGACAGGTCGGGGATGCGGACACGGGCCGGCGACATCTGCCGCGCATTGCGGTCGCGGCCCAGTTCCGCCGCTGCCGCGAGGTCGGATATCGGGTTGGCGATGGTCGAGGCCAACACCAGGCTCAGCCCGATCGAAACGATGATCGCGATGACGAACATCTGCAGCACCTGTTCGCGTTCGACCCGCACCAACAGGTCGATCTCGCCCGCCGCCGAACTGACGCCCACGACACCAACGACGCGCCCTTCGTGCAGGATCGGCGTGGCGACCGTGAAGACCGAAGCGCCCGCGGCATCGCGCGCGGTGCGAATCCGCGTCTCGCCGCCCAACGCACCGGGGGCCAGCCCGGCCACGACGTCGCGCGCAGCCATCGGCGGGCTGCCGTCGTCCCGTGCCCAGAGACCCGATGCGGCTTCCCACACGCTGTTCAGCGCATCGGTGATGATCGTCGATCTGGCGCCGTGGTCGAGCCCCTCGACGATCTCGGTTGGCTGCCGGCTTTGCCCCTCGGTGGAGGCGACAAGACCAAGTTCGGCATCGAAGACGAACAATTCGACATCGCTGGGCAGTTCCAGCCCGCCCAGCGTGCGCGCCACGTCCACGCCCAGCCCGGCGGCCAGGTCGATCGGTCGGCCCGCGGGCAATTGCGCCTCGAACACGTCGGCCACCAGTTGCGCTTCGGCCACCAGGCCGGTTTCGCGCTGAAACACCAGACTGTCGCGGAACGGGTTCAGGAACAGGACGCCGGCGATCAGGATCGCCATGGCCAGAAGATTGAAGGTGATGATCTTGCGCGCCAGGGGCGAACGGTTCAGCGCGATGAACCGGGCCTGCCGCCGATCACCGGTCAGGGCCGGCATGCGCGGCATCAGGGTTTCTGTCGGCGCTTCTGCGCCACGCGTATCGGTCACGTCGCCATTTCCCCCCTGCGGCGGGGCCTCATTCCTCGTTGTAACGGTACCCGATCCCGTAAAGCGTCTCGATCGCCGAGAAATCGTCATCCACGGCGCGCATCTTCTTGCGCAGACGCTTGATGTGGCTGTCGATCGTCCGATCGTCGACATAGACCTGATCGTCATAGGCCACGTCCATCAGCTGGTCGCGGCTCTTGACGAAGCCGGGGCGCTGCGCGAGCGCCTGCAGCAACAGGAATTCGGTGACGGTCAGCGAGACGTCGCGGCCCTTCCAGCTGACCGAATGGCGCAGCGGGTCCATCGTCAGGCTGCCGCGCACCATGACCTTGTTTTCCTCTGTCACCGCCGTCTCGCCCGAGGCGATGGCATCGTTGCGGCGCAGGATGGCGCGAATCCGTTCGACCAGCAGGCGCTGGGAAAACGGTTTCTTGACGTAGTCGTCCGCGCCCATCCGCAGGCCCAGAACCTCGTCGATCTCGTCGTCCTTCGAGGTCAGGAAGATCACCGGCATCGTGGTCTTCTGGCGCAGCCGCTGCAGCAGGTCCATGCCATCCATGCGCGGCATCTTGATGTCCAGTACGGCCATGTCGGGCATGCGCTTGTTGAACGCGTCGAAGGCCGACTGGCCATCGTTGTATGTTTCCACCTCGAACCCTTCCGCCTCGAGCGTCATCGAAACGGAGGTGAGGATGTTGCGGTCGTCATCGACCAGGGCGATACGCGACATGTGCTGTTCCCCTAGATACCCTTGGCGGCGGCCCCGGCCGAACTGTCCCCCGCCGGGCGCCGTCGGACAATGCGAAACCGCGAATCAAGCCATCGCTGCCCCTCAACAAACGCGAAAAAAACGAACGATTGACTAATTTGCCTAAACCCTGCCGCAAAGTGGTTGCGCTAACCTCCGCCCACCGGAGCATGGTTGCGCTAACTGCGGCATTGAGGCGGTTCCTTCACCCAATCGTCATGTTATACGGGCCCCACCGGGCCCTTGGCGGCCTGGTCTTTCCTGAAACACAGGACAGACGAAACATTGTTGCGGACAGCCGCAGGACGGCATCGGGAGCCCAAAGATGACCACCGGACGCGTGAACCCAGAATTCCGACTTGAAGATCAAGGCATTGGGGGACTGGGCACGGTCTATTACAATCTTCTCGAACCGGCATTGATCGAACAGGCGCTGATCCGCGGCGAGGGCACGCTGGGCAAGGGCGGATCGTTCCTTTGCGCCACAGGGTCGCATACCGGGCGGTCGCCGAAGGACAAGTTCGTGGTGCGAACCCCCTCGGTCGAAGACACGATCTGGTGGGAGAACAATCCGCCGATGGCGCCCGAGGCCTTCGACCGGCTGCATGCCGACATGCTGGCCCATCTGAAGGACCGCGAGGTCTTCGTGCAGGATCTTTACGCCGGCGCCGATCCCGAACACCGTCTGGACGTGCGCGTGGTGACGGAACTGGCCTGGCATGGCCTGTTCATCCGGCACCTGCTGCGCCGGCCGGAACGGTCGGAATTGGACGATTTCATCGCCGAGTTCACGATCATCAACTGCCCGTCGTTCAAGGCAGACCCGGAACGGCATGGCTGCCGGTCCGAGACCGTCATCGCACTCAACTTCGACAAGAAGCTGATCCTGATCGGCAATACCGCCTATGCCGGCGAGAACAAGAAGTCGGTCTTCACGCTGCTCAACTACATCCTGCCCGGCAAGGGCGTGATGCCCATGCATTGCTCGGCCAACCACGCGATCGGCGATGCCGACGACGTGGCGGTGTTCTTCGGCCTGTCTGGCACCGGCAAGACGACGCTGTCGGCCGATCCGGGCCGGACGCTGATTGGCGACGACGAGCACGGCTGGTCGGACAGCGGCACGTTCAACTTCGAGGGCGGCTGCTACGCCAAGACGATCAACCTGTCGGCCGAGGCGGAACCCGAGATCTACGCGACCACCGAGAAATTCGGCACCGTGGTCGAGAACATGGTGTTCGACCCCGACACCAAGGAACTGGATTTCGAGGATGACAGCCTGACGGCCAACATCCGCTGCGCCTACCCGCTGGACTACATCTCCAACGCCTCGGAAACCGGCCTGGGCGGCAAGCCGAAAAACATCATCATGCTGACCTGCGACGCCTTCGGCGTGCTGCCGCCGATCGCGCGGCTGACCCCGGCGCAGGCGATGTATCACTTCCTTTCGGGCTTCACCGCAAAGGTCGCCGGTACCGAGCGCGGCGTGACCGAACCGCAGCCCACCTTCTCGACCTGTTTCGGCGCCCCCTTCATGCCGCGCCGGCCCGAGGTCTATGGCAAGCTCTTGCAGGAAAAGATCCGCCAGACCGGCGCGACCTGCTGGCTGGTGAACACCGGCTGGACGGGCGGCGCCTATGGCCAGGGGTCGCGCATGCCGATCCGGTCGACCCGCGCGCTGCTGACCGCCGCGCTCGACGGGTCGCTCAACGAAGCGGAATTCCGCAAGGATCAGAATTTCGGCTTCGAGGTTCCTGTCCACGTGCCCGACGTGGCCGATGTGCTGCTGGAACCGCGCCGGACATGGGAAGACGAGGCCGCCTATGACGCGCAGGCCGCGAAACTGGTCAAGATGTTCGCCGACAATTTCGCGCAATACGTCCCGCATATCGACGACGACATCCGCGCCGCCGCGATCGGCTGAGCCGCCTGGCGACAAGACAGGGGCCGCGCAACCCACGGGCTGCGCGGCCCTTCCTTTGTCCAACGCCCGGTCATTGGCACCGCCCGGCAAGGGCCTTTGCGAGATCGGGCAAGATGGCCGGGCAAAGCCCGCGGCCGCCCCTCACACACTCAGCGCGCGGCGCACCAGGTTCAGACCGGTGAAGACCAGAAGGATCAGCGTCC
>Ga0180436_10002647_pt1 | contig 16847 bp, 9 predicted proteins | sample SS_ome_2_FD_132434 | JGI IMG/M metagenome (GOLD analysis project Ga0180436, IMG submission 132434) | Hypersaline lake sediment archaeal communities from the Salton Sea, California, USA - SS_3_S_2 metaG | ecosystem: Environmental > Aquatic > Non-marine Saline and Alkaline > Hypersaline > Sediment...
ATTGTAGGATTCCAGTTCGAGTCCCCCGCTGCTCCTTACCCCGGAGGAGAGGATGAAATCGTCGGGACCGAGACTGGTGCCATCACACATAATCACTGCCCGTTCTATGGCATGCTGCAGTTCCCTTACGTTGCCGGGCCAGTTGTACTGGTTTAGCCTTTTGATGGCAGAGGATTGGATATTTCTGATGGGCTTTCGGTATTTCCTGCTGTAGATCTTCAGGAAATGATCCGCCAGAAGAGGTATATCACCGGTACGATCACGCAGGGCGGGAAGATGGATTTCCACGGTGTTGATCCTGTACAACAGGTCCTGACGGAACACTCCATCGGCCACATCCTGATGTATATTGTTGTTGGTGGCGCAGATCATTCTCACATCTATCGGAATAGGCTTGGTGGATCCCACTCTGGTGATTTCCCGCCTTTCCAGTACGGTAAGCAGCTTGGATTGCAGCGGATAGGTAAGGTTTCCAATCTCATCCAGAAAAAGGGTACCCGAAGAGGCGATTTCAAACCTGCCCTGCTTCATTTTATGCGCATCGGTAAAGGCTCCTTTTTCATGACCGAAAAGCTCACTCTCAAAAAGAGTCTCGGGGATGGAACCCAGGTCTACACTGATAAATACTTCGTCTTTTCTGAGAGAATCACGATAGAGGGCCCTGGCCACCAGCTCTTTACCGGTACCATTTTCGCCCAGTATCAATACATTGGCATCGGTTGCTGCCACCTTTTTAATGGTAGTAAATACTTCGTACATTTCGGGTGACTGGCCCACAAAATCGGTATAGGGCTGGTCAAGAACAGCACTGATCTCCTGCTGTTTGAGTTTCAGGCTTTGTGCCTGCAAGCGTGTGCGTCTCAGGCTGATTGCAGAATTGATGGTAGCCAGGATCTTCTCGTTCTGCCAGGGTTTCAGGATGAAATCAGTTGCTCCCATTTTTATGGCTTTCACCGCTTTCTCGGCATCGCCATAAGCTGTTATAAAGACTACAACTGCCTGGTCGTCAATTTCCAGAATCTGGGAGAGGGCGTCAAATCCTTCCTGACCACTGATGGCATCTTTTGTGAAATTCATGTCGAGGAGGATCACATCCCAATCCTGCTTCTTCATTACCTCGGGAATACGTTCAGGACCGGATAGTGTTTCAATGATTTCTACGTGGGGACGCAGCAATAATTTCAGGGCAAAGAGGATGTCTTCATTATCATCCACTGCCAGAATTCTTCCAATTTTCTGTTCCATCTTCAGTATTTGTATCGTTTGATCTCTAGTCCTTTCAAAAAGAGTGCCTTATCATGCAATCAATTCAGATTCAGCGTATTCCTATTCTAAAGATAAGATTATTTCTTTAGTAAGTGTACGTTTTCGTACATATTAATCCCAAATTCGAACACTTTTTTGACAACGGTCATTTCCTCTGGAAAGTTAAGTTATAGATTATCAAAATGTTAGTTCTTTTGGCACAGCTTCTGCACTAGGAGGCGAAATTAAAAATGTGACTATGAACGATCAGGCAGGAATGGACCGCAAACTTGAGAAAAAGGGATTCATAAACCGAAAGACCATCTGGTACTTTGTGTTTGGAGCCTTAATGCTTACCGTATTGGCAATCATCATTTTTGGAGATAAAAGCTCCAAGTACAATGTGGATGTAAGCCGAATAACCATTGAAGAGGTTAAGCAGGATGTATTTCAGGATTATATTACCGTACAGGGTACAGTGGAACCCATTACTACCATATACCTGGATGCGGTGGAAGGAGGAAGTGTGCAGGAGATCCTGATTGAAGAAGGAAATATGGTGAAGAAGGGCGATGTCATTATAAGACTGAACAACGATAACCTCCTGCTTGAAATCACCAACGCTGAGGCTCAGATTGTAAGATCCATTAATGAACTTCGGACTGCCCGCCTGCAAATGGATCAGACCAAATTAAACTATAAGCAGCAGATCATTGAGCTCCAAATGACCGTTGCCCAGGCCAAAAGACTCTACGAAAACAACAAGGTATTGAGGGAGCAGGACCATATTTCCCGAGAAGAATTTGACCAATCGAAGGAAGCGTACGAATCTTCCGACGAACTCCTTGAACTGGTACTGGAAAATTATAAAAACGATTCCACCTACAGATCCATACAGATTTCATCACTGGAAGCTTCGGTGAAAAGTATGGAAACAAGCATGGAAATCATCCGAAGGAGGATGGACAATCTGAATATCAAAGCCACTGCAGATGGCGAGCTGGCCAGCCTGAATCCGGAAATCGGGGAGGTGGTCACCTACGGAACCAGGGTGGGAACCATCAATATCCTGGATTCCTATAAGCTTCGGGTCGATATCGATGAGCACTATATTGCACGCATCCAGAGGGGACTGTACGGAGAATGTGATTTTGCCTCTACGCCTTATAACGGAATAATTACCAAGATTTATCCAGAGGTTGCGGGTGGACGTTTTGCTGTGGATATGGTATTTACGGAAGAAGTTCCGGAGCAGATCCGTATAGGTCAAACATCCCGGATCCGCCTGCAGCTTGGCGAATCCAAAGAGGGAGTTTTGCTTACCAAAGGTGGATTCTACCAGACCACAGGAGGTCAGTGGGTCTTTGTTCTGGATGAGACCGAAGAATTCGCTGTGAAACGGGATATCAGCATCGGCCGTCAGAACCCCAGGTATTATGAAGTACTCGGCGGACTTGAACCCGGTGAAAAGGTCATAGTTTCCTCCTACCAGAACTACGCCGATCACGACAAACTGATCCTGAAACATAACCGCTAATCCCCACATCATGAAGAAGACTTTTTTAGGACTATTGGCCCTCTTTGCAGCCTCCAGCGGGGCATGGGCACAAACGGATCTTTCCTGGAGCCTCGATCAGTGCATTGATCATGCCTTGAAGCACAATCTCGATTTGAAACGTCAGGAAATCAGTGTAAAATCGACCTCCCAGGACCACCGTCAGACCAAGCTGGATTTGCTTCCCAGTCTGAATGGTATGGTAGAACATGAATTGGGTTCGGGACGTGTACTGGACCGCGGTACCTACGAGTGGAAAGACGCCAATGTGAGTCAGGGCGACATGGGTGTGCAGAGCGATCTGACCCTGTTCAACGGACTGCAGGGATACAACAGCATAAAAATGAGCAAGGCCGACTACCAGATGAACATGGAAGACCATCAGGCCCTGGTGGACAATGTGACCATTCGGGTAATGACCGGTTACCTGAACCTCCTGCGAAACGAGGAACTGGTAGCGGTGGCCGATACGGTCGTACAGGTGGCCGGATATGAGGTGGAAAGAATGGAGCGCCTGGTGGAAGTGGGAAATGAGCCCAAAGGCCGCCTGCTGGAAGTAAAAGCACAACTTTCGGCCGAAAAGCTGAATTATACCCGTGCGGTAAATAACCGGGATATAGCCAAGCTAACACTACTGCATGTGATGAATATGACCAATGTGGCCGAATTTGCCATTACAAAGCCTGATATGCCAGATCCCTCTCTGGAAGCGATTCCCGATCTGGATTCGGTATTTCAGTATGCACTGAATAACAGGCCCCAGATTAAAAGTGCAGAATACGGGATTGTATCCAGCGAGCGCTACCTGGCCATTCAAAAAGGAATGCGCTCACCCAGGTTATATGCACGCGGTCTGCTCTATACGAACTATAGCGATGGACTTATGAATCCCATTGACCCCAGCGAGAGCTACCCCATCAGAGAACAAATCAATAACAACCAGTACAAGCAGGTTTCGGTGGGTTTGTCTTTGCCCATTTTCAACCGCTGGCAGGTACAGACCAATATCAATAAGGCCAAACTGGAGGTTCAGGATGCTGAGTACCAGTACGACAATACAGTCTTGCTACTCCAACAAACTGTTCAGCAATACCATACCGAAGCTCTGGCCGCCCTGGAGAACTACCGTTCGGCTCAGGAGGCTGTGGCCAATAGCGATGAAGCCTACCGTTTTGCAGAAGAACGATTCAGGGTGGGTACCGGTACCTCGCTTGAGCTGGCTCAGGCGCGCAGCCAATTGTATGAATCCGCAGCTGACATGATCTCCTCCAAATACGAGTTGATCTTTTATGCCAAGATCCTGGATTTCTACATGGGGCGTGAGATTGTATTTTAGGAGATTAGAACAGAAGTCTTATTTTTGTAGCAGCTCTACCCAACTCTGCGGCAATGAAAAGACTTCTCTTCCTTCTTTTACTGGCACTACCCCTGATGGCCTCCGGCCAGGTGGTCAATTTTGCTAAAACACTTCCACAACGAGCCTACAGCGTGACTCTGAGTCCGGCCTGGCACGCCGATAGAAATGTAATTCTGTTTGAAGGCGGAGGTCCTTCCGTATCGCTTAAAGGGGGGTACGGACTGCTTTATTCCCTGGATGTAAATGCCCGCTTTGTATACTTCGTAAACGGACCGGATTATTTTGGAGCCGATGTGCAATACCTGGTCCACGAAGCAAGAAAGACTTACATATCGGTGGTAGGGGGATTGCACTACTGGGATTACTTTGGTACGGATCTTACTGCCCTGCTAACCTATACTCCGCGCTTTGAGGTGAGTTTGTCCACCGGACTGGATTTTGATCTCAATTTCGGCACGGATGTTTTTACACGCTTGTGGATACCCCTGAACGTGGGCTACCAGATCAGCGAAATGATCTTCCTTTTTGGCGAATACAGCCTGCCCATTTCCGACCGTTCCTGGGACATTTTTTCCCTGGGTGCCAACTTCATTATTCGCTAAACACAAGCTCGCCACCCACATAAGTGGATGCCACTTTTATGCCGAACAATTCCTCTTCCGGGGCTGTCATCAGATCCGTCCGGGTAATGGTCAGATCGGCCAGTTTTCCAGGTTCGATGCTGCCTTTCAGGTGCTCCTCAAAGCCAGCCCTGGCTGCCCAGATGGTCATGGCTCGAAGGGCCTGTTCTCTGCTGAGGGCATTTTCGGTCTGAAAGCCTTTTTCCGGAAAACCGCTCTGGTCTTTCCGTACCACTGCTGCATAAAATCCAAACAGGGGATTGATCTGTTCCACCGGGAAGTCACTTCCATTGGCTAACCAGTCATTTTGCTCCAGCAAGTCCCGGAATGCATAGGCTCCTTTCATTCGTTCTTTTCCTATACGTTTTTCGGCCCAGTACATGTCCGAAGTGGCATGGGTAGTCTGCACCGAAGGTATGATACTGTAGTCACCAAAATAATGGAAGTCGTCGGGATGAATGATCTGTGCGTGTTCGATACGCCACCTTCGGTCATTTTTTCCTTCCAGTATACCGGCATATATCTTCAGGGTTTCCCGGTTGGCCCCGTCACCAATGCAATGGGTTGCCACGGCAAAGTTGTTATCGTAGGCTACTTGACAATGCTTTTCCAGGACATCCAGAGAGGTGACATAAAGTCCCACATTTCCCGGATCGTCGGTATAGGGTTCAATCATTCTCGCTCCCCTCGAACCCAGCGCTCCGTCGGTGAACAATTTGATGGTATTCACCGAAAGCTTATCACTCTGGTAGGGGCCCTTTTCCACAAAATGGGTGAAATTCTCTCTGGAGGGACTGAGCCAGGCATTGATGCGTATTTTCAGATTACCCGCTTTATGTTCCGAGTCGATCAATTTCACAACGCCATAGGAGAGTCCTGCATCCTGTACCGAAGTAAGTCCGACGGCAAAACAATTTTGTGCGGCCTGCTGCAGTGCATTAATCATGTCCGCCTTTGTGGGGGCGGGTATCTGGGAACCCACCAGTCCGATGGCATTATCTATCAGGATTCCATTGGGTTCGCCCCCGGTGAGCATAACGGTGCCTCCGTCCACTTCCGATTGGGCATTTACTCCGGCAAGATCCAGGGCTTTTGAGTTAGCCCAGGCAGCATGACCGTCAATGCGCCTGAGGAGTACCGGGGTGTCGGGAAAATGCGCATCGAGCATGCTTTTGTCGGGGAACTCCTGAACCTCCCAGTCATTCTGGTCCCAACCCCTTCCTGTGATCCATGATCCGGGATTCCTGGTCTGAAAAGCCTTAAGCATGGAAATGATTTCTTCTACCGAAGTGGTGCCCGCCACGTCCACGGCATTCAGGTTCATTCCGTAGCCAAAAAAATGACAGTGGGCGTCAATCCAGCCCGGGTATACAAAGGCTCCTTCCAGATCCCGGACTTCCGGTGATGAATAGCTTTTTTTAATCTCTGCGCTGCTGCCAACGGCAAGAATCCGCCCGCGGTGGATGGCAATGGCTTCAGCCATGCTGAAACCAGCATCCACCGTATATACCTTTCCGTTGGTAAGAATCAGATCGGCTTCCTGTTTTTCGGGGGAGCAGGAAGAAAACAGCATTATCAATAAGGCGGCGGCTAGGTTCATGTTTCTGTGCATTGTTATAGCTTTGCAACAAAAATAGCATTCTCATATTATTTTCGCCATTTTTGCGTTTTTAAGAACAAAACAGTGATGGTCAGGCCCAGGTATCTTCTTTTATTTCTACTTCCCGGGATGCTAAGTTTTGCATGTCAGCCCGAACGTCATTACGTGGAAGGTACGGAGGCAAGGTTGGAGTTTACGCTGGATACCCTCTTTTTTGATACCGTATTTACCACGGTGGGATCAGTGACCAAATCCTTCCGCGTACTTAACCCACACAATCAGTATATCAGTATCGATGATATCAGTCTGGCAGGAGGCGCTTCATCGGTTTTCAGGGTGAATGTGGATGGAGACCCCGGGATCCAGTTTTCCGGAGTGGACATTGCTCCCCACGACAGCCTGTATGTTTTTGTGGAGGCCACTCTGGATCCCAACGGATCCGATGACATTCTGCGCATTCAGGATTCCATTGTCTTCAGGACCCAGGGAAATCTGCAGGACATCGATCTGATGGCCTGGGGTCAGGACGTACATATGATAGGGGAACTGGACATTGATGCTAGCACCCTATGGACAGCTGACAAGCCCTACCTGATCATTGATTATGTGTATGTGGATTCGTTGGCCACGCTTTCACTGGATCCCGGGGTCAGGGTACACCTGCACAAGGACGCCTTGATATTTGTGGACGGATCCCTGCAGGTAAACGGAAGCAGGGAGGAACCGGTCTGGTTCGGGGGGGACCGTCTGGAAGCATTTTACGAGCGGATTCCTGGACAGTGGGGCTACATTTACCTGTCGGGCAGCAGTCATAGCAATGTCATTTCCCATGCGGAAATTCACAATGGAACCATTGGGATCTTGATTTCCTCCCCTCCGGAGAATTCTGTGATGCCCGATCTGGAGATCTCCAATACTTTGATCAACCGCATGAGTTCTTCAGGGATCTATGCACTGAATGCCACCATAAACGGAAGCAACCTGGTGATTGGTGATTGTGGTGGGAGCAGCCTGGCTCTCATCTACGGAGGAGATTATCATTTCACTCACTCCACCTTTGCCAATTTCTGGCCTTCGGGTTTTTCCACCCGGCAGCTGCCGGCAGTGATACTGACGGACTATTTTGTGACCTACGTGGATGGAGCACCTGTCCTCTATACGGATGGACTATTTGATAAGGCAGAATTCCGGAATTCCATCATCTATGGCTCACATTCCATGGAGCTACTCATTGAAAGTTACTACAATCAGGCACTCAATTACAGTTTTGACCACTGTCTCACCCGCATACATGAAGATAGTAGCGGGTATTTAAACGATCCCCTGATTACCAACATTCTGAACAATCAGAATCCACTATTTGATACCATCCCGGTAAGCTATGAACTGGACAGTCTTTCGCCAGCCATAGATGCTGGTTTACCTTCCCATGCCATTCCCTTTCCCTTCGATCTGAAGGGAGACAGCCGGCTGGATGACACGGCCCCTGATTTGGGAGCCTATGAAAGAATAGACCCTTAGGCTGATAAACTGCATGACATGCCATCAATGCCCTATGAGGTATTTGATTTTGTGTACCCTTCTGTTTTTGCATTGGCTCCCTCCGAAGGATTTGAAGGGGCAGCGGTCACGAGGGGATTTGTGCATTCTCTGGTACAATGTGGAGAACCTTTTTTTTCCCGAAACGGACTCACTTTCGACGGATCTTGAATTCACTCCCGAAGGAGTCAGACACTGGACCTTCTCACGCTACCATCGTAAACTTACCTCGCTGGCGAAGGTAATCCTGGCAGCGGGATCCTGGGAGGCTCCCGACCTGGTGGGCCTCTGTGAAGTAGAAAGTTCAGAGGTGCTGGAAGACCTTTGCAGCCATCCTCTGCTTGAAAGTTGTTCTTATGCTTACAAGCACTGGGATAGTCCCGACCACAGGGGTATGGATGTGGCCTGCCTCTATCGTTCCTCAAGAATTGACATCATCCAATGGACGGCCATCCCTTCCCTGGTGAAGCTGGACGGCACCCGCGACCTGATGCATCTGAGCCTCACTTTTGGAAAAAATGATACGCTGGAGCTTTTTCTGGCGCACTTCGTATCGAAGTTCAGAGGGGCCGGGACCACAGCCGAAAACCGAAGAATTCAGGCTGCACAATTGGTCCGCTGCGTGGATTCGGTGCAAAAAATTCGTCCGGGTGGTCTGATGTTGATAGCAGGTGATTTTAATGATGATCCCCAGGGCTTCAGTCTGGAGCCTCTCCGTTCAGCACCTGTTGGAAAAGACGGTCTGAAACGCATAATTCCTGTCTCTGATCCGCTGGTGAATGGGAGTTATAAGTACAGAATGCGCTGGATCCACCTGGACCAGATTTACTTTCGGGATCCCTTGGGACGTTTTTATGCTTCTGCATCGATTCTTATGCTTCCTCCTTTAGTGGAAATTGACAAGGAATATGGGGGAGTTAAACCCAGAAGATCCTACCAGGGATACAGGTACCACGGGGGTATCAGCGATCATCTTCCCCTGGTGGGAGTTTTTCGCCGGATTCCTTCCCGGTCCCGGACTGAAAGGTAAGACCAAGTTTCTTTCCTGTTTCCAGCATATGCTGGAAGGCAGCATCGTACTCATTGGGAATTTCCCCGTCCAGGATGGCCTCTTTGATGGCCTCCTTGATAAGTCCCACCGATTTGGACGGCGGAATCCCAAAGGCCTTCTGGATGTCATCTCCCGAGATGGGTGGCTGGAAATTGCGAATGGAATCGCGTTCCTCCAGTTCTGCGATCTTTTCCCGCACAATTTGGAAATTGTTCAGGTGCCGTTTGACCGTGCGCTCATTTTTCGAAGTGATATCTGCCTCACACAGGATCATCAGATCCTCCAGGTCTTCACCGGCATCAAAGATCAGTCTTCGCACAGCAGAATCTGTTACTATGTCCTGAGAAAGAACAATGGGACGAAGGTGAAGCTGAACCAGCTTCTGAACATACTTCATCTTCTCGTTGAGGGGAAGTTTCATTTTTCGGAATATCCCCGGGATCATTTTAGCTCCGATGAACTCGTGAGCATGAAAGGTCCACCCTGTGCCCGGCTCAAACTTTTTGGTGCGTGGTTTGGCAATATCGTGCAGCAGGGCAGCCCATCTGAGCCAGAGCTTGTCTGTTTTCAGTGAAATGTTATCAAGAACCTTTAGGGTATGCAGAAAATTATCCTTGTGAAATTGTCCCTCCACTTCTTCCACCCCCTTCATGCGGTCAAACTCAGGAAAAATGATCTCCAGTAAAGCCGTCTTTTCCAATAAGAGGAATCCCTGACTGGGTTTATCAGCCAGCATGATTTTATTAAGTTCGTCGGTGATCCTTTCCTGAGAGATGATGGCAATACGTTCCCGATTCTGGTGTATGGCATCCAGGGTTCCCTTCTCTATTTCAAATCCCAGGCGCGTGGCAAAGCGAATTCCCCTTAACATTCTCAGGGGATCGTCCGAAAAAGTACTGCCCGGTTCCAGGGGAGTGGTTATGATCTTTTGTTCAAGGTGTTTTAAGCCGTCAAAGGGATCGAGCAGATCACCGTAAGAGTTTGTGTTCAGCGATATGGCCAGGGCATTGATGGTGAAATCGCGCCGGTTCTGATCGTCTTCCAGACTCCCATTCTCCACCAGGGGTTTGCGCGAATCTCTCCGGTAAGATTCTTTCCTCGCACCTACAAACTCAATTTCGGTATCTCCCCATTTTAACATGGCCGTACCAAAATTCTTAAAAACTGTAAGCGGGGCCTCCTTGCCAATGGATTGCCTGACTTTTTCGGCCAGGGCTATTCCGCTGCCCAGCACCACAATATCAATATCCTTGGGAGTACGGGAAGCTCCTTCGATAAGCAGATCACGGACAAAGCCTCCAATCACATAAGCTTCGGTCCGGGCCTTTTCGGCCTCAGAATTGATAATCCTGAAGACTTCGTGGATGAGGTGTTCCCTAAGATTTATGCTTCCCATTTGCACACAAAAATACAATCTAATACTTAAATTCATTACTTTTGTAGGGAACTTCCCTAAGGGGGTGCCTTAAATGACAGGCTGAGATTATACCCTTAGAACCTGATCCGGGTAATGCCGGTGTAGGGAAAATGAAGCTCATATGTCGTATCTAAGAAAATAAGTTATGATGAAGCGTGTAGCAGCGATGCTGGCATGGATCCTTATGGTCCTGCCTGCAGCCGGTCAATTCAGAATTTCAGGTACTGTGATGGATGAGGAGATGGAAGCTCTTCCGGGGGCCAATATTCAGCTTTCAGAGCTTCTTAGGGGAACAATAAGTAACAGGGAAGGGAACTTTTCCCTGGAAAGGATTCCTGAAGGTTCCTACCTGCTGATTATCTCCTATATGGGATATGAGCCGCATTCTGAGGCTGTGGACCTGACCGGGGACCTGGATCTGGGAGAAATTTCCCTTCGTCGTTCAACCATTATGGGGGAAGAGGTAATTGTAACTGCCACCAGGGCAGGGAGTAAAACCCCGGTTGCATTTTCCGATATGGATCAGGAGGAGATCGTGTCACGTAATTTTGGTCAGGATGTGCCTTATCTGCTATCATCCACACCTTCCCTGGTCACTTCCTCCGATGCAGGCCATGGGATAGGCTATACATCCATGAGGATAAGAGGAACCGATGCCAACAGGATCAATGTAACCATTAATGGGATTCCGCTCAACGATGCCGAATCCCATTCTATATACTGGGTGGACCTGCCAGACTTGGCCACCTCCACCGACAATATCCAGATTCAACGGGGAGTGGGGACTTCCACCAATGGAGCGGCTGCATTTGGGGCCAGTATTAACCTGCAGACCCACAAACTGGAAAAGGAAGCTTACGCGATCTATGAGGGCACACTGGGTTCCTTTTCTACCTACCGCAACTCGATCTCGGCTGGTACAGGCCTGATCAAAGATCACTTTTCGTTTGATATGCGCCTCTCGGATTTACACTCGGATGGTTATATCGACCGCTCCTGGACCGACCTGCAGTCCTACTATGTTTCGGCAGCCTATCACGACGAGCATAGCCTGGTAAAGTTTGTAACTTTCTCTGGAACAGAAAAACTATATCAGGCCTGGAACGGTGTTCCTTCCTATTTGCTGGAATCGAACCGAACCTATAATGAGTTGGGTGGCTATACCAATTCGGAAGGAGCCTTGGTTTATTACGACAATCAGGTGGACCACTACAAGCAGACCCACTATCAGTTGCATCTGTCCAGGGCTTTCAATCCCAGGTGGTATGCAAATGCTGCCTTGCATTACACACGTGGATCGGGCTATTACGAACAGTATAAAGAGGATGAATCACTTTCCGATTATCTGCTCGACGACGTGATTGTTGGAGGAGATACCATCAGCGAAAGCAAGCTGATCCGGAGAAAGTGGTTACAGAACGATTTTTACGGTGTGGTGGGTGGACTTCACTACCAGGGAGATCGAAGCAACTTTGTACTGGGTGGTGGCTGGAACAGGTACGACGGGGATCATTTTGGAACGGTGATCTGGGCCAGATATGCGGGAAATAGTGAGATAAGGCATCGCTGGTACGACAATACAGGCGTAAAATCCGATTGGAACACCTACCTGAAAGCCACCATTGAGGCAGGTGAACAGCTTTCCCTTTTTGCCGATATGCAGCTAAGAGGGATCGACTATGGGATTGAGGGATCTGACGATGATCTGAGGGACCTTGGCCAGAACCACGATTTTTTCTTTTTCAATCCAAAGGCCGGGATCAACTGGCAGATTTCCACCCGGCAAAGAGCCTACCTTTTTATGGCAAGGGCAAACAGGGAGCCAAATCGAAGCAATTTTGTGGACGCCGATCCGGCAGGACCGGTTCCTGTGAAAGAAACCCTGCTTGATTACGAAGCGGGATATACCTTACAGGCGGCCAGTTATTCCCTGAATGTAAACCTGTATTATATGGATTATACCGATCAACTGGTACTCACCGGCGAGATCAACGATGTGGGGAGTGCAGTGATGACCAATGTGAAGGACAGCTACCGCACCGGAGTGGAAATTTCCGGAAGCTATCAGCCAGTCACCTGGTTTCGCTGGGATCTCAATGCCACCTTCAGCCGCAACAAGATTAGAGATTATACGGGTTACGTGGATAACTGGGACTACTGGTCAGACCCGCTTAATGAGCCTTATCAGATTGTAGAGGACCTGGGGACCACCGATCTGGCCTTCTCACCTTCTGCCCTTTTCAACAGTAAACTCAGATTCGAGCCTCTGAAGTCTCTTCAGTTGGGATTTATTTCCCGATATGTGGGCAAACAATATATCGACAACAGCTCCTCGGAGAATCGGATTCTATCGCCTTATTTCGTAAATGACCTGACCCTGAGCTATGCATTCTTCCCCGCATTTATGAAAGAAATTTCACTTCGTTTCCAGATATCCAACCTCTTCAATCATAAATATGAAACAAATGCATGGGTATACAGGTATTTCAGTGGAGGGGAAGAAGGTGTCTATGATGGATATTTCCCTCAGGCAGGAACCCACATCATGGCAGGCATTCGTTTGATTTTCTAGAAAAAAATAAATCGTAGAGTTTGGATATTTTTCTCTATTTTTCGGATTGAAACCATGGATTGATTCAACCCTGATGGCAGGCCTGAGAATAAGAGCTTTATTCTGGTATCTTGACGAAAAGGTGACACACGATGTAATCAACATCCTCAAAGAGGGGAAGTTTGATATAGAACATAGTCATCTTACCGAGCTGGACAAACTCCGCGAGAGCCTGATCGATGATCCTCCAAACCTGGTTATTTCTGATTTCGATATACCTACCCATTTGAGGCAAAAAGTGGAGAAGGAGTTGGGGCCCTATCTGGCTGAAATTCCTCTTATCTATCTGGTGGGCGAGAAAAATGTAAAGAAGGCAGCAGAGACGCTCAAATCAGGCGTATGGGATTTTATCCAGAAAGAGCAGCTTTTTAAGCTGGTACCTTCGGTGTATTCATCCCAGAAATATACCCGGGTCATCCGGGAAAGGGAGGAGGCGGAAAGGGCTCTGAGTATATCCCGCGATCGCTACTTATCCATTTTCAATAACGTGACCGATGGAATCCTTTTACTGGATGAAAAAACCCGGAAGGTGACGGATTGCAATCCCCGATTTCTGGAAATCTTCGGATTTAATGAGACAGAGGTTTACGAAGTGGATGTCAGTGATTACAGTGTAGCAGATGAAGGTTACACCATGGAGCGGGTCAGGAAACACATTACTGAGGCCGCGAAATCAGGAAAACCGGTCACCTTCGAGTGGAGAAACAACGATAAATCAGGTAAGAAATTCTGGACTCTCAATTCCATTTCTCTGGTCCGCATCGATGAGAGCGATTTCATCCTTTTGGTTACACGGAACATTGAGGAACAAAAAAAGCTTGAGCAAACCCTCAGAGAATCCCAGGAACATTTCAGGGCCCTGGCCGAAAATTCTCCGGACGTGATCATGCGATTTGATCGCGATTACAGGCATATATATGTGAATGCTGCCATTCTGGATCAGACTGGAATGGCACAGAATGCTTTTCTTCATAAGAGCCATAAAGAAATGGGAATCTTCCCCGAGCATTTGATTAAGCTGTGGGAAGAATCTCTGGATAAGGTGTTCAACACGGGCAAACCCCTGAACATAGAATTTGATATTGAGTCGCTGGATGGAGGCAATCGCTGTGCCGAATGGAGATTGTACCCTGAGATTGGAACCTCGGAATCCGTAGAATCGGTGATTGGTGTGTCCCGTGATATTACCAAGGCTAAAAGGGCTCAAGATGCACTTAGTCAGAGTGAAGAACGATTGAACCTGGCTCTATCAGCCAATAAGCTGGGCCTCTGGGATTGGAACCTGGTGAACAATGAGGTATATTTCTCACCCATCTGGAGCTCCATGCTGGGATACGGCGAAACTGAGCTGGCCCATGAACTTGAGACCTGGAATTCTTTGCTGCATCCCGAGGAACGGGATCATACGGTCAAAACCGTGGATGATGTGATCAGAAACCGGGAGGAATCTTTTGAGATAGAATTCCGGCTGAAGCATAAAGATGGCAGTTATCGCTGGATCAGGAGCCTGGGTAAGGCTGTAAGTTTTGATGAAGAAGGAAATACCACCAGGCTGACCGGTATTCATGAAGACATCCATCATAAAAAAAGGGAAGAGCTTGTCAGGCAGGTTCTTTTCGATATTTCCAATGCGGTGGGCAGTACCCACAGCCTGGATGAGCTTTACGCACTGATCAGGAAATACCTGGGCAGGGTACTGGATACCACCAACTGTTTTCTTGCACTGTATAACGAAGAATCAGATACCCTTACCCTTCCATTTATGGAAGACGAAAAGGATGCATTTACCGAGTTTCCGGCACGCAAGACAATGACTGCTTTTGTGATCCGCACAGGCAAGGCGCAGCTGGTGGATGTGAAAAGGGAGGAAGAACTTACCAGAAAGGGAGAGATCGAACCGGTGGGGGCCCCCTGTGTAAGCTGGTTGGGTGTGCCCCTGAAGCACGAAGGTAAAAACGTGGGTGTATTTGCTGTGCAATCCTATACCGAAGATGTGGTATATACCGAGGCGGATGCGGAGCTGCTCGAGTTTGCCAGCGACCAGATTGCCCTGGCCATTGACCGGCGCAGGCACCAGGATCGTCTCAAAAGCAACCAGGAAAGGCAGCGCAGGGTCTTTGAATCCTCCCCCGATCCCATGATTGTGGTTGATCCTGCCGCACTGATTCTGGATTTTAACAGTGCTTTTGTCGAAGCCCTGGATGTGGATCCTGAGAAGGTACCCGGAGAGAAGATTTTTCGCTTCATTCACCCCGATCAGTGGAGGTCTGCGATCAAGGATTTTTACCGCACCTGGGAGGTAGGCTATCTGAAAAATATGGAATACCGGGTGGTCCGTCCGGATGGCAGCGAATTTGACGCTGAAACATCAAGTGGAGCCATATATGGACCCAATGGAAAGCCCGAGTCCATGGTCTTGATCATAAAAAACATCACCGAACGAAAGGAAACTGAGCGTAAGATACTGGAGGCCAAGTACAAGGCTGAGGAATCCGACAAACTGAAAACCGCCTTCCTCTCCAACATGTCCCACGAGATCAGGACCCCCATGAATGCCATCGTGGGATTTTCTGACCTCCTGTTGGATGAGCAGCTTGGACCGGATGAGCGAAGGGATTTCATTGCTCAGATCAACCAGGGCGCTGATGACCTGATGCGCCTGATCGACGACATCATCGACATTGCTAAAATTGAGGCTGGACAGGTCAATGTGCACATTTCCGAATGTTTTATCAAGGAGCTCTTCAAAGAGCTTCACCTGATGTTCCTGCAGAATATCAAGCGAAGTGGGAAAGAAGAAGTGAAATTGAAATTGAACTGGGACTGGCCCTTGAATGAGCTGGCGATTTACACGGATCCTTTTCGCCTGAAGCAGATCCTGATTAACCTTTTGAGCAATGCCGTGAAATTTACCGAACATGGGGAAATTGTTCTGGGATTGAAGGAACATGCTGAAGGTATCTACTTTTACGTGAAAGACAGTGGAATTGGCATCAGGGAAGAAAAGCAAAAGGTGATTTTTGATCGTTTCATGCAGGGACATGAAACCAAAACCAAGCTCTATGGAGGAACCGGACTGGGATTGGCAATTTCCAAAAACCTTACCGAGATTCTTGGCGGTATAATTGGAGTGGAATCCAAAACCGGAGAGGGATCCACCTTCTGGTTCATTCTTCCGCGAAATGAGGTGCCCTTAAAGTATGAAGCCGCCCTCCGCGCACCTTCCAGTGATCTCAGATCCTGGGAAAACAAAAAAATACTGATTGCGGAAGACGATCACTCCAATTACTATTTCCTTTTTGAGGCCTTAAAAGATACAGGCGTGGAAATTTTGTGGTCCAAAGATGGCGAGGAAACCCTTGAAGTATTCAGGTCACATAAGGATATTGATGTGGTACTTATGGATATCAACATGCCGCTTCTTAACGGATACGAATGTACCAAGGTGATTAAACAGGAACGGCCCGATCTGCCTGTGATTGCTCAGACGGCATATGCCATGTCTGGTGAACGGGAGGTGAGCCGGGCTGCCGGATGCGACGATTACCTGGCCAAACCCATCAAGGTCAATGAATTACTGGACACACTTGCCAAGCATATTTAAGCCCTAAGCCCTAACACCTAACTTTCCTTCAATATTTTATCGATCTGTGCTTCAGTCTTGTGCAACTTATCCCTGCAGATTTTCAGGAGATCACTTACACGGCTTACTTTTGCAGTAAGTTCGTCCACATCCAGACTGCCTGCTTCTATTTTTTCCAGGATGCTTTCAATTTCTTCCACAGCATCGCTGTAGCTAATCTTCTCTTTTGTCATGCTTGGATATTTTTTCAACTGTGCTAATAAGGGTAC
>Ga0180436_10002648_pt1 | contig 16846 bp, 11 predicted proteins | sample SS_ome_2_FD_132434 | JGI IMG/M metagenome (GOLD analysis project Ga0180436, IMG submission 132434) | Hypersaline lake sediment archaeal communities from the Salton Sea, California, USA - SS_3_S_2 metaG | ecosystem: Environmental > Aquatic > Non-marine Saline and Alkaline > Hypersaline >...
ACCGCCCGATCCCCACTCCCCCTTCCAACCCGCCCCCCCACGCTCCTCCCTCCCGCGGCAAAGCACTTCGTCCAAGAGACTTTTCGCATCGGCTCCGCGATGCGAAAAGTCTTGTCTCTTTTTAACGCACTCGGCCAGCAGTTGGCGTCGCTGGTCGAGCAGTTCGCCATGTTGCAGGTGCATGTCGGCGAGTCGTTCCATCATTTCCGAGTCGAGGATCATGTGGTCGCCTCGCCGGCGGAGGAAGTTGCGGACTTCGTTTCGGGCGATTCCGCAGGCCCAACCGAGGAAATCTCGGCTGGGGTCGTACTGATCCCACTTCCGCCAGAGGATCAAGCTGGTTTGCTGGAAGATGTCCTCGGCATCCGACTTGTTGGGCAGCATCATGGCGATGTGCGCGTAGAGCCGGCCCTGGGAGCGGATGAAAAGCTCGGCGAATTGGTTGTGTTTGTCGGTATCCACACGCACCTCGCGAAAAGACATCTTCACATGGGCAACTCGTGGGCACGGCGGTCGATCTGTCGCCGGAAACCCGGAAAACGCGGCCAAGCTTATCGGGCGATGGCCTTAACCCGATGTTAATTATCGACATAGGTCGGGTCAAAGAGATTCTGGCGAAGCGGGAAAACACTGCCGGAAAACACCCCTAACGGGGGGCATGTGCGGCGGTGGCGGGTCCATCGGCAATGGTTCTGCTTCAGGGGGAATATGGATTCCCGCGTGCGCGGGAATGACGGGGCACGGTGGTGCGGAAACGCCGCGATTCCATCTGGATTCCCGCGTGCGCGAGAATGACGTGCGGAGGCTCAATGCCGGCTGCAATCGGCTTTGCAATCCTACTGCCCGGACAAGCGGAAATCGTTGGCGGCCGGGTGAGCGGTCTGGTAGACTTGGGGTTCCGCACGCGGCGAGGCATTCGAGGTGTCCGGATGATTAGGGCGGCCACCGCGACGTCCCTCCGTTTGCATCACCGCGCCTGTAACCCAACCCAGGAGACGATCATGATTCGCCTTGCTTGCTCACCCACCCTGTTCTTGTTGGTTCTTGGTCTTTGTGGTTTGTCGACTCGTGCGGCCGAGGCCGATCGCGCCGCGGCGATTGCCGGCACGTCGACCAGTACGGCCGACGGCACGTCGAACGCGATGTCGACCGACGACCCTTGGAGCCGCTACGTGCTCTGGTACGAGAGCGAAGCCCCGGCAAAGCGCCGCCATCTGCTTGTCCACGGGCTGCCGGTGGGCAACGGCCGGCTGGGCGCCATCTGTCAGGGTGGCGCACTGACCAGTCGGATCGCCCTGTGTCACGAGGAGGTTTGGGCCGGACCGCCCGTGCCACAACCGAATCCGGAGTTCCCCAAGGCCATGGCCGCCGCGCGCAAGCACTGGTTCGCCGGCGAGTACGGCCAGATGTCGCGGGTGTTGCAGCAGGCCATGCCGCCGCGAATCAGTCCGCGCAGTCACCAGACCCTCGGCGACCTGCACCTGGAGTTGAACGCCCCCGGCAATGCTTCCGACACCCAACCGGTGACGAACTACCGCCGCTGGCTGGACCTCGATCGGGCGATCGCCGCCACCAGCTTCGAGCGCGGCGAGACGACCTTCCGGCGCGAGGTTTACGCCACGCCGGTCGACGGCGTGCTCGTTGTCCGGCAGACGGCCCAGGGCGGCGAGCCGTTCAGCCTGACCGCGCGACTCGATCGGCCGGCCGACTTCAAAACCGTTCCCCTGGGCGACGACACGCTCCTGATGTCCGGCCAGGCGCAACACGACGGCAAGCACTTGGGCGTCCGCTGGGCCGCCATGCTCCGCGTCCGCACCGACGGCCAAACCCGCGCCGACGGGAACCAACTGCACATCACCGGCGCGACGTCGGCAACGTTTTATCTGTCCGCCTCGACCGACTACAACTTCGCCAATCCGGCCGAGCCGAAAACCCACGACCGGGTGGCGGCGTGCCGGGAAACGCTCGCAGGGGCGACGGCCAAACCGCTCGATCGACTGCTGGCGGACCACTTGGCCGCGCATCGCGAGCTGTTCCGCCGCTGCGCGCTCGATTTGGGTGGCTGGGAAGCGGCCGCCACGCCCACCGACCGCCGGCTCGCCGCGCTGAAGAAGGGCCAGGCCGACGACCCCGCCCTCGCCGCGCTCTACTTCATGTACGGCCGCTACCTGCTCATCGGCTGTTCGCGGCCGGGCGACATGCCGTCGAACCTGCAGGGTATTTGGAACGAGCAACTCGCCGCGCCCTGGAACGCCGACTACCACATCAACATCAACACGCAAATGCACTACTGGCCGGCCGAAGTCACCGGCCTGAGCGAATGCCACGAGCCGCTGTTCACCTTCACCGAACGGCTGATCCCCGGCGGACGCGAAACGGCCAAGACCATGTTCAACGCCCGCGGCGCCTGCGCCGGCCACACAACCGACGCCTGGCTGTTCGGCACCATCTTCGGCCGGTTGCAATACGGTATGTGGCCGCAAGGCTATGCGTGGAACACGCAACACCTGATGGAGCATTATCGCTTCACCGGCGACGAAGCCTTCCTTCGGCGGCGGGCCTGGCCCGTGCTCCGCGAGGCGGCCGCGTTCTGCATCGACTATTTGGTCGAGGACCCGGAGACGGGCAAGCTGGTCGCCGGGCCCGACACCTCGCCGGAGAACGCCTTCATCGGCCCCGATGGCAAGCGACACACGGTCTCGATGGGATGCAGCATGAGCCAGCAGATCGCCTGGGACGTGCTGACCAATACGCTGGATGCGGCCGAGGTGCTCGGCATCGACGACGAATTGGTGGAGGAAGCCCGGGCGACGCGCGACCGCTTGTACATGCCCCGCATCGGGTCGGACGGGCGGGTGATGGAATGGATGAAGCCGCTGAAGGAAGCCTCGCCGGGACATCGGCACGTGTCGCACTTGTTTGGGCTGCACCCAGGACGCCAGTACAACCTGCACGACACGCCGGAGATGGTCGCCGCGGCGCGGAAGACGCTCGACACGCGGCTCGCCCACGGCGGCGGGCATACCGGCTGGAGTCGGGCGTGGATCATCAACTTCTTCGCCCGATTGCACGATGGCGAGCGGGCCCACGAGAACGTGGTGGCCCTGCTGCGCAAGAGCACGGCCGTCAATCTGTTCGACGTGCATCCGCCCTTCCAGATCGACGGCAACTTCGGCGGCACGGCCGGCATCGCCGAGATGCTCCTGCAATCGCATATCCAGCGCGACCCGCCCCGCGGGCCCTTCCGCCTGGACCTGCTGCCCGCCCTACCCACCGAGTCGTGGGCCGAGGGCGAGGTGCGCGGGCTGCGGGCCCGGGGCGGATTCGTAGTGGATCTGACCTGGAGCGGCGGGCGACTGAAGCAGGTCGCCATCCGCTCGCTGCTCGGTCGTCGCTGCCATGTGCGTTATGGCGAGAAAACAATCGAGCTGAAGTTGGACAAAGGTCAGACGGTCGTACTGGACGGCGAGCTGCGCCGGCCGTGAGCCGGCTCGCACCGGTTCCGGCGGCTCGCACCGGTCGGCCTCCTGGACCGGGTACCGGCGCGGGGTTGGTCCGCTCAGAACTCGACCGAGAAACCGCCGCCACGCGGCAGGCCGATGCTCAACCCGATCCGCGGATCGCGGTCGTCGCGCCAGTCGTCGTGCCGACGATCGTGATGCCGGTCGCGGGCGCCCCGGTGCGGGCACGTCTGGCCGTATCCCGGGAGGATGGCGCCAGGGAGGCCGGACCCGCCGTACCACGAGGGCGAACCGAACTGGTAGGTACGACCATCGGGTCGCGCGGCGCCGTGCCGACCCTCGTACCAGAACGAGTCGCTGCGACCGTGACGCTGGTGTTCCAGCCCGCGCTTCTGGCGATCGTAACGGTGTTCGATCTGGTCCTCGAGGATGTCCTCGCGATCGTCAAGCCGTTCCTTTTTCTCCCGGTATTGGCGTCGCAGTTCGGCCCGGCTGGCATGGTAGCGTTGGGTGAACCGCGCCCGATCGGTGCCATGATGGAAGTGCTTCTGCCGATCGTAGCGGGCCTTGAGCAGGTCCTTCTCGCGTTCGTACCAGTGTTTGAGTTGATCCTCGAGCGCGTCGAACCGGTTGTCGAGCCGGTCCTTGTCGTGCTCGCGGAGTTCGCGTAGCCGTCGTTCGGTTTGATGGCGGCTGGGGCCGGAGGGGCGGTAGCCGCGGAACCAGTCGCCGTGACCGGCTTGGGCGGTAGCGGGGGCGGCGCTGAGGGCAATTCCCGCCGCCAGGGGTGTCAGCAAGGTCAGGAGCGTCTTCATGATTTGGTCCTTTCGTGAAGGGGGGGAACTCGACGACGATTCGCTCAGAGTGATCGCGGAAATCGCAGCCCGGCCTTCGGGCGACGATGCTCGGCCGCCGAGGCCGTTTCCACGCCACGAAAGAAGGGCAGCGCGCGTGCCAAAGGCTCTGCCATGCCGCCACTCGACGCCCCTAAACAGTTATCTTGATTGCACTTAGGGATAGAAGTCGGCCGGGCAGCCCGATCCGTCGGCAGGTCGGCCGCAAGCGGGCGGCGTATCGGATCGATCTCGCGCGCAGTCATTATGATGGCGCGCGTTGCTCCCGCGTCGACTGGCGTCCCGGGCAAGGGCGGCTTGCCTGGCGAAGGCCGCCGCCCGGGGCCCCATCCGTGTTGGCTCCCGAAGAACTGGCCCCCTGTAAATCTGGGTTCGAGGAGAAATGCAAAGTAGTTTTTGCTTGGAAGGGTCCCCAATCAGTCATTCCCGCGAAAGTGGGAATCCAGGTGGCGGCGTCGGCGGACTGGTTCGCATCGACCCCGTCATTCCCGCGTACGCGGGAATCCAGGCGTTTCCAGCGTTTCGCTGGATTCCCGCTTTCGTGGGAATGACGAAGAAGCCGACTTTGCAATCGTCCTGCCTGGCTTCGGGGGTTGCAGGGGACATACTGCCGGGTATGATAAGCGATAGTCCGTCCGCCCTTCGCCCACCCTGCCCCGTTCGCCATGCCACGCACCGCTCCCGAAATGCCTGCCCGGCTGGCTCAAGCCGCCTTCGAACTGTTCGGCGAGCGGGGCATCGACGAGGTGACGATCGACGAGATTGCCGCCCGCCTCGGCGTGACCAAAGGGAGCTTCTACACGCACTTCCAGTCGAAGCGCGAGATCGTCCTTGCGGCGTGCAATCATTACTACCGCGGGTATCAGAGCAGCATCCACATGGAGTTGGCCGCCCTGGCCGACCCCCTGGCCCGACTGCGGCGGATGCTGGAGTTCTCCGTGCGACACTGCATCCTGAACGATCGCAGCCGGCTGTTCACCACGGAGTTGTTCGCCCTCTCGCTGAAAGACGCCGAAGTCCGCCGCGGCTGGGCTCAGTTTTTCGATACGGTCCGCGAGACGTACGTCGGATTGGTCATGGCCGCGCAAAACGCCGGCAGTCTGCCCGAGGGCGATCCGCGCCCCGCGGTCGACATGATGCTCGATGCCATCGAGGGCGTGAAGATGCGGGCGTCGTTCGAGTCGGAGTTGGCCGCCAGGGGTCAACAGCGGCAGCTCGTCGACGGATTGATGCGGATCGTGCGGACGTCGCTCGGCGTTGAGCCCGGGCTGGCCACCACGGAAGCGTAAGCCCACCGGCGGTGTCGGTGGGATAGCCTGAATCGGCGAGATCACCTGATTCCAGAACAGACACGTCAACACCTCAACCAATCGTTCCTCCCATGAAAATTGGCTTCCACACCGACGCGTTCAATTCGCATGCATTCAGTTTCGAGAAGGCGCTGGCTTGGGCCCAGGCGAACGATGTCCACTATATCGAGCCGGGGCTGATCGACGGCGCCTGCTGGATCCACGGCCTGGGTTACTTTCCGCACGTCGCGCTGTACGAAGATCCCGTCCTGTTGCGGCGGAAGATGGAGGGCTACGGCGTGCGGTTCAGCCAGGTGGACGCCGCCTATCCGCTGAGCGGCAAGGACGGCCCCAGCCGGGGATTGCCCTACGTGCTGAAATCGATCCCCTGGGCCCGGCATGCCGGCTGCGATCACGTGGCCACGACCGACGGGCTGCACGCCCCCGAAGGGCTCTCCGACTCGCAGGCGATGGACCTGATGAAGCGGAGCTACGAGCAGATCATCGAGGTGGCCGAGGCCTACGAGGTGACCGTCACGATCGAAGTGCACGGCTACTTCACCACCGATCCGGAGCGCGTGGCCGCGATGCTCGACTTCGTCGATTCGCCCAAGCTGCGGATGAACCTCGACACGGGCAATTCGTTCATCGCCGGCCAGGACCCGGTGGCCTTCTGCGAGCGGTTCCTGCCCAGGATCAGCCACGTCCACATCAAGGACGTGAGCGAGTCGCTGGCCGAGTCGCTCCGCGGCAAGGACACCGGCATCGCCATCAGCCACTGCGCGATCGGCGACGGGGTGAACGCGGATAACATCCGCCGCTGTTTGGAACTGCTCCGCGATCACGGATACAATGGCGTGCTGAGCATGGAATGCGAGGGACAGGGAGGTCCGCTGATTGAGAAGTCGCTGGCCTGGCTCCGGGCGACGATGAGCGAACTGGGCATCCCGGAGGAGAAGTGAAAGACCCAAGCCCACGGGCTCCGTCCCCTGGGCCGACTGCGCGAGAGACCCTTCCAACCCAGGTTCCCACCCCCACCCACGAGATCCCAACATGAAACGACTAATCGCCCTATCGCTGGCCGCGTTGATTTTAGCGGGCGCCGCGTTTGGATGGGCCGCGGCGAGTGTCCGCGCCGACGAGCCGGCGCGCGTAGCCATCATCGACGGCAAAGGCTATCACCATGGCGCCAAACCCAACGCGGCCATGAAGGAGGCCCTCGAAGTCGACAATCGCTTGCGGGTCGACATGCTCCCGACCGCGGGGCTGGCCGAGGCTGATCTCTCGCCCTACGCCACGCTGGTGATTGCCGACGCCTACTCCGCCGAGCAACTCGGCCAAGCCGAACTGGAGCGGATCGAACAGTACGTCCACGATGGCGGCGGGCTGGTGCTGATCCACTTCGCCTGCGGGGCGTTCCATGAACTGGCCGAACGCTTCGAGCCGATCGCCGGCCGCGTGTGGTTCGGTAAGCCGGCACCCAAGGGCCGACATCAACACGATCCCTACGGCGAGTTCACCGTGGAAATCACCGACGTCGAGCACCCGATCACCCGCGGACTGAGCGACTTTGAGACAATCGACGAGCTTTATACCTGCTTCGCCGACAGCGAGGTGCCGATCACCATTCTGGCCGAGTCCACCTCGAAGCTCGACGGCAAGGATTACCCGATGGCTTTCGTGCTCGAGTACCACCAAGGTCGCGTCTTCCATTGCACGCTGGGACACGATCGTCGGGCGATTACCTCCGACGAACCAGCCGAGTTGATCCGCCGCGGCACCGCCTGGACCACCGGGCTGAAGCCGGCAAGGTGAGAATGGCATGGTGAATGGAGAACGATGAGAATCGAATGATGAACGTGGAATGATAAGCAATCATTCATCATTCTCAATTCCGCATTTGGCATTCTGCGTTCCACTTGAATCCCACGGGACGGTTTGAGTCCCACGGGACGGTTTGAGTCCCACGGGACGGTTTGAGTCCCACGGGACGGTGCCCGTGGTCTTGGAAACCTCTCACCCCTTTACCCTTTGCACTTCACCCTTCACCTGGAGCCCACCGATGAACCCCGCCTCAACCACCCGTCGCACTTTCCTTAAACAGACGACTGCCGCCGGGATGGCTGGCGTCTCGTCGCTTTCTCTTGTCCGCGGAGCGCACGCCGCCGGGGAGGGGACGATCAAGGTCGGCATGATCGGCTGTGGCGGCCGCTGCAGCGGCGCCGCCCATCAGGCGTTGCACGCGGGCAAGGACGTCAAGCTGGTCGCCATGACCGATATCTTCGAAGACCGTGCCCGCGGGGCCCGCGATCGGCTGAAAAGCCGCATGGGCGACCAGGTCGACGTGAGCGATGACAATCTGCACTGGGATTTCGAGGGCTATCGGAAGGTGATCGACGCGGCCGACGTGGTGCTGATCGCCTGCGCGTCGAAGTTCCACCCGATGTACGCCGAGGCGGCCGTCAAAGCGGGCAAGCACGTGTTCGTGGAGAAACCGCACGGCATCGACCCGATGGGCGTGCGACGGATGCAGGCCGCTTGCGATCTCGCCCGGCAGAAAGGGCTGAGCATTGTCTCCGGACTTCACAGTCGTTTCGACCTGGGTTGGCAGGAGACGATCAAACGGCTGCAAGAGGGGGCGATCGGCGAGATCACTTCGATTCAATCGATGTATCTTCGCGGGCCGTATCAACTCGTCCGTCGCAACCCGAAGCTCTCGGAGACCGAGTATCAGTTCAGCAACTGGTATCACTTCCGCTGGCTCTCGGGCGACGATGTGACGCAATCGCTCGTGCACAACCTCGACCGCTGCCTGTGGCTGCTGGGCGAGCGGAAGCCCGAGTGGTGCTTTGGTCTGGGCGGCCGCTCCGCGTCGTTCGGCGAGGTCTACGGCGACATGTACGACCACGACACCGTGGTTTATGAGTATCCCGAGCGCGATGGCAAACCCGCCATGCGGATCTACGCGATGTGCCGCACCCAAAACGGCTGCTACGGCAATGGGAGCGATATCATCGTCGGCACCAAAGGGACCTGCTACTTGGGCCAGAAGCGCATCGTGGGCGAGAGCGAGTGGCGATATCGTGGGCCGCGCCGCAACGCCTACCAGGAGGAGCAGGACGCGCTGATCGAATCGGTTCGCCAGGGCAAACCGTTCAACTCAGGCGACTACATGGCCGGCAGCACAATGATGGCCGTCATGGGCCAATTGGCGACCTACACCGGCGCGAGGACAACGTGGACCGACATCGAGCCGGCCCCGCTGCGGTTCGGCCCGGCGCCGGAGGAGTCGAGCTTCGAGACCCCGCCGCCGAGCACGCCCGACGCGACGGGCAACTATCCGCTGCCGATGCCGGGCATCACGCAACTCAGCACGTTCACGGTGAAGTAAGGCCCCCCGATTGGCCTCGAAACCGGGGCGGTACCCCATCGAGATTGGCGGCCACGACAGGCAACGCCGCCCCTCGCCCGCTGGGCGGGAGCGAGGGCGGCGGCGGTTGCTCTCGGACGGTTAGAAAATGAAGCTCAGATCGACGGCGGCGGTGAATTGGCTGCTACTGAGCCCGCCGTTGAAAGGCAGATCGCCTGCGTGATCGCGGGTGCCGTCGTACCAGTCCCAGCGGAGTTCCGGGCGCAGGAGCCAGTTGGGCGAGGGTCGCCATTGCAAGCCGGCGGTGACTTCGTAGAAGTTGCCAACGAAGCTCTGTTGGGTGAGGCTGCCTCCGGACCAGGCGCGACCCGCCGCCCAGGGCAGATTCCCCAGTCCGATGACGCGTCGGCCGTCGTCGTCGCGGAGCCACTCAAAGCGCAGGCCGGCGGTCCACTTGGGGTTGATCTTGTAGAGGACGTACTGCAGCAAGCCGTACCATTCGGCCTGCCGACCATTCGCGGCGCCGTCTTCCACGCCCAAGTTGTGCTGAAGGATGTATTCGAAGCGCTCGGTCAATTTGTGGCGACACACCAGGCTATACACGGTGCGCTGTTGTGCCCCGGCGGGATCCTGCGGTCCGGTGGAAAGGGCGTAAGCGACGGAGGTTCGTTTGTCGTGGCTTTGCCATTTGATTCCGCCCATGAAGTCGAGCGCGTCGTTGGCATCTTCCCACATCATCCAACCCCGGTGGAAACCACCGCTGAGCGTCCACTGATCGGTCAGCTTGTAGTCGGCCGTCACGCCGGTCACGAGCAGCGGCTCGGTGTAGCTCATCGCGTAGGAATGGGAGTAGAACGGATTGAGGATGGCGGGCACGACTTCGTAGCCCAGGATGCCGGCGTAGTGGCCACCCTTGACGGTCAGCCGTCCGACGGCGAACTCCAGGTAGGCCTGAGGGATGATCATGCCGTAGGACTGTCCGTCGCCGTTGATGCGGTCTTCCAAGCCGTTGTTCACCCCGAACCGCCAGTCGCTGCCATAGACCAGATCGAGGTGGCCGCCAATGTCGTAGCCCTTCTCCTGAGTATTGGTCGGCTTGCTGAAATAGACCCAGAACTGGTTTAACTGATACTCGTTGGCCCAGTCGTTGGTGGCCAGCGGTCCGTTGGTTCCGTCGGCCGGGTCGTACTGGTTGAGAGTCACTCCCTGCTCCAGCCAGCCGCCAATCTTAACGCCCAGCGCCTGCGTCACCTGGGGCTGCGGTAGCGTCCAGGGCTCGCCACGAAGCCGGTTGACCTGGGCCCGCTGCACCGTGGCCCGCCGATAGAGAAGGTTCCGCGAGGGAGGACGCGACTGGGCGTGCAACGGCATGGCAAGGGCCGTGAGGATCAATAAACACAGCGCTATTTCAACGATGCGGCGGGCGGACATGGTCGGCTCCGTGGTCGTGGAGGATTGGGGCGGGTGAGGGGGCCACCTCGTGGATCGGAATCCGGGCGGGGAAGCGAGGGGGACGATCGCGCGTTGGGGCGGCCACGCGGCGTTGGCAACCGAATAACTGAACTATCCTCGGGATGTGAAAAAGGGTCGCCGGCGGCAACGTGCCACCGGCGACCCCGTCGTTTCACGCTTGGGGCGTGTCAACTCGCTCGCCGGTGGTCGTTACCACGTGGCGATGAAGTCTAAGCCACCGCTGAACTGGTCGGTGTTGTTGCCCGGGTAAGGCGTCCCGATGCCCTCGAACCAGTCGTACCGCAACTCGGGGCGGATGGTCAGGTTGGCGTGCGGCTTGTAGTTCAACCCGCAGGTGACTTCGTAGTAGTCGCCCACTTCGCCAACGCGAGCACCGTCGTCGTCGCGGAACCACTCGAAGCGGGTTCCGGCGGCCCAGCAGTCGTTCAACTGGTAGGTCAGGTATTGGTTGATACCGTACCACTGCGAGTCGTTGCCGCCGGTACCCCAGTTCTGACCATTGTCGTGCTGGAGGATGTAGGTCAAACGATCGGTGACGGCGTACTCGAGCACGAGGCTGTGCATGTACAGGTCGCCCACGTTGCCGCTTTGGGTGCCGTTGCCGAAGTTACCGGCGGTGCAGGCGTAGGTGAACGTGGCGCGGTCGGTCAACTCGTAGGAGAAACCGCCGAGGAACATCGAGGCGCCGTTGAGGTTACGGAAGCCGCCGTCCCAGCCGGTGACCCAGCCGCCGCGGACCGTCAGACGATCGCCGATACCCCGCTCGGCCAAAAAGCCGGTGTGGGTGAACGGCTCGCCGTAGTACATGGTGTAGGCGTGGCTGTAGAAGAAGTTATCGGGAGCCTGGACCACTTCCCAACCAATGATGGTGTAGAAGTGACCGGCCTTGACGGTCCAGTCGCCGATGCCAATCGTGGCGTACAACTGGGGCATGGCCCAACCGTAGTCGCGCGAGGTGTCCCAGTCGAAGTCCCAGTCCTGGTCGCCGAAGGCGGTGGTGTCGGGGCCGTCGGCGCCGAACACCAAATCCACGTGACCGCCGATGTCCCAGCCGTACTCGCTGGTGTCCACGCCCTTGTCCAGGTAGAACCATACCTGATGGGCGTCGAACTGGGCCCGGTCGTTGAAGCCCAGCGGGCCGTTGGTGTCGTAGCCGCGGGAGTTGGCCAGGATGCCGGCCGACATCCAGCCGCCCCATTCAATGCCGCGGCACGAAAGGGCGCAAGGCTCGGCGAGTTCCCAGGCGTCGCCCAGGCAGCAGCCAAACAGTCCACCGCCGCAACTGCGACCGCACGAGTTGCCACAGCTTGGCTGATAGCAAGAATCACACGCCGCCGGACCACACGGGTCGCAGGCGACCGGATCGCAAGCCATCGGGCCGTAGCAGCTATCGACCGACGCCACTTTGGGCGCGGGCTGATCACTCGGCGAGGGGCTCGCTTCTTCTTCCGGAGCAAAGTAAGTGTAACTGTCGTACTCGAACGCCGTCTGGCGCACCGAATACGGTTGCGATAGGTCGCTCGCCCGGACATTGTCCGCGGCCGCGATCGCAATCGCCGCCAGCATCCCGCCGGCAAGCGCGACATGCACGATCCTCATGATGGGCACTCCGCTACAAAGGGAATCGAGTGGGTAACGATGGTCTCCGAACAATCTCGCAGGGCAGGGGCGGACTGACGCAACCGACCGAATCTGGCAACCGACAGCACCCGGCAACCAACGGAAGTCATCCAGCCAGGCATACTCACCCGGTGACCTCCGCGAGCGTCGGCGCTGGCGGCCGCGTTATGTCCCGGCGAACGGGACTCGCGCAACCGTCGGCCTGCTTTCCTCTTCTGTTGTGCTATCGGACAGTCTGAGCGCCGCTTTTGACGGTAAACATGGAGAATCGGCTGCGGGATCCCGCCAAAAAGCCAATTCCTGGTAAACCTTACGGCCTGCGTAAACCGTATGGCTGGTAAAGACCAATCCGTGGTAACCACGGGAACATCATGCGGCTACCACGGAAGCTCTCGCAAGCCGCGCTCGCGGCGATATGGGATGCGCCCAGCTTAGGAAAAAGTGGCCGGGGCCATGCGATAAATCCTCTCGTCCGACTGGCCCCGACCCCTGCGGTGACCTACGATTTTGGCAGACCACCGCCCTCCCCTTCGGGGAGGCGCCGCCCGCCGGCCAAATCCCAAGCGACAGCGAGTTACGGAGCCGCCGCAGTGAAAGTCGAATACATCAACGCTTTCGTGCTCTCAATCATCAGCGTCTTCCGCACCATGCTGGGCACTGAACTCGTCCGCGGCGATCCGTTCGTGAAGGACGGCTTCCAGCCACGCCACGACATCAGCGGCATCATCGGGCTCTCGGGGAACGCCAAGGGAACGATCGTCCTCAGCCTCGACCGAGACTCGGCCCTGAAAGCCACCGAAGCCCTGCTCGGAGAAGCGCCCCACCAAATCGACGCCGACGTGGTCGATGCCGTGGGCGAGTTGGCCAACATGATTGCCGGCGGGGCCAAGGCGAAGCTGGAACAGTTCCAACTGAGCGTCAGCCTCCCGTCGGTCATCACCGGAAAGGGACACTGCATTGAGTTCCCCAGCCGCGCGAAACCGATCTGCATCCCCTTCGACTGCACCTGGGGATCGGTCGACGTGGAAGTCGGACTGGTCGAGTTGCCTCAGCCGGCGGCGGCCACTGCGACTTGATGCGGCGTCAGGCCACGGTGACCGACTCGTCGAGGTAGACGTTCTGAATGGCGTGCAGTAACTGGATGCCCTCCTCCATGGGACGCTGGAAGGCTTTCCGGCCGGAGATCAGGCCACATCCGCCAGCCCGCTTGTTGATGACGGCCGTTTGCACGGCTTCGCGAAAATCGTCCTTGCCCGACGCCCCGCCGGAATTGATCAGCCCGATGCGACCCATGTAGCAGTTGGCCACCTGATATCGGGTCAGGTCGATTGGGTGATCCGAGGCGAGTTGCTCGTACATCTCCGGCCGGTGCTTGGCGAAGCCGATGGCGGGAAAGCCACCGTTGTTGGTGGGCAACTTCTGTTTGATCAGGTCGGCCTCGATGGTCACCCCCAGGTGATTGGCCTGGCCGGTCATGTCGGCGGCCGCGTGATAGTCGGTCCCTTCGTGCTTGAAGGCCGAGTTGCGCAGGTAACACCAGAGGATCGTGGCCATGCCCAACTCGTGGGCCGCGGCGAAGGCGGTGGAAATCTCCTCGATCTGCCGGGCCGACTCGGGCGAGCCGAAGTAGATCGTGGCCCCAACGGCGGCCGCACCGAGGTCATGGGCTTGCTCCACGTGGGCAAACAGCCGCTGGTCGTACTCGTTTGGATAGGTCAGCAACTGGTTGTGGTTGATCTTCACGATGAAGGGGATCTTGTGCGCGTATCGCCGGGCCACCGCCCCCAGCACGCCCAAGGTCGACGCCACGCCGTTGCAGCCGCCCTCGATGGCCAGCTTGACGATATTCTCCGGATCGAAATAGTCGGGGTTCGGCGCGAACGAGGCCCCGGCCGTGTGCTCCACCCCCTGATCCACCGGAAGGATCGAGACGTAGCCTGTCCCGCCAAGACGCCCATGGCCGAAAAGCCGCTGCAAGTTCGCCAGCACGCGATTGTTCCGATCGGACAGGGTGAAAATGCGATCCACGCAGTCCGGCCCGGGCAGATGGAGCCGATCGGCGGGGATCGTCCGGCACTCGTGTTCCAGGAGCGATTTTGCCTGATCGCCCAGCAGGTCGAGCGTCGAGGCGGTGAAGGTCTTTTCGCGACTGCCGTTCATTGTGTTTCCTCGCCGATGGTTGGACGTGCTGGAGAAAAAGTTGACGAGCGCCCATCCCTAACAGATCGGGGCCGCCCTGGCAAGGGTGGCGGGCCGAAGTGCCAGGCGAATTGCAAAGTCGACTGCCGCTGGCGTTGAATATCCACACGTCATTCCCGCGCACGCGGGAATCCACCGGCACCAATCACCACCGCCGAATGGGCATGGCCGTCATTCCCGCGCACGCGGGAATCCAGGAGATTGGGACGGATCACTGGATTCCCGATGTCTCGGGAATGACGGAAGAAATCGACGTTGCAATCCTCCGGGCCGGAGTCCACCCGCGGGCCCAGGCCGCGGCCTATCCCGCGTCCGGTCGAACCGCGATCCGGCAGGCTCACCCGCGGAAGTAGAGATAGGCGGCGAGGATCAGCGCGAGCACGATCACCGAGGTGGCCACATCGCGCCAATTCCAACTGGATCGCGACGACGCCCGGTGCTCGGCGGTGATCGTGCCGTAGGTGAGCCCGACGATTTTCTCCTCGGCCGGTGGGTTGGTGAGATAACTCACCACGAACATCACCACAACGCAGACCAGGAAGATCAATAGGCTGTAGTACTGGAAGAACATGTTGTTGACGATCCACAGCAGCGAGCCTTCCGCGTAGCCGTTCTCCAATCCGCCCCAGCCCAGGGCGACCGGCGTATCGACGGCCAGCCGGAACAGCCCCAGCAGGAAGCCGACCAGCAGCGTGGCCAGGCAGCCCGGGCCGTTCAGCCGTTTGTTGAACACGCCCAGGAAGAAGACCACGAAGATCGGCGGGGCCAGATAGGCTTGCACTCCCTGCAAGTAGTCGTACAGCCCTCGGCTCTCTTTGATGACCGGCACCCAGATTAGGCCGATCAGCACCATCACGGCGGTGGCGATCCGGCCGATCCACACCAGCCGATGCTGCGAGACGCTCCGGTGCAGCCGGCCGTAGAAGTCCATGGTGAACAGCGTGGCCGATGCGTTGAACACCCCAGCCAGGGAACTCATCAGCGCGGCCAGCAGCCCGGCCACCACGATACCCCGCACCCCGACCGGCAGGGCATGTTTCACCAACAGCGGGAAGGCGGCCTGGGCGTTGTCGCGGACGATCTGGCCATCGGCCATGATCTCCTCGGCAATGGCGGGCACCTTGCCCGTTTGGGCCAGCGCGAAAACGATCATCCCAGGAATAATGAAAATGAACACCGGCAACAGCTTCAACACGGCGGCGAAGATCGAACCGCGGCGGGCCTGTTGCTCGTTCGGCGCGCCCAGGGCCCGCTGCACGATGTACTGATCCGTGCACCAATACCAGAGGCCGATGATCGGCGCGCAGAACAGCATCCCCAGCCAGGGATACCTGTCGTTGAAGTACCAGGCCATCCGGCCGCTTTCCTTCACCGGGGCCCAGGTGGCGTCCACTCCCTCGGGCACGAGCGGCTTCCAGAGGTTGAACATCTCAGAGCCGGCCACCGCGCGCAGCTCCGACCAGCCCCCAAGCAACTTCAGACCGAAGTAGGTGGCCAGCGCGGAGCCGATCACCAACACAACCGTCTGCATGGCCTCGGTGTAGGCGACGGCGCGTAGTCCGCCGAGGATGGTGTAGGCCCCGGTGAGCAGGATCACGAGGATCGAGCCGATCCAGAAGCTGTCGAGGATGAACGTTCCCTCGCCAATGGGGATGCCGGTGTCGATTTGCACCTCCGGCAGCAGTACGCCGAAGACGATCCCTCCGGCGAAGATGCCCACCGCGATCTTCGTCAGCACGTAGGCCACCAGCGAGATCAGCGAGAGCACCCAGCGGCTGGTGGGATTGAACCGCCGCTCGAGGAACTCGGGCATGGTGAACACCTGCGAGCGCATGTAGAAGGGCACGAACACCCAACCGAGCACGAGCAGGCACCAGGCGTGGAGTTCGTAATGGGCCATGGCCACGCCGTCGGTGGCCCCGGACCCGGCCAGACCCACCAGGTGCTCCGAGCCGATGTTGGAGGCGAAGATCGAGGCCCCGACGACCCACCAGCCCAGATTGCGCCCGGCGAGGAAGTAGTCGTCCGGCGTGTCCTTGGACTTGAGAATGACCCACCACGCCACGCCGAACAGCAGGGCGAAGTAACCGGCAATGACAACCCAGTCGAGCGGATGCATGCGTCGCGAGCTCCCCAGAGGATTGGAATTGGCCAACGCGGGGCGATTCTAATCCCTGGCCCGACGGGTGGAAAGGGTGGGGCGAGAGCGACGAGCACCGACTGACGTGCTGCTCGCCAGCAAGCGGCGGAGACACGCGCTCATCGTAACACGTCAGCCGCCTGAAGCGGGCGGCGAAACCGGGAAATCCCCGTCATCCCGCACATGCGGGAATCCAGTGGGTTGCGTCAATCGCCTGGATTCCCGCTTGCGCGGGAATGACGTGGCTCGGATGGCTGAAGTGTTGCCCGACGTCCAACGTCACACCTATGAATGTATCTGTCCATTTTGATCCGAAGCCGCCCCAAAACTACCGAATCAACCCCAATTCCTCTTTGCCCCGTTTGCCCACAAGCCGCAGTGTTGCGAAAGAATTGCTCTTGACTCGTTAAGCTGGGCAGAATTCCACATCAAAATGGACA
>Ga0180436_10002649_pt1 | contig 16845 bp, 17 predicted proteins | sample SS_ome_2_FD_132434 | JGI IMG/M metagenome (GOLD analysis project Ga0180436, IMG submission 132434) | Hypersaline lake sediment archaeal communities from the Salton Sea, California, USA - SS_3_S_2 metaG | ecosystem: Environmental > Aquatic > Non-marine Saline and Alkaline > Hypersaline >...
CCGTAACCTATTCCAGTCCATTCTCCTGATGAGTTGTTTATAGACATAATAATTATTTATAATTTTATAATATTTATACGTTTACGTAACCGATTATATATAAAGTGTTTTATGGTGTCAAATGAAAAATCCAAAGATAAAATACAAACTTATTTAGATTTTTAAGCCAATTCTAGATTTGACTTGAATACCCTCTCCTTCTAATAGTATTCCCAGTTTTATATACTTCTTCTCTATAAGATTTATAATTTCTTTTATATGCAGCCTTTCAAAACTGTCTTCCATTTCTAATAATCATTAATTATAATTATTTTAATCATCTTTTTAATGCCCTCATCAATATCGGTGAATATATCCTTTGACTCTGATAATGGAACAGTCTTTGTAATAAGGGTGTCAAGGTCTATATCATTTTCATTTAATAATTCAATAGCCTGCCCAAATTCCTTATGATTATAAGGCGTGTAACCTATTACGTTACAGATGTCAAAATCTTTTTAAGCTATTTTCTCCCGATTATTTTTACTCAGACATATATTAGAGTAGGTTAGTGAGAACATAGAGACTGCCAACAGTCCTGCCTTCCAGGATATGATAAGTCAGTTTAGACAGAAGAACCCGCCATTTTATCTCATACTTGTATGGAAGCTCTCCCGGTTTGCCAGAAAAAGAGAAGATTCCATTGTATATAAGTCACTCTTAAGGAAAAAGGGCATACAGGTAGTATATATTAATGAGCAGATAGATGACACTCCTGCCGGTAAGATGCTGGAAGGAATACTTGAGGTAGTGGATGAGTTTACTCCAATAAACTTTCCTCAGATACGGTAAGAGGCATGAAGGAAAATGCATCCCGGGGTTACTATAATGGAGGTATTGTCCCATTAGGATACAGGCCAAAAAAGATTAAAATAGGAACAAACACAAAATCATAATATGAAATAGATCCGGTTACCTCTAAAGTCATAAAGGATATATTTAATATGTATCTAAAGGGTAATGGGGCCAAGGATATTGCCATGAAGCTAAACAGGGAGCGTCCTACTCTTTCCAGGTGGATTAAAAACGGGATCCTCTATATACTTAAAAATGAGACCTATACAGGTACTTTTGTGTGAAATAAGAATTCTTCTGTAAATGACAATAATGTAGTAAGGGTTAAGGATAGCCACCCTGCCATAATAGGTCAAGAGGATTTTTTAAAGGTCCAGAATATGATCTATTGCCGAAGACCAAAGATTACCAATCCCAAGGTGCTAAAAACAGAGAACATATTAAACGGGCTAATATACTGCGCAAGCTGCAAAAAGTCATTCTCCTCAAATTCTGCCAAGTCAGGAGACTTCCATTATTGCCTGTGCTCAACCAAGTCCAAGTCAGGAAAGGCCCAGTGCAGCCAGAAGGCTTTAAATGTAGATAAATTTGATTCCTTCAACATAAAAGTAATAAAGGACAGGATAATAACTGAGGAAAATGTAAGAAAGCTTGTCCATCTGGTTAGGCAGGAGCTGGAAAGCCTAATGGAAAAATACACTTCAGACCTTATATATATTGACCATGCCCTGGCAGATATGAAGAAAAGAGTGGACAAACTGTTTGATACCATCGAGACCTCAGACCTTGATATCTCTGATATTACTTTCAGGATAAAAAGGCTTAATGGTGAAATAGAAAAGCTGGAAGAAGATAGGGCAAGGCTGGAGGCAAAATTAAGCCGGAGAGATTTTCCTGATTTTGATGATGAAGAACTTAAACCCTATATAAAGGACTTTACCAGGATTCTTAGCATGGGGTCCATATTTGAGCAGAAGTCCTTTATACGGTCCTTTATAAAGAGGATCTAGATTGATTATCCTACTGCTACTATTGAATATACTGTGCCTATAAATAAGGGTAAAGGCCCGGATAATGGTAAAAAAGAAGTTCTCGCACTAGCCAAGAATGGGCTACCATACAATGCCAGTTCAAAACCTCCCAAGGCCTTTTAACCCATAGGCTCTACTTTCCTGGTAAACTGAAATGATCCAGAGATGCTTAGGCAGTATTAAAATATTCTTATGATAAGTGAATCAAGCTTCCAGAATTGGGATTTAATATACAGCAGGGATATATATTTAGTCCCTGCTGTACTAATCCTGGCCAGACTATTTGGATATTTTTACCCGTAGTGTCTCCCTTAAAAGCTTCTACAGCATGCTCCCAGGCTTCCAGACCTATATCATCATTATAATAGGTAGGTGACTCATTTAGATGCGCCAGGGCGATCTTACCGGTAATTATATTTAAACTATGCTTCCATGATCATTTAAGATCAAAACGGTCGGCATTCATGACCTTATTCCATGCTGCCACAAAATCCTGGATAAACTTCTCCCGGGCGTCATCACTTGCATATACTTCTGCAATTGCCCTGAGCTCGGAATTGGAGCCGAATATAAGGTCTACCCGGGTACCGGTCCATTTGATCTTCCCAGTCTTACGGTCCTTTCCCTCAAAGATATCGCTGTCTTTTGAAGTTGATTCCCACCTTGTGCTCATATCCAGCAGGTTCACAAAGAAGTCATTGGTAAGATTTTCCGGGTTCCGGGTAAACACTCCGTGCTGTGATTTATTATAATTAGCGTCCAGCACCCTCATACCGCCAACCAATACTGTCATCTCAGGCACCGTAAGACCCAGAAGCTGTGCCTTGTCTACCAGCATCTCCTCGGCTGAAACCGCATATTTGGCCTGTGTGTAGTTTCGAAAGCTATCTGCTTTTGGCTCAAGCACTGAGAATGAAGCAGTATCGGTCTGTTCCTGGGATGCATCTGTTCGGCCGGGTCTAAATGGTACCGAGATTTCAAAGCCGGCATTCTTTGCCGCCTTCTCTATTCCCGCACATCCGGCAAGTACTATAAGGTCGGCCAGGGATACCTTCTTGTTGCCTGACTGTGCCTTATTGAAGCTGATCTGGATCTTCTCGAGGCCTTTTAAGACCTTTTGCAGCTGTGCCGGCTGGTTGACATCCCAATCCTTCTGGGGTGACAGGCGGATCCTGGCCCCGTTGGCGCCCCCTCTCTTGTCGGAGCCGCGGAATGTAGACGCCGAAGACCAGGCTGTATAGACCAGTCTGGAGACAGGCAAACCTGTTTTAATTATTTTTTCCTTAAGCTCTGCCATATCGCCTTCGCCTATAAGCTCATGATCGGCTTCCGGGACCGGATCCTGCCAGATAAGCTCCTCATCGGGGACTTCTGGTCCCAGGTAGCGCGAGCGCGGTCCCATATCCCTGTGAGTAAGCTTAAACCATGCCCGGGCAAAGGCGTCAGCCAGCTCATCGGGATTCTTCATGAAATGCTCGGCAATGGGCCTGTAGATGGGGTCCATCTTGAGGGACAGGTCGGCAGTAGTCATCATGGGCGCATTGGTTTTTTCAGGGTCATGGGCATCAGGGACAAGCTTTTCTGCCTCGGGATCAGCGGGGACCCACTGCCAGGCTCCGGCAGGGCTCTTTACCAGGTCCCAGTCATACTTGAAAAGCGTCTCCAGATAGCTATTGTCCCATTTGGTGGGCGTGGGGGTCCAGGCGCCTTCAATGCCGCTGGAGATGGTATCTCCTGCTTTTCCGGCACCCATGCTGTTTTTCCAGCCGAGACCCTGCTCCTCGATGGGAGCCCCTTCAGGTTCCGGGCCCACATGGTCAGGGCTGCCTGCCCCGTGGCATTTGCCGAATGTATGCCCTCCCGCTACCAGGGCCACTGTCTCATAGTCATTCATGGCCATCCTGGCAAAAGTCTCACGGACATCCTTTCCTGAAGCTACGGCGCTGGGCTGGCCGCCGGGTCCTTCAGGGTTCACATATATAAGGCCCATCTGGACAGCTGCCAGGGGGTTTTCCAGGTCTCTGTCCCCTGAATACCGGTTATCTCCCAGCCATTCGTCCTCAGAGCCCCAGTAGATGTCCTCTTCAGGCTCCCAGATATCCTCACGGCCTCCGCCGAAGCCGAATGTCTTAAATCCCATCGATTCCAGGGCACAGTTGCCGGCAAGCACCATAAGGTCTGCCCAGGATATCTTCCTTCCGTATTTTTTCTTTACAGGCCATAACAGACGCCGGGCTTTATCGAGGTTTACATTATCCGGCCAGCTGTTAAGCGGTGCCAGCCGCTGGCTGCCGGACCCGGCTCCGCCCCGGCCATCCCCCATACGGTAGGTACCGGCGCTATGCCAGGCCATACGGATAAATAATGGCCCGTAATGCCCCCAGTCAGCAGGCCACCATTCCTGGGAATCTGTCATCAGGGCATACAGGTCTTTTTTTACTGCATCAAGGTCAAGATCCTTGAATTCCCGGGCATAATCGAATTTTTTGCCCATTGGATTTCCTGCAGGCGGATTCTGGTGGAGCATCTTCAGGTTCAGCTGGTTTGGCCACCAGTCCCGGTTTGTGGTGCCCCTATCAGGTCTTCTGCTTCCCATTGCCCCGGTTACCGGGCATCTTCTTTCTTCACTCATCGGGTATTCCTCCCCTTGGTCAACTAAATATTTTATAAAATTTTATCTTTTACTATGACAAACATTTATCATGGTTATTTCTTCTCCCTCTTAAAGCACATAAACCAGTCAAGACAGTATTTATCGACATCCTTTGACTCCATCCGCTCTTTTGCCGTCCCGCATGAACCTGCCGGAGGTATTATGCAGTCCTCTCCCGGTCTCCAATCTGCAGGAGTGGCAACATTTTCCTTATCTGACTTCTGAAGGGCTGTTATTATCCTTTTTATCTCATCAAAGTTTCTTCCTGTGGAAGAAGGATAGTACAGTATGGCCCTTATCACTGCCTTGGGGTCAATAATAAATACTGCCCTTACTGCCTGGCTGGTGGACTGATTAGGATGGATCATACCGAATTTTCTGGCCACATCCATCTTGATGTCCTCTATAAGGGGAAAGTTTACTTCTACATTTTCCATGCCCTTGTATTTTATCTTTTCCTTTATAGTCCTGAGCCATGCTATATGGGCATATAGGGAGTCCACAGAGAGGCCAATAAGCTGGGTGTTTAGCTTTTTGAACTCTTCCTCCATGGTGGCAAAGGTCATAAACTCGGTAGTGCATACAGGGGTAAAATCTGCCGGGTGACTGAATAGGATCACCCACTTCCCTTTAAAATCCTCAGGGAAATTTATCTCGCCCTGGGTGGTGACCGCCTTAAATGACGGTGCCGGATCGCCTATAAGCGGCATCCTGTATTCTTTTGTCTCTTTTGTCTCTTCCATTTTCGTCTCCTTTTTTTCATTTGTTGTCATTTGAGCATCCGGGACAGATGCCTTTAAAATAAACATCTTTATCGGTGATGGTGAAGTTCTTGAGAGAATCAGTAGATATGGCATCGATATCTACCGGGAAATCTATTATCTTCCCGCAGTTTTCACATTTGAAATGCCCGTGGACCGATACTTCGCTGTCATATCTTGTCATATTGTCTTCAATGTTAACCACCCTCGCAAGTTTGGCTTTCTCTAAAAGGTCGAGGGTGTTATATACGGTAGCCTTGGAAAGGGTGGGTACCTCTTTTACCAGTTCTTTATATATTTCATCAACAGTAGGATGGTTCTTTTTTTGGGTAAGGTATTCAAATACTTTCATCCTCTGGTATGAAGGATTGATGTTTCTCCTTTTAAGCTCTTCAGATAAAAATTTTATTTTCTGGTTCAAATAACCTAATTAAATTTATAATAATTATAATATTGTTATTATTATAATATCATCTTATTAGTAAATTGCAACAAGACAAATAATAATCTCTGCAAAATACTTTTTATCAAAGAATATGTAGAAACAAAATCAGAAGATAAGAAGAAAAGAACTGATAAGCTTTTTGATAAAATCAAAACATCAGACCTTGATGTCTCTGATATCGCTCCCGGGACAAAAAAAGATCCTCGAACTGGCCAGGATTGTCTACCATTCCAGACCAGGTAGATCGAAACGGCCTTTAAACAGCTCTATTAAATGCCTGGCAGCATACCAGTATCCCCTGGAATTTGGATGTACCATGTCCTGGCTTAGATTCCCTGGATCAAGTGCAGGCTCAAAGTCCTCAAATTCCATACAGAACAGGTCGTTCTCGCTGCTGACCTCACGGATGATCTGGTTTATCTTCTTCATCCTCCTGAAATAGAGCAGCCAGCCCCGTGTCCTTTCACTGTCGCCAAATTTTTCTGTGAGGTCTTTCCTGGAAATGTCTGTATTGGGGTAAGTCATGGTTACCAGTGTAGCACCAGGGATCATCAAGCCATTTACAAGGCCGGAATATTGTCGGGAAAATCTGGAGGGAGTCCAGTTAAGTTCCCTGGCATCATTGCCCCCGATCGTAAGCGTGATAAGATCGGGGTTTTTATCAATAGCCCTTTTTACCTGGTTGTTTATGACTTCTTCAACAGTGGCGCCCCCTGCTCCAAGATTATAATATTTGAGACCTGGATTTAACTTTCTAAATCTTGCAGCTGCAAGGTCAACCCACCCCTTGCTTTCGTATCCCGGGAAGGTATCGCCTACACCTTCTACAATACTGTCACCCAGGGCGACAAAGGTATTCCACATAGCATTCTCCCATTTATCCTATTTTTAGATATTTCCGGATAGTATCATCTTATAGCATAAGCTATGATATGGGAACTGCCGGCATGCAGTCTATACTTTTTTGTCCCAATATCGGGGAATGGATAATGCCTGATTTTTTTCACAGATGTCAAAACATGATCCGGATTTTGGCTTAATCGGTGCTTGTCCCCAAAGCAGCAGTCTCTATGGCCTGCACTTTCCTGTATACCTTATCAAAGGGAAGCTTCTTTCCGTTCACAGTCAAAAGGTCATCTTCAATGGATATGCCGAAGAGCCTCTCATTTTCCTCAAGATAGGGCAGTATAAGATCCCAATCCTGTACGGTCAGCGAGGTAAACTCTCCCCCGTTCAGGTGCTGGTCCACTACTTTTTTCTCCGGGTCCCTCATATATATGGCTCCGCCCGAAGCCAGGGAGAAAAGGCAGGAGCCCGGATACGGGGTATCCAGGTCCACCACATCGCCTTCCTCATCAAATCCTATGCCGTTTAGCACCACGAATCCCCCGCCGTTTAAGGGGTCCCCGGCCATAAAGGACTCCGCCAGGTAGTCCAGGCAGGTACCGTTTATGACTACCCTGGGATGGCCGGTAGCATTTATAAGGGGGCGCCCGGCAGCATTACCCATGACGTACACATCTCCGCCCTTGGCGCCGTACATGAATGTTTGGCCCACATCACCGTATACCACCAGCTTGCCCTGCTTCATTATCTGTCCCAGCTGGTCCTGGGCATTGCCGTGGACTACTATCTCCATCCCGTCGATTCCGGAAGCCAGGTAATCTCCGGAACTGTCGTATACGTCTATCTTTACACCGGAAGTACCGGCACCGAATCCGCATCCGGTAAACCTCTGGCCCTTGTATCCATAGAATATGAACTGCTTCCAGCCCAGCCTGTAGGCCTCATTTGCCATACGGGAATCACAGAGCTCACCTTCCGGCTGGAAGTCCCGGGCATTTACCACCAGTATCTTTTCATTTTTCCGGGGAGATCTCAGGTCTTTCCTGGAATCGAAATCTATATATGCATAAGCGCTGGTAGAATTATCTTTAAGGGCCGGAACAGAACCGAATATGACTGCCAGGCTATCCCTTATTATCTGTAAAAATGAACTCTTCTTTTTATTTCCTGTAGAAAATTTCCTGTCATTTAAATATGTCAGGACTTCTATAGCTGTTCCCCTTTTTTTATCATCTTTTGCTGCCAGGGAGGCTATCTTTCGGCAAAGATACACTATTTCATCAAAACCACATTCCTTTACCTTCTGGATGCAGGCCTGTTCCAGGCCCGGTATATCGCCGGACTCAAAAAATCCCTCTATCTCGCTGGCCAGTGCTTCAGGTATCTTGCCGGAAGGTCCTGGCCCTGGATCAAAGTGGATCTCGTCTTCGGGTGTCTTCAATATCTCACCGAACTTATTCTGGGTTATAAGTGTCTTTGACCCGTCTCCCCTGCCTGAGTCCTTAAGGGTAAATGTAAAAGCCCCTCCGTCGCTGGAGCTTCCGCCCCTGGCATTCCAGTATTTGTCAGCTATGGGACAGAACCTCGGGTCTTCCTTGGATATGCTCTGCAGGGTGGCATCTATGGCCTGCTTTTCCGAACAGACCAGCCCTATCTGGACCTCATCGGATTCCTGGAGGGCAAATACCTGAGGCCTGAGCATTGCAGTATCTGTGATGCCGATGAGCTGGAGCAGGTCATCATATGGGTCGTTCCTGGCTATGATAAAGAACCAGGGCCCATCAGGTGAGCCTGACATATGCTGGGACTGTATATGCCTGTATATATGCTGCTTATCTGCCGGAAGGCAGTCAAAATCATATTCAGTTGTAGGAGCCAGGGCTTCTATTATATACTCCAGCGGATACTCGAATACCCGGTTTAAGAGGTCCAGCAAAAGTACCGAAGTCTCGGTATCGGTCAAAAACTGGGGAAAAATATTGTACTGGTTGAGATATTCAGAAACCGAGTGGTAATTGGCAAAGTCCCCGTTATGTACCAGTGCTTCATGCATCCCCGAGAACGGATGGGATCCCCCGGGGTGCCACATCCTTCCCCTGGTAGGATAACGCTGGTGGGCTATCCATCCGTGGGCACCCAGGTCTTCCAGCTGGTAATACTGGGCTACCTGTTCCGCATAGCCCACTATCTTGATTATCATGACATCTTTGCCGTGTGACATCACAAATGCCCTTTTTTCTCCCAGTGAAGCATAATATCTGTGGTTAAGGTCAACCGAGTTCTGGAACACATATTCATCCTCTGCCCTGCGGATATCCAGGCCTTCAAGTCCGCTGTCTTTTATAAAGGCGTCCAGCCTGCCCTTTTTAGCCCTTACGAAATACTGCCATACGTCAGGAGGCTTTATATCAAGCCCGATCTCCCTGTGGTCTTTGATGGTGGATATCTTCTGCGATCTATATATATCAAAGACTTCATCAATATTGGTAGATTCCACCTCTTTTTTGCAGTCGGGATCAAGAAAAGCTACCTGCAGGAGATAATGGCTGTCCAGTATTTCCCGGGATACCCCCAGGTCATCAGCCGAAAGCCCCACAGCAGCGATCCCTCCTCCTTTTCCATTGCCCCGGTTATGCATCTGTACCGAGGGTTCATATATATGACGGCCTTTTATCTGGATATTGGATATGAACCCGGTCACGCCGCATCCGCCCTCTTCGTCACATTTATTTAATGGAGTATCTATCCGGGGAAGCTTACCCCTTGACCTGATCATATTATCTATTATATTTTTACTTTTAAGATCCATCTTTTTAGACTTTCATGATCGATTATAAGACCATCTTGTAGTCAGGAGCCGGCTGGTACTTTTTCCGCTCATCTTCTTCCAGGTAATCAAGATGCACCAGGAGGTCGGAGCGGCCCCTGAGCTCCCTTATGCTCTGCATGCCAAAATCCCTCAGTATCCGGCACCACTGTTTTCTCCAGGCCATGTACATATTTACCAGCCTCTGTTCCACATATTCTTCAGAGATCATATTCCCCAGCTCGGGGTCAGTAGATGCTATGCCCCTGGCACAGCCCCTGCCGCTTTCACAGTTTCCGCACCTTACGCATTCAACTGCCACCAGGTCAGCTGTGCCTATGACACATCCATCGGCGCCAAGCGCTATGGCCTTGGCCACGTCCATGCCGTTCCTTATGCCGCCGCTGGCAATAAGGCATATCTTGTCCCTTACGCCTTCTTTTTTAAGGAACTCATGTACCCGTGGTATGGCATATTCTATGGGCATGGCGATATTCTTCTTAGCCACATCCGGTGCGGCTCCGGTGCCGCCATAACTGCCGTCGATATGTACGATATGGGCACCGGCATAATATGCGCCTACGGCCACCATATCCACATCGGTAGGGGTTGATACCTTTATGGAGCAAAGGACTTCGTGGTTTATCTCCTTCATCCAGTCCACATGCTTCTTATGGTCCTCTACCGAATAAACGCTGTGGAAAGGAAAAGGCGAGAACAGGGAACTGCCTACCACCGTCTCCCTCATGGCAGCCACCGCTTCAGTGACCTTCTCTCCCAAAAGATGTCCTCCCAGGCCCGGTTTTGCCCCCTGGGCGTACTTGAATTCCATGACCGGACAGTTTTTTATGGTCTCTTCCCTGACCCCGAAAAGCCCGGTAGCCACCTGGGTTATGACATGGTCTTTGTAGGGCAGGAATTCGGGAGGATATCCGCCTTCACCGGTGCTGGTAAGGGAGCCCAGCCTCTTCCAGGCCCGGGCCCTCCCTATTATAACTGACAGGGCAGTTGATCCGTAGGACATACCGCCGCCATAGCAGGGTATGGATATCTGCCTTTTTGGCCGCTCGTCACCAGTCTTGTTCAGCTCTATGCTGGTATCTATATCTTCATCGCTTATCTCAAGTCTCTTTCCCGGATCAGAATGCCTGAACCTTATCTTGTCAAAACCGCCGCCGGAATTTCCCAGATCATATTCCAGGTCTACATGGGGAAGGTCTCCTGTCTCGGCCATGGCAAAATGTCCCAGGAGCATTTCCGCAGTCCATCTATAGTCACCCAGGGTCTCTGCCAGGGGATTCTCCTTGAGGGTCAGCGCTCCCTCGGGACAGTTGTCTATACAGAAATGGTCGGTCTGGCTGCACTTAAACCCGATGCATTTATGCTCTATGGGCCTCAGCGGCTTGGAATACTTGTCCGGCTTTATATGCACACCGTATGGACACAGCTCAGCGCATCTGCCGCAGGCTTTGCACTTTGAGCTTCTCTTTATTATATATTTGCCTATGGTATTGCGGAATCTTGAAGGTGTCTCTACCACTTCCGGCAGCCTGTTTTTCTTTTTTTCCATATATTATCCTGCATCAAAAAATACTTTTCTTTCCCCGAATATGGGGGCAAAACTTTCCTTTTCCAGATCCTCAAACCACATGGACCTTCCTACTTCGCCCCGGAGCCTCCTGGCTTCCCTGAGCCCCATGGCTCCCAGCATCTCCAGCATCTGGTTCCTCCAGGCAGCCATCAGGTTTACTATCCTGTCCCTTCCGTAATCATCATCTATTTTTTCGAAATCTACCGGGCAGGAAAGGCCTCTCTGGCAGCGGCCGCACAGGCGGCATTCCATGGCGATAAGAAGGGGCAGGTCTATGGAAACACCGTCAGCACCGCAGATTATCGCTTTATTTACATGCTCAGCCATTGAGATACCCCCGCTGGCGATTATGTTTATGCGCTGCCTGACCGATGCTTTGATGAGCCTTAGATGTATATCCCTTAATATGTCTTTTATGAATCGGGGCTTCCCGGAACCTGTCTCCCTGCCATTATCGTCAGCTATCACCCTTATGGTATCGACCCCAGGCAGTGCTGCCAGCCTGAGGACTTCTTCCCCATAGTCGATACCGGCCTTAAGTTTAAATCCCACACAGATAAATACGTCTTTATTTATATTTTTGATGCTTATAACTGCAGTCTCCATATCTTTACCGAAGCCGACCTCTACCATCTTTACTTTTGAGATAAGCTGGGCATATTTGTCTAACTCTCCAGCGTCCAGCACTGGGATGATAGTCTTTGCATATTTTTCCAGGCTATTATCAATATCCCCGGCATCTACCATCATCATGGTCCCTATCTTTTCAGCTGCTTTCAGCATGGATGCCAGTACGCCATGACCGAGCATCCCGAACCCGGGCTGCCTGAAAAGTATGGGAAGAGGTATCTCCAGTATAGGGGGTGTCTCTACTGCCAGGGAACCGTCCTTGCCGAATGCCAGCCGGTCGGGCCTTCTGGAAAGCTCTATACAGGTATTTATATATTCCCTTCCGTGTATTCCGTCCCTGGTGGGCCTGACGATCTCGGACATATCCGTCCACATGGAATCAAAACCTTTTCCCGCGAAGGGACCCCTGTAGCCTGACCCTGATACCGGGATATTTCCTGTATGGGCCTGATACCAGGTACGGTTTATGACATCAGGAGTCCAGTAGTCATCTCCTATCTCTTTATACTCCGGGTTTACTGCCCGCGAAAAGATGCCTTTGGTACATTCCTGCACGCACCTGAAGCAGCTGTTGCAGGTATACAGGTATTCCGGCTCTTCCATAGAGCTCATATGGAGGTAATTATCCTTGAATATGTCATAGACACATTTCTTCTTCACACACTCCCGGCAGCTTCCGGCACAGTTTTCCCTGAATTCTACCGTAGTATATTTTCCCACAGGGTAGAACCTGGGCGGTACAGTCTTTGTCTCTATATGGTATTTTTCCGGCATATTATTTCTCTTCGCTTATTATTGCCTGAGCCCTGATTCCCTTACTATCCTTTCCACTATGGCTTCCCATTCAATAGCCATTATATGGATCCCGCTGACTCCTTCCATCTCCCTGAGCCTGGCTATATCCTCCATACACATCTTGAGTCCTTCTTCGACCTGTTTTTCCTTAGGGGTTGACTCCAGCCTTTTTATTATATCTTCGGGTATCTCAATACCGGCAACATTATTATTCATATACTTTGCCATGCCGGCTGATTTTAACGGTGTCACTCCGGCAAGGATATATGCTTTCTCAGCCAGACCGGCATCCACCGCCCTTTTCATCCATTCACCGAACCTTTTCATATTATAGATGCACTGGGTCTGTATAAAATCAGCCCCGGCCTCTATCTTCTTGGCAAGCCTGAGCACACGATATTCAAAAGGATCGGCAAATGGGTTGGCTGCTGCCCCTATAAACATCTCTGGGGCTACATCCAGCTCGTGTCCGCTCATATCTTTTCCCTCATCCCTCATGTCCTTTACCACTTTTATGAGGTTTATGGAATCTATATCGAATACATTGGCGGCATCCTGCTGGCTGCCGAATTTCTGATGATCACCGGTTAGGCACAGTATGTTCCTGATGCCCAGGGCATAGGCTCCCATGATATCGGATTGTATGGCTATCCTGTTCCTGTCCCTTACGACCATCTGCATAACCGGCTCCAGTCCTGCCCCTACCAGCTGTGCTGAAGCGGCAATGCTGGACATCCTTACTATGGCCGTCTGGTTATCGGTCACATTTACCGCATCCACTATTCCCCTGAGAAGTCCCAGCTTTTTTGTTATTACTTCCCGGTTGGCTCCCCGGGGAGGCCCGCATTCTGCAGTCACTGCAAATCTTTTCTGAGCCAGTATTTTATGAAGGCCGCTGTATGATCGGTTTTTCATATTATATGGTCCTCCCTTACCAGTTTCCTGGGTCCTCCCGAAAGACTGGTATTATTTATAAGAATTTCCTTCTGGATCTCGAACCTATAATCCCCCACCGGTCGACATAAGGAGATATTATCGGATGCAAAAACGGCATCCGTGTTTAATTCTGGATAAGAAAATACGGAAAATAGAAGAAGAATAAGGAAAATCCTTTATTGATGCTTATTTTAAGGCAGGCTTATATAATACCACCTGATAGAAGCCCTAACACACGTGGTCACTGTCTATATAGTCATCTATAATATACTCATCAAACCCGACCGGTTCCTCAGCTACCTTTGGAGGAGCTCTCTTTTTATCAAACTCATATATGCCCAGGTGATCAAGTATCTTTTTTACAACCTTATAATCCTCGATAAAAGCGATTATTTTCATTTGACTTCCACAGCGGGAGCAGGTAAGTGGATCCACTTCATATATCTTCTGTATAAGCCTGGCCCAGGACCTGTTGAGTCCTGTTGGACTATCATCCTCTATAATATGATACTCAGGCTGGCTGTCTTCTTTCTTGAGTCTTCCCCTTGTAATATTACTATAATAGCCGTAATAGTGAACTGTCTGTGCTCCCTTGTCCGGTATATGGGAGATAAGAGCTGCCATCCACTCCAGGGGATCTAACTCGGCTGCTTTTTTATTGTATTTGGACTCATATATTACCAGTGGCTTTTCTGGATAATACTCCATCCTTTCCTGGGAAAAAGATGCCCTTATGATATACCTTGCCAGGTTTTCAGTAGATCTTTTGTCTTTAGGATTAATTCTTTTACCGCAGTAGGTGCTAAAGCCGGTATGAAGCCAGGAGGAGATGAGATCCACCATTCCCTGTCTGATAAGCCCCTTTTTAAGAAGCAGTTCAAATATCCTATGAATAAAAAGTTCTTCTATTGAATCTGTATCGATATTTATTGATGGGACGTAGAAGAAACCGTTAGACGAAAAGCAGCCATCTGCTGCCATTATATGGATGTGGGGATTAAATGAAAGGAAATCACCGAAAGTCTGAATAACTGCTACTGCTGCCGGTTTTGCTCCATCTTTTCTGGATGTATTTGTGTAGTAATCCTTTACAGTCTCCCAGGAGATTCTGGAGAGGTCTTTAAGAAGATCTCTGTTAAAGAGAAAATATTTCCTAAGTATCTTTGGTATGGAGAATACAAAGTGTCTGTGGGGGACTTTTTTTAGAATATTACCACATAGCCATTCGCCAAACTCTATTACTCGCTTTGCATGACAGGAGGGGCAGAAATGGCGGCGTTTACAGGAAAAAGCAAGAAGGTATTCGTGCTTACAGTTTCCGCACCGTACCCGGGCAAACCCATTATGGAGTATGCCGCAGTCTAGATACTGGTATATTACTTTTTCTATATGGGATCTTAGGTAGCCGTATTTCTGACTGAATTTCCTATCATACGTTCTTTTAAACTCTTCATAATAGTCTTCTATACAGCGGTAATAGGAAGTTTGCTGGGGTTTTCTTCTTCTGTATTGTTTGGTGCTTCTACTTAGAACACATAAATTTGTTGACATGTGTCCTATTGTAATTAATATATGCTATTGTGTAAATGCATATATAGAATATGGATACAATAGGTAGGTTACTTCTTTCCAGGTATATAGTCTAATATATCAGCTATATTACACTCCAGAGCTTCACATAGTTTTTCAAGAACATTTGTCAAAGAATATATTGATGAAGGAGAAAGTGCCCTGTCTGTTAACAGGCCGGCTTTTCTGGAAATGATCTCTGAGACTAAAAAACATATTTCCCCTTTTCAGGCAATACTGGTATGGAAACTTTCAAGATTTGCCAGAAACAGACAGGATAGCATCTTATACAAATCAATGCTTGGGAAAAGAGGTATAGAATTAATATCAATATCAGAACCCATAGATAATACGCCCCAGGGGCAATTAATGGAAGGAGTCATTGAAGTAATAGATGAATTTTACAGCGCAGTTCTGGCCCAGGAGACTCTGAGAGGAATGATAGAAAATGCCAGAAAAGGTTATAGGAATGGGGGATATCCTGTATATGGCTATAAGAATATAAAAGTCTTTGATGACAGGGGTAATCCCAAGACAAAATATGAGGTAAATGAAGATGAAGCCAGGGCTGTAAAAACAATATTCGACCTCTATGCGAATGGTAATGGATTAAAAAATATCGTCATGGAACTTATAAAAAGGGAGCTTAAACCGCGTTCCGGTTCTTTTTGGGGTAAGACCACAATTTCAAATATCTTAAGAAATGAGACCTATATCGGCTGGACTATTTTCAATAAAAGAGATAAGAAGACTCTGGGAGCCCAGTTTAAGCCAAAAAGTGAGTGGGTGATAATTAAGGACACCCATGAGCCTATTATAAGTGAAGAACTATTTAACCGGGTCCAGGATTTTATAAAGGAAAGACAGCCAAAAAATACTCCGGCCAGGGTTACTGCCAGTACTTATCTTTTATCAGGACTTCTAAGATGTGGTAAGTGTGGAAGTGCTTATGGGGTTACCGGATATGGAAGAAACAGAAAATATGCATACTACAACTGCCTGTGCTATTCTAAGAAAGGTAAATCTGTCTGTCCCGGAAGAAGATTGCGGGCAGATGAGCTTGATGCAGATATCATTTCAAGGGTGAAGGAACTGGTATTTTCCGATTCAAATATGAAAAAGTTGGTAGATGATATAAATAAAGCCACAAAGTCACTTAGACCTGACCACAGCAGAAAGATCAGATCTCCAGATAAGATCCAGACGGCAGTATGAAGCCATAGAAAGCGGACAGATAGACCTATCGCTAATTGCAGAGCGTCTAAGGGAACTTAAATCACAAAGGGAGAGCATCCAGGATGAGATAGCCCATTATGAGAAAATAAATTCCAGGATCAAGCCTGTTTATATTACCAGGTCTATGTTGGAGTCTTACCGGAAAGAAATGGAAGAAGTTTTTGTTGGCTCAAATGTCTTTGAGCAGAGAAATTTTCTGAAAAAATTCATCGAAAAGATTGTTATATACGAAGAAAAGATAGAGATATTATATTATGCCCCGGGACCTAAGTCTGCTTTTTCAAAGCTTTAAGGCGTTCAAGGACATCATCAATAGTTCTATCCCCTTCATTCTTGCAGGCTAAGAGGAATCCTTTGATCTCTTCGGTAATCCTATTTGCTAATTCTATGATAGGATCTTCCATTTTTTTTCAGTTTGTTTTTGTTATCAATATTGGGGTATGATGGCTCCCCGGACTGGACTATATTTATAACAGGATATTATCAGAAATGTCTTACTGGGTAGTGAAAATTTTACACAAAAGAAATCAATAATCATTACTCCAGGGTTTTTTATCTCTAACTGGACCCTATTTGTTTGAGGAGACCATCATAATCATTGTGGGAACCAATCCAGAACCATAAAATCTCATTACTCTGTTTTATACCCAAAGCGCGATAATCTTTGGATATGCGTATAGAAAAAATGGGCCTGGTGGAATGTATCTGTTTA
>Ga0180436_10002650_pt1 | contig 16842 bp, 11 predicted proteins | sample SS_ome_2_FD_132434 | JGI IMG/M metagenome (GOLD analysis project Ga0180436, IMG submission 132434) | Hypersaline lake sediment archaeal communities from the Salton Sea, California, USA - SS_3_S_2 metaG | ecosystem: Environmental > Aquatic > Non-marine Saline and Alkaline > Hypersaline >...
AGGGAAAGTGGCGCCGTTCTTCCATCATTTTAGCCGTCAAACGCGGCCATTCTCTTGATGCAGGGGCCTCTGTCTTGAGGCTTTCCGCCATCGATCCCTTGGTATGCAGGATCGACGCCAAAACACCTACATTCTGGTCGCTCTCAACGGCTTCGACACAAACAGCCGCCGCCCCGTCTCCAAAAATAACGCTGACATCCCGTCCCTCGGTCGAAATATCAAGACCCGTACTGTGAACCTCGGCGCCCACAAGGAGAATTTTTTCGGCCATACCACTGCGAATATAGGCATCCGCCGTGGCCAGTCCATAAATGAAACCGGTGCACTGCTGTCGGATATCCAGGGTCGGGGTCGTACTCAACCCGAGTTTGTTTTGGAGCAGGCAACCCGATCCCGGAAAAAACAGATCCGGGCTCAGCGTGGCGAAAATGATCAAATCAATATCTTCGGGAGACCATCCCGCCCGGTCCAGGGCAATTTTGCTGGCCTCCAGTCCGAGATCACTGGTGCCGACGGGTGCCGCCTCATCGATCCAATGCCGTTTTTCAATACCGGTGCGCTGGCGGATCCATTCATCGGAAGTCTCCATCCACTGACTGAGGTCATCATTGGTTACAACGCGCGGCGGCACGTAACGCCCGGTTCCCGTAATAACGGCTTTTTTTGTCATGATAAGACTCCTGCTCCAAGGTTGACGATTTGCAATTTCTGTCACACTGCCCGGGGTCAGACCCCTTTATTGGGCTCGCCCCAGAGGGCTACGGAAAGCCCGGAGGTTCTCTGGATCGTTCGGGACAGGGCCTGATCGATCGTGTTTTCCTGCGCCATCAGGATCAGCTGGTGGCGTGCCCGTGAACATCCCGTGTAGACCAATTCGCGGCTCAATACGGGTGTGTCCTGGTCCGGCAGTATCAGGAGGGTGCTGTCGAATTCCGACCCCTGGCTTTTATGGATGGTCATGGCAAACGCGCTCTGATGTTCGGGCAGGCGCTGCGGACTTATGGCACGCAATTCGCCACTTTCCTTTTGAAACCAAACGCTTAGCCGACCATCTGAATTCGGCCAGGTCAGGCCGATATCGCCGTTGAACAACCCGATGCGATAGCTGTTACGCGTCATCATGACCGGGCGTCCTTTGAACCAGGGGCGTGTCCGGTTAATCAGCCGCGCCTTTTGCAGCAGATCCGTCGCGGTTTGATTCAATTGGTCCACCCCGAAGGGACCTTTGACCAGCGCCCCCAAGATCATAAAGCGGCTGAAGTGCGCCAGGGCCTCCTCCGGTTCCCGGCTGGTAAGATACGATTCATAGCCTCTGAGGACGTGGGCTGCAAGTAATTTGTGAAATTCCGACCGACTGCGCCATTGCTCCCAACGGACGGTTGCCTTCGGATTATTATGGAAAAGCTGTTTGATCCGACCGCTGTCACCAAGATTGATGGCCTGGGTCAGGGCACCGATGCCGTCCTCCTGGTCGAATCGGTAATTTTTATGCAACACGACGGTGCAGTCCGCCAGTGACAGCGCCGCGGGCGCATGTTGATCCGCAGAAGGCAGGGGCATCCCTGTCAGAGCGAAAATCGAATCCCGCATCGCGGCCGAGTAGCTTTTTTCCCGGGCACCGCGGCAGAGATCGCCGAATACAGCACCGGCCTCCACCGAGGCCAGCTGGTCTTTGTCCCCCAAAATAACCAAACGTGCGTCTTTCGGAACCGATTGCACCAGACGGTCCATCAGGACAAGATCAACCATCGACGCTTCGTCCACCACGACGACATCGGTCGCCAATGGATTTTGGGTATTGAAAACAAATCCCCTTCCACCGGGCTGTGTCCTGAGCAGACGGTGGATGGTGCTTGGTTCCAGCTTCGCCAGCGCTGCCGCGACCGATGGCGGGCAATCCATGGACAGACTGGCATCGGATAGCGACGCACCCAACCGGGCCGCAGCCTTGCCGGTTGGCGCGCAGAGGTGGATGCGCAGAGGCGTCTCCTGTGTCCATTCGATTAAGACCCCCAAGAATTTGGCAACGGTTGTTGTCTTGCCGGTGCCGGGCGCTCCGGATATGATGCAGAGTCGCTTGAGGAGCGTGATGGCGGCGGCGATTTTCTGCCAATCCGGCAAACCGTCCGAGGGCGAATTACAAAAATAGCGATTCAACAAAGGGCGCAGTTGTTCCATTTGGTCCGGCGACAACGTCTGACCAGCCGATGCCGCGCGCTGTCGAAGGCGTTGCGCCAATTGCTGCTCATGCTGGTAGAGCCGCTGAAGATAAACCCGGCCGTGACGGTCGCACACGAGCGGACAATGGCTATCAGCATCACCGACCATTGTTGATGACCGAAGTTGGTCGATCCATGAATCAACGTCGGGACATCGCCCTATGGGAGCTCTTTCGCTCGGTTCCTTAAACTCATGTCCGGCCCACTGGTGAAGATCGATACAGACATGCCCTTCGCCCGCAGCGCGGCTGACCAACAGTGCCGCCAATGGTACGGCAGGGGGATCGTTGGGCGCGAGCCGTGCCAGCAGACGGGCCAGAGCGATATCGATATCTCTAAATATTTTGTTGTTATAAAGCGTATTTAAATATAATTTATGCATTTATTACTTGATGCTAAACGGCATGATGCACGTTGTTGATGGTGGTCGATGGGATGCCCAAGGTGCGCCGCAGATCCCGGATCAGTTCGGGCGCCGGCCGATCAAAGAAAACGCCGGTGGTCGATCCGGCGAAGGTCCGCATGCCGCGAATGAAGAGGTAGTATATGCCGCCAAAATCCCTCTGATAGGAATAGTCGGGGCAGCTGGATCGCAGATATTGATCCAGTGCCAGGGTGTAGAGGTGGTATTGCAAAAAATAGAAATCGGTTTCCATGACTTCCGCCAGGCGGGACAGACGGTAGTCCTCAAATATCCCCCCCAGCAGGTTCGATTTCCAGTCGATGATGAAATAGCGATGATTGTGACGCAAAACAAGGTCGATGTACCCTTTGAGATAACCGCCCGAAAGCCTGAAATCCAGCTGGTTCATTAAAATGGGGAGTCTGTCCTGGAAAACCGGCAACCGGCACGCTGAAAAGGCCTGCCCGAGTGATGCGGCATCGACCGCACCCAGCGGCAGGTGGAAAGCCAGTTCATTCAACCGATGTTTGGGAGTAACCTGATGGAGGGCATAGCGTGCGCCGTCATGCCGATGAAGTGGCGTATGAATCACCCGTTGAAGCATCGCCATGATCGGTTCCCGCCAGTGGCGATCAAACCCGTAATGCCGCATGCGCTCATCGACCAGGCGCAGCCATTGTTCATCGGTTGAAGCTGTGGTGAAATCGATTTTTTCAAGCAGTTCGTGAAAAAAAAGTCCAGCCCGCGCACTGGCTTCAAATCTTCCGATATCACCGATGGATCGTGACGGGTCGCCTGTCTCGGTGACATGAACCCGGTCATGGCCCGTTTCTTCACGATCCAGGCGATCCTCCGGTATTTCCGGATCATCGTGACGATGGTGAACCAGGGATGAAAAGCTGGCGATTTTCCATGGGGGCTTTGCGGGGCGGCTGAAAATCCGGGGGCTTTCCACAGAAGTGAGCGGTTTCTTTTTGCGGGAAGGCTGATCTGCCGTTTGGGGCAGATCAACGACGGTAATCGTGCCGTTCGATTGGTTACCCAAGTCCAGAATTTCCCGTCGATGGGAGGCACTGTCCTGCTTTAAAAAAGTGCCGGCCATGGCCTGCAGCCGAGGCCACAAGGCGCTATTTGGTGGGCTGTCGTGACCGGCGTGCATCAGGTAGGCCATTGCCGATTTCTCCGCCGACGGCAGTTTTCCCCAGGTCAAATAGCAGCGGATCTTGGCCCGCGTGACTGCGACATACAGGAGACGAAGCGCTTCCGCCATCTGCTCTTCGGCCATCCGGGCCAGATGGCGTTCGATTTCGGTGGATCCCAGGTCCAACATACGACGGCCGTCCTGATCGGCATCATGGAACAGTGCCGGTGGGCGAGGCGACGACAGTCCCTCCCAGACGAAGGGACAAAAAACGATGGGGAATTCGAGTCCCTTGCTTTTGTGAATCGTCAGGATGGTGACGGCGTCATCATCACTTTCCAGGCGGGTTTGATGAGCGTCGGCGGTGTCGTGGGGCTCCAGGCGCTGCATGTTAAGCCACTGGATGAGTTCGCCCATTCCCAAACCGCGCTCGACCGACACCTGGTGCATCAATTCGGCCAGATGCAGAACATTGGTGACATAGCGTTCCCCGTCGGGACGTTTGAGCAAGCGCACCGCTATTTGTTCATTGACCATGAGGTGTCGGAACATGCGGATAAACCCGTTTTCGACCCACAGCGCACGATAGTGAAAAAATCGATCGAGCAGATTTTCCCACCAACGCGGCGTTTGGATGCTGAAATCCAGCGCATCGCCCTTCTGCCCGAAAAAAGGGGTCGTCAGGGCGGTGCGGACGGCTGTTTCCGACGCCGGGTCCGCCACGGCATCCAGAACCCATCGCAGGTCAAGCGCTTCCGGCCGATGAAATACGCTGCCCGCATTGTACACCACGGCCGGGATGCACGCGGCGGCAAAACAGCGTTTGATCTCCTGGGCTTGTCGGTTGGTGCGCACCAGAATCGCCATATCCCGGAAGGCGACGCCCCCCTTTCCCGGCATCGCCATCCTGGCCAGCCGCGCCACCTCATGGGCAACGGCGACACCAATGCGTTTGGATGCCGTCTTTTTGGTGAGCTTTCCGCGACCCTTTACTTTAGCGGGGTTGTCCAGAAACCAAATGGTCAGCGGTGACAATCCATCCGGAATCGACGGGACCGACGAACCGGCGAGAGCAGCCGTCGCCGGCCGAAAAGCGATATCCGGCCAAACAAAAGGATACTTGCACTGGCCGAACAACACATTCACGGCGTGCACCATGTCCGGCATCGAACGCCAGTTCTGTGTCAAGGTATAGCGGGTCCCGGCGTTTTGGGCGGCTTCCAGATAGGTGACGATATCGGCACCGCGAAAACTATAGATGGACTGTTTGGGATCCCCGATCAAAAACATCCGGTGCTCGCCGGTCGTAAAGAGCGTTTTGAAGATCGCGTACTGCACCGGATCCGTGTCCTGGAATTCATCGATCAGAACAGCGCGATAACGCGACCGCAGCATGCCGGATAGCTGGCCGGTATGGTCTTCCCGCAGGGCATTACGGACCAGCACCAAAAGGTCGTCGAAGAACAGCACCTGGTTGTCCTGTTTGTGCCGCGCCAATTCTTCATCGGTGACGTTAAAGAACCGAACAAGCCAGGCAATCACCCACTGCTGTATGGCTGCTTCCAGCCGTTGGGCTTCCTCAAGCAGACGGTCGCAGCTTGCAAAAAAAGGATGCTGCGGCGCCTGCGTTCCCTTTTTGGCCGAGGCATCCAATTTGGTTTGACTCAGATAGGTCAATGCGTCCGGCAGTGACAGGCCGCTGGTCGAAGACAGGCGCCATCGATCCATCTGGTGGCGCCATATGTCAATTTTCTCATCGCGCTTGCTATGAAAATCATCCCGGTTGGCCGAACGGTCCAAGCTGCCGTAGATATTGGCTTTCAGGTTCGGTGTGGCCAGCATCGGCAGAACGGTGTCTCGGCATTGACGCCATTGGTGGCGTGTTTCGGCACAGCGCTCGCGAAAAACCGCGTTGGAAACGGGTATCAAATTGGGGGAATCCGGCAGAATTTTGAGATCCGGGATAGCATAACTGCTGTAGAGCTGGGCCAGATCATCCGGTTTTTTTATGGTTTTGAAGACCGTATCTATATGTTCCGGCGAAGTGTCGTGCCAGGTCCTGCGCCAGAAATCATCGGCCAGGCCCTGTATGATCGACCGGGCATCCGTCACCAGTTCGGCATCAAACCCGTTGCCGGTTTCAAAGGCCATTTCGTTGAGGACGCGGTGACAAAAGCCGTGGATGGTAAAAACCGGCATGCGGTCGAAATTGGCCAGGGCGTCCTCGATGCGTGCCAGGGCGATCTCCCGGGGGCCGCTCTGGTCAAGGAGCGCGCCCAAGACCGCATCACCGGATGATCGCCCCTGAAGGATGTGGCGGGCGTCCTGAAGACGACGGCGCACACGATCACGCAGTTCCGCCGTGGCGGCCGTCGTAAAGGTCACGACCAGAATCTGTTCGGGAAGAAGAGCCTCTTCAAGGATGAGCCGCAATACCAGGGTGGTGATGGTATGGGTTTTCCCGGTACCGGCACCGGCTTCGATGAGACAGGTACCGTTAATCGGGCTTTGAATGGCGTCGAATGGTTGCATCAGGGGAAACGAGCCTCAGGAAGCCTAAAAAAAATCTTTGCGCGACAGCGTCGACCATTGGGTTCTTTCCCGGCGGTCGCGTGGAACAAACGGCCGGTCCTCAGAAGGTCGAATCGGTTGGTAGTTTATGGCGCGGCATGACGGTGCAGCTCTGATCGGCTGGATCAAAAACGATAACGGCCGATCCTTCCTTCAACTGGCGGCGAACCTGGTCGACTTTTTCGCGAAGCGAAGGCGGTGCCATATGCCCATAGTCCGTGCCTTCCCGATTGACATAGGCTTCCAGCAGACCCGCCAGCGCTTCCGGGCTCAATTGTTGGAAGGGAACAACAACGAATCGATGCCGGTTCATTCTCTATACACGCTTAACCACAGCCATAATCAGCCCTTTTGGCAGCGCCTTTTCAGCGGACTGTCAGATGATGGAATCCTGAATCCGAGTGTCGAATACGCGCTGGCTCTTGCGTTCCGAGCGTGGCAGGCTGCCGTAGGGCACAAGCTCCACCTCGGGCGTCACCATCAGTTCGCGCTTGATTTTCTTGGACAGAACCGCTGCCAGTGGTTGACAATCCGCCATATTCTCCTGCTCGCTGATTTCAGTGACAATGCGCATGTTGCCGCGCTCCGCGGCATCACGCGTGAGATGAATCTGGTATTCCGATCCCAGGCCGGGTATGCTGGAAATGATCGTGTCGATATGGGACGGATAGATATTGACGGCACGAAAGATAAACATGTCGTCGGTGCGTCCCATGATGCGTGAATGCCGCGGCATGATGCTGCCGCAACTGCATTCACCCGGCAGGATGCGGGTGATGTCGTGGGTGCGGTAACGGATCAGGGGGACGGCCTCCTTGGCTAACGTGGTCACCACCATCTCGCCCCACTCCCCTGCTTCGACCGGCTCGAGCGTTTCCGGGTTGAGAATTTCGAGCAGGTAATAATCCGCCCAATAGTGAATGCAGTCGTGGTCCGGGCATTCGATGCCGGTACCGGGGCCATAGAGCTCGGTCAGTCCGGTAATGTCAAAGAGTTCGGCCCCGCCCAGCAGGCTGCTGATTTTCTGGCGCATGGATTGGGACGAACGTTCGGATCCGTAGATGACCTTGCGGACGTTGACCAGGTCGGTCAAGCCGCGGCGATTGATTTCTTCGGCCAGCAGAAGGCCCATGGAAGCGGTGCAGCACAGCACGGTGGACTGCAGGTCCAGCAAGAACTGGCACTGCAGATCGACGTTCCCCGGACCGGCCGGGAGGGCCATGGCGCCCACTTTTTCACAGGCGGCCTGGAAGCCGACCCCGGCTGTCCAGACGCCGTAGCCGACCGCGATCTGGACCCGATCCTTTTCCGTCACACCGGCCATGCGGTAACACCTGGCAAAAAAGTGCGCCCAATCGTCGACATCTTTTTGCGTGTAACAGAGGTTTTTGCGTTTCCCGGTTGTTCCGCTGCTGGAGTGGATGCGGACGATCTTCTCGAACGGGACGCACCGCAGAGGAAAAGGATAGCCCGCGCGTAAGTCATCAGCCGTGGTAAACGGCAAGTGGCGCAAATCGTCCAGACTGCGGATATCGCCGGGGGTCACGCCGGCAAGATCGAATTTATTGCGATAATCCGGGGAACCGTTATAGGCATGGGCTACCGTCCATTGCAGGCCTTTGAGTTGATGCGCCTGGAGCTCCTCCCGCGTTTGGAACCTCGGCATGAAATGTTCGTTCGGGCTCATTTACGATCTCCTCTGCGATTTGCGATACTAACAGTGTTGTGGGGTTTTGCCGGACGGCAGATATCGTGTCTCCACTCAATCGAATCGGCTACCCTACCAATCCTTCCCGGTGGTGTCAATTTATGTTCAGCCGGGTTCGGATGGCTTGCGTTGCAGCGACATCGAAGATGAGATCTTGATCACGAAACACTTTTGGCATAAGGTGGCCACCCGGTCGGACCATCCGGCTGATTTCTCATTCGCATGGCGCATTTTCATTGACCAAGTCGTCCCCGATACCGGGATTGAATCAGGAAGCGCAAGACGGGCGACCGTTTTGCCGCGACCCTATCTTTCATGGAGGCAACATGTCGAAAGACCATCAGGAAGGCTATGCCGGCAAACATCCGGAATCCACCCATCTGGAAGAAAAAGTGGCGTCTGCGTTAAGCAAAGTGGTGGAAAACGGGCGCATCACCTGTGCCGCGGCCCACGGCGTTGCCAAAGATCTTGGGCGGTTGCCCGCCGATATCGGAATGGCGCTTGATTTAATGGAGGTTCGCTTGATGCGCTGCCAGTTGGGTTTGTTTGGCTATACGCCTGAAAAGCGGATCGTCACCAAACCGAATCAATGGGACGCCAAGCTGGAAAAAGACATCCGTGAGGCGTTGTCCGACGGTCGGCTGCCCTGCGCGGACGCCTGGGCCATCGCACGCCGCCGGAAAGTACCGCGCCTGACCGTGGCCAACGTCTGCGAGGCCTTGGATATCAAAGTACGTCCGTGTCAACTCGGCGCGTTTTAAATGAAACGCGGGGTCATTCGGGAAATGTGAAATATCGTCCTGCTTAGGGAAGGCCCTTGCGCGTTGGCCGTTGGTCGCTGGCCGCAGCGTGTGACTGCCGAAAAATCTGTTTATATGGAGATCGTTACCGTATCACGGGGTAATGTTCAGGCGGAACCCATTCCCATCACCCCAGCGTGTTGGAAACCTTGAAGGGCGTGCAGCGCACCGCAAGTGTTCCTTTTTTCACCCACAGGCGCACCATGGTCAGCGATTCATTTTCCAGGTTGACGATGCTGGGCAGACTTTCCGCAAGGGCGATGTCGTCCTTGTTAAATTCATAGTAGAAGGTATTCTGACTGTAGGGGTCGGCCACAAGGATGATTTTATCCGGGTTGTCGGGATGCTGGAACGGTGAACCGGAGTAGGCAATATGCGTCTCGGCCAGTCGAATATGATCCGCCGGTTTACGATAGGCCTGAATTTCAAATTTACCGGCTTTTTGCAGGAAAGTTGTCAGGGTCATTGCAGCACCTCCGGATGATGGTCTGCCGCTGGAATTGGTGGTTGGCTATCGCCTTTGCGCACCTTTCTCGTCTATTCCTCTGCATCCATTCGATCGATATAGGCCGCTATGCCCTCACGGGTTTGAGTGTCCATGTCAAGGAACTGAAATCCGGCGCCTTGCAAATTGGCGTGCCGGTCGCGATAATTATCGACCACGCGTGACCGGGTGGACAGCTTGCTTGGGGTGCCCGGTAGATCCAAACGGATATGAACGGTCTGTCCCGCTTGGAAAGGCAGTTTCTTTTCGATAAAAAAGCCATCCCGGCTGAGGTTCGTCACCCGATGGAAATAGACATCGGCGCCACACCATTCTTCAACCCATAATTCCACGCCGATGCGGGGGTTTGTTCGCTTTTCGATCGTCGGTCCGTTAGCAGATCGATCGACTTGGGTCATGGCAGGCTCCTATCCGGCATGATCACACGGGGGCATTTTCGATTTTAGGCGGTGTTCGCCAGAGCGCGGCCAGAGCGCCGGTGGTAAATTTCGTGACGATCTCGCCAAAAATGATGGCCACCAGCATGGCCGGTTCGAAAACGCCCATAAAGGCAATGATGTTGAAGAGAAGGCTGTCCAGGGGGATGCTGACCAGATTTGAACCGGTGACACGCTGCAACCAGCTGCGATGGAGCAATTGGTGGTAAATTTCGGTGTCGGCCGCTTCGCTCAGCACGATGGCGATAAACGACGCCAGGATAATCCGCCAGGGGACTTCCAAAAGCAGAGACTCAAGCACCATCCCCACCGCCGCAAGCAAGATCATGGCATAAACCGCCTTGCGCCCGTAGCGATGCACCCGGTCGCGCTGGGTGAACGTTATGCCGAAAATCAACGTTCCAACGGATACCATACCAAAAATCGGCAGTGGGATGAACCACGTCGCTGTGTAGTTGGCGGCTAATACCGCTATGATATAGATGGTCATGGATGGAACCATGGCGAATAAACATCTCCCTTTAGGCAAATCCGACCGAGTCCATAGCCGGTGTCGTGGACTCTTAGTGGCTTGCCGTGCAAAAGTCAATCTTCCTGTGATGGGTACGCAAGCGCGCGGGCGGTTTCCCGGCAAACAGCGAAAGGGAACCCTTTTCGCTGCAGAAATGCGGCGATGCGCTGCTCCTTTTGCACGCCGTCGTACCGACGCCATTGACGTGCTTTCTTCCGGGCGCAGTCAACCGCTAAAGCGGCTTCGTCCATGGTCGCCACGGCCGACAGAATCGTTTCGCGTGCGATGCCTTTTTGCTTCAATTCCTGCATCATGGCCATGCGGCTGCGCGGTGCGGTGCGGGACCGATAGTCGATCCATTGCGTGGTAAACAACCGATCGTCCACATACCCTTCTTGTTTGAGCCGCTCGATGGCCTGGTGGGCCGCTTCGGCAGGCCACCCTTTGGCGGTGAGGTGCTGCCGGATCTCGCTGGCGCTCCGGTTGCGCGGCCCCAAAAACCGGACCGCCTGCAGATAGGCCCCATGATCATCATAGCGGCGCTGCAGCTCGGTCAGGGTTTCGTCGGAAATGAGATGACCGATCGCCAACCGCTCGCTTTCGCGCGGAAGGGCAGAGGCGGCCCGGCGGTTGTCAACGAAAACGACCGCCCGTTTCATGAGCGGCGTTGTTTCCATTGTGATGGAGGTGATCGTGCCGCCCCGGCCATCGCATGGCTCTTGTGGTTTTGCGTTCATGCTGAATTACCACCGGTAGATGGTCAACACGTTTTAAATTCGCTCGACGTATTGCATCATCGGTCCATAAACGGCTTCGGTTATGTCGACAAAGGCCTGATCCAATGGTTCGGTGTCACCGTAACAGTATTGAATATAGGGGTCCTCCCCTTCGCCCGGCCGCTGAAACGACTGGTCCCAAAGAGACCGGACATGACCCAGGGCTTTTTCGACCGGGTCGGCTTTTTCAAAGCGGCGCTCCGCATACGCCCAAGATGATCGGGGAAAAAGCGGCAGCGGTTCATGTCCGGCACGGTAGTAGACGGACAGCAACTGCGCCAGATGCCCATCGGGGTTTTCGACCCGTCTGAAGCGCCGTTGCCCGTCCCTGTTGATAACCGTGGTGACGTTTTTTTCGGTTTCATCATGTATCCGGCACCAGACAAGGTGACGCAGCCAGGCCCCCACGAGATCCATCCCCTTGGTGTTGCTGAAGCGATAGCACAGTTGCCCGAAGGAAAAATGTTCTCCAGAACGCCTGCGATCGTATACGGCGGAATCTGAATTTCCACCGGCACGGCGACGGGTAAGACGTCGCCATGAAGGGTCTTGGCCGTGTCGGCCAGCGCTTTGACTTCGTCGCAGAGGGCATTGAATCTCAGGCGCCCCGGATCGCCATGGGGCAACTGACCGGCGGCCTTCACCTTCTCGAACGTTTCCGGGGCCAATGGACCGACCAGCAATTCCTGCAGAAGAGTTTGGCCCACGGCAAAGTGATCCAGGGGATCCAGCGTAAAGTGTTCCCGGTCGTCCTCCGGCGATTGATAGTCGGTTAATTGCACCTGCAGGCGCTGTTCCAGTAGAAAACGGCAAGGATGAACCACGGCCTGCGTCAATGTTTTGAGAGCGACGGTTTGAAAGTTGGCATCCCATTCGGGTAAGGGTGTGGATAGAAAGCGTTCGGTCTCGGTGGGGCCCTGACGTGCGGTAACCAGGCTGACCGCGGCATCGCGGGCCTGGCGACTGAAACTGAACAGTCTGCGATTCCCGGGACTGAAGTAGGCGGGTGAGAAGGCTTGCAGGCGGTGGCGGGTCACAAGGTCGTCTTCCGTCACAGGGTACCCGTCCACCATGTAATCAATCAATTCGCTCACCAGCACCGACGGGGGAAGCGCGGTGTTGTCCTGCGGGTCGTGACCGCAATAGCTGAGATAGAAATAGCGCCGTGCCGAGATCAGGGCTTCCAGAAAGAGGTATTTGTCATCGCTGCGGCGGGATCGATCACCGAGGCGCGGATCCGCCGCCATGAGATCGAACCCCAAGGATCGATCCTCGCGGGGAAAAATGTCCTGGTTAAGGCCTACCAGGCAAATAACCTTCGCTGGAATGCTGCGCATGGGCAGGAGTGCCCCAAAGGTGATGCCACCGGAAATGAATCCGCCCCCTGATATTTCTTCTTTCAGATGGCGTTTAAGGACAGCCGCGACCACCTCGATCCCCACTGTTTCGCTCACACCGGCTGCCCTCAGATGGTCCTCCATGTCGGCAATCAGACGTCGCAATAGCAGAAGATCACGGTCATCCGGGGGTACCGGTTTGAAAAAGTCATCCATAAGCTGCATCAGGTGGGACAGCCATTCCGACAGGACCCGCGATGCACTCAATCGGGTCTGCCATTGTGTCAAAGTGACAATGCATCGCTCCAGGTGCCCCAAGACCTCCGCATCCGAGCCTTCCGCGCCACTGGCGGGTAAAATCCCCTTGAACAATACGCCGTCCGCGGAGGACAGGGCATACCCCATGAGCAGTCGATCCAAACCAGCCTGCCAGGTGTTGGCCTCGGTGGGCGGCAGGCCCAGACGGGATTTGGCGGCGGCATCAGCGCCCCAGCAAATGCGTGTGTCGGAAATCCACTGCCGGATCAAGTGCATGTCTTCATCGGCCAAATCAAATCGTGATCGTACCGCGGGCACCTCGAGCAGGTTCAGAATTTCGCTGACCGGCAACCGTGACCGGTTGAGGGCCAATAAATAGAAAAACGCCTCCACCACAGGGTTGCAGGCCATCGGGCCCCGGTCGGCAATGCTGAAGGGCATGCGCAGGGCGCCATCTTCGGGAGCGCCGAATACCGCTTGAACATAAGGGGCGTAGCTCTCGATGTTCGGGGTCAACACCATGATATCTCGTGGTTCCAAATCCCCATCGGTATTCAGCAAATCCAGCAGCTGGTCATAAAGCACTTCAATTTCACGCATGGGACCGTGGCAGGCATGAATTTGGACAGACCGATCAGAGGGGGGTACGGCAATATGCTGGCTATCTTCAGGCGAGTGGTTCTTTAGAAGCAAAATATCATTCTGAAGCGCGGCCAGCAGCGTCTTGGCCGGGTTCAGCTGGAAATCCTCCATGCTCGGCATATCAAATTCGTCGATCAACCTATGAAACGTGCGTCCCTGACTCCCCATGGAGGCCAACAAGCGGTTACCCTCCTCCCGATGGAGATTCTCGTCGGCAATGATGGCCGTATTTTCAGACCTGGGCCGCCGCAGTCTGTTTTCCTCTCTTTGGCTGACGATGTCGGCCCAGAATTCACGACAAGGATTGAGTTGGTAAAGATCGACGGTCATGACCGTCGATAGGGCGAGCAGGGCTTGCAGGTAAAACGGCGGCAGGTAGGATATGCCGAATACCGACACCCGCGGCGGCAGTTCCTCCAGCGGCACCGATCCCCGGCCCAGCGCATCCAACAACTGTTTCCAGAGCCATGTGCGATGGGGGTTTCCGCCCATGCGCCGCATGAGGTCGCGCCAGAGGGCGGCCTGCCAGGCGTGATGCGGTGTGTCGCCACCCGCCTGCCCCGTATCCCATGCGGAAATCATGTCGGGTCGAAACACCAGGTATTGGTCAAACAACTGGCTGATCTGTTCGGCGAGCTGGATTCTTTTGAGTCCGCTGTCATCGCCACGAAGATAGGCACGCAAGGGGTCAAAGGACGGGTTGGTCTCAATCAGCTTGGGCAGTGAGGCGAAGATGCCATAAACCATGGCCGCACGCTGAATTGGCGTCTCGTTTTTGACATCGGGGAGGAGGGCTTCGATGACCGTTTGCAGAAAGGTTTCCGGAAATGGGAAAATCAGGTTGGCGGCGATGCCGGAATGCCGTGCGATTTCCAATGCCAGCCAGCGTTCCATGCCGCGGCTCTGGATGACAACAATTTCCGGTGTGAAAGGATCACCAGCCCGGAGCCGGGTTCGGCTGGCCAGTTCCCGGGCCAGCCGTTCCAGTCGATTGCCCGTATATAGCGTGAAGCCGGCCATTCCGTCTCGCGATCGCGTTTAACATTGGGGCGACACCACCGAACCCTCATCGGCACGCCCCGCTATACAAATGAGTATTTTCCGCGTGAGGTAACAATCAGCAGGGGTTTGCCCGACAAAGGTTCACCGCTGAAGGCGCCGATGTGGTGTAAGGGTCGGCTGAAAATAGCGGGTTTCCGTATATGGGTCAAGATACCGTATCGCTACCCTCGTTTAACACGGGTGCAATCCAGCGGCGTCCCGGCCCAGGCATGTTCGAGCACCATGCGATAGTCTTCGTCGTCGAGGTCCTCGGGGTTGAGAAACACCGCCGGGTCATTTTTGGCCGCCGTGACAATATCCGGCAGGCGTTCGAAAGGTACGGCAACATTGCCGTCACGGTCATAGGTTTCACGCAGACAGCGTGGATGTTGCCCCTGAGTGAAATCGTGAAGCGACTGATTCATTTCCCGCACACGGGCGATCACGCGCTGCGCACGCTGGTTGCGCGGTGTTCGTGCATAGGTGTCGGCCCCCTCCAGCGGCAGCAGGAGTTCCGCCGTTAAATGACCGTTGCGGTGCTGATTGTATTCCAAACCATACGGCAGTAAAATCGCCATGCAGGTGCCGTGGGGAACGCCGCAGACCGCCCCGGTGGCATGGCCGATATTGTGCACCATGCCCACCATGGCATTGGAAAAGGCCATGCCGGCTAGTGTGGCGGCCACGGCCAGCGCCAGTCGTCCATCGCGATCTTCCGGTTTTTTCATGACCGGCATGAGGTGTTTGGCGATGAGTTGGATGGCCGATAGGGCGTTGGCATCGCTCAAGGGGTTTTTGGCGAGACAGGTGTAGGCTTCCACCGCGTGGGTAAGCGCATCCATACCGGTGGCGGCGGTAATGGCGGGCGGCAGGGTCAGGGTCATGCGCGAATCGAGCAGCGCCGCATCCGGCAACAGGAAGTAGCTGATAAAGGGCGTTTTCTGGTGTCGTTCATGATCTTTGATCACTGCCACCAGCGTGGTTTCGGAACCCGTCCCGGCGGTGGTGGGAATGGCGATCAGCGGCTTGAGCCGCCGTTTCAAAGTTCCCACCCCGCTGAAAGCCATCAGGTCGTCGGTTTCTTCCGATACCATGATATTGGCACCTTTGGCCGTATCCAGCACCGAGCCGCCTCCCACCGCGATCAAGACATCGCATCGATTGCTACGGTAAGCCTCGGCAATCCGCCGCACCGCTTCAAGGGATGAATCCGGTGGCACATCGTCTTCGATGCCGCCAATCGTCACCTGATCGCCCATGGCCTCGGTCATAACGTCAATGAGGCCTGCGGCGGCCACGCCGCGATCGGTGACGATCATCGGCCGGGTGGCGTGAACGCGCTCGAGTATCGCTGGGATTCGCTCCAACACATCATGTCCGGCCACAACCTTAACCCGGCAGCAGTATTCATAATATCCTGGCACATGCAGCATAGCGTCAAACTCTCCTCGCGATGGGTTTCAATCTTTATCGAAGCGGTCGGCCGTCCCAGGCGTGGGCCATGATGGTGGCAACGGCGCCCGAATCGCCCTCTTCCGCCGGTTCATCCGACATAACGGTCACCTCCTGGAGGTCTTCACGGGTCAGACCGGCGTCCTGCAGCGTCCTCCGAATCTGAGCGTCCGTTCGATCAAACAGGTCGTTTAGAAGGTTTCGCAAAAAAAAGAAAGCGGCCGACGCGCGCTGGCCTTCAGGGGTCCGCGCATAGTGGTCGCCGTCGCACAGCAGACCCCACAGGGCATCGCTATCGAGATTGTTTGATAGGGCACGTTGCTCCAGCGCGTAAGAGAGAACAACCCCCATGGCTTGGGCCGCCGAGATCTTGCCGTTCGCCGCAACCGCCTGTCCGATGGCATGGGTAGTTGAGCAAGGGCCGCAGCCAAGGGCGCATCCGCCCAGGGCGGCGGCATGGGCCACCGTCCAGGCCAGATCATCACGGCGTTCATCCCTTCCGGACAATTGGTGCAGGGCATCCAGGGCCAGATGGGTAGCCGTGCGGGCATACACGGCCGTCATGGGGTTGGCGTCCGGTCTAAAAAAAGTTTCCACCCCATGGGTCAGCGCCATCAGGCCGGTTTCGGCCATCGTTATATCGTCGGGCTGGCCGGCTGTGCGCGGATCGATAAAGGTGAGTTGCGGCATCAGACTGACAGACGCGACGGTTTCATTTCCAATGCGCAGAAAACCCGACACTTCGTAGCCATCGGCCGCGGCTGACGGTATGACGGCCAGCGTTTTGAGCGACCGCGGAATGGCCTGACCCGCGGCAAAGGCATCAAGCGTTTCCTGTCCGGTGGAGACCACCAGGTTCAGCCATTTGGCCATGTCGATGAAAGGCCCCTGGCCGACGGCCACGATGGCGTCACAGTCCTTATCCCGATAAATGGCCGCTAAGTGGCGGAGAACCGCCTGGGGATCATCCGTGGCAATCTCTTCCACCACCCCTATCGTCATTTGGGCATCCCTGAAGGCGTTCACCACGGGACGCCATCG
>Ga0180436_10002651_pt1 | contig 16826 bp, 19 predicted proteins | sample SS_ome_2_FD_132434 | JGI IMG/M metagenome (GOLD analysis project Ga0180436, IMG submission 132434) | Hypersaline lake sediment archaeal communities from the Salton Sea, California, USA - SS_3_S_2 metaG | ecosystem: Environmental > Aquatic > Non-marine Saline and Alkaline > Hypersaline >...
GTTTGTGCTTGTAGGATCGATCGCTGATACTGTCTTTGTCACAGTTACCGGTCCAAGATCTCCTGCGATCGTTTCACGTGGTAATGATGCCGCTGCAACGATCAGCTCCTCTGCGCTTGATGACTCTGTTCCTGTATCGGTTCCTGGGTCTGGAATCGTATTTGTTGTATCACCGATAATAGTTACATCCGATGGTGCCTGATTTACTGTAGTGTCACCACATCCTGTCATTGATATTACTGCCACTGCTGCTACTGAAGAAAGTATGATTCTGTTCATTTTGTGTCCTTTTTAATTTATTTACGACACAATTATAAAAAAAATGAAGAGAATAGATAAGGTCATATTCAAAAAATAAATATTTTTAATGTGACAAGTTTCTCATAGATCTATATCACTGCTTCCCACGTTACACGTGCTGAAGCATATTTCAATTAATCATACATATTAAAGTTTAGGTTTTAGACTAAGGTACGTATGCATCCTCACGAATATCGTGCGAATGAGAAAAGAAGAGAATTTAAGATCAATAGCGGTTCATTAACTGCGCATTCAAAAGTTCAAGTCTTTCTGGTGTTCCTATATCAAGCCATTCACCTTCATAGAGTTCACCTGTCACCTTTCCCTCTTTCATAGCAGTTCTAAGTAAAGGAGCTAATGCAGATTTGCCATATGGGACACCTTCAAAAAGCTTTGGAGAGTAGTAGCCTATCCCCGAGAATGTATATTTCTTTGCATCGACTACCTTATTATCCTCCAAGGCGAAATCACCCTGAGGGTTGTGCTCCGGGTTAGGTACAAGCACTAAATGGGCTAAAATGCCATCTGCTAGTCTTCTATGATCTTGAAAGTCATAGTCTGTCCAGACGTCACCATTCACTACTGCAAATGTCCCATCTCCCAGAAGCGGCAAGGCTTTGACAATGCCGCCTGCACTTTCAAGAGCACCCTCTTCCTGTTCATCAGAGTAAGTGATGTTCACACCCCATTGGGATCCATCTCCAAGAGCCTCAGGTATCTGGTAGCCTAAGTGGGCAATGTTGATGACTATGTCTGTATATCCATCATGTGCCAAGCGCTCTATGTGCCATACTATGAGAGGGATTCCACCTACTTTAAGTAGTGGTTTGGGTGTCTTATCAGTAAGTGGTCGCATACGTGTGCCTAGACCCGCGGCAAGTATCATCGCTTTCATTAGAACATCCTCATCGTCACAGGGGCATCTTTAAACTCACCGTACTGTGATTTCAATAGATTGATCAACCCATCCAACTCAGGATACTTCTGACCCACTTCCAATACATACTTCAATGTCATAGGTATATCCTGCAGATATCTCTTCTTTCCGTCTCTTAGTGCCAATCTTGCAAAGATACCCAGTATCTTAATGTGTCTTTGCAGACCCGTAAAGTCAAACCAACGCATAAATGTCTCATCATCTACATCCAGACACTTGAGCTCTTTATAAAGAGAAATAAGTCTTTGCAGCTCTCTTCTATCTAACTTTACGTAAGCGTCACGAAGGAGTGAGACAAGATCATAGGTCAAAGCACCCTCTCTTGCATCCTGAAAGTCTATGACCACTATCTCCTCATTACTGTCTAACATCAGGTTTCTGGAGTGGTAGTCTCGATGCACAAATATACCTTGAGGTTGACTCAATACTTCGTCTGCTATGAGCGAAAAACTCTCTAAAAGCATTCGCCCGTCCAGACACTCAAATGATGTCTTCAGATACTCTTTTAGATACCACTCAGTCATTAGATTCATCTCTTCGAGCAGAAAGTTTCTGTCGTAAGGCTCTAGGCCTTGTGAGGGTGTCTCTTGGAGTTTGACCAATGTTTCTATGGCTTTGTCATAAAAAGGTCTTGCATCTACACCTTCAGTACACTTATCAAGCAGATGGGTTGAGCCTATGTCTTCTAAAAAAATGAATCCCTTATGCAGTTCAAAAGATTTGATTTTCGGGATACGTACCTTTGCATCCATCAATCTCATTCCTATACCTATAAAAATGGGCACAGACTCTTTGGCTTCAGAGGCATCCATGACGATACCCCCATCATGGTTTTCAAGACGAAAATAGCTTCTGGAACTGGCATCTCCATGGAGTGCCTGGAGCTCTGGTTCTTCCATCCCAAGCCACTCTATCCAGCCTTTTAACTCTTTATGCATATAATCCTCCTAAAACTGCATTCTCTTGTGCACCTGTAACATCTTTTAAATTGACCTCTTCATTATGTATACGCTTATAGGCTAGCCATGCAAATGTCATAGCCTCTATCTGATCCGCATTGGCAGCAATGGCCACTTCAACATTGGGCATCAATGCTTTGATACGCTCCACCAGGAATATGTTTTTCGCTCCGCCGCCACAGAGCAGAGCGACATCCGGGTTGAATTTGAGTACTTCATTACAAATGCTCATCGCTGTGAGTTCAAGGAGTGTTCTTTGTACATCTTCAGGATTATGTGTCTCTCCTGCAAGATAGCTTTGCAGCCATGCATTATTGAACTTCTCTCTTCCTGTACTTTTAGGATGTGGTGCTTCAAAGTATGCATCGCTGATCATGTGATCCAAAAGAGTATAGTCTACTGCACCTGTTCTTGCCCATGCCCCATCTTTATCAAAAGATGTTCCCTGGTGCTCAGATATCCACATATCCAGAAGCACATTTCCGCATCCGGTATCATAGCCGATCAACTTCTCACCCAACACCGTAATATTCGCCATACCACCGATGTTCACGACCGATAGAGAAGAATTAATATTACCAAATATAAACTCATGAAATGCCGGTGCAAAAGGAGCACCCTGACCGCCTAATACCACATTCTTACGCCTGAAGTCAGCGACTACCGGTATGCCCGTTTTTGTGCTCAGGATATTGGGATCACCCAGCTGCATAGTAAACGGAATCTCTTGATCTGCTGCATGCCACAATGTCTGTCCGTGTAAACCTATCGCTGTGATACTAGATGCATCTATACTTTCACGTATCAACAATGCACCCACAGCCTGAGTAAACAGAACACCCAAGCGATGGTCTATCTCTCCAACATGCTGTAAACTGCTTTCATTCTCGATCATGCTTAAAATATCTGATCTCAACTCTAGTGATATGGGAAATTCCAAAGAAGTAATGAGCTCGCAGGATGTACTGTCTATTTCACAGAGTACGACATCCACACCATCAAGTGATGTACCTGACATGATACCGATATAGCGTTCTTTATTCATTCATAGATCTTTTCTTATGTAGTATGGATGATTATACATACTTACTGCTTAATGTGGTTATAATCGTAATACTATGACAGGGAAAAATATAAAGGTCTATAATGCTATAAGTGAACTTCAATTATACTTCAAGAAATAAAACTAACTGGGTAAGTATGAAATTAAGTGAACGAGCAAAAAATATCGCACAATCAGAGATCAGAGCGATGTCTATCCTCTGTAATGAAAAAAATGGCCTCAATATGGCGCAGGGACTTTGTGACCTGGAAGTGCCCCTGCCTGTAGTACAAGGTGCCAAAGAGGGTATTGACAGCGGTAAGAACACTTACACATCAGCCTACGGGAATTATAAACTCAGAGCTGCTATCGCCAAAAAGCAGAATGATTTTTATGATCAGGATATCGAAGTGGACAATGTACTGGTTAGTTTAGGTGCTACAGGTGCTTTCTATGCCACAGCCATGTCACTTCTCAATGAAGGTGATGAGGTGATCCTTTTTGAGCCATACTATGGATACCACGTTGCTACACTCAAATCTATCGGCTGTAAGATCAAGTATATCAAAACCACACCACCCTCTTATGAGATAGACTTTGAACATCTAAAGGCTCAAATATCAGAAGATACCAAAGCGATACTCATCTGCAACCCTTCTAATCCCAGCGGTAAGGTCTACAGAAGAGAAGAACTGGAACAACTATCTAACATCATCAATCAAAACGACCTCTTTCTCTTCAGTGATGAGATGTACGAGCACTTCATCTATGATGGATTGGAGTTTGTCTCTGCACTGAGCATCAATAGTTTAAAGCAGAGAACGGTCGTGATCTCCGGTTTTTCAAAGATCTATTCTATCACCGGATGGAGACTGGGCTATGCGATCACAAGCAAAGAGATCATCGATGCAGCTTCAGCCTTTAATGACCTGATCTATGTTTGCCCTCCTGCACCACTGCAAAATGGTGTGTTGAAAGGTCTAAATGAGCTGCCAAGATCTTACTATACAGATGTAGCCAAAGAGCATCAGGTTAAAAGAGATAAGTTTATCAAAGCACTCAATGATGCAGGTTTAGCTGCTGAGTATGTAAAAGGTGCTTACTATGTACTGGCTGACATCTCAAAACTCGAAGGTGCAGATGATAAAGAGAAGGTCGTCACACTTCTTGAGAAAACAGGCATCGCCGCTGTTCCTGCAAGAGCATTTTACCATGACAGCAAAGGGATCAATCTGGCAAGATTCTGTTTCTCGAAAAAAGAGGAAGAACTTGATATCGCTATTGAAAGACTCAAAAGCCTTTCATAACTGTTGATAAACTAATCAAGGTAGTTATGGTCTTTGAGTTTTTTCTCAGAACCATACTCTCTTAGTGCAAGTGCTATAAGAATGGTAGCTACCACCACAATACCCATACTTACAGAGAGTTTGACATAAAGTGTGCTGTCTAATTCATCAGTCCACATCACAACCATGGTCATAATAACCCATATGACCAACAGTATAGAAGATATGATCGTTGCTATTTTCATTATTTCTCCCTTTCCATCAACACTACATAAGCTTCACGTCTAAAGAAGAGAAGCATTCTTCGTATATCTTTTTCCATAGTAACTACACGCCAGCCATTGGCTGCATTCTTGTTTAGAAATGCACTGAACTTCACTGGATCGACCTTAGCTCCTGCAAGAAAGAGTGAACCTAACATACTCTCTTGATAGATAATTGCTTTATACTCTACATCTGGCTTGTTCTGCACAAACAACTCCTTTACTTACTTGATTGAGATTATAAGATAATAAGTTTAATGACTCTTCTCTTTTCCCATCATCATTACACCAAATGCCACAATTGTTCCAGCCAATATCTGCCATGCAAAGCCTAGTTTAAAATCAAAAACATTACCTAAAACATATGGTTGAAGCAGAAGCACTGTCGTAAATCCGCCAAGTAGTGACATTGGTACGGTTGTAGCATTACCTCGTTTGGTAAAGATCGCTGCACCATAGACCCCAAGTAGCCCTGTATAAGCAAAGGCCATTACACCCAGAGCAAAACTCAGTAGTGGGAGTTCTGTATAACGCTGCCAGTAAAATGAGACCATTGCCATGATCGAGAGTGCTACTGCAAAGAATAGCACGGCAGCACGCCCAGCCTTTACAAAATGCTTTTCATCCACATCAGATCTCTTCTTCTTCCATGGTTTATAGAGGTCCTCTACAGCCACAGAAGACATGGCACCCAATACAGAGTTGGAACTCGACAATGCCGCTGCAACTGCACCCACAGTAACTAGCCCACGCATACCTTCTGGCATCTCATGCAGGATGTAATACATAAAAATAGTGATCTTTTCACCTTCAAATTTTTGTACGACTTCAGTCGTTAAGCCCGAGATCTCAGGATGTTGATAGAAAAGATAGAGCAGCAGACCTATCATCAAAAAAAGTACTGCAACAGGAATGGTCAAGTAGATACTCATCATCAATGATTTTTGAGCCTCTTTGGTATTTTTACAGGTCAAAGCACGTTGTGTCATATCCTGATCCAGTCCATAGGCAGCGATATTGAGCAGTAACCATCCTCCCATCAAGCTCCAGACAGAAAAACCTCCAGACATTGACCAGTCAAGAAGTTTAAGCTTGTTTTCTACCTGTAGAGTGGAAACAATAGTAGAAAAGTCTGTATTGATCGTAGTATAGAGATAGATCAGTACAGCGATACCTGCTCCTATATAAGTCACCGCTTGTATGATATCTGAAAAGATGATCGATTTGACTCCGCCAAAATAAGCATAGGCTAATGCACCCAACATCAGTATAGTGATAGAGATCGCTACATGTTCCGGAGTGATATCTAAAAAAAGTATCATTGAGATGGCCAAGGCACCAATGTAGAGTCGTGCTCCAGAAGCAAAAAGACGTCCCACCAGGAACATTACTCCTGCTTGTTTCTTCGCTGAAGCACCATAGCGCACTTCAAGCAGTTCATATACAGTTACAGCATTGATAGCATAAAAACGCGGGATAAGGACCTTCACTACAAAAAATACTGCCAGAAATGCAGAAAAGTAAAATCCTAAAAAAGTTAGATCATTTCCATAGGAGTATTCAGGACCTCCTAAAAAGGTAGCTGCAGACTGTGAAGTTGCCAGAACGGACATCGCTGCTGCAAACATAGGAACAGAGTTTCCACCCACAAAATAATCACGTGTACTCTCTACCTTCACACGACTCAGAAGTACCGAAGTAACGGTTAATACTAAAAAATATGCAAAAAATATACTCCAGTCAAGAGTACTAAATCCGGAGTTCATTAATTCCCTTTAGGTGGCGCTTTAAGACCCAAGCACTCTACACCATTTCTGACCTCACTCATAAACTTCTCACCTGGGTCAGATTTCGTTGTTCTATACCCTTTATCTTTTTCCAGCCATAGGGAAGTACTTTCCATCTGTTTATATTCATGATGTCCGACAAGATACTCAATTGATGGATATTTTGCTTTCAGATAATATACTAGATCTATATTGGCCTGACGCTGAGCGGGTGTAAGGTCATCTATCTTGTTACCCTTCCCTCCTACGTTCTCTATACCGATACTAGAGTAGTTTAGTCCTATCACGTGGCGTGCCATCCATGTCTCAGGCATCAAACGATAGATCGTACCGTCTCGTGCTACCAGAAAGTGAGAAGATACATTGAGTGACGAGGCTTTAACGATATCTTTTCTGTCTGAAAGAAGTTTCTGAGGTAGAAAACGTTTAAATGATTTGTCAAAGTCCACTTCTGCAGTCCAATGAAGCAGGATGATCTTAGGCGTGATCTCAATATTATCCACCTCTTTTCCATAATGTGCTCTGATATAATCCTTCGTCATAGCGACACGTTCAGGTCCAAAATCTATGGGTTTATCGATGATCTTAAGAGGTTGAATGAGTTTTGTTTTGCACGTTAAAGGTTCAGGTTCCTCTCTCCCACAGGCAGCGAATGAAAGAAGTGCTATAGATAAAAGTAGTGTTCTGATCATAAATAATTCCTAAATAGTAGTTGGATTTATTTTATCTAATCTATGCTTGGTTTTCTTCTTCTTTCTCTCTGATGAGTATCCATACCAGGATCACAGAAGGAATACCCAAAGCGATGATATAAGCAGGAATATGCAACAACTGGTGTCTGTTAAGATACATAAACCCTATAATGAGTAATGCATAAGAGCTCAATCTATAGACAGAAAGTGCTGCTTTTGTATCTCGGATCGTTTGATAAACAGAGCGCCTATTCTCTTTGAGCTTCTTCTTCTCATCTTTTACCGTTTGAGCCAGATCTTTATCTTCATCTTCTACATTTTCACTATAGAGGTCATAAGGATCTTCTACTTTATCTAAGGTATCTCTACTATCATCCATTGTGATGATCTTCTCTTGTACCCGAGCATTGACCATACGTCTGTAACTGATGATAGAAGCGATCATGACCATTGTTGCGGTAATGAACCCTATTTGCGTACTGTAAAGCACTTTAATATCAAAAAATATCATAGAGACTGCTAATAATAAAATATCAGCTATTACAAGAACAGAAAGAATCTTTCGATTTCTATCACTCATCATCATCCTCAGCATCATATTTTGCTTGCTGTTCTCTTTTGTATGTATACTTTGGATCGTTTGCCAACTCATCCAATGACTTCTTCTGTTTAACATACGCCTTATAGACATTAGAAATAGCTGCACCTATACCTATAAATACACCAATGAATATCGTCCACCAGGCCCCAGTTAGTTTTTGTAAACCTATACCGATACCGATACCCATAAGCACTGCAACGACCATCGAGATACCGAGACTGAGTCCATCTGCTGCATTTACCAGACTTCTAAATTTTGGTTCTTCTTTTTGCATAATCTCTCTTAAATTGTACTATTGTGCCGGCGCACTATCTGCTGCAGAACGTGAAGCAAGTTCATTATCGATCATTAAGATGCCATAACCATCTTGACCGACCATTTTGAGCTTAGAGATGATCTCGCTTACCGTAGCTTCCTCTTCGACCTGCTCATTGACAAACCACTGCAGTAGGTTGTATGTAGCGTGATCTTTCTCTTTTAAAGCAAAGTTACTCAGTTCATTAAGATTTTTTGTCATATACTGTTCATGTGCCAAACTCTCTTCATAGGCTTCAAGCAGAGTACCAAAACTCTTTGGCGGCTTTTCGATCGCTTTAAGCACTACTTTTGCATCCTGGTCTATAAGGTAGTTATAGATACGTGTTGCATGATCCTGTTCCTCCTGATACTGCAGTAAAAACCAGTTTGCTGCACCCGGGAAATCATTTCTGTTACAGTATGCTGACATCGAAAGATAAAGATATGCAGAATAAAACTCTTTGTTTAACTGTTCATTTAACTCTTTTGACATTTTTTTTGAAATCATAGATATCCTTTAAATCATTTTTTCTTTTAACTATTCTGAAATTTCATTCATCACTTCATACGCAGCTTTGATCGTTTCATCGATCATCTCATCTGTCGTAGCTGCGGAGATGAATCCCGCTTCAAACGATGAACATGCCAGGTAAATACCTCTGTCGAGCATCCCTTTATGGAATTTAGCAAATCTCTCAGTATCATTTTCCAGCGCATCATCAAAATTCTTTACTGGTTTATCTGAGAAGAAGAAGCCAAACATACTTCCTCTAACATCTGTTACCAAAGGAATATCAGCCGCTGCTGCTGCTTTTTTAAATCCATCCATTAGTCTCTTTGCTCTATTTCCCAATGTCACATAGAGTGAAGGGTTTGATTTAAGCTTTCTAAGACTTGTCAGACCTGCTGTCATCGCTACAGGGTTACCAGAGAGTGTTCCTGCCTGATATACTGGACCCTCAGGTGAAAGATGTGCCATGATCTGTGCAGATGCACCAAAAGCTCCTACAGGCATACCAGCACCGATAACTTTACCAAGGGTAACCATGTCCGGTTTCACAGTAGAGATACCCTGTGCACCCTTAAGTGATGCTCTAAATCCACTCATTACTTCATCAAAGATAAGGAGTGCACCATGATTCGTACATAGACATCTTAGTTCCTCCAAGAATGCTTCATCTGCAGGTACAAGTCCCATGTTACCTGCAATTGGCTCTATGATCACACAGGCAATATCATCCGGAGAGTCTTTGAAACACTTTTCCACAGACTCTATGTCATTATAGGTTGCCAATAACGTATGTTTTGTAAGATCGGCTGGTACACCTGGGCTGGAAGGGGTACCAAATGTAGCAAGTCCAGAACCTGCCTGCACGAGAAGTGAGTCTGAGTGTCCATGGTAGCACCCTGTGAATTTTACAATGTTGTCTCTACCTGTAACACCGCGGGCCAAACGGATAGCCGACATAACCGCTTCCGTTCCCGAACTAACAAAACGTACTTTATCAATAGTGTCAAAAAGTGTAACGATCTCATTTGCCAGTTCTGTCTCAACAGTCGTAGGCGCACCAAAACTCAATCCTTTTTTTACAGCTTCTATCACTGATGATTCAATCTGTGCATCTGTATGACCAAAGATCAGTGGTCCCCAACTTTGTACATAATCAATATATTTATTCCCATCGATATCGAAAAGGTATCCACCCTCTCCTCTGTCTATAAATGGTGGTGTTCCTACTACTCCTGAAAATGCACGAACAGGTGAATCCACACCTCCGGGAATCACTTGATATGCTTCATCAAATGCTGCTATACTTTTATCATATGCCATCTTATTAATCCTCATTATGTATAATTGCAAAGATTATACACTAACGGCACTTAGAGGGCTATATACAAGGAGCGCATCATCAGAACGCTGAAAGGAATATTGCTCTCTTTACTGTTACATTTACTCATCATATGGCTCTTTACAAAGGAGTGGGTCAATATCACCTATATGCCTCCGCCTGCACAAGATAAAAAGATAAGTCTGAATCTACAACAGATAGTGACTCCCCCTGCACCAAAACCAAAACCTGTAGTGGTCCCACCGGTACCTAAACCCATTGTTACACCACCTAAACCTGAACCGGTACCAGAACCCATCGTAGAAAAAAAAGTAGAACCCAAGCCTAAGCCTGAACTGATCAAACAAAAAGTTCTTGATGATAAAACCAAACTCTACGCTGAAAAGAGCAGTGAGGAGAATAACGTTACAAAGGTTGAACCTAAACCTGAAAAGAAGATCGTTAAAAAAGAGGTCAAGAAAAAACCTGAGCAAAAGGTTGAGAAAAAAGTAACCAAAAAACGTGTCGTAAAAAAACCAAAGACCTACAGGAAGCCTAAACCTAAACGATCAAATGATCCGCTAGCCAATGCACTGTTGGGTTCAGGTACCTCTTTGTATCCTTCCAAGCCAACAAGGCAGCCATCATCTTCAGGCAGCTATGGTGCCAGAATGATCAATCAACTCTATGGAGAAGAGTTTCACTCGTATAGTGATACTCAAAAAAAATTCATAAAGAACAATCTGGGTACGATACACAGAATTACGCAAAATACCCTTACACGACACGGTTATCCTGAAATTGCCGTACGTACCAGACAGCAAGGGACCAATATCGTCTCATTTTATCTGCATCCAAATGGTGATATTACCGGTCTCAAACTCAAAAAGCGTTTAGGGTATGAAGCACTGGATCAAAATACTCTAGATGTCATACGTATCGCATATAAGGATTATCCGCTGCCAAATAAGACGACTAAAATCATATTTTATGTAAAGTATAGTATCTATTGATACAAAGGTGGTTGGATTGGGTTTTTTAAATAATCTCTTTATTAAAGTCCCACTATGGTCAGTACGTAAAGCCACACGTATACTTTTTCTTGCATTCTTGGGTTCCCTCCTAGTGGGTATAACTATTTTTCTACTTTACATGCGATCACTGCCTTCTCTTTCAACCTGGCATACAACCATTCTCGATACTGAATTTACACAATACTCAAAGGTCAAAGACTTTGATGACTATTTAGACTTAGAAAAGCGTCTCTTTGCTGAGCTGGACCGAGAAGTCTATGACAAAGTCCTGCCTGATGAAAAAAACCGTATCCATCGTTATACAAGAAACAGCCTTTCGGACCCTAAGCGTTGGGAACATTCATGGAATCAAAGTTTTGAACTGCCTGTTGAGAACGCAAAAATGGGGGTACTTTTGTTACATGGTATGTCAGACTCACCTTACAGTCTTCATACGCAAGCAGAGTACCTCCATACAAAAGGGGTTTGGGTCGTTTCAATGCGTATGCCAGGTCATGGCACTATTCCTTCAGGACTTACAAATATCAAATGGCAAGATATGGCTGCAGCTGTCAAAATAGGTATGAAACGCCTAAGTGAAAAGCTTGGTGATAAACCGATCCATATCATGGGTTATTCTACAGGTGCTCCATTGGCCTTAAACTATACATTCTCTGCCCTTGAGGATCCGACATTAACATTACCTGAGAGTCTCATATTCTACTCACCTGCAGTTGGTGTGAGCAAAGCTGCTCCCTTGGCGATATGGCAAAGTCGAATGGGGCATTTTTTTGGATTGCCTAAACTCGAATGGAACTCTATCCAACCTGAGTATGACCCTTTTAAATATGCTTCCTTTGCTGTCAATGCAGGGGATCAAGTCTATCGTCTATGTAATAAAGTGCAAAAACAGTTAACCCATTATTTATCAATCAGTGAAAATAGACAACCCCTGCCACCTATATTAAGTTTTTCTTCTACTGTAGACTCTACTGTAAATGTTCACGATACCGTCAATAATCTATACAAACGACTTCCAAAAGGTGATCATGCACTTGTTCTTTTTGATATAAACGATGATTTCATCAGCAAAAATCTAGTAAAAAGACAAGTGCTTGCATCTTTAGATAAATTACGAGAAACGCCTCAAAACGCTCACTATACTTTTGACCTGATCACAGATATAAATGCAACAGATAAATCTCTTAGGGTCATTAGAGACGGGAAATTGTTCGAGAAACTCCCATATCAATGGCCTAAAGGTCTCTATTCACTTTCTCATTTAGCCATACCGATCAGTCCAAATGATCCACTCTATGGTGACGACAATGCACCAAAAAGTCCTGGTATAAAACTTGGACGTTTAGCACTATATGATGAGAATGGCATACTTGAAACATCTTCATTGTTAAGACAGCGATGGAATCCTTTTCATAGCTATACCAAGCAAAGGGTACTGGAGTTTATGGTGTTAGAATAGATTTCTATTTTAATCTCTTCCATAATATTTCTACTACTTCTTGAGTACCTTGTACCAAGAGAGGTTTTGCCTTAGTATCCAACCAACGAATGATCTCTTTTATCTCATTCTCTGTCATGACAGTACATCCGGCTGTGGGTACACTTTTGATATGTATAAAGATACATGATCCCGCACCCTTGATAGACTTTGTGCCCTCTGTGATACCGTTATGGTCAACCACGATGCCATATTTATAATAGTTCTTAGGGAACTTCATATACTCATGGCTTTTATAGTCTCTATCTATCTTTGTGCTGTCTACGATCTTGTTGTAATACTTTGAATTCACATCATCCACACAATGGTCTGTCTCCTTATACACTTCATAAGGGTAATCGACTTTAAACGGTGCATACCCAAAGGCCTGGTTGAGTCTGAAGATCCCTGCTGGGGCTTTACCATCTCCCTCTTTCTTGATGATCTTTGCATCTTTAGGGATATCGTGAAGCCCTCTTCCCCATCCTAACCCATTTCTCCCAAGTACGATATCTATCGCTTTACCTACTTTTTTCCAAGATCCATTGCCCCTCTCATAACGTTGCAAACTCCCTGATGAAATAGACCAGTTTTTTGTAGTGACGACCAAAAGCTGTTTAGAATCAGGCAACTCTTGAGCCTGTAGAAAAAAAATAGATAAACAAAATAACAGTAGACTTTTCATTATGATATAATCCTTCTTATGGAATATGGAATATTATCAATAGCGATACCGCTACTAACAATCATTTTAGCAATTATAACCAAAGATGTGATCGTTTCACTCATGAGCGGTATTTTTGCAGGTTTTTTGGTCCTGAACAACTATAATCCTATAGAAGCTTTCATCGCATTTTTTGATGGTGTTATAGCTCTTTTCTCAGAAGGATGGATCACAAAGATGCTCCTTTTTGTTGTTATGGTAGGTTCCATTATCAGGTTATTGACACTCAGCGGTGCAGTAGATAGTTTTGTAGTCTATCTGAGCCAGAAAGCAAAAAAGATCGACTCACCTTTGGGTGCCATGATGCTAGCGTATATCATAGGTGTGATCATCTTCATAGAATCTTCCATTACTGCACTGGTAGCAGGAACTGTAGCAAAGCCACTGTGTGATAAGAACGGAGTCAGCAGAGAGAAACTTGCGTACATTTGTGACTCCACGTCAGCACCTATCTGTTCACTCATTCCTCTCAATGCATGGGGAGCACTACTGTTGGGTCTTATCGTGACTGCTATTGATGCGCAAGTGATCTCTGGAGATGGTATCTCTCTACTCATTGCATCCATCCCTTTTAACTTCTATTCTCTCTTTACTTTAGCCATAGTTCTAGCAGTTATATTTCTAAATATCAATATAGGGCCAATGAGGCACTCCACCCCAGTAGCCTATACAATGAGCCATAATAAGACTGAAGTCAAAGCAACACCTTACAAAATGCTTCTTCCTATATTGGTCATGGTTCTAATGGTGCCGGTTGGTCTTTATACAACAGGCAACGGTGACATGTTCAAAGGTTCTGGTTCTACTTCAGTCTATTATGCAGTGATCGTTACATTGTTCTTTATGTATCTCTATTTTGTACCAACCAAAACACTCTCTCACAAACAGTATTTTAAAGGTTTTTATGAGGGTATAGGTGACATGATTCCTGTGGGTATGATCATGCTCTTTGCTCTGCTTATCGGTAAGGTAATAGGCGATCTTGGTACAGCCAAGTATTTGGCCCATCTTCTCACAGGAAGTATCTCCCCTATTCTCATACCTCTGCTTATCTTTTTGGTGGCAAGTATCACAGCATTTTCAACAGGAACGAGCTGGGGAACATTCTCGATCATGATGCCTATTGGACTTGCATTGGCAGCTACGATGGACCTGCATATTCCTTTGGTCATTGCAGCAGTGATCTCAGGCGGTATTTTTGGTGACCACTCTTCGCCTATCTCAGATACGACCATCATCTCATCTATGGCAGCAGGATGTGATCATGTGGAGCATGTAAGAACACAGTTACCCTATGCCATAGGTGGTGGGTTATTGGCTTCCATAGCTTTTTTGGTTGCCGGATGGCTAACAGTCTAGTAAGGAGAATGAAGTGCAGGTATTAAAATTTTTGTTTGGTATTGTTTTGGCTCAGATAGCTACTTATTTTCTTATAGTTCTGGCTCCTGCTGAATTAACCTTCAGTGGCTTATTACGTGTTGTTATCCCATTACTCTTTATCGCCCTGATAATTGCTTTCTGGTTCAACTCTTTAGCCGGACATCACAGTAAAGATACTATAGGAAAAATGAAAGATAATTTTGCCAATGAGCGTGAAAAGATAAGAACCAATGCACAGCGAGCCAAAGACCGTGCACTTAAAGCTGCACAAAAAGAGAGTGCCAAAGAGACTGCAAGAGCTCATGCAAAGGCGAACTTTAAAGTGGGTGCGGCTTTTGCAGGTATGCTGGGTGTAGGTGCACTCTTTGTCTTTGCACAGATGCTTACTGCTGGCCTGCTTGCCATTAGTGCGACCGTAGGTGCCATGGGTGGTTATTATTGGAGAGGCAAGCGTCTTGAGAATAAACAATTACTAGCGCTCGAGAACCGTGCCGATATCAAAGTGATCGAATCAAACCCTAAAAAGATCAGAGAGATCAAACCCAGAGAATCATAGTAAAGTTATCTGATAAAAGTATGATAGAATACTAACAAATAAACCCTAGGAAATGCACCATGAAACTTCTTGTCTCTGCTCTTGAGCCCTCTTCGAACCTACACCTTAAAGAAGTACTCAAGCATACTGAAAATATTGAACTCATGGGTATATTCGATAAGAACATCACGAACGGTACGCCTCTCTATGATATCAGTGATATGGCGATCATGGGTGTGGTCGATGCCATCAAAAAACTGCGCTGGTTCTTTAAAGTAGCTGATGAGATGGTCGAAATTGCCAAAGATGCAGATAAAGTGATGCTGATGGACTCTTCAGGTTTCAACTTGCCTTTAGCTAAAAAACTCAAAGCTGAATACCCAGATAAAGAGATAATCTACTACATTCTTCCACAGGTATGGGCAAGCCGTCCCAAGCGCGTAAAAAAACTGGAAGAGTACTGTGACAAACTGTTAGGCATCTTACCTTTTGAAACAGCATATTACCCTCAAGGTAAAGCCCAGTATGTTGGTCATCCACTGCTTGATGAGATTGATATCCATAGAAATGATGAAGAGACCAAAGGGTGTATAGCGTTTTTACCCGGAAGTCGTAAAAGTGAGATCACACGCCTTATGCCTATCTTCCTGGAGTTACGCAGAAAATTCCCTGAGATCCGTCCGCTGCTTGTGATACCTCCCTCATTCTCCAAGAACAAGATTGCCAAACTCTATAGAGGAAATCGTGAGTTTGAGATCGTACGCAATACACATGAGGCACTGAGACGTGCAGAATTTGCATTTATCTGCTCAGGAACCGCAACGCTTGAAGCTGCACTCATAGGTACACCGTTCACACTGGCATACATAGCTAAAAAAGTGGATTTCTTCATAGGAACAAAATTACTCGGTATCAAACAGGTCGGATTGGCCAATATCATTCTTACGAACTATAACAATACAACACTTCACAATGAGATGCTGCAAGAGGAAGTGACTGTTGACAACCTCCTCAAAGAGTACTACAATACAGACCGAAATCTCTTCTCCCAAAAAGCAGAAGAGTTAAAAACATATCTTTCTCATGGCAGTTCAGAAAATGTTGCCAAGATCATTATGGAGAAGTAAGAGACATGAAATATCTATTTTTAATGCTAGCTTCATTGTTATTAAATGGCTGTGGTGCGAAAGTGATCGGTGCAACACATAAACAGGTCATGGTCGGAAATGTGTCAGCATATAACGATGACAGTGCTCAGGAACTTGCTGAAAAAGAGTGTCAGAAATACCAAAAACATGCCGTATTCGTTCCTGTTGACTTAGGATATCAGGTAGCTGGATATAACTGTGTCAGTGAATAATAATCTTTCTATGATTGAAGATCCAAGGAAGTACGTATGTTAGTACATATATGCTGTTCTGTCGACAGCCACTACTTTTTGCAGAAACTGCAGGAGGAGTATCCTAAAGAGAAGCTCATCGGGTTTTTCTATGATCCCAACATTCACCCCTATTCTGAATATTATCTTCGTCTATTGGATGTAAGACGAAGCTGTAAGATGCTTGGTATTGAACTTTTAGAGGGTGATTATGATGTAGAAAATTGGCTTGAGGCTGTACGAGGTCTAGAGCATGAACCGGAAAAAGGTTCACGCTGCTCTGTCTGCTTTGACCGTCGTTTTGA
>Ga0180436_10002652_pt1 | contig 16822 bp, 15 predicted proteins | sample SS_ome_2_FD_132434 | JGI IMG/M metagenome (GOLD analysis project Ga0180436, IMG submission 132434) | Hypersaline lake sediment archaeal communities from the Salton Sea, California, USA - SS_3_S_2 metaG | ecosystem: Environmental > Aquatic > Non-marine Saline and Alkaline > Hypersaline >...
CGTCTGGAATGCCCACCATCGCCAACAACTCCGCCGCCCGATTCCGCGCCGCCTTCTCCCCCATCCCCTGGTGCAGCTTCAGCGCCTCCATGATCTGGAACCCCACCGTGTGCACCGGGTTCAACGACGTCATCGGGTCCTGGAAGACCATCGCAATCTCCGCGCCCCGCACATGCCTCATCTCCCGCTCGCTGATCTTCAGCAGGTCACGGTCGCCAAACACGATCTCGCCCTGCTCGATCTTCCCCGGGGGGCTGGGAATGAGGCGCATAATCGAGAGCGCGTGCACCGTCTTCCCGCACCCGCTCTCTCCGACGACACCCAGCGTCTCGCCCTCCTCCAGCGTGTACGACACGCCGTTCACCGCGTGCACGGTCCCATCGTCGGTGTAGAAGCGCGTCACCAGGTTCTTCAGATCGAGAAGGATGTTGCCGTCTCGACCCCCTTGATGATTAGCCATATGACTCCCCTTCGTCCATAATATGACGGCCCAAACGATTAGGCCACCTTCAACAACGACCTCGCGCCACACAGTCCCCTGCCAAGTCGACGATGGGGTCTCCGCACACGAAGCCGCTCTTGAACGCCACCTGAAGTATCAGAATAACCGTCAGATCCATCCGCTAGCTCTCCCATTATACCACTGACAAGTCCTTCCGCAAAACCAGCTTCAGTTTGGTCGGGAGATACCCCCTTGGAAACATGCCAATCCGCCAATTGCGTCCCGCGCGCTCCACCTTAGAGCACATGCCCCAGCAGCATGGTCAGGTCTTGCTGGTACATGAGCAGACAAAGATCATACCTTCCTTGCACCCGAACGTACTCGGCGCTCCCTGGATAAGGAAATCCGCTTCTGGGGCCCGTCATGGACTCCAGGAGCCAGAGCGAGATCGATCTGGCAGCACGACGAAGCTCCCGCCACCGAGCCCCTCTGCTAGGCGCAGACTCGCGGCATAGCTGTTCGCAGACGCTGCGCCATGCCTCCGGGGGCGGCGTGGCCCCCTCTAAGCTTTCCCGCAGCGTCCATCGAATCAACCCATCCAGCTGGCGTCCGCCCTGAATGCTTTTCTCGTCACGTGAAGTCATAGACCACCTCGGATAACAGCCCCTTCTCCTGGTCCGCGATGGCTTTCCTCAGCTTCTCACGGGCATAATACAGTCGCGATTTGATCGTCCCCTCGGGGACACCCAGCGTGTAGGCAACCTCGCTCACGCTCAGGTCCTCTAGATAGTAGAGGATGACGACCACGCGATGGGAGTCCGGCAGGCCGTCAATCGCTCGACGAAGGATGACACACTCCTCCCGGCTCTCCGCCACTCTTTCAGGGTCGCGCCTCGAGGGGGCCCTCAGACGCTCCAGAGTATCCTGGAAGATGTTCACCCACCGCTTCGCCTTGTTGGTCCAGCTATACGAGAGGTTCACGGTGATGCGATAGATCCAGGGCTCAAACGGCTGGGTGTCGTCAAAGCTGTCAGCATACCGGTACACCCGCAGAAACACCTCCTGCAGGATGTCCTCAGCCATCCGCTCGTCGTGCGTGATGGCCATAGCCGTTCGGTAGACCTGTACCTGGTACCTCTCATAGAGCGCGCCCAGAGCGTCGATATCGCCGTGACACACGCGGGCCATGAGTCCCCCGTCCTCCTGCACCACGGTCGCCGATTGCTCGCCATGCTCTACCATCATGGTTATACTCACATTCCCCAACGGAGGTTCAAACGATCTCGGAGAGGTCGGCCCACCATAGCCAACTCAGGCGCGCCCGCTCCACCGTGGCGCCCCTCAGCATCCTATCGCGACCGCAAGGGGGCCGCCGCCCACGACCATCCGCGTATCCAGCCTGGGTCGACCGGTCGCTCCTCACTCCAACGCAGATCACGGGATCGAAGGGACACCCACGTGGCGCAAACGGCACCGGGCAGCTTCTGCCGACGGAACCTAACGGTCCGGGCAGAGAGGGGTAGACGTGTCCGACCGATCGAGAGCTCTCCACAGACGCAGCCCAGCGTCCATACGATCTGCTTCCGGGTGGTCACCGCCGAACGATTATACTGGACTCCAATTCGGGAAGCAACCAAAGACCTGTGTACCTCCCCTCACCCTACCCCACCGAGTGATACGAAACACGGCCTTGCCCCACCCATGCCCGAGACCACGCAACGGCGGGCAGCCGGACATCATCGATCGCGCAGCAACCGTCTGAGGAAGTCACGGTCCCTGCTGGAGAGGTCCGCGTCGGATAAGAGGTCCGGGCGCCGCTCAAACGTACGCCTGAGGGCCTCTTCCCGGCGCCAGCGGGCAACAGCCGCGTGATCACCCGATAGCAGGGTGTCAGGAACTTCCCAGCCGCGGAAGGATTGGGGGCGAGTATAGTGCGGCCCCTCAAGGAGGCCCCGGGCGTGAGAATCCCGTGCCGGCGCTGTGGGGTCACCCAGGACGCCCGGCAGCAGCCGGGTCACGGCGTCGATGATCACCATGGCCGCGAGTTCGCCGCCGGTTAGGACGTAGTCGCCGATGGACAGCTCGTCCGTCACCAGATGCTGTCGAACACGCTCGTCCACGCCCTCATACCGTCCACAGATCAGCGCGATGCGCGGCCTGCGCGCCAACTCGTAAGCGATGTCTTGAGAGAAGCGTCGTCCCTGGGGCGTCAGGAGAATGACGGGCACGTCCCAAGCACGGTCCGTACCAGCCTCCCCCTCGGAACCGAGCACGGCCTCCACGGCGGAGAACATCGGCTCGGCCTTCATCACCATGCCGCCGCCACCGCCGTAGGGCGGCTCATCGGTGACGTGGTGCTTATCGGTAGCGTGGTCTCGGATATCGTGTAAACTGACCGAGAGGACGCCGTCCTCCTGAGCCCGCTTCAACATGCTCTCGTCCAGCGGGCTGCTGAACATGTCGGGGAAAAGGGTAAAGACATCGAACAAGATCGTAGTCCGCCGCGATCCCTCGACGATTCTGTCCTCCCTCGATCCACCCTCTGACCCACTCATCAACTCGGGAGCGCAGCCCGCAGGACGCGCAGCCAATTCCCGCTCAGAATCGCCTCGATATCCTCTTCCTGGTAGCCGGCCTCACCGAGGGCCGGCCCAATGCGTTGCAGGTCGGCCACGGTGTCCAGCGCTGGTGGCGTGTCTCCTGCACCGAACCCACCGTCAAAATCCGACCCGAGCCCCACGTGAGCAGCGTCTCCGATAACCTGGCACACGTGGTCAATGGCTGCCACCAAGTCGCTCAAGGTGGCTTGAGTCGTCTGCCAATCCGGCCTCAGGAAACTATTGGCGGGGACGATGCCGATCACACCGTCCCGATCCCCCAACCGCCGCACCATCTCATCGGAAAGCTGGCGGGCGCCCGGCACGATGGCGCGAGGGTTGGCATGCGTGGCAACGACGGTCCCTTCAAACCGTCCCACCGCCTCATAGAAAGCAGGCTCCGAGAGATGGCTGACGTCCAGTATCATCCCCAGGTCAGCCATAACCTCCAGAAGCTCCCGCCCCGCATCAGAGAGCGCATCGTGGGTAGCATCGCCTCCCGCGAACCGGGTGCCAGACTTCCACGACAGGCCCACCAGCCGGACCCCACGCTCAAACCAGAGCTCCGCCTCTCCTGGCTCACGGATCGGATCGGCGCCCTCCATCAGGGGCACGATCCCAACCACGGGGTGATCATCTCCCCAGGACGAGAGGACCCCATCGAGGTCCGCGTTCGTCCCAATGAGAGCGATTTGCTTCTCATCGTCGGCGAGCCGATGATAGAGATCAAGCTGCTCCTGACCGAGGGCGTGTGCTTCAGCGGCATTGGTGTAGACCTGCCGACTGGAGGACATGCCTCGCCTAGCCGGCGACACGTAGATGGTACCGAAGACAATCGCCACCCGGCCGGCTATCCACTCGGGGAGGCCGACCATACACGTGCCATTCCGCCCGGGCACATCGGTCCCCTGCTCAAGGCGACGGGTCTCCAGGGCACTCCGGCGCACGTCGCGTCCGAGAGCAAGCACGTTAAAGGCGATATCCTCATGGGCATCAACAATCAGAGTCACAGAGATCTCCCTCCAAGCAGCCGGGTACAGCTCATCCACTCACGACGACGAACGAACCCGGCTTAACATCTCTGGCGGGGGCGAAGTCGTGAGAACCGGGACACAGGACTCCTTAATGCAGGCCTCAGGGCCCTGTACACGCCGAGTTTACCACAAGCCGAGGGTTTGACAACCAACTTTGAAGAACGTATACTCACAGCCCTTGCCCTCAAAGAGGCATACTCTCATAGAGGCATACTCTAGCAGAGACATGCTCACGTTACACTGGCCCCGCTCACCGTCGAGGTGGAGGTACCCGAATCTCGAGGTCAACGGCGGGCGCGGTCCACGGGCTCTCCAGCCAGCGGGGCAGTAGGGTGAGTCCAGAGGGCCCCGACAGCACACGACGCGCCCATGCGAAACTGGGCACGCCATCTATGGACGACGCGATGCGGGACAGACCTGGTCCGATACACGCGATGACCATCACTCAGGACGCTTGTTTGGAGGTGGCTGCCGGTCCCCAGTGCGGTCAGACCTTCTCCCTTGACCAGGGATCCTTGCTGCTAGGCCGGGATCCGCGCAGTGCTGTCGTCATCGACCATCCTCAGATTTCGCGCCGCCACGCGCAGTTTGTCCAACGCGAAGAGGGCTGGGTGGTCGAGGACCTGGGGAGCACGAACGGTACCTTCCTGAACGGGGAGCAAATTGTGACCCCTCAACTGCTGACGGACGGCGACGTCATTGGTTTGAGTGACGCCTTCCTTCTGACCTTTCGGGCGGAGCCCCGGGGGACCAACAAAGCCCGGCAGGCTTGTGGAGAGGACAGTCAAGCGCTTCGGTCGCCTGATTCGTCAGAGCACCAGCCGGCCGGCGGTGTCACCGCCGTCTCTCGTGGCCAGGCCACTCCGTCCGTGCCCAAGAAAGCGCCCGCCGCCAACACGAGGCCACGCCACAGAGCGCAAGACGGCCTCACCTGGATCTGGCTGGTGGTCGCCTTCCTGATTCTGTCGACCATCGCTGTCACTGCTCTGCTGCTCATCCTCCGCTACTCAGGAGCGCTTTCACAATCCTTGCCAGCGTCCACAGCAGCCATGTCCTCAATGGCTTTGCCGTGGCTTGCGGGCTGGTCGGTTACTAGGCTTGGAGTATAATGGTCTCGATTGGTCTCCAGCTTATGGTCTTCAATCGCCATACCTTAGAACAAGGAGGTTGACTGTGTTAGTGAAAGACCGGATGAGCAAGCCTGCCATCACGATCCGAGACAACATCGGCGTGGAGGACGCACTGCGGCTGATGCACAATGAGGACGTTCGGCGGCTGCCCGTACTCGATAGGCACGGCAAGATGGTCGGCATCGTCTCGGAGCTCGATCTGCTCAAAGTCTCGCCGTCGCCGGCCACCTCATTGAGCGTCTACGAGATTCCCTACCTCCTGGCCAAGGTCAAGATGACGGACGTGATGACGAAGGACGTCATCACAGTCGAGGAGGATACCCCCCTCGAGGAAGCGGCCCGCATCATGGCCGATAACAGAATCGGCGGTCTTCCGGTGATGCGAGACGGCAACGTGGTCGGCATGATCACGGAGACGGACCTGTTCAAGACCTTCTTGGAGATGCTCGGTGGTCGTGAGGAGGGTGTGCGGATCAGCATGTTCGTCCCTGACGAGGAGGGGATGCTGGCCAAAATTGCGGGCAGGATCTCAGAGATGGGCATCAACATCACCGCGTTGAGCACTATCATGGGGGAAGATCCGAGTCAATACCTTGTTACCATCAGAGTTGAAGCGGACGCTGATGAAGACGCCCTGGTTGAGGCCCTCACCGACATGGGTTTGATCCTGGAGGACTCTCGGTTCTGCAAGCTGCCAGCCTGCAGCTAGCAAAGTCCCTGCGTCCGCAGTCATCTAGACAGCCCGTCAGAACCTGACAGCTGGCTGCCCCGTGTCTCGCTGCCGGGGGAGGCGCGGTTCCTTCGGACCTGAAAGCCGAGGATTTGGGGCCGGGCAATGGGTCCGGCCCCAAGGTCGCACTTGCTTTCCCGGTGTAGGCTGCGCCACCCGTGACGGTTCAACCAGGAAAGTCCAAACCATGCAACCCAATCGAACCGGTCGTTACGAGCGGATTTACGAACAACTCAAGGACCTGATCGCGGGTGAGTCGCCCAGCCTCACCGCGGCTATGGCCACCATCTGCGCCGTCCTGCACCATAAGATGCCCCACCATTTCTGGACCGGCTTCTACTTCGTCGCCTCCGAGGACGAGCTCCACGTTGGACCTTATCAAGGCCCGGTGGCATGCCAGGTCCTGAGGGATCAAGGGGTCTGTCTGGCGTGCGCTCGCACCCGGCGCCCCGTGGTCGTCCCGGATGTGGGGCGCTTCGCGGGACACATTGCCTGCGACCCTCGGTCAAAGAGCGAGATCGCGCTGCCGGTGCTTGCCCCTTCCGAGTGCGGCCCCGACCGGGCGGTTGCCGTCCTGGACATCGATGCCGCCGAGCTGCGTGAATTCGACGAAGAGGACATTCCACCGCTCCAGAGGATCCTGAGCCTGCTCCAGCCGTACCTCTAGTCCCCGCCAACAAGCGATCCCCGCCGAGCCCGCCAATCCGCGCGATCACGTGACCCACAGCCTGGGCTTAGGATGTCGCCCATCTACACTCAGAATCATACTGTGAGGAATAGAGCCGTAGCTGAGATCCATGGCCATTCTCGCGGGCAAGCTCCAAACGGGGCGGCGTGCGCGACGCAAGGAACGGTGCCGTACCCAGACATATAGGCATGCACATAGACATAGCCATAGGCTATCGGGACCTTCTTTGCGCCAGCGCCAGCGTCAGAGCAGACACGAGCGCCAAGTCGGGGAAGAAAAAGGCATTGTCAACCAGCCCGTGGGCCAGCGCGGCCGCCATGCTTCCCACCAGGCCTAGCGCCAGCCCACACCGCCAGCGGCGCACCGCCCTCCAGAACCCCACTTGCGCTACGACGCCGGCTGCCACGCCCAACATCCCCAGGTGCGTCCAGTGGTCCAGGAGCACATTGTGCGCGTGCTCCAGGTTGAACTCCTCCCAGGCAGCGGGCAGGATGTACCGCGTTCGATAGGCCTCCAGGAAATTGCCGGGGCCGATGCCGAGGACCGGGTGTTCCCGAATCATCCTCAGACTGCTTTCCCAGAGCTTCAGCCGCAGAAATGTTGTCCCCTCACCCAGGTTGAACAATGCCGCGAACCGGGCCGTGCGCATCACGGGCACGAGGATCAAGGCCCACACCCCGACCAGCCCCAGCGCGTACCACCGATGCCGGCCGCCAGACCACCATCCCATCACCAGAATCGAGGCAGGCAGACCCAGCAGGATCGCCCCCCGGGAGAAGCTCAACCCGACGGCCGCCGTGATCAGCCCAAGCCCGACCAGGGAGAGGCTACGCCGCCACCCGTCGTGCCCCCAGACCGCCCCCACCGCCAGAAAGGGCCACGCCCGGCCCAGGTACAGCCCCAGGTTGTTCGGAGAGTGATAGACACTCTGCAGGCGCCGTAGTCCGCCCTCGGCCGCCACCAGATTCCTTCCCAGGCCAACCTGTGCCAGTCCAACAACCGCCACCCCGGCGGCGCCGACGAGAAACCCATCGACGACGCGTTGCCTGACGCGTTCGTCCAGCGCCGCGAGCCGCACCAGCGCATAGTACGCCGTTGGAATCAGGAAGACGGACCGTAACTCGAATAGCGCCGCCACCTTATCACGGGCCGTCGTGCTCGACAGACAAGCTGCGAGGATCATCGCGACCACACCCGCGTCGATCACGCTGAACCACACCTCGGGCCCTCGGGACCTGCCGCCGTCGGGCAGCCGAGAGTTATAGGGAACCAACCGGAGATCGAGGAGCCAATGGTTCACCGCAGCACCCGCGAGGCACAAGATCACCAGCACCTCGGGCAGACTCAGCGCTCGATAGAACATCCGATCGGGAACCAGGTAGAACGGGGCAGAGAAAGCGATCAACGCCAACCCCAGATCTAGACGCACCGCGAAGAGAAACGTGAGAACCGGTAGGGCCACCGCGGACACGACCAGGCATAGGTCGTTGACAGACACGCCTGCCAAGACCTGCCCCCAGCTCAGTCCGCTCGAGGCCCAGAATACGGCCGTGGTGCCCGCCACCATCGCCACCTGTACCAGTGGTGGACGCCCCAGCAGGCCGTCGGCCGCAGCGCGCCAGTCAACGCGGCGCGCCTTGAGCGCCAAGAGGATAACCATCAAGGCTGCACCCGTGCCCAGCCCTGCCATCTTCAGTCGCGCGCCGTCTCGCACCGGGTCCGTGCCCACCCGCCAACCTACAATGGGCCACTGACCGTGCCCCCCCTCGGCTTTCACGTCCACCACGTGGACACCGGGGTCGAGGCCGCTGACGAAGGGAACTGTATCCCGCCGTTCCGCCCTCCCGTAGAGCACGACATAGGTCCTGCCTTCTTCGTCCCGCGGCAGCCCATTTGCCGGCCGACCGTCCACGGTCAAGTAGAGGAATCCCCGATACGGCCCCCGTCGGACGGTCAACGCCGCGCGGGTGCCATCGAACCGGAACGTCCCCACATCCTCCCCTTCGTTGCGTGATCCCGGTGTCGGCGGATCCGCGCCCACCGGCCCTGTCCGCCAGCCGTCTCCGTAGGTCGTCCACGGATTGACGGCCGCGTAACCGCCCACGGGCGCAGCGTCGGGCAATGAGGCAGCCCAATCCGCGATTCGGTCATACAACGGCCGGGGCGATCCGTCAGAGGCCAGAAGCGCGAAACCCCAACGTGAATCCTCAAGCCCGTTCACACCCGACGACGGTTCGGGCTGGAGGTTTTCGATAATCATGGCCCCCATCCAGGGCCACTCCTCCCGCGCCCTATCCAGCAAGGCCACACTGCGCTCCGCCTGGCTCTCCGCATCCGTCTGGCCCCAAATCGAGGGCGCGCCAGTCCATCCTGCCGGCAGGGCGTTCCAACCCCAATGACTGGCCCAAATCGCTTTGTCAGCGTCCCCATGCCTGGCCATGACCTCTCTCAAGAGGATCACGCGCGATACGTTGAGCACCGATTCATCCACACGCCGGTCTCCGGGCCCGGTGTCGAAGCCGTAGGGCTTGGCCGCAACGATATCAAAAAAGGGGGCTGCACCCGCTTCGTAGAGCCTCTCCAGAAAGCGGGGTTCGCTCAGGTTCTGAGGCCCGGTCTCGGTCGTCGGCGCCAGGCCCGCCAGGAGGATACGCGCCTGGGGATCCGCGATACGAATTGCCTCCGCCGAGCGGGCCAGCAGGTTGGCGTAGCCCGCAGGGTTCACCCCCGCCCCACGCCAGCCTGCGGCCAGGTTCGGCTCGTCCCAGATCTGATAGTGGTCCACCCAATCGCCGTATCGCTCGGCAAAGGCCCGCGCGAAGACAGCGAAGGCAGCGGTATCCTCGGGGGGCATGGCCGGCTCGTCATCAAGCACGGCCACCAATCTCAGTCGCGGATGCTGGCTTACGGCGTGCACGACCCGGTCGGCATCCGACCAGTCATAGGTCCCGGAGGCACCCTTCGCCCGAATCTCGCTCCAACGGAAAGTCTGCCGAACCCACACGAACCCTCCATTGGATATCGTAGTCAGGACTGACGTGAGTTCTTGCTCATCGTACGCATCCAGGGCCACGTTGACGCCCAACGGCGGCACGTCCGCGTCGGAGATGGGCGCCGGGAAGGCGGGGGGCAAGCCTCTGACACGGGCACGATGCGCAACCTGGACCCTCCAGCCGGAGACAACAAGGACGCACACGAGCACGGCGAGGATCAGCACGCACAGGGGGGATGCTGGCCCTTCTGCCCTGGGCCGGAAAAACCCTGGGACGCGAGGGACGGACCGACGCCTACTCTCCAGCGCCATCCCGATAGAAGACCGGGGAGAGGTGTCGAGCTAGTGCCAGCGTGAGGATCTGTTCGTAGGCGGACTGGCGGTCTAGGTGCCCCCGGGTAAGAATGCCAATCGCGCCCTGGGCCTGTTTCGAATTCTCCAGTCCGGTGAGTTCATCCATCGTCGGGCCCAGCTCAGCTCCGTCGCGGACCGCTTGAGCCACCACCGGGGGAAGAAGCATATTGGCGCCGCCGGCCACGCCCACCGTCTCGTCCGCTCGCGCCACGGCACACCAGGCGGACGTGTAGACCTGCCCACCCACCTCTACCAGCCCACCCTCAAGGCCGACGCCCAGGGAAGCCCCACTGAGCCACAGTGCAGCCCGCGCCCGGTTCAATGCCCCCCGCAGGGTCTCCTCATCACCCCAGGGCTGCCGCGGCACACCACTCTCCACCGAGACACCGCTGACGTCGATGTCCTCGCCGTAGACGCGGCGCAGAACCGCCCGGGAGGCAGCTACCTTCACCGGATTCTTGGATCCCACCGCAGCGGTGACACGCCTCGGTATCTCATCCTCCTTTGTATAGGTGGACCTCGATCCCCTCGGGGGCCCAGCGCTGCTGGAGCTCCATGGCCGAGTTCAAAGCCTTGGGCACCAGGCCCTCGGGATCGGTATACCATGCGTGGCTGTAGATCAGCCACACACGCCGACGGCCGGCGATCAGGTCGTGCAGCGCGCCCAGATCCCGTCTCGTCATCTCGGGTTCCAGCACGCCCCGATCGAAAAGATCGACCGGCACACCATGCTTCACCACCCTCGGACTCTCCCCGCGATTGTACTCTCGCGCCAGGTAATAGTCAAAGGGTATCTGTCCCCAGGCGTCGTTGAACAGGAGCACATCGCCAGGTCTCAGGCGCTCAGCGACCAAGGCTGCTGCGTCATCCCAGGCCTCCTTGCCGCCCGAGCGGTAGTACACACCCACCCCGAGTGCCTGCACGACGATGAGAACGACCAGAGGGATGGCTCGCAGGAAGCTTGTCGCTGACCGCCGGATGGCTCTTGAACGCATCGCCTCGATACCCGCTGCTAGCATTAGGTAGAGGGGGATCGAGGTCCATATGATCGTCTGTTCGGCCAGGATGGGCCGCCAGGCGCTCACGGCCCACTGCGCGGCCAACGGCAGGAGAAAGAAGACGCCAATCCATGCCGCGCTCCACGGGGATCGGCGTAGTTCCCGCAAGCCGAACAGGGCCAGCGCACCTAGAGCCGTGCTCACCAACACCGGGACCAACAGCCCCTGTCCCGTGAAGTCCCACAGGAGAGCGCCGATCATGCTAACCACGGTGCCCACCGTGGGCGTCGGCAGCCAGAAACGGCGGTAGACATCAACGGCCTGGGCGACCAGAGCGGGGAGCCACGGAGACCAGAGGATCAGGATCGTGCCCTGGGCTGCCATCCACCGCCGCAGCCACAGGACGTCAAGACTCCCACCGGCCTGCGCTGCGACCGCCGAACTACCGAACCGTGCCCTCTCGTGAGGGTGCCGCGCGAGGAACCGCGCCAGCACCACCACATTCGCAGCAGCGGGAAAGAAGACCGCCGTGTTGTGCGTCCACAGCATAGCGGCCGTGGATAGAACGTAGCCGGGCCAGGCCAGCCTCATCCCAAACGGCAGCCCGGAAGATCGCGATTTGGAGCGACCCAGTGGACCCCTCCGGGCCCCCTTCCCGACCCGGCTCGTCCACCCCCAACTGCGCCAGAGCGTGACGAAAGCAACCAGGGCCAGGGAGGCCCACAGCGTGAGGAGTGTGTACATTCGCGCTTCCTGCCCAAACCGGACGTGAAATGGGGAGAGAGCCAGCACCCAGGCAGCCACCGTCCCAACCTCGCTGTTCACCAGTCGGCGACCCGCCACGTAGATGAGGGCAATGTTGACCGTGCCGAAGAGGGCAGAGAGCAACCTCACCGCACCTTCTCCGTCGCCAAAGAACGACACCCAGCCGTTGAGCAGTCCGTAGTAGAGCGGGGGGTGATGATCCACCTCGCGCACCCAGTGTATCATCTCATCCAGGGGCTGCCGCGCCAGCCAGACGCTGAACGCCTCATCGATCCAGAGCCCCCGAACATCGATACGATACACCCGCAGAAGCAGCCCCACCGACAGGGCTGCCGCCACCGCCAGAAGGTGATAGCCCTCAACTCCGAGCGTAGTCGGGCGTAGACGGAAGCGGCCGATCATGAGACTCTTCGACCGGGATTCCCTGGGGCTCTCCGCTGGGTGCATGCGCCTACGGTACAACGGCAAGGGCGCGGATGGTGATCCACTTATTGAACTCACCGGGCGCACCGACATCTGCCCAAAGCTTTCCCGGGATCCGCTCCAGTGACCACCTGGCTTCGGGCTGCCGCCGCTCGTTGAGCCAGATCCTTGCCGGACGCAGGCGCAAGTCATCCCCGTACCCCGCGTCGACGAGCACGGTCAACCACTGCAGAAAGTCTGCCCCTTCCGTTAGAGGAAAAATCAGCCGAAACCACGCCGGGTCGCTCGCCTCCGGCGTCGGCCGTCGGGCCAGGAGGGATTCGGCCAGGCGAGCCCGCAACGCATCTAGCCGGGCACCGTCCAGACCGGCCCCGTCCTGACGAGCACCGTCCTGCCCGCCCAGTCTTGCATTGAGCGCCCAAACGACCTTCACCTCCCACGCAGAAACCTGGGGCCGCCGTCCTAACTCCATCGTGCGCTGTTCGACCTCCCCTATGATCCACCGCCAGGCCGAGCGCACCTCGGCCTCATCGCCGTACCCCAGGGTCTCAAGCGCCCACAGAAGACTGGCATTGAGGCCTATGGGCGCATCGTCGGGTTCCTTGCTGGCCCGGAACGCCCCATCCTTCCGCTGGTTGGCGCTGAAGATGTGCTCAACGGCTCGGTCCAGCGGCCCACAGCGTCCCAGGCCAAGCTGAGCCAGAATGAGGATCTGCCACAAAGTGGCTCGGTAGCGTGGACTGGCACCGATGCCGGAGTGCATCCAGTAGCCCTGAGGGAACTGGGCCTGGAGGATATCCACCGCCGGCGGATTACGGGGGATCCCAACGCGGCTGGCCCGTACGACCGCTGAGTCCTCGTCCTTGCCCAGGAGCTTGGTAAGGGCCAGATACCTTGGAGAGGGATCCTCCGGGTCCAGGAGCCAGGCCAGCGTGTCGCCGGGGACGGAGAGTCCGCTCAGGCCAGGATCCATGCGGCGATGGGATAGCCCCAAAGGAGCGTCGCTACGGCCCCCGCGACGAGAAAAGGGCCGTACGGAATGTGATCCTGGAGCCCCTTGATTCCAGTGATCAACAGGATGAGGCTTACCAGGGCGCCGATAAGAATCGTCAACACAATCGCTTCGATCACCATCGGAAACCCCGTGATGACACCAATGAACGCTGCCAATTTGACGTCCCCGCCGCCCAGGGCCCCCGCGCCGAAGGCGGCCCGGCCCACCACCGCCGCCAGGAAGAAGAAGGTCAATCCAATGCCCCCCCCCAACAGCGCGCTCCACCAGGTCACCCTGGGAACGAAAAAGCTGCCTACCAGGCCAAGAAGAATGGCCGGATACGTCACCACGTTCAGGATCAGCCGGCGCTCAAGATCCGTGATGAGAATCAGGGCGAATACGGCGCTGTAGAGGCTGTAGAAGACGAGCTCGCCGGAGGGCCCAAACGCCACCCAGAGATACCCGTATGTGAATCCCAACCCAATCTCCACGAGGGGCCGCCGCATCTTGATCGGCGCGCCGCAGGCGTCGCATTCAGGCTGTCCCACAAGATGCGCCAACAGACCGAGCCACTGCCACCAGACCCGCTCCCGCCCGCAATAGGGGCAGTGGGGAACCGTCGGCGTGCCGTGGCCCGGAAGATCCGTTCCAAGCTGGTTGACCACGCCGCCGATCCCAATCCCGACGACGAAAGCAGCGATGACTTCTAGCATGGGTGCCTCTCAGGTAATCCTCGGCGTCGCCGGGCGAGCAGCAACATCCCCTCGCGCGGCTCTCAGTTCGTCCCCACCGTGTTGCAGAGCTGAACCCCCCTCTGCGCGTTGGCATCCTCGGGATCGATCTTCAAGGCTGCCTCAAACAGTGGGTAAGCCTTCTCGCACTCGTCGAGGAAGTAGTGGGCCAGGCCCAACGTGTAGAAGTAATCGATGCGCGGGCCCTCGACCGGCGTCGCCTCAAGCTCTACCTCGACAAGCCCCCCGTCGAGCGTCAATGGCCCGGTGCTCAGGGGAGTTCCCGAGAGCGTGTTCACGCCGTCGAACCACCCCACGTAGGCCTGATCTGCTCGAGTCTCCGGCATCGCCTCCAGCGTCACCGTGTAGGCCCCCGTCCGCGTGTCGAGGACCACCGAGCCTTCGGCCCCTTTCCAGCCCCCTTCATCGGTCTCCGGAACGAGTGAAGCGACGAGCACGTCGGGATCGTCCAGCGAGACAGGATCGAAGTCCCCTCTCATCACAACCTCCGTCGAGGAGCTGTCCAACGCCCCCTGACGGGCCTCCACAGAGACAAGGAACCCGCGCGCTCGGCGCCGGCCTGCCTGTGAGTCCAGCATGATGGCTCGCTCCAAGTTGGGGATCGCATCCTCGTAGTTGCGGCGGCTCCAGTATGTAAAGGCCAGGTACCCGAACGCTGCCCCGAAGCGCGGATCAGCTTCCGTGGCCGTCAGCAGGTACTCCTGGGCCGTGGCCGGTTCTCCGCGGTCGTAGTAAGCGCGTCCCAGGCGATAGTAGGCCTGGGCACTGCTCGGACTCACTTCAGCTGCCTTCTCGAAACTCTCAAGCGCGGCATCGTTTTGCCCCAGCGCAAGCTGATTCTTGCCTATTGCGATGTATAAGTACGCCAAGTTCGGATGGAGCTCCAGGGCTTGGGCGTAAGCCTCCAGTGCCCGGGTGTAGTTCCCCTGGACCTCCATCACGTACCCATAGTTCCGGTGCACGTCTACGCTCTGGTCGTCCAACTCAAGCGCCTTCTCGGCGTTCTCCGTCGCCCTGGCCCAATCTCCGTCGTCCGCGTACGCCTCCGCCAGATAGGCATAGGCTTCCGCGTACTCAGGGGCCAGCTCGATGCCGTGCTGGCAAGCCTCGATGGCCTCCTGGAACTCGCCGTGCCAGTCGTACGTCATGCCCAGCACGGCCCAGGCCCGGGCGTTGTTCGGCATCCTCTCAACTGCTTGTTCCGCCCGCTCCACCGCCTCGATGGTGCGACCCTCCAGGGCCAGCAGCCTCGCCAGGCTGATGTAAGGCTCCACCGACTCCACGTGGAGCTCGATCGCGCGCTCGTACATGGCGATGGACGCTTGAATGTCCCCCTCCCAGTACAAATCGTCGGCCTCGAACAGGTAGGAGGTAGCCGTCCTGGTGGGCGTTGGCGTGGGCACGAAGGGGGTCTCCACATGCTCTCGTCTCACCTGCATCAGCACGTAGACGCCGACGCCGATCAGAATGAGCAGGATTAGCACGCGCCATGGAGAGGAACGGCGTCGTCTTGGTCGTGATCCCAAATACATGGATTTCTCGCTGGCGCTTATTCGCCGGGTGCTGCGGAATGATAACACGTCGATGGTCCAAGTCAAGGTTGTCGCATCGAAGCCCTATGGTAGAATCCCCTGTAACTGGAGCAGGTTCAGAGCGCTCACACACCCGTCTGTCGGCCCGCCCCGCTTGGGCCTGATCTGTACACCGAGGAGGTCTCTCGTGCGAAATCTGATGGTCACTGGCGGCGCTGGATTCATCGGCTCGAACTTCACCCGGCTCATGCTCGAGAAGCATCCTGACTATCGCGTCGTAGTCTACGACAAGCTCACCTACGCCGGCAACCTCGACAATCTCAAGGACGTGGCGGCGGACTTCGCGGAACGATACGTGTTCGTCAAGGGCGACATCTGCGATGGGCCCGCTGTGCGTGAGGCCGTTGAGGCCAACGACGTGGACACCATCGTCAATTTTGCCGCGGAGACCCACGTCGATCGTTCAATCCTGGGGCCGGACGCCTTCATCAAGACCGATGTTTATGGGACGTACACCCTCCTTGAGGCCGCCCGTGAGCTCGAGTTGGAGCGCTACCATCAGATCAGCACGGACGAGGTCTACGGCCACGTGCCCGAGGGCTCCTCGAAGGAGTCGGACCCCGTGGCTCCACGCAGCCCGTACGCGGCTAGCAAGGCCAGCGCCGATATGATGGTCAACGCCTACCGCGTCACCTACGGCCTGCCCGTCACCATTACCCGCGGTGCGAACAACATCGGGCCCTTCCAGTACCCAGAGAAAGTGGTGCCCCTGTTCACCACCAACGCCATGGACGACCAGCCGCTGCCCCTCTACGGCGACGGCCTTCAGGTCCGAGACTACCACTTCGTGCTCGATCACTGCGAGGCCATCGACCTGGTCCTCCACGAGGGCGAGATCGGCGGCGTCTACAACGTGGGCACCGGCTCCGAGATGCCCAACATCGAGATGACGCGTCTAATTCTGGACATTCTCGGCAAGCCTGAGAGCCTCATCCAGCCCGTGCAGGACCGTGCCGGTCACGACCGCCGCTACTCCATCGACACGAGCCGCATCCAAGCCCTCGGTTGGGAGCCCGCCCACACGTGCGAGGAGGCTATCGCCAAGACCGTCCAGTGGTACGTACAGAACGAATGGTGGTGGCGCCCGATCAAGAGTGGGGAGCACTATCAGGAGTACTACCAGCGGCAGTATGAGGGGCGCGAGATTGGTGAGGCGTGAGCCATCGCCCGCTGCCAATGCGCAATCCGCAGTCCCTGATGCGTAGTCCCTGATGCCTGGTGCTTGACGCGCAGCGCTTCACGCGTGGTCCATCTTCCGGCACTCTTTCGCCTGAGGAGTCTGGGCTCCGAGGCCTGTCTTCCCGTGTGACGACCTCGAGACAGCGTGAGGA
>Ga0180436_10002653_pt1 | contig 16819 bp, 15 predicted proteins | sample SS_ome_2_FD_132434 | JGI IMG/M metagenome (GOLD analysis project Ga0180436, IMG submission 132434) | Hypersaline lake sediment archaeal communities from the Salton Sea, California, USA - SS_3_S_2 metaG | ecosystem: Environmental > Aquatic > Non-marine Saline and Alkaline > Hypersaline >...
CCGAAGTCTGATGCTCTATCCAATTGAGCCACTAGCGCTTCATCATTTGGGCGGTTACCCTGTATTAATTACCAATGGGGTGGGCGACGGGACTCGAACCCGCGACAAACAGTACCACAAACTGTCGCTCTACCAACTGAACTACGCCCACCATAATTAAATGATTACTTATTATTATAATGTTAAATACCTAAATGGTCGGAGTGAAAGGACTCGAACCTTCGACCCCCTGGTCCCAAACCAGGTGCGCTACCAGACTGCGCTACACTCCGTTACTTTCAAAAAGGAACGCAATTATAATCAAAAGGTTTCTATTTGTCAATAGATATTTGAAAAAAATTAAAAAAATATGCTTTTATTCTCTAAATTAGAGGTACTTTAGGCGTTAATGAGTATAATAAATCCATCTGCATGGTAGGGTTGAACATATGAATAGTGTATTTGAACAGATCAATGGTTTTTTAGCGAATATTTTCTTCTTTGATGTCTTTTTTGGCGCTGTCGAAGGAGCGAGTATGCCCTTCATCGTGGCATGGCTCATTGTTGGAGGAGTTGTACTCACCTTTCGTTTTGGCTTTATCAATATACGTATGTTCTCCCACTCATTTAAGATCATCACAGGTAAGTACAGAACTGCTGATGATGTAGGAGAGATCACTCCTTTTCAATCTTTAACGACTGCACTGTCTGCCACAGTAGGACTGGGGAACATCGCCGGTGTTGCCATCGCCATAGCTGTAGGTGGCCCTGGTGCGACTTTCTGGATGATCCTGGCGGGCTTCTTTGGTATGACACTTAAATTTACTGAGGTGACCCTCGCCCAGATCTATCGTGAAAGAAGACCTGATGGCCGTATCATGGGTGGAGCGATGCAGTACCTCTCCAAGGGACTTGCTTCAAAAGGGCATGTGAAATTGGGGAAAATACTCGCTGCTACATTTGCTGTACTGGCGATAGGTGGAAGCTTGGGTGCAGGGAATGCTTTCCAGACTTCACAGGCGATGGGTGTGCTCTCAGATCGCGTCCCTTTCTTTGAAAGCTATCCAATCGTCTTTGGTCTTATCATGGCAACACTAGTAGGGTTTGTCATTATCGGCGGGATCAAACGTATCGCACATACTGCAGAGAAGATCGTTCCTTTGATGGTATTTATCTACCTTCTTGCATCTTTATGGATACTCTTTGTGAATGCCTCTGCCGTACCTGGTGCCATTGCTACCATCGTTCAAGAAGCATTTGCACCCACTGCAGCCGCTGGTGGACTTCTAGGTGTTCTAGTACAAGGGTTTAAGCGTGCCGCCTTCTCAAGTGAAGCGGGAGTAGGGTCAGCCGCTATCGTACACGCTACAGCCTCAGTAAAATACCCTGTAAGACAAGGAATGGTTGCCCTCTATGAACCATTTATCGATACGATCGTGATCTGTAGTATGACTGCCCTTGTGATCGTCACAACAGGCGTCTATGATCCTAGTGGAGAGTTTGCCAACCTTGTAGCCTCCAAACAGGGTGCTGCACTTACAGCAGCTGCTTATGGAACCGTTATCTCCTGGTTCCCAATTATCCTCTCATTCTCTATCGTACTTTTTGCGTTTTCTACGATGATCTCTTGGTCATATTATGGAGAGCGTTCTTGGACTTATCTCTTTGGAGAAAAATATACACTGGTATTTAAATTGATCTTCGTTTCATTTACGGTCATGGCATCGGTCACCAGTGCTTCTACACTCCTGGAGTTCTCTGATCTGCTTATATTGGCGATGGCGCTACCAAACCTTATAGGACTCTATATGTTACAAGGGGTTGTGAAGAACAACTTAAAAGCGTACATGAAAAAATGGGGAGATGGAGAGTTGGATAGAGAGGCGATACGAAAATAGTTCGTATCGTTTTTTAAAAAAGGGCGCAATGGTCTTTAAACCATCTCCACACCCTTGTCACCATGTGAAAGTTCACCGATGACATAACCGTCTGTATTGGCAAGAACGGCATCTACATTTTCTGGATCCACTACCCATACCATTCCTACACCCATATTGAATGCTCTGTACATCTCTTCTTCATCCACATACTGGCTCATAAATTCAAACACAGGTAATACTCTGATGCTCTCTTTCTTTACGATCGCTCTCATGCCCTCTGGAAGGACTCTAGGAAGGTTTTCTACGATTCCCCCTCCCGTGATATGAGCTAAGGCTTTTACGTACTGTTTATTCGCTTTATACTCTTTTACATAGATACGTGTCGGTTCTAGTAGAGTATCAACAAGCGGCTTCCCTTCAAACTCTGTTTCAAGACTCATACCCAGTTTATCAAAGAAGAGTTTTCTTACCAGTGAATATCCGTTCGAGTGTACTCCAGAACTTGGCATAGCGATGAGGATCTGTCCCTCTTTCACATTGGCGACCGTATCCATCTCTGCACGCTCTGCGATACCTACAGCAAACCCTGCAAGATCAAAGTCATCATCCGAGTACATACCTGGCATTTCAGCCGTCTCACCGCCTACAAGCGCACATTCAGATCTACGACAACCCTCTGCGATACCAGCCACTACATCTTTTGCATTTTCAGGAAGTAACTTTCCCGTTGCATAGTAGTCCAAGAAGAACATCGGTGTACCGTTATTACAGATAAGATCGTTCACACACATCGCTACTAGATCAATACCAACTGTATCCAGTTTGCCACTGTCTATAGCGATACGAAGCTTCGTACCTACACCATCAGTTGCAGAGAGGATTACTGGCTCTTTATAGCCTGTTGGGAGTGCGTAGGCACCGGCAAATGAACCAATACCACCGATAACATTTTTATCAAAAGTAGATTTTACATCGCTCTTGATCGCATCTACGAACTCATTACCTGCATCGATATCAACACCGGCATCTTTATATGATATATTTGACATTAGTTGTTGTCCTTTTCATTGTTTTCTTCACATTTGCATGGATGGAAGATTTTTTTCAGTACCATAAGCCCTGGGCAAAACCCTGTAAATCCAGCGATAAGCAGCATGATCATCATGGCAAACATCATGATAAATGCTAACTGTAACATCAATGTATCACCAGCCATACCCAAACCAGCAAGTCCCATGATAAACCCTAAAAGTATGGCCTGTACAATTCGTTGTACTCTTTCGGCACACATCATTCTAAATCCTTATGAAAATTTGCCCGTATTATATCTAATTTTAGCTGTTTAACTTACGTTATCATTATAGGACACGCTTTTAGAGCAAAGCTCCAAAAACTACCTTAACGCTATGTTCTCTTCAGCAGAGGGCTCACGCAACTGGTTGTATTATGAACGAAGTTTTCGTCCCAATTTCTCTTCAACTGAATCAACTTTGTTACCCAATCTTCCTACCGGACCATCTCGCCAATCGATCTTTATAGAGCTGTAGACACGTCCACAGTCTTTTTGAAGTTCTTCGTAGGCTTTATTGATCACATTCAATACCTCTTCTACATTCTCACCTTCTATGATCGTTCCCATTGGTGTTAACTGATACGCTAATCCGCTTTTATCTACGATATCTAGTACTCTTGCTACAAAGGCGCTTTTGCTCTGGGTCTTTTCTGTGGGGAACATACTGAATTCTACTAATGCTGACATGGTTATCCTTTTGTTTTGTAATGTTACTTGTATTACCTCATAATACAACTCATGGCCTTGTTTCTCCTTTCATTTTTTTAAAAAAACGAAACAAAAAATCGTCATGGCTCTCGAAACGCTTTACTTTCAAGGTCGTTCACCATGACAATGACACACTTTGTGTGATTAATGACAATAATTACTCTTATTCTAATTTCGAGTATAATATCGTATGAATAATGAAAAGATGATAATTATCGGTGCTGGAGCTGCAGGGTTAATAGCTGCTATTGGTTGTGCCCGGGTAGGGCTGGATGTGCTATTGCTTGAGCAGAACAGTAAAGTAGGAAAGAAGATACTTGTTTCAGGTAATGGACAATGTAATATTGACAACCGATATATCTCCACAAACCGTTTTCATGGACAAAATTCTGACTTTATAGAAACAGTTTTAGAAGATCACGACTTTGATGTGGTAGAGCAATTCTTCACCTCTATTGGACTGGAGCTCGTTCAAGGTAAAGAGGGGAAAATGTTTCCGATGTCCTTGCAGGCAAGTAGTGTCGTTGAACTGCTGGAGTATGAAGCTAAAAAGGTGGGAGTAGTAATACTCTGTGACTGTAGTGTGACATCTATAGATAAAAAAGGAGATACATTTTTTGTAGAGACTTCTCAAGGCAATAAAAGCGCTAAAAAACTGCTTCTTGCTTCAGGGTCACCAGCAGCACCTCAACTTGGCGGTTCCAACGCTGGATATGCTTTTGCTACAAAGATGGGGCACAGCCTCATACCGCGGCATCCTTCACTTGTACAACTCTGTTCTGATGAGCAATGGGTCAAAGCATCTGCTGGGGTGAAAGTAGCTGGAATCGCTCAACTCTATGCCAATGGAGAGTATATCGTAGAAAAAAAAGGTGACCTACTCTTTACCAACTATGGCATCAGCGGACTGGCTATTTTGGATCTTAGCCGTGAAGTAAGTACAAGACTGGCAAACTATGACTTTTGTGAACTCAATTTGGATCTCATGCCAGAACTCAGTAAAGAGAAACTTACCAACTTACTTTTAGCTCGTATAGAAAAAGAGAGTACAAAACCGATATCTCTTTGGCTGCAGGGTATCCTCAACAAAAAACTTATTCACATCATTGTGGAACAATCCAAATGCAAGGCCAAAACGGAAAATGAACTCAACAGAAAAGAGGTAGGCAAACTGGTCTACACCCTTAAAAACCTTAAGCTCAGTATCAATGATACCAAAGGATTTAAAGGTGCTGAGGTTACTACAGGTGGAGTCGATACTACAGAAGTAGATCCAGTAACAATGGAGTCAAAACTTGTACCGAACCTTTATTTTGCCGGGGAGATACTCGATGTTGATGGTGACAGGGGAGGGTTTAACTTTCATTTTGCATGGGTAAGCGGATTACGGCTTGCTGAAGCCGTAAAAAGAGAGCTGTAAATACTAAGATTTCTTTACGAACTTTGGCGTGATCTTAATAGCACCGACGCCAGAGATCTTACAGTCGATATTGTGATCATCTGTACTCTCTACAAGTCGTATATTTTTAATTTTGGTACCTACTTTCACCACAGATGAGCTCCCTTTGACCTTAAGGTCTTTGATCACAGTGACATCATCACCACTACGTAGTGTTGCACCGTTTGCATCTTTCACTGTAAACTCTGCATCTTCTTGTGCTGCTTCATCTTTTGACCACTCATAGGCACACTCAGGACAGACAAATAGACTACCATCCTCATAAGTATACTCACTGTTACACTGAGGGCAGTTTGGTAGTTGATCCATGTCGTTCCTTTGGTTTACTTGTCTGCGTTCTTTTTATCTCTTGCAAGACGTTTTCTCACAACCGGGTCAAGAGATCTTTTTCTGATTCTTACAGAGATAGGTGTGATCTCGATAAGCTCATCATCTTCGATCCACTCCATTGCAGATTCAAGCGTAATAGGTCTTGGTGGAACCAATTTGATCGCATCATCAGCACCCGATGTTCTCATGTTCGTAAGCTGCTTACCTTTAAGCGGGTTCACATCGAGGTCACCTGGTCTTGCAGACTCACCGATGACCATGCCTGAGTAGACTTTATCTTGTGGATTGATGAACATAATACCTCTTGCCTGAAGGTTAAAGATAGAGAAGGCTACTGCTTCACCGTTGTCCATAGAGACCAATGCACCTGGCGTTCTACTCTCAACAGTTCCAGAGTATGGTCTATACTCCAAGTAAGAGTGGTTCATGATTCCTTCACCTTTAGTATCAGTCAGGAACTCATTTCTAAACCCTATCAATCCACGTGCAGGGATCTCAAATTCGATCCTAACTGTACCGTCTGGCATAGGGTTAAGTGAAGTCATTTCTGCTTTTCTTTTACCCAGTTTTTCAATAGCAACACCCTGGAACTCTTCAGGCACATCTACTACAAGGTGTTCAAATGGCTCCATTTTCACACCGTCTTCTTCTTTTACAACAACTTCCGGACGCGCAAGAAGGAATTCAAATCCTTCTCTTCTCATGTTCTCTGCCAAGATACCGATCTGAAGCTCACCACGACCAGAGACTTTAAATGATGCTTCACCCGTAGGTTCCATACGCATAGCGATGTTCGTCTCCATCTCTTTTTCAAGTCTTTCACGGATCTTGTTAGAAGTTACATGTTTACCTTCTGTACCTGCCAAGGGACCATCGTTGACAGACATGATAACTGAAAGTGTAGGCTCTTCAACATGCATAGGGTCAAGTGCTACCGGATTTACAGGGTCACATACAGAGTCACCTACATCAATATCGTTAAATCCTGCGATCGCTACGATATCGCCCGCTTCCGCTTCCTGGATCTCGATACGCTCGAGTCCTTTAAAACCGATCAGTTTAGAGATACGGCTTTTTGATTTTGATCCGCATGCTTTTACAAGCAGGTACTCATCACCTTTTTTTACTCTACCGTTAAAGATACGTGTAATACCGATACGTCCGACAAAATTATCAGAATCCAGTGTAAATACCTGTGCTTGGGTATCATTATCTGCTGAACCCTGCGGATATGGTACTTTTTCTAAAATAGCTTCGAAAAGCGGCGTCATATCTTTGTCTTCATCTTCCATTTCCCATTTTGCATAACCATCTCTAGCTGCTGCATAAAGTACAGGGAAGTCAAGCTGCTCTTCATTTGCATCGAGTGCTACAAGAAGGTCGAACATCTCATCAAGTACTCTTTCAGGATCTGCTCCGTCTTTATCGATCTTGTTGATCACCACAACCGGGATAAGTCCAAGCTCTATCGCTTTTTTCAAAACGAACTTTGTCTGTGGCATAGCACCTTCTTGTGCATCTACAAGCATCAATACACCATCAACCATCTTAAGTACACGCTCAACTTCACCACCAAAGTCGGCGTGACCCGGAGTATCGATAATGTTGATCTTGTGATCTCCATAAGTGATCGCTGTATTTTTTGAAAGGATAGTGATCCCTCTCTCTTTTTCGATAGCATCGCTATCCATAGCTCTCTCTTCTACCTGCTGGTGTGCTGCAAATGTACCAGACTGCTGAAGAAGTTCATCTACCAGTGTTGTTTTACCGTGGTCAACGTGAGCGATAACCGCAATGTTTTTAATCTTTTGCATAAAATTGTCCTAAAGTAAGGCTTCTTGCCCTATGTAATTTTCGCGAATTATACCCAAAATATACTATATAAAAGATTTTAATGAAAAATAGTGTTTCAAATTGTACTTGTACAATGAGCCGACTACTGAAGTTATCGTAGTGTATACCTATTAGGTACAACTCAGCGTTAGCAACCTTTTAGATAAGAAAGACACATCTAGTCTCTTTATTTCTAAAAGACACAATGGAGCTTTGCTCTTATTCCGTCCTATAATGAAAATCCATATATTTCATGATAGGTCTTCATCGCATACCGATCTGTCATAGCAGCGATATAATCTGCGATCACACGCTCTTTTGTACGATTCTCAAGCAGCTCTTTTTGATAAGGAGGCAACAGGTCAATATCTTCAGAAAATGCCGTGTAGAGTCCTTTGATACACTGTTTTCCTGCATGCATTTTACGTACGATCTTTTGATGTCTGTAGAGCTTTTGAAGTAAAAGTTTTTTGAGCTTTTTAAGTTGTGTGGCTGTCTCTTTGGAAAAACCTACAGGTAATTTCTCTTGTGCATCTATCGTACCACAGATAGGATCCTCCTGACGATAACATTTGGCACCCTCATTAGAATTTTGAATGAAATCTTCTACAAGCAACTTGATCAACCCTGCCACAAAACGATGTCTATAGAGCTTTTCCTCTCTTTTGATACCTTCTTTTTGTACCATTTCATCTACTCTCATACAAAGTGCATCACTTAGAAGATCATCAAAGGTAATTAATCCATATTTGATACCGTCATCAATATCATGTGACGTATACGCTATCTCATCTGCATGATCTACGACCATCGCTTCAAGAGAAGGGTGTTTTTCCAGGTCAAAACGTTTGTCCAATCCTTCCAAAAAAGGTTTTTTATAAGGATAAGAGTGTTTAAGCACCCCCTCAAGTGTAGCAAAGGTGAGGTTGAGTCCATCAAACGCTTTATAACGTTTTTCCAGTTTGGTCAGTACTCTAAAAGATTGAAAATTGTGTTCAAAACCTAAAGGTCTGCCATCCTCTTTTAACAATCTATCTAACTCATCGCCTCCTACATGCCCAAATGGGGTATGTCCCAGATCATGTGAAAGTGCAATGACCTCAGCAAGTGTTTCATTGAGTTCAAGCATACGTGAGAGGGTTCTAGCGATCTGACTTACTTCAAGCGAGTGTGTCAAACGTGTACGAAAATAATCTCCTTCGTGATTTAAAAAAACCTGTGTCTTATACTCTAAACGTCTAAAAGAGCTGCAGTGAACCACTCTATCCCTATCTCTTGCGTAAGGTTCTCTAAAATCTTTTTCAAAGCTAAAAAATCTTTCATTTGGTCTCACGATCTTATCCTTATATTGCTCTAAATTTATAGTGTTATAATTGTATCTAAATTATGAGGGAGTCTCCTATGGAAATGTATCACATAGAGTATGAAAAACCAAAAGTCACACTTTTACAGCACAGTGGTCTTGGTGTTGCAGAGATCGCTGCTAGAACATGTTACGACAGTTTTGAGAACAGTGAAAATGAGTGTGTGAAAAATGCAATGGTAGATCTTGACACCGATGCAGTAAATGATATCGATGACTCTGACTTACTTTCAAATCTCGCTTGGGTACACCACCATCACTCCATTATCGAACATGCTACACTGAGTTTTTTGGTGCAAGGTACATCAAGAGGGGTACTCCAAGAGCATGCAAGACACAGACTTCAAGCGATCTCTGTAAGAAGTACACGATATACGATGTCCAGTGTGATCAATGCTTTTGTCGCTTCACTTGAAAATGAGGATGGGTTTACATTCTTTTTGGCATCACTTCTCACCTTGGATCTTTTTGTAGTGACAGACAAAGCCTATTTGGCTATAGAGATTAGAGCGATCTATGATAAATTAATGTTCCAGTACAAAAAAGACACTGACTTCATCACTAACGCAGTGGCAAAATCTTCCATACCGTTCATTGAGGAGCATAGGGGTAATCCTGAGACCCTCTTTAGTGCTTTGGAGAGTGGAAAGAAAAAGAGAAATGTGGGAGATGCATTTAAACACATTGTCTCTGACAACTGGAAAGTTGACATGGTCGTCACTTTTAATATCAGAAGTCTGAAGAACTATTTTGATCTTAGAGACTCTGGTGCTGCATGGTTCCAGATAAGATGGTTGGCTGAAGAGATGAAAGCAGTAACCCCTGTGAAATATCTCAAACTCATAGATAAAAAATATAAGTAACTTTTGATTATCCAAATTGAGATATAATACGCAAAATACACATCATTGAGGGAAATTTTTTGCGAAGCATTGTACTATTCTTATTTATCAGCTTGTTGCATACCAATTTACATGCAGAAGCACTCTCAATGGACAATATCTCTAAACATATTCAAAATGGTCTTAAAATACGTATTAAAGGTCAAAACAAACCTATCATTCAAAATATCTATGCAAAAACGGGTCATAGACCTTTATGGATAGGAAATAAGAATCAAGAAAAAGCCAGTCAGCTGATACAGGCACTCAATGATCCTCTTTTTAACTATAAAAATAAATCCTTTGATCAAAAGTCGATCAAACTTCTCTTTTTTCAACTTGATAATGGAGAGATAAGTCGAAAAAGACAAGCCTCTGCCTATGCAAAGCTTGATCTTGTACTTACCAGCTCCCTGGTGCGTTTGGTACGTTTCATCGTCCAAGGGGATGTCGACTGGAATATGGTACAGGAGAAACTGGAGACACTTGAACAGAGTGATGATATTTCAGCCCGTTGGGAAATGTCACCTAAGTCTTTTCCGGATCAAAATGAACTCATATCTGCTATTGAAGATGGTGAAATCTACAGCTATCTAACTTCTTTGCTTCCTATGGAAGAACGATATAAAAAACTGGTAAAACTCCTTAAGAACTACCGTATCATGGATAAATTTCCAAAGATCAAATACAGTAAAAAATCTTTGAAAATAGGTGACAGTTCGAGTCGTGTCAAAGAGATCAAAAAACGTCTTCAGATCACTGGAGATTACCCTAAAAAAGCACGTATAAACAGTAAATTTGATCAGACTCTTAAAAATGCTGTTATCACTTACCAAAAACGTTATCTACTTAAAGTAACGGGTGAAGTAGACAGGACAACAACCTATTATTTGAATCAACCTGCTAAGAACAATATACAGGCTATTATCACCAATCTAGATAAAACAAAACTCTATCCTAAAGCATTTGAAAAAGAACATATTGAGATCAATATCCCTGATTTCAATCTCCGCTACTACAAAGATAAAAGAAGGGTGATGAAAAAAGGTGTCGTTGTCGGACGTATAGATAGACCTACACCACTTTTTTCTAATGCAATCAGCTATATGGTACTTAATCCAACATGGACCATTCCAGATAATCTTATCAAAAGAGATCTGATCCCTGTACTTAGAGATAATCCGATGTATCTTGAAGAGAATAACATTCAAGCGTTTAGAGGGAAGAAAAAGATAGAGGTGACCCAAGAGATGCTCGACCCTTATGAGAAGAGTGAAAAACGTGTGCCTTACCGTTTCGTACAGTATCCGGGTGATACCAATGCACTAGGGCGTGTTAAATTCATGTTCCCGAACAAATATGCTGTCTATCTGCATGATACAGACAACAAATCACTGCTCAATAGACGTTATAAAATTTACAGTTCAGGCTGCGTACGTCTAGATAAGCCTTTTGACCTTGTCGATACGCTGCTTGAACATAGCAGAAGAAGCTATTCACAAAGCAAGATCGATAAGATACTCGAGAGCAATAAACCAACGACCATCAGCCTTAAAAAACGTATCCCTGTGCATATTGTCTACTTTACGGTCTTTGAAGAAGATGGATTGGCTTATTTTAAAAATGATATCTATCTTTATGATAAGATCATTGAAGAGTCAGTTGAAGGAAATAAAAAAGATACATTCACTGTACCTGAAAAACGTATGATCTCTGTCAAAAAGAATGCGCAACCACTTTCTAACTAGGCTTCTTTCTCATTTTAACCCTTTGCAGATGTGTCAAAGCAATGGCCATAGCATCTGTAATATCTAAGGGTTTGATCTCTTTTTTAATACCAAAAAGTCTTTTGACCATAAAGGCCACCTGATCTTTACCCGCTTTACCATTACCAGTCACTGCTTTTTTCACCTGCAGAGGTGTATATTCATAGAAATAACCTACTTCTTGGAGTATTTTGAGTGAGAGTGCTCCTCTGAATTGTGCAAGCTTCAAAACCGTCTTGGGACTATAGGCAAAAAATATATCTTCAATGGCCACTTCATCTATCTTATGCGCCTTTAAAATGACGTCTATACCCTCTACAAGCTCCACTATCTGCTCTTGCAGCTCTTTTGCCTTTATCTTAAGTAATCCTGCCTCAACAAGTGAAAAGTTTTTTCCATCCCAAAATATGATACAGTACCCTAAGTTACGGCTTCCGGGGTCTATTCCTAAAATATTCATTCACACCTTTGTTCACATAGTGAATAAATTTATTCAACTCTGTTTGATAACGCTATTTTAGCTTAAGTTGGCTAAAATGTGATAAGTTATTCACATTAAGAAGTTCAACTCTTAAGAAATGTGAAAATTTGTTCACACATTTAAAAATATCAAAGGTAAAACCATATGAATTTAGGACAAAAAATACTATTGGAATTGAAAAAAGAGATCACTGAAGTAGAGTATGAACGATATATTAAAAAACTTGTCTATGATACGAAACATTCCAGAAGCAATATTGTCTACTTTAATGCACCAAATATGATCATCGCCAAATGGATCAAGAGTAAATACAGTGACAAACTTGCACATCTTTTTGAACTCCATAATGAGATCAGGCCTGAAATAGAAATTACCGTAGGTAAACAAAAGCAGCAGAATACAGCTCCTGCAGTGAAACAAAGCACTGAAAAAAGTCACTCTAAAAGTACCTATCTTAACCCCTCATTAACCTTTGAAAGTTTTATCGTAGGAGATTCCAACCAATTTGCCTTTACCACTGCAAAATCCGTTGCCGAAAAGCCTGGGAAACAGTACAATCCTCTCTTTCTCTATGGTGGTGTCGGTTTGGGCAAGACACATCTTCTTCAAGCTATAGGTAATTATCACATCGATCTTGGAAAAACAGTGATCTATACGACTTTGGAACAGTTCATGAACTCATTTACTTCACATCTTCGTTCTCAAACCATGGATAGATTTAGAGATAAATTTAGAGAGTGTGATCTTCTTTTGATCGATGATATACAGTTCTTAAGCCGAAAAGAGCAGACACAAGAAGAGTTTTTTCACACCTTCAATGAACTCTATAACAGTGATAAACAGATCGTGATCACTTCAGACAGGCAACCCAATAAAATTGCCGGTCTTGTCGATAGACTAAGAAGCCGTTTTGAAATGGGACTGATGGCAGATATACAACCCCCGGGTCTAGAAACAAAGATCGCGATCATTCAAAAGAAATGTGAACTTGACGGAATTAAACTGGACAATGAGATCGTCAATTATATCGCTACACATATGGGTGATAATATACGTGAAATAGAAGGAACGATCATTAAACTCAATGCACTCTCTTCGATGCTAAATCAAGAGATAACACTTGACTTTGCACAAAATGCGATCAAAGATCAACTGAAAGAGAAAAAAGAGAATATCACCATTGATGAGATCGTAAAGATCATCTCTAAAGAGCTCAACATCAAACCTTCCGATATGAAATCTAAAAAACGTACGAAAAATGTTGTGAATGCAAGAAGAATTGCTATTTATCTTGCCAGAAACCTGACACCAAACTCTATGCCACAGATCGCTGTTTACTTTGGAATGAAAGACCATACAGCCATTTCACATGCAATGAAAAAGATCAATGAACTGATCGATAGTGATGAGAATTTCAAAGTAATTTTGGAGGAACTCTCTAACAAAGTAAATACACAAACACAAAATGACAAACTGTAATCTTTTTTATGATAGAAAACTTGAATAAAAAAAAGATATAATTTTATAAGTGAAAAGATGTGAATGTTTAAAAATAGTTATTCATCCATTTGAACAACGGTCACACCGGCATTAAAAGTAGTTTTTCACATATTCATGTCGTACTACTACTACATACTAATTTTATTAAAAATAAGGAGAGTCAATGAAGATAAGAGCACAAAAACAAATTATTGAATCTATACTCATTAATTTACAACCTTTTTTAGAAAAAAAAGATGCAAGTCAAATTACATCACATATTCTGTTTACCACACAAGACAGTAAATGTATCATTAAGGCAACTGATTCTGAAATTGGATTAAAGATCGTTACAGATAATATCAGTATAGATTCAGAAGGATCTTTTACTGCACATGGTAAAAAACTTCTAGATATTATCCGAATACTTAAAGATGATGAGATCACGTTAGAACTTTTAGACAATACCTTGATCATTAAACAGAAAAACTCTAAGTTCAAACTTCCTACATTTGATCCAAGTTCTTATCCTACTTTCCCAACTGCAGAAGATAAACCACAGATCTCTTTAGATTCACTCAATCTTATTCAAAATCTTAAAAAGATCTCTCCTGCAATTGACACCAACAATCCAAAGTTCGAACTTAATGGTGCTCTTATCAACATTAAAAATGGTGCAACAGATTTAGTAGGTACAGATACAAGAAGATTGGCTATAGCAACTATCCCTGGTGATAACAGTGAAGAACTATCTTTGATCGTACCTAAAAAAGCTATCTTGGAAATTCAAAAACTCTTTTTAGATCAAATCAATATCTTTTATGATGAAACAAATCTTATTATCTCAAATGAAAATTACTATTTTTATACTAGATTGATCAATGGTAAATTCCCTGATTATGAACGTATCATCCCTAATACAACTAAACATCAGATCAATCTACCTAAAAAAGAGATGATCGATGCAATAAAGATGATAACTACGATATCTCAAGAGATCAAAATGACACTTCTTTCTGATACGATCATCTTTAACTCTTTAAGTGCAGATAATGTAGAAGCAAAAACAGAAATTGAGATCAATACTGGTTTAAATGATAAATTTGAACTCTCTTTCAATAGTAAATATATTCTAGATTTTATCTCTCAAACCAATAAAAATGAATTCACTATTGAATTCAATGAACCATCATTACCATTTATCGTAAAAGACGATAACTTCATTACAATCATCATGCCAATTGTTGCATAAAAGGAAAAGCGTTACATGAGTGAACATAAAACAAAATATATTTTTGTTACAGGAGGAGTATTAAGCTCTTTAGGAAAAGGTATTACAGCTGCAAGTATAGGAACATTACTCAAACATACAGGACAACGTGTAGGCGTTCTAAAACTTGATCCGTATATTAACGTTGACCCTGGTACGATGTCACCATTGGAACACGGAGAAGTCTTTGTCACCAAAGACGGAGCTGAAACTGACCTTGACCTGGGACACTATGAAAGATTTCTAGATACATCACTCACACAAAACAATAACTTTACAACAGGTCTGGTCTATAAAACGGTTATTGAAAATGAACGTAAAGGAAAATATCTTGGTAAGACGATCCAAGTAGTTCCTCACATTGTAAATGAAATTAAAGAGCGTATTGTAAGAGCGGGTGAAAATAAAGATATCTTGATCGTTGAACTTGGTGGTACGACAGGTGATATTGAAGGTCTGCCGTTCTTGGAGACGATCAGACAAATGAAACATGAACTTGGTAAAACCCAAGTAATGAATATCCATGTAACACTGCTGCCATACATAAAAGCGGCTGGAGAACTTAAAACAAAACCGACACAACACTCTGTTCAAGAGCTTAGACGTATCGGTATCGCTCCGCATATGATCGTACTTCGTGCTGAAGTACCTGTTCCAAGTGATATTAAACGTAAAATTGCATATTCATGTGATGTAGATGAAGACTCTGTCATCGTTGCTGCTGATGCTCCTACCATTTATCAAGTACCTTTAAATTTTTTAGACCAAGATATATTGGCACCTATTTGTAAGCATTTAGAACTTGATGAGTGTCAACCAAATATGGATAAATGGAGAGATCTGGTACATAAGATCATTATGCCTAGCGACAGTATGAAAATAGCTTTTGTGGGAAAATATTTGGATCTTAAAGAATCTTATAAATCTTTAACAGAAGCATTGATTCATGCAGGGGCACATCTTGATACAAAAGTAGAGATCAAGTGGGTCGATAGTGAAAAAGTGGAAGATGACGGAGCACAAAAATTCTTAAATGACTGTCAGGGAATTTTAGTAGCCGGCGGATTTGGCGGACGTGGTGTTGAAGGTAAGATCCAAGCGATCCAGTATGCCAGAGAGAATAAAATACCATTCTTGGGAATTTGTCTTGGTATGCAGCTCTCTATGGTTGAGTATGCTAGAAATGTACTAGGCATTGCTGATGCAAACTCTGTAGAGTTCAATGAGGATACACCTAATCCTATCATCTATCTGATAGATGAATTTATAGATGCCAGTGGTTCTAAGCAAGTAAGAACAACGACTTCTCCAATGGGTGGAACAATGCGTCTTGGTGAGTATGAATGTGAAACCAAAGAGGGATCAAACTTAAGAGCTGCCTATGATGCTCCTATCATATTTGAAAGACACAGACACCGTTATGAAGCAAATCCAAAATATAGAGAAGCATTAGAAGCTAATGGTATGGAGATCACAGGTGAATCCAATGGACTCATTGAAGCAGTTGAGGTAAAAGACCACCCTTGGTTCCTAGGTGTTCAGTTTCACCCGGAATTCACATCTAGACTTCAAAATCCAAATCTATCTATTTTGGCTTTTGTCAAAGCAGCAGTTGATCAAAAAATAGATGGTTAAGCCATTAACCCTAACTCAATTAGAACTGCTTTTATTTCAGCGCTTTGAAGAGGGATTCCTCTCTTTGCGTGACCTTCCCCAACCTTCACAATTTAAAGATATGGACAGAGCGACAGAGCGCATTGTATCTGCCATACAAAACAAAGAGAAAATAACCATTATAGGTGACTACGATGTTTTATGAATTTATAAAAATAGTATTATTATTTAAATATATTTGAATTTATAATTTTTTAGATAAAGTGTTATTGTGCTAAGATTAAAAAATGCAAAAAGGTGATAATAAATCTTTATTCTATTAAAGATAAATTTATCTAATACTCACGTCTGTGTCATTTCTTATTTTGATATAAGAGATACTCTTGCGTTTTCAGGCTTTGGAATACTATATATTAGTATGATTATCAATTAATTTAAAATAAGATTTATCCATAGCTCTTCAGGAATTTAATCAATATAAAAATTTGGTGCTTCATTGTAATACATTGAAGTGGTTCAGTTTGAAGATGAAAACAAAAAGAAGTAGCAATGGCAAGAAAAAAACTTATACAACCCTCTGATTTCAATACAATTAATCAACGAAAGAAAATAAAAGAATTCCCCCATTTTGATGTCGATTGTGATGTATTTGCTGAAGAACATTATGGCACGTACCTTATCGTAAAAAACTCAAGTAAACACGA
>Ga0180436_10002654_pt1 | contig 16818 bp, 16 predicted proteins | sample SS_ome_2_FD_132434 | JGI IMG/M metagenome (GOLD analysis project Ga0180436, IMG submission 132434) | Hypersaline lake sediment archaeal communities from the Salton Sea, California, USA - SS_3_S_2 metaG | ecosystem: Environmental > Aquatic > Non-marine Saline and Alkaline > Hypersaline >...
GTGCCGCCGTCGTCCAGCGACACGACCGACGAGGCGCGCGCGCTGAGCATGATCTCGTCGACCTCCTCGAGCGTCGCGCCCATGGTCGAGGCGATGAGTTCGGGCGTCGGCGCTTCGCCGTGCGCCTGCTCGAGCGTCGCGACGGCGCGGTCGAACTCGCGCACCTTCTCGCGGCGTCCGCGCGGCAGGAAGTCCTGCTTGCGCAGTTCGTCGAGGATCGCGCCGCGGATCTTCGGGTACGCGAAGGTGGAGAACTGCAGCCCGCGACCGGGGTCGAAGCCGTCGGCCGCTGCGATCAGGCCGACCATGCCGTAGCCGACCAGGTCGTCGCGATCGACGCGCGACGGCAGATCCACGGCGAGCCGGCCCACCACGTGGTGGAGCAGCGGAACGTGCTCGAGGATCAGCCGTTCGCGTTCCTGTTCGGTCAGGACGGTGCTGTGCGAGTACGCGTTCACGGTCGGTCAGGCGTCGGGTCCTCTTCTTCGGTCCGGGGTCACTGGTCCGCTGATCACTGGTCCGCGGAGTGGGCGGCGGCGGGAGCCGGCGCCGCGGACGCGGTGGAAGGAGTTTCCGACCCGTCATCGACCAGGTCCGCGCGATCACTCGACGACAGGAAGCGCTCGCCCTGCCTGCCGAGTACCGCGATCAGGAACGACGCTCCTCCACCCCGCACACAGGCCAGCCACGCGGGGGCGCCGTAGAGGAGTGAAATCAAACCGCACAGGGCGCCGACGCCCGCCGCGGTGCGGCGCACGAGGATGCGCCACTCGTGGACGGCGTCGCTGACGGGGGCGCGCTTCATGCGCTCCTCCGGGCGAGGCGGGGCGCGGCGATGCGCTCCGCGCGGTCGCAGAGCGCGCCGAACAGGTCGGTGACGAGCGCGTCGGCGCCGTCGTCGAGTGGTGCGCGACGGGCGAGCGCGCGCGGGATCGACGCGGTCTCGGGCAGCCAACCCGCGAGCGCGGGGCGACGGCCGAGGAAGCGCTCCGCCACCGAACGCAGGTGCGTCGCGACGCGCCGCGCCTGCGAGAGGTCGCGCGCGCGATTGACGACGAGTTCGGGCGTCGGGGCGCCGCCACCGCGCTCGATCGACAGCTCGTCGAAGGCCTTGATGACGCCGTACGCGTCGGCCTGCGCCGTGGGTTCGTGGGTCGTGACGACGAGCGCGTAGTCGGCCGCGGCGGTGAAGCCGAGCACGTCGGGCCCGATGCCCGCGGAGGTGTCGGCGATCACGAGGTCGGTCTCGGGCAGGCCACCGGTCAACGCCTCGATCAGCGCTTCGCGCCGCGACGCGTTCGGCACCGCCATCGCGCGCGTGCCGCTGCTCGACGGCAGGAGGCGCAGACCGGGCGACACTTCGACGAGGCAATCCTCCACGAGCGCCGCGCCGCGCGCGAAGTCCTCGACGGTCGGACCGGGCTCGCGCCCGAGCATCACGTCGAGGTTGCCGAGTCCGAAGTCGAGGTCGGCGAGCACGACGCGGCGTCCGCGCCCGGCGAGGCGCGCGGCGAGGTTGAGCGCGACGGTGCTCTTGCCGACGCCGCCCTTGCCGCCGGTGACGACGACGAACGGCGTTCGGGCCGGCCGCGTCGCGGCGTGGGGTCGCGTGCTGTGCTCCATCACTTCCACGGCTGCTCCCCTCCGAAGGCGAGGTCCGCCAGGAGCGACGGCGTGGGGCGGACGAGCTGGTGCGGATCGCCGGAGCGTCCGGTCAGGAACACGAGCCCGAGTTCGTGCTCCCACGAGAACTCGAACAGCGGGCCGAAGGCCTCGGTGCGGTCACAGTTGGTCGCGACGATGCCGCGCGGCCGGAAGCGCTCGAAAGTGCGCCACGCGCGGTCGAGCGTCGCGCGCGGACGCGAGGCGGGGACCACGAGGTAGTTGACGAGCGAGCCGAGTTGGTCGGCGTCGCGCAGGACCATCCCGAGTCGCAAGAGCTGGCGTCCGTCGAAGGTGACGCGCCCGCCGGTCGAGATCAGGACGACCGCTTCACCGTCGGTGTCGACGAGTCGCGCTCCGATGCGCGCGCCGTCGTCGCCGCGCAGCATGCCGATGCCGGCGCCGAGCACCTCGTCCTCGAGCGCGTCGCCCTCGGGCGTGGGGTGCGGCTCGATCGAGACGACGGTCACGCGACGGCCCGCGTCGGCGAGCTTGCGCGCGAGCGAGAAGGCGATGCCGCGGTTCGCGTCCGCCTCGGGGCCGACGAGCCCGACCATCGCGGTCCGCCCCTTCGAGCGCGGGCCCGGCGCGATCGGCACGAGCCGGCCGAGCACACCGGCTGCCGCGTCGATCGGGTGGACGCCGCTCTCGCGCAAACGCTGCGCGATCTCGACGATCTGGTCCTCGAACGCGCGCCCGAAGCCGGCGGCGCGCAGGCGCGTGCGCACGTCGAACATCGCGGGGTCGCGCTCGCGCGCCGCCTTGACCGCAGGACGCTCGTCCTCGGCGTTCGGCGCGAATCCGAGCTTCGCGAAGTGGTCGACGGCGCTCTTCGGCCGCGGGAGCACGGAGACGGTGACCGCACCCTTCGCGTCGATCTCACGACCGAGCACGAGGGCGCCGTCGCCGTGCAGCTTGGCGGCGCGCTCGAGCGCGTCGCGCATGTCCTTGCCGGTGATTCTCTGGATCTGCATCAGGCTTCGGTCGCCACGGGCGCCTCATCCATGCGAACGATGTCCACGGTCTCGATCGACCGCGCGGGAACGACCTCGTTGTAGGAGACGACCGCCGTCTTCGGCAGCGAGGCCCTGACGAGCTCACCGACGAGACGGCGCACGTTCGAACGCACGAGGAGCACGACTTCGCGCCCGCCCTGCGACGCGTTCGAGAGCGTGCGCTCGATGCGTTCGACGAGGCGTTGGAGGTAGGCGGGGTCGACGGGCCGCGCGTCGCCGGCGGCCTTCGGGTCGACCGACGCCGCGATGCGCGCCTCGAGGTGCGGCTCGAGCGTCACGGCGTGAACGACGCCGTTCGCGTCGGCGTAGAGCTCGACGAGCGTGCGCGCGAAGCGCTGGCGGACGAGCTCGGTGAGCTGCTCGGAATCCTTCGTGCGCGTCGCAGCGTCGGCGAGCGCCTCGAGGATGAGCGGCATGTTCCGGATCGGCACCTCTTCGCGGAGCAGGTTGCGCAGGACGCCCTGGACCTCGCCGTAGCCGAGGCGGTCTGGGACGAGCTCCTCCACCACCGCGGGCGACTCGTTCTTGACGTTCTCGACCAGCTCCTTGACGTCGTCGCGCGTCAACAGCTCGTCGAAGTTGCGCTTGATCGTCTCCGACAGGTGCGTGACGAGCACGCTGGTGGCGTCGATCACGGTGTAGCCCATGATCTCGGCCTCGTCGCGCCCGGCCGCGTCGACCCACCACGCAGGGAGGCCGAAGGTCGGGTCCGTCGTCTCCTTGCCCTGGATCGGTCCGACGGCGCCGCCGCCGTCCATCGCGAGCCAGTGCTCCGGTTCGACCGACCCGCTCGCGACCTCCACGCCGCCGACGAGCACGCGATAGGCGCTCGGCTCGAGGCGCACGTTGTCCTTGATGCGCACGGCCGGGAGGACGATGCCGTGCTTGGCGGCGACCGATTTGCGCAGCTGCGCCACGTGGTCGAGGATCCCCGACCCCGTCTTGTCCTGCACGAGCGGGATGAGGCGGTAGCCGATCTCGAGCGCGAGTCGGTCGACGGTCAGGAGGCCGCGGACCTCTTCCGCGTCCGCCTCGAGATCGCGCTCCTTCGTCGTCGCCTCTTCCTGGGTCGCGCGCTGCGCGGCCAGCGCGGCGGTGTTCGAATCCTCCTCTTCCTCGCTCTCGAGCAGCTCCTTCGCGCCGTCAACGTGACGCGTCGAGCGCCAGGCGAGGAGCATGACGCCCGCGAGGAGGAGGAACGGCATCGGCGGCATGCCCGGCAGGAGGCCGAGCAGCACGAGCACGCCGCTCGCGATCAGCGTCGCCTTCGGGCGACCGCCGACCTGCGCGATGAGGTTGCGGCCGAGCGACTGACGCCCCGACGCGCGCGTCGTGAGCACGGCCGCAGCGGTCGAGACGAGCAGCGCGGGGACCTGACTGACGAGGCCGTCGCCGATCGTGAGCAGCGAGTAGCGCTGCCCCGCCTCGCCGAGCGTCATCGAGCCCATCATCCCGATCGCGATGCCGCCGATCAGGTTGAGCGAGGTGATGATCAGGCCCGCGATCGCGTCGCCGCGCACGAACTTGCTGGCGCCGTCCATGGCGCCGTAGAACTCGGCCTCGGTCGCGATCGCCGCGCGCCGCTCCTTGGCCTGGTCCGCGTCGATCAGGCCGGCGTTGAGATCGGCGTCGATCGCCATCTGCTTGCCGGGCATGGCGTCCAGCACGAAGCGCGCGGACACCTCGCTGATGCGCCCCGCGCCCTTCGTGATGACCACGAACTGGATCACCACGAGGATCAGGAACACGACGAGGCCGACGGCGAGGTTGTTGCCGACGACGAAGTTGCCGAACGCGGTGATGATCGATCCCGCGTCCCCGCCCGAGAGGATCAGGCGCGTCGACGCGACGTTCAGGCCGAGGCGGAACAGCGTCGCGAAGAGCAGGATCGTCGGGAAGGTCGACAGCTCGCTCGTGTGCCGCACGTTGAGCGTGACGAGCAACATCATCAGCGAGAACGCGATGTTGAACGTCAGCAGCACGTCGAGGACGACGGGCGGCAGCGGCGTGATGAGCGTGATCATCAGGCCGAGCACGCCCATGCCCATCAGCCAGTCGGCGTGACGGATGAGGCGCTGTCCGAACGCGCCGACGCCACCGGAGGCGGACTGGGGCACGGGGGGAGTCGTGGGGTTGGCCATGGCTCGAGGGGGGGTGCGCTCACGCGCTCACCTTGTGGCCCTCCCGGATCCCGTAGACGTAGCGGATGACGGCGGCGACGGCCTCGAAGAGCTCGACCGGCACCAGGTCGCCGATCTCGCACCGCGCGTAGAGCGCGCGCGCGAGCGGCACGTCCTCGTAGAGGATCACGTCGTTCTCGGCCGCGACCTCCTTGATCTTCTGCGCGAGCGAGTCGACGCCCTTGGCGACGACCTTCGGCGCCGAGACGAGCGGCTCGCCGTCGGGCCCCTTCTCGTAGTAGAGCGCCACGGCGAAGTGCGTGGGGTTCGTGACGACGACCGTCGCATTCGGCACGTCCTCCATCATCCGTCGCGCGCTCATCTCGCGCTGCACGGCGCGGATCCGCTGCTTGACCTGCGGATCGCCCTGGCTGTTCTTCATCTCCTGCTTGATCTCGTTCTTGCTCATCTTCAGGTCCTTGTCGTGTTGGAACCGCTGGAAGAGCAGGTCGATGATCGAGATGGCGATGATCGCGACGATGGCGTACATCGCCACGCTGAGGATGAAGCGGCCGCCGTGGTACAGCGCCTGCGTCAGCTCCATGTGCGCGAGCGCGGCGAGCTCGTGGAACTTGAACACGGTCACGACGACCGCGACCACGGTGAGGGTGACGAGCTTCAGACCCGACTGACCGAAGCGCATGAACCCGCGTGGCCCGACGATCTTCTGCGCGCCCTTGATCGGGTCGAGCTTCTTCAGGTCGAGCTCGAGCGTCTTCGGCGTGATCTTGAAGCCGACCTGCAGGTAGCCGAGCACGAGACCGACCGCCATCGTCGGCAGGAGCACGACGCCGATGCGCGGCGCGATCTCCCACCACGCGTTGCCGGCGAGCTTCGAGGCCTCCTGCGCCCCGAGGTCGTTCAGCGCCCAGGCGTCCAGGCGGCCGACGATGCCCGAGGTGAGCTGCGCGGTGCCCAGGAAGAGCTGCTGGCCGGAGATGTAGAAGGCGAGCAACGCGGTGAACAGCATGAACGCCGCCACGACGTCCTGCGACATCGCGACCTGGCCCTTCTCGCGCGCTTCCTCGCGGCGTTTCGGGGTCGCTTCCTCGGTCTTCTCTTCCTTCGGAGTCTCGTCGGACACGTCAGGCCTCCAACAGGTCGAGGAAGGCGACCGTGTACTCGTTGAGCAGCTCCATGACGGAGCTCACGAGCACTTCGATCCCGGGTGCGAAGAGGAGCAGGCCGACGATCCCCATGCCGACGCGCAGCGTGAAGCTCATCTCGAGCACGTTGATCTGGGGGACGGTCCGCGCGAGCAGGCCGACTACGAGCGAGACGAGCGTCATCAGCACGACGACCGGCGCGACGAACGCGATGCCGGCGGCGAACATCTCGCGGAAGAACTGGAGCAGGAGCTCGGTGACGCCGAGCTCGATGTTCGCGCTGCCGATCGGCGCGCGCTCGAACGACTCCTTGAGGCCGCGGACGATCCAGTGGTGCCCGTTCACCGTCAGCATCCCGACGAGCAGCACCTCCTCGTAGTAGCGCGCGACGATCGGCGTCGAGACGCCGCTGACCGGGTCGACCTGGGCGCCCATCTGGATGCCCATCTCGAGACCGAGCAGCTCGCCGCCGACGCGCGCCGCGAGCACGGCGATCTGGAGCAGCATCGCGAGTCCGAGGCCGATCATCAGCTCGCGGATCGCCAGGAGCCCCCAGTCGAGCGCGCCGTCGATCGCAACGGTCGGCGCGCCGGTGATCGTGAACATCACGGCCGAGAGCGTCACCACGATCGCGATCTTGTAGGTCGCGAAGCCGAGGCGCGACACGAACGGAGCGGCTGCCACCAGCGCGCTGCTGCGCACGATGAACAGGCCGAAAGCCGCTACGGTCGCGTCGGTCGGGATCATCTCAGCTCAGCCCGAAGGTGATGAGTTGCTGGAAGAGCTGCTCGGTGTAGTCGCGCAGGAGCGAGAGCCCCGGCGCGAGCACGATCAGCGTCATCCCGATGACCGCGAACATCTTCGGGACCAGACTCAGCGTCTGCTCCTGCACGGAGGTCAACGCCTGGAAGAGGCTGACCGCGAGACCGACGAGCAAGCCGCCGACGAGGATCGGACCGGCGAGGATGATGACCGTCATCATCATCTCGCGTGCAAGGTCGAGGACCTGGAGATCGAGTGTGTCCATCATCGAACTCTCAGACCGTCACGAAGGACGACACCAGGGACTGACACACGAGACTCCACCCGTCGACGAGGACGAACAGGAGGATCTTGAACGGCGTCGAGATCGTGACCGGTGGCAGCATGAACATGCCCATCGAGAGCAGCACGCTCGACACGACGAGGTCGATCACGAGGAACGGGAGGAAGAGCAGGAAGCCCATCTGGAACGCGGTCTTCAGCTCGCTCAGCACGAACGCCGGCACGATGACCGTGAACGGCAGCGCCTCGCCCTCGGGGCTGTCGTTGCCGGACAGCTCGCGGAACAGTTCGATCTCCGTCTCGCGCGTGTTCGCAACGAGGAAGCCGCCGAGCTCCTCCCAGGCCTCGCCGGCGGCCTGCTCGAACTGGATCTCGCCGGCCTCGTAGGGCACGTAGGCACGCTCGTACATCCGCGTGAAGACGGGCGCCATCACGAAGCTCGTCAGGAACAGCGCGAGGCCGAGGATGACGGGGTTCGGCGGCAGCTCGTTGACCGACAGCGAGCGGCGCACGAACGACAGCACGATCACGATGCGCGTGAAGCAGGTGACCGAGATCAGCGCGGCCGGCAACAGCGACAGCGCCGTCAGCAGGAGGACGATCTCGAGCGCCTGACTCAGGCGCCCTTCCGTCTCCTCGGCGGCGTCGTTCGCGACCTGCGACGCGGCGTCGGCCGCGGAGCCGCCCATGCGCGCCACGGCGTCGCCGATCTCACCGAGGTCGGGGAGCTGCAGCGCGTCGGCCCCGCTCGCGCCGAGCGCGAGGAACAGGACCGCGAGCAGGAAGTGGACGAGGGAGCGGTTCATCCGACCCAGGTGCTGGCGCCGTCGTCGCGACGCTCGGTGGCCGCGGTCGCCGCGCGACGCGGCGCCTCGTTCGACGGGCCCGAGCCGAACTCCGCGCTCGGGCGTGCGCCGCGCTCGCCGAGCGGACGCGTGACGCGGCGGCGCGGAGCCTCGCCGTCCTCGTCGCGCGCGGCGGCGGCCGCGGCGGGCTTGGTCGCGCGACGCTTCGGCGCCGCGGCGTCGGCCGAACGGCGCGCCGTGCGCCGCTGCGGTTGTTCGGGGGCGGCCTGGTTGGCCGCTGCTCGACGCTGCGGCGCGGCCGACTTCGCGGCGCGCGGCTGGGTCGCGGGCTGCGCAGCGTCTCGCGAGTCGTTGGACCGGGTCCGGCGCGGCGCCTGTGCGTCGCGGCGCTCGTCGAGGATCGCCATCAGGGCTTCGCGCGCCGCGTCGGCCGCGCGTCGTTCGATGCTCGACTCCGTCGCCGCGGCCGGCGCCTGCGCGACGGTCGGCTCGGGGAAGGCGCTCGGCGCCTGCGCTGCGGGAGCCTGAGCAGCAGGAGCCTGCGCCGCCACCCGCGCTCCGCGAGCCGCGTCCGCGATCGAGCTCGCGCCGCCGAGCGCGCCGCGCACCATGGACGCGAACGAGCGCCCTTGCTTCGCACTCGCTTCGCCGTCCTCGAGCAGCGCTTGCGCCGCGAGGTCGTCCTCACCGTCGAGCTCGGCGACCACCGACACCTCGCGCTCGCCCAATCCGAGTACGAAGGTCCGGTCGTAGGCGCGCACGACGCACAGCTTCTGCTTGCGACCGAGCGCGAGCACGTCGACCACCGCGAGCGACCGCTTGCGCCCGCGCGCCCCCATGCCGCCCTTCCCGAGCCGCGCGAGGAACCACGCGCCGACGCACAACAGCCCGATGACGATCAGGCACGCGAGCAGGTAGCGGGTGACGTCGACACCGCCGGGCGCCGGCGCCCCACCTTGGGCGAGGCTGGACGCGAGGAGGGCCGGGGTGTCGAGAATCGCGACGTCGAACATCGGAACGGGGCGTGTTGGGCGGCCGAACCGGGCCGCGGGGTGTGGAGGAGATCCACACCGCCCCTTGTCGAGTCGGCGCCCCGATCCCTTGAGCAGGCCCCCTCCGGGCGGACTCGGAGGGGCCCAGGCGGGACCCAAAGCACGCCCCGGGCGTCACTTACGCCCATCCCGCCGCGCGGAAGATCTTTCCGCCCGGGTGTCGTCGATCCGGACGGTCCGGGCCCGGAGGGGCGTCTGGCCGGCGCGCGGTCGGGCGCCAGCGCGGCGTCGCGAGCGGGCCGTGGGAGTCGTCGACCTCGCCCGGATCGCGTCGCCGCGTGCGGGATTCGATCTCCCGAGCCTCGTGCGATGCCCGGACGCCTCGAGGCGTCGCAGCGGATCAGCTTCCCAAGCTGAATGTCGCGGGTTCGAGTTCCGACTCGCGCCCAACCTCTCGGTGGCGGACCGGCGACGCGACGGTCCCCTCGAACCGCTCCCATGGAGAGTCGAGTGGCAACGCGCCCGCTCGACGCCCGTTCCCGTCAGCCTCGACTCAGCCCGACACGTCGCAGCTCTGGCCCGAGTCGCTCGGGCGGCGACGCAGGGTTTCGAGGCGGCGGCGCGCGGCGCGCACGCGGGCGAGTTCGGCGACCACGGCGCCGCGGCGGGTGCCCAGTTCGGCGGCGAGCAGGGCGGCGAGGGCGCGCGCTCGGGCCAGGTCCTGGGCAGCGGAGGGATCGAGGCCGCGACGGTCGGCCTCCTCGGCCACGCGAGCGGCGGCCTCCTCGACGAGGCCCCAGGCGCGACTGAGCTCGACCGCCGACATGTCGTCGGCGCGACGACGCACGGTGTCGAGCAGCGCGCGTTGGCGCGCGAGCAGGTCGGCGAGGGCCTCGTTCACGGTCGGCGCGGCGTTCAGGCGGCGGTGCGACCGGTGGCGTCGATGCCGCCGCCGAGCTCGATCGAACGCCAGGCTTCGAGCAGGTCGCGCATGACGCCGATGGCGGCGACGATCGGCTCGGCCGAGCGCTCGGCGAGCGCGAGCGCGAGGCGGTCCTCGACGAAGAGGTACAGCGACTCGAGGTTCGTGGTCAGGTGCGGCGCGTGCGACGGGTCGAGGCTGATGCGCAGCTCGACGACGATCGCGTCCGCCTTCTCGATCGCGGCGTTGAAGTCGATCGGTTGCTGCACCGGGTCGAGGCGGCGCAGGCGCTCCATGTGCTGGATCGCCTTCTCGTAGAGCAGCCGCACGATCTTGATCGGGGGAGCGTTCTCGAGGGAGATCTGCTTGTACAGGGCGGTCGGGTCGGCGGCCATGGTCGGGAGCTCGTCAGTTGTTCGAGTTGAAGTTGAGCGCCTGCAGCTGCGAGAGGCCCGCGCCCTGCGAGTTGATCTGGTTGATCGTCTGCTCGAGGGCGGAGTACTGCGCGACGAGCTGCTGCTCGTAGCCCACGAGGCGGAACTCGAGGCGTTCGATCTGATCGTCGATCTGGTCGATGTTGGCCTCGTAGGTCTCCTTGCGTTGCGCGATGAGGCCCTTGGCCGTGTCGCCGTTGCTCAGCTCCTGGGAGTCCAGCAGCGTCGCCAGCGCCTTGTCGAGGACGGCGAAGAGGCCTGTGTCCGTCGTGGTGTCCGTGTAGTAGCCGGAGGTTCCCTCGGCCGCGCCGCCGTTGTCGAAGCCGTCGAGGTCGAGGAAGAAGTCCGCGAAGGCGTCGGGGTCCTCGTCCAGCTTCTCCTGCACCTTCGAGCTGTCGATGCTGAGCGTGCCGTCGGTGCCGAGTTCGACGCCCAACAGGCCCAGCGAACCGAAGGTGCTCGTGCTGTCGACGAGCGCGTCGTTCAGGAGCGCGTTCGTCATCGTCGAGGTGACGGTCCGCAGCGTCGAGTCGCCGAAGAGCGCACCGCTGGCGCCGCCCTCCTCGGTGAACTCGCTCTGGGAGTTCACGAAGCCGACGACCTTGTTGTAGGCGTCGACGAACTCCTGGAGCTTCGCCTCGATGCCTTCCGCGTCGAGCTCGACCGCGAAGCTCACCGGATCGGTCGTGACGGACTGGACCTGGATGTCCAAGCCGTCGATCACGTCCGAGAAGTCGTTGCTCGAGCGCTCGATCGCGAGGCCGTTGAAGACGATCGAGGCGTTGGACGCCGTGGTCAGCTGCGTCTCGGTGTCGAGCGCGCCCGTCCCCACGTCGAACGCGAGGTTGGTGATCGCGTAGTCCTCGCCGGTCTCCGACGCGCTGAGCATCAGCTGGTAGTCGGGCGACGCGCTCGTACCGGTATTGACGACCTGCGCCTTCACCTCACCGCCCGTCTCCGCGTTGATCGCGTCGGCGATGTCGTTCAGCGAGGCGGCGCCGCTCCCGAGGATGACCTCGTAGGTCTCGCCGCCGTAGTCGAACGAGATGTCGGCGTCGCCGAAGTCCGCGTCGGGATCGGTGATCGGCGTCGAGCCGGAGAGCGCGTAGGAATCGGCCGCGGCGACGGAGGTGACCTCCATCGTGTAGCTGCCGGTGGCCGCGCTGCCGGAGCTGCTCACCGTGAAGTAGCCCTCCTCGGACACCGTCGCACTGTTCGCGAGGAACGAGTTGTCCTCGGCGAGGTCCTGGACGGTCGACTGGAGGTCCTTGACGTAGCCCTCGAAGGTGCCGAGCAGGTTGATCTTCTGCTGCTGCGCGCTCTTCTGGCTGTTGAGCTGGTTGATCGGCACCTGCTCGGCCTGCAGCAGAGCGGCGATGATCGCGTTGGTGTCGAGGCCGCTGGCGAGGCCTCCGAATGAGATCGGTCCGGACATGATGGATGTTCCTCCGGGGCGGTATCGGAAGGATCCGGAGGAACGTGAGGGTCCGAAGGGCAGGAAATCGAAGTGCGTTCGTCGCCCGGGACCCCGGCGTTCGAGTCGGAAAGTTCTTCCGACCCGAGGACGGACGCAGACGGACCCGAAGGCGGCGGTGCGCCCTCGGGTCCGTGCGTGCGACCAGGTCGCCGCCGCGCGCCTCCTCCACGGAGCGCGGCGGCGACGCCGCGATCAGCCGAGGAGGCTGAGCGCGAGCTGCGGCTGGGTGTTCGCCTGGGCGAGCACCGAGGTCGCGGCCTGCTGGAGGATCGAGTTGCGGGTCATGTCGGCCGTCTCGGTCGCGACGTCCACGTCGCGGATGCGGCTCTCGGCAGAGGCCAGGCCCTCGCGGGTGTTCTGGATGCTGCGGTAGGTCGAGCTGAGACGGTTGACCGAGGCACCGAGCTCACCGCGGGCGGTGTTCACGGAGTCGATCGCGGTGTCGATCGTGGCGAGCGCGGAGGTCGCGTTGCCGGTGGTGTCGACCGCGAGCGAGTCGATACCGAGCGTCGCGGACTGCACGTCCTGACGGTTGATGTCGATCTGGTCGGTCGTTGCCGAGTCCAGGCCGACCTGGATCGAGACGGCGGAGGTCGTGTTCAAGAGCGCGATGCCGTTGAACTCGGTCGCGCCGGCGATCCGGTTGATCTCGTCGTCCAGGGCCTGGAACTCGGAGTCGAGGACCGCGCGGTCCTCGGTGCTCAGAGTGCCGTTGGCCGCCTGGATGGCGAGCTCACGCATACGGACGAGGTTGTTGGAGACCTCGTTCAGCGCACCTTCGGCGGTCTGCGCGAGGGAGATGCCGTCCTGGGCGTTGCGGCCCGCTTGGCTGAGCGAGCGGATCTGCGAGCGCATCTTCTCGGAGATGCCGAGGCCGGCGGCGTCGTCGGCGGCACTCGCGATGCGGAGGCCGGACGACAGGCGGGCGAAGTTCCCGCCGAGTCGCTCGCTGACGTTCGACAGGTTGCGCTGCGCCGTCATCGAGAACAGGTTGGTGTTGACACGAAGGCCCATGATTGGAGGTAGGGACTGGGGACTGCGTCGTCGAGGACGACGCCCTCTCACCGACACTCGACGGGGTTCGAGCTGCGGTTCGAGGCTGAGGGACCGTGTGGGGACACGATCGGAGAGCGACTCCAGGCACCAGTGAGCGAACCGCCGTGGCAGCGGTCGTTTCGATGGAGAGGATCGAAGGATCTTGGAAGGGGCCCCACCTCTCGGCGGGGCCCCTCCTCGATCCCTCAGGACTCGAGACCACGCTGTGGGAGCGCGGCGCTCGAGTCGCGATCAGCCGATCAGGCTCAGAGCCAGCTGCGGCTGCACATTGGCCTGCGACAGGACCGAGACGGCCGCTTGCTGCAGGATCGTGTTGCGAGTCAGGTCCGAAGTTTCGGTCGCGACGTCGACGTCTCGGATGCGACTCTCCGCAGCGGACAGACCCTCGCGGGTCGCCTGGATGCTGCGGTAGGTCGAGCTGAGACGGTTGATCGAAGCGCCGAGTTCACCACGGGCCGTGTTCACCGAGTCGATAGCGGTGTCGATCGCCGACAACGCGGTTCCCGCGTTACCGGTCGTGTCGACGGCGAGCGAGTCGATGCCGAGCGTCGCGGACTGGACGTCCTGACGGTCGATGTCGATCGTGTCGCCGCTGTCGAGGCCGACCTGGATCGAAACGGCGCTGGTCGTGTTCAACAGCGAGATGTTGTTGAACTCGGCAGCACCGGCGATGCGGTTGATCTCGTCGTCGAGCGCCTGGAACTCGGTATCGAGCACCGCACGGTCGTCGGCGCTCAGAGTTCCGTTGGACGCTTGGACGGCGAGTTCGCGCATCCGAACCAGGTTGTTCGACACCTCGTTGAGCGCGCCCTCAGCCGTCTGCGCGAGCGAAATGCCGTCCTGGGCGTTTCGTCCGGCCTGGCTGAGACCGCGGATCTGTGAGCGCATGCGCTCGGAGATGCCGAGACCCGCCGCGTCGTCCGCGGCGCTGGCGATCCGCAGACCGCTCGACAGGCGGGCGAAGTTGCCCCCCAGTCGCTCGGACACTGCGGACAGGTTCCTCTGCGCCGTTTGGGCGAAGAGGTTCGTGTTGACTCGAAGTCCCATCGTAGGTTCCCTCTGGATTGGAGTCGAAGTGGATGACGAGCCGGCACACACCGCCTCGTCGGACGAGCACTTCCGTCCCGCTCCCGTACGAGTACGAGGGCGGGGGCACGGTCGGAGAGTGCTCGCGGTTCACCGGCATGGGTGGCCGGTGCAGCCCGCCCGACGAAGACCGTCGAACGGGATGTACGGTTGGTGCACCTCACATCGAGGTGACCTCCGTGTCGTTGCGTCCCTGGTTGTCAAAGAGCTCGCGGCGTCGGCCATTCGCCCGTGGGGAGCGGAGCGCGGCGCGCGCGTTTTCGACCCCTTGCGGGGTCACGGCTCGAGGGGTGGGGTGCCCGGCGCGCTTGGAACGGGGGACCGCCGCGAACGACGGCCCCCCCCCTCAGCGATCCGGCCCAACTCAGGCCGTTTCTCTCGTTGTTACTGCTGGAGCAGCGACAGAGCGATCTGCGGCTGCTGGTTGGCTTGCGACAGGACCGACGTGGCGGCCTGCTGCATGATCGTGTTGCGCGTCAGGTCGGCCGTCTCGGCCGCCACATCGACGTCACGGATACGGCTCTCCGCCGCGGAGAGGTTCTCGCGCACGTTCAGGATCGAACGCATCGAGCTCTGCAAGCGGTTCTGCGACGCACCGAGGTTGCCGCGCGCCGTGTTGATCGAATCCGTCGCGGTGTCGATCGTGGCGAGCACGGCCGTGGCGTTCGTCGTGTCGGTGATGTCGCCGGTCAGACCCAGAGTCGCCGCGGAGACGTCCTCGAGGCTGATCGTGATCACATCGCTCGCATTGGCGTCGAGCCCGACCTGGATGTCGATCGACGACTGCGAGCCGTCGAGGAGCGGAATGTCGTTCCACTCCGTCGAGGTCGCGATGCGGTCGATCTCGGCGATGATCTGCTGGAACTCGACGTCCAGAACGGCGCGGTCCTCCGTGGAGTAGGTGCCGTTGCTGGCTTGGATGGCGAGCTCGCGCATCCGGTGGAGGCTCGAGTGCACCTCGGAGAGTGCGCCCTCGGCGGTCTGCACGAGGCTCGCGCCGTCCTGAGCGTTGCGGGACGCTTGGCCGAGCGAGCGGATCTGCGAACGCATGCGCTCGGAGATACCGAGGCCGGCGGCGTCGTCGGCCGCCGAAGCGATCCGCAGACCGCTCGAGAGGCGCATGAAGTTCCCGCCGAGCCGATCGGACACGGTGGCGAGGTTCCTCTGCGCGGACATCGACATGATGTTGGTGTTGACTCGAAGGCCCATGACAGGCTCCTTTGAAACGAAGTGGTTGGTTGGAAAGTTGAGGGGTCGAGCCGTCGGGGGATCCCCGTCGAGCGTTGGTGTGTTGCACCGAACTCCCGGCTCGCGTTCGTTCTCGGAGGGGCCCGTCCGCGGATGAGTCCGCAGCGGCGAAAACTGGCGAGAACTGGTCGAGACCGGCCCCACGGGCCCCTGGGGCGCGCGAACGGGAAAGGATTTCCGTGTCGCGCGCTGCGCGCTCATCCACTCGAGGCGCGCGACCGATAGGCGCCGTGGCGCGCGTCCCCCCGCGCCCCCCTCGACCCATGACCGACTCCGGCCGACTCCTGGCGCCGCTCGCGACCGAACCCGTCCTGTGCGGAGCGTCGCCCGTGGCAATTGAATTGCAGCGCGCGGTGGAACGCTCCGCGGCCGCCCGCTCCGTCGTCGTGCGCGGACCCCACGGCAGCGGACGCCGCGGACTCGCGCGGGCCCTGCACGCGGCGGGCGGCTCGACCGACGGTCCGTGCCTCGAGGCGCGCTGCCCCGGCCTCACCGGGACCTGGGGCCTCGAGCGGCTCCTCGGGACCGCCGAGCGGCCCGGGCTCCTCGAGAGCGCCCGCGGCGGGACGCTCGTCCTCGTGGGGCTCGAAGAGCTGGAGGCCGAACACCAGGAGGTGATCGCCGAGGCGCTCGCGCACGGCTCGTTCACACCGCTGGGTGCGCGCGCGCCGCGACCGCTGGACCTGCGGCTCGTCGCGCTGACCTACGACGAGGAGCTCGAGCGCCTCCTCGCCAGCGAGGAGCTCGCGTACCGGCTCAACGAACACCAGATCGAACTCCCGCCGCTCGCCGCGCGGAGCGAGGACCTCGCGTCCATCGCCGCCGCGGTCCTCGAGCGGCTCGACGCACGGGCGACGCTGGACGACGACGCGCGCGAGCACCTCGCCTCGATGCACTTCATCGGCGGCTTCGACGACTTCGTCGAGTGGATCGGCAGTGCCTGGTCGCGGGCCGACGGCGGGCCGCTGCGCGCCGAACACCTCGCCGAGCGCGCGCCCGGCCTCGGCAGCGTGGAACGCCCCGACCCGCTCGCCGCGCAGGCTCGCGGCGACGCGCTCCCGCTCGGTGATCGCGCGTGGCGCACGGTCGAGAAGTCGCTCATCGAGCTGGTGCTCGACGAGTGCGAGGGCAACCGCAGCCGGGCGGCGCGCGCCCTCGGGTTCAACCGATCGACGCTCTACAACAAGCTCCGCCACTACGGCATCGACCGCTAGGAGCGGCGTCGCGGCCGCGGCGCGGCCGGCCGGTGTCGCTCGATCGGACACCCCGCGGGGGGGCGCGGGCCGACTCGACGCGCGGGTGGGAAGGACTTTCCGGATCACCGCGAGACCTTCAAGGCCATCCCTTCCCGGGTCGAAAGAACCTCCGCGCCGACTCCCCGTCGGCGCCACCGACCCGAACTCGTTTCCGTCCGAACCTCGATCATGTCCCTCACTCCCCGACAGTCCCGCGGTCGTCACGCCACGCGCGGTGACCGAGCGGCGGACACGGCGCGGTCCCGACGCGCCGCACACCGACTGTCCGCGCGCGCCGCGCACCGGCTCGAGGTGCGCGCCGATCTCGGTGGCCAGACCCGCGCCCTGCGCTGGGTCACTTCGCTCGGCGTGTGCTGGGGACTCGGCCTCGCCGTGCGCGCACGCATCGGCACCGCGACCTCGGAGCTCGTGGACAACGTGGTGCGTCACGCCTACCGCGACGACACCGGGAGCGAGCGACGCATCGTGATCGTCGTCGCCCGCGAGCGCGACTCGATCCGCGTGACCGTGCGCGACTTCGGCCGCGGCTGCGA
>Ga0180436_10002656_pt1 | contig 16809 bp, 13 predicted proteins | sample SS_ome_2_FD_132434 | JGI IMG/M metagenome (GOLD analysis project Ga0180436, IMG submission 132434) | Hypersaline lake sediment archaeal communities from the Salton Sea, California, USA - SS_3_S_2 metaG | ecosystem: Environmental > Aquatic > Non-marine Saline and Alkaline > Hypersaline >...
AGGATAATAAAGGCAGATCCAGCATAAATGGCCAGCGAGCGGAGCACATTTCGCCTTTGAAGTTCTTTCCAGAAGTGAGAAAGCCCTTTGGTCGTATCGGGCATAGGATACAGCTTTGGTTCCGTACAAGTTACGGTCTTCAGGCATTCGTGTCAATAGCCTATGTAACTCAATAATAATCAAGCTATTAACTTTCCCCTTTAAGTTTCTTACCGGCTTCAATCAGCGCATCAATATCCTCTTGTGGAAAGGAACCATCCCCTTTGGGTCCTACATTTAGCAGGAGGTTGGCATTGATGGCTGCAGCATCTTCCAGCATTTGCATCACTTCCTCAGCACTTTTGTGATTGCCGTCGTGCCTTTTGTTATAGCCCCAGGCATGGGGTTGCAGGGTATTGCAGATCTCCCTGGGCTTGTCCTTATTCAGTTCGTATACTTTGCGGGCTACTTCAAATTGCTGTCCCACCTTTGCACCTCCACCTCGTTCCGGTGCCATAAAATCTTCATCCCCGTTGGCGCCCTGTTTGAAGGATATCAGAGCATGGGGAGAAAGAGACCGGACCAGGGCATAGGTGGAGTCGATGGGGAACAGGTCGGGACGGCTGTAGTAACCCATGATGGGATCGAACCAGATGCCCGCAATCTTAGGATATTGAGTAAATAGCTCGGTGATCTGCTGATGCACAAAATCCACATATATCTGGAAATCTGCTTCCTTCTCATAGAGGTATTCAGGTTGAGGCTCTTTGTAGGCGGGGCGGGCATGCTGCCAGCCCTCTTCCCTTGGGTAGAAATAGGGGTGTTTCCAGTCGGCTCCGTAAGAGTAGTAGAGAAACAGGGCCAGTCCCTTCTCCTCGCAGGCATCGTACAATTCCTTAATCAGATCACGGCCACAGGGGGAGTTTAATACCTGAAAATCGGTGGCCTCTGTTTCAAAAAGACAGAAGCCGTCGTGGTGTTTGGAGGTGATGGTAATGTATTTCATCCCGGCCTTAAGTGCCAGGTCACAGATTTTCTCTGCATCAAATTTCTCAGCCGTAAAGGTGTCTTTCAGCCTGGCATATTCAGCCACCGGAATGGTGTCCCGTAACTGCACCCACTCGCCTTTTTCGAGCTGACTGTATAAGCCATAATGGATAAACATTCCGTATTTGGCATCCTGAAACCATTGCAGATTAGCTCCTCTAGGGTCTTCAATGAATGCCTCTCTATAGTCATTCAGATAGGAGGGAACATCCGGACCCTGTTTACAGGCCTGGATCCCCAAAACAAGGACAAGCAGAATAATTGCGTTTTTTGTTCTCATCATATCGGTTCTTTTACTTATTCGTATCGAAGAGCTTCCACGGGATTTCGTCGGGCGGCCCGCCAGCTCTGCCAGCTCACGGTCAGAATGGCCACTGTTATGGCCACCAGGGCTGCCAGTGCAAATATCCACCAATCCAGCGGGGTTTTGTATGCAAAGCCCGCCAGCCATTTTTGCATAAAGTACCAGCCCAGAGGAATGCCTGCTGCGATGCCCGGTAAGATCCAAAGCAGGAAATCCAGGTTCAGCATCCATAGTATTTGACTTTCTGAGGCTCCGTTTACTTTCCGAATGCCTATTTCCCTCACCCTCCTCCGGGCAGAATATTGAGCCATACCAAAGAGTCCCATGCAGGACAAAAGTATGGCAAAAAGGGACAGTAGTCGTATAGCCTGGGAACGCTTCTCTTCCTGTTCGTATTTGGCCTGCATCCATCGATCGTAGAATTCATAGTTGAAAGCAAAGCCCGGTGCATGCTTTTCGAAGATCTCCTCCACCTTTGAAATGGCTTCAGAAATATCTCCCGGAAAAAAGCGGATGCACAAATGGGCCACATCCGGATCGTTGCGAATCTGCAGGTTGCCCATGGGTGTATAGAGGTCTTCGAAATAAAAATCCTTAAAGGCTCCCACTACCTGGCTTCCAAATACCTCCCGGTTTTCTGCCGAATCCCATCCTCCCAGATCGTTTAGCAAAGACTCATTGATAAGGCATACTTCGGTGGATTCCGCAGGAAAGAAATTCCGTCCGTACTTAAGCTCCAATTCGAAAGTCTCGAGAAAGCGGAAATCGGAGGATATATGCGAGCTGGCTAAACCGTTGTTACTGGAGTTACTCCATATTTCACCCGGAGTACCCATGGACGCACAACAATTCTTTACAACGGCCAGGGAACTTATTTCTTCCATCATGGCCGGAACCTTGTCTTCGATGTGGTAGTGGACCATCAGCCTTACCAGCAACTCGGTGCTGTAACCCAGGTCCTTATTCTCAACATAACGAAGTTGTTTGACCAGGGTAATTACGGATATAATCAGCGCCACAAGAATTGTAAACTGAAGGATGGTTAACAAGCGTCTCACATCAAATCGTCTGCGGGTCAGTCCCGACTGGTGTATCAGCATCTCGCGGGGTTGCAGGCTCAGGATGGCCAGGGCAGGATAAAACCCAGACACTACTGCAACCACGGGTAGAGCTAACAGTATGAGCACCAGGGATAATGAGTCTTTCAGTACCATCCAGAGATCGATGGGTTTTCCCAGGATATTTTCCAACAGAGGCTTCAGGAATATGGCCAGTATGAAGGCCAGGATCAGGGCCAGTACCACCTGGAAAAAGGCTTCCCGGATGAATTGCCTGATCAGCCAGGGTCGGTCGGCCCCAAATACCTGTTTGACCCCCAGTTCGTGAAGCCTGCCCGTGCTCTGTGCAATGGTCAGGTTGACGTAGTTGAATACAGCCAATACCAGAATAATCAGACTCAGCCATGTAAGAAGATTCAGGAGCTTTACATTGGCATGGGATAGACCATCTCGCGTTTCAGAATCAAAGTACGCTTCCGTGAAGGGGTGCAAAGAATACTCCCTGCCCTCGTACCAGTCCAGGAAGGGATGAATCAATGGAGTGAGGGTATCCTTTAGAAATTCTGGGCCATGCTCAGGATGCAGTTTTAGAAAGATATTGTACAGGTAGGCTTCCTTTTCACCAGTGGAGGTAAGACTGTACTGAATCCTCAGATCAGCACTGCAAAACAATTCTCCCTCCAGGGAGCTTTTATCGGGTAGGTCTTTTGCAATTGCCACCACTTCCAGATCGTGTTCGTGGGAGACATTCAGGATCTGGCCGATGGGATTTTCCTCCCCGAATATTTTCCTGGCGGCACTCTGGGTAAGAATGGCCTGGTGGGGATCCCTGAAGAGCTGTTCTCTTTGTCCGGATACGATGGGCAGGGAGAAGACCTTGAAAAATCCTGAATCGGTATGTACCACTCTTATATCGTGGTTTTGCTTATTGTACAGAACCGGGAGATTACCAAAGACCACTTTTGTTGCTGAACTTACCTGGGGAAACTCACTGAGTAACATATCCCGGGATTGCTCGGGAACATTGCTCGTTTGATGATTGGTCAGGATCCTGTAAATCTGTTCCACTTCAGGTATGGACTTGTCGTACTGTTTTTCGGACCGGACAAAGGATAGCAGAAGGACCACCACAGCCAGACTCAAGGAAAAACCTCCTATGGATATTAAGGAGAAGACCTTGTTTCTGGAGAGGGTCCGGTAATAGATGCTGAAGGGGTTCATGGTAATTTAAGGGTGTATGTGCTCCAGATATCCGAAAACAAAAACAGCCGGGGCATTCCAGTTGAGGCAGACTTCGTTGGAGGCATAGCTGGGTTCCACGTCCTCGAAAGACCTGGCCGGGAACTCGGAAGTATAATCCACGAGTTCACGGTCCTGCTTATCTTTGTTGGGTCCCCCGAGGATAAAACCCGGCACAGGTGCTTCGATCCCATCAGCACCGCTGGGGCGATGATGGGGGAACATGACCTGCTTGCTTCCAAAGCCCGTAAGAAAACTAAAGCCGGTGGCATTCTTTCCAAAGATGTAATCGTTGTTTCTAATGGCTCCATCCAGATACTTCTGTTCACCAGTCAGGTGATGAGCAATGCAGAGGATCTGGGCTTGATTAAGTACATCGCTGTTACTGCCCCATTCGAAGTGATCAATACTGACTCCATAGGGAATGGAATCCATCTTCTGCAGAATCTGGTCGGCCAGAGCCAGGTGCTTTACTTTCAAACTGGCAACGAAATCCCTGGCCAGTGGGTCTTTGAAATTGCCCTGATTGATCAGCAGGGTATGAAATCCCATATTCCGGATATAGAATTTCCAGCTATTGGTAATCTGATGAATGTAGGGTTGGGGAAAGGCTACTAAATGATCCAGATAAGTCTTCTTACCTGTGGAGACCAGGAGTTCGGCAGCTGCCCAGTAAAAATCATCGCCAAAATCCGTATCGCCATACTCTCCCGTGGCCACATCTTCCGGATTTAGATAGGGAAGGTCGGGGTGTGCCAATGCCCAATTCCAGGCACGCTCTGCCGAAGCAAGGGCTGCCGAAGCAAATAAGGGATCAAAATCTGCATAGAGCCTGGAAGCCTGAGCCATTACCGCGGCAAAAGTAAGGCTGGAAAAGGTGCCTTTCCCAATGATGTAACGATCCAGGTCGTAGTCCTCAGGCATGATAAACTCCCCGAAATTCAGAGCGGTCAGCTTGTGAAAGACACCGCCGTCCTCATCTTGCATGGTAAGGACCCAATCCAGTTCGTAACGGATCTCATCGAGCAGATCGGGGATTCCATTTCCGCTTTCGGGGATATATAGATTATCGTCCTGAATAGCTCCCGGAACCATTTCCACCAGGTTCAGCATTTGTGAAACCGTAATGGCTGCATTGACCACATACTTTCCATAGTCGCCCGCATCGTACCAGCCTCCGGGAGACCTAAGTGTGCCTGTTGATTTTCCGGAGGAGGGATGGAAAATACATGGATCATCGGGATGTCCCGAGGCCCTCTTGTATTCATCCCCGTACTGCTCTTCAATGGCCATGGAGGCGCGCTGAAAGTAAAAACTCTTGATGGAGGCATTCAGGGCAGCTCCCAGCACTCCCCTTCGGATCTCAAAGGGAGGGGAGATTCTGCCCGTATTCATCTGGATGGTATAGGATCCGGGTTTGCTCAGCTCAGAGAAATCTCCGTGAAGTACGGTTTCACCCGAGGTCTCCCAGCGTCCCTTATTTTGCAGTGATCCTTCGTAGGCTATTCCCCCTTCCTGGTCAAGGATCACAAAGGATGAGGCAGCGTGGTCGGCTACCACGAATTCCTTCAGGGCTGTGGGATAATAACCCACTTGATTGAAACGGATGTGTTTGTGTTCATCGGCTTGTCCTGGTGCAACTGGGGACTTACATGAACAAACGACCATTGCAGTGATGGCCATCAGAAAGATCGGATTTTTCATTGTCAGGGTAGTTCAATGTGGATCTTGATACTGTCTAAATGTAGCTAATTTACAGGCAAAACAGGTACGAAGGGATCAAAAGGATAGGTGTCGGGGGTGACTACAGTTCCGGAAGTCAGGATCAGGGGAAATTCCGATTCCGGGTGAAAGATAACTTCCAGGAGTGCTCCTTTGTAACCTGCCTCGGGAAGATCAATGGACAGATTGTATTGTCCGTCCGCTGCCAGCTCCAATTCCTTCATTTTCCAGGCTTCTTCTCCTACCACATAGGATTTGAAATCGCGGCTTTCGGGATTTACGGCTTCCCATAGCCTGATTGTATAATCTGCTTCGGGATCCACACTGGCCTGGATGTTATTGCCGTCGATGCTCCATTCAAATGCGGGTATCTTTGCATCGGTGATGGTGGTATGATAAAAAGAGATCAGGTTTTCCGGCAGGTAGGAACCATGCAGGCCATGTCCCACGTTGGGTACGTATTGAAGATAGCTATCTCCCTGAAGATCATCCCAGTAAAACTTCCAGGAATCGGTGACAAAAAATTCATCGTTGGTGGCATTGATCAGTAACTTGGGCATCTGAAGCCGATCCAGAAACTGGTAGGGTTCCACCAGGTTCAACATGGACTGGAACTCATCCGTATTGATCCATTCCATGACCTTCTCGTTCTTATAATCATCAATGGCCGGGGCCCATTCTCCATAACATCGCCAGTGGTGCTGGAAGGAGGGAACTACGTTCAAAAGATCGATGACCACCGGGGCCATGCCCAAAACTCGTTCATCCACGGCGGCTACCGTCCAGGTGGTCCACCCCCTTTTGGAAGCACCTGCCACGAAAAATTCTTCCACTGCCCCGTGCTTCGAATTACATACTTCCTGTACCACATCCATGGCTCTTACCACTGCCCGGGTCATAGGAAAGCGGGGTAACCAATGCTGCAGTTCTTCGCTTGCTCCCCCCTGAAGGAATTGCATCCATGCAAAGGCTATCAGCTCATCTTCGTACACTCCCTCTTTCTGATCTTCTTTATAATCCAGGGGTTGAAAGGGAATATTACTGATGTGGGCAATAACCGATCCGGTTGCCAGGGCTGCATCGATAAATTCCTGGTTGGCTGCGATGGGAATGCTATCTCCCCTCCATCCTCCCCCGATATGCATAAGGGCTTCGCTTTCCTTTAGTTCATCCGGGACCACCATGGTAAGCCAATGCCACCATTCGGGTTCATCCACTTCGGCGGAAGTGAGCCAGGTTCCTGAAACCAGGTGGATGCGGTACTCGGTCCAGGATTCACCTTTAATCGTTTCTGCAATTTCGTACCTGAAGGACTCATCTGCGGCCTCCACGTAGGCTTTCAGGGAGAAAAGTTCTTTGATATCGCCTGACTTTGGTTCAGGACTGCTACATGCGGCTGCAAGCAGCAGGGCCACCAGGAATAGGGTCTGTTTCATCGGAGTGCATTTATGGTTTGCTATCTCCAATTTAGGGATTTATTAGTACATTTAAAGAGTATCTAAAAGACTTTTACTATGACTTTACTTTTCCTGGCCGGTGCAGGTATCTTAGTGATCCTGTTGTTCGTTTTTTTCATCATTTTGCTACCCATCATGGCTTTGATCAGTGTCCTGATGAATGAGTTTAAGGGTAACGACAAGATCATGTGGGTACTGATCATCATCTTCCTGCCCTTCCTGGGATCCTTGCTTTATTTCCTGGTCGGACGAAGCAGGCGAATCTAGCGCCCCAGAAACTTTCTCTTGGTCCCCCTGGTGGCTTCGGAGGCTTTGATGTTTCCTCCTCCCCAGGTCAATCCTGACTTTTTTTCCCTTAAGGCAAAGCTTCCTTTCGAACGCAGGACTTTATCTGATTGAGCGGACGGCTCTTTTTTCCTGGCTTCCCGCTCCTTTCTCTTATTTTCTTCCTGCTTTCTTTCGTAAATATTCAGAGCCAGGAAGGTGATTGTGGTGACTGCCACCAATCCAAGTACAAGAAGAATGTATGAGTAGGATCGGATTTGTCCGGTAATCCAGCCCAGGCAGGCGACTGTTACCGTCAACAGGATTAAAAAGAGCCTAATCATGGAGTTCATTATTCATATCTTAAGGTTTCCACCGGATTTCGATTGGCTGCATTTAAGGTCATAAGGCCGGTACTGACTAAAGCACTTACCAGAATAATCAGTCCTCCCAGGGGAATCAGCCACCACGAGAAAGAGATTTTAGTGGCAAAATTTTGCAGCCAGAGCCTGCTTATGTACCAGGTCACAGGAATGGCAATGAGCACAGCCATAGCTACCCAGACCATCAATTGTTTTCCCAGAAGCCACACGATTTGCCATCTCTGGGCACCGTTAACCTTCCGGATCCCGATCTCCCTGATCCTCTTCCGGTTCAGCAGTGCCACCAGGCCAAAGAGGCCAATGTTGGCAATGACAATGCTCAGAAGGGTGAATACTCCCAGCAATTTGCTTTGATTGATGTCGTTGCGGTACATCTCTTCCACGGTCTGATCCAGAAAGCTGTACTCGAAGGGTATGTCTGTAAAGAAGCTCTCATAATTGAGGCGGATGTACTCCAGGGCCGAGGGCAGATCTGCAGTATTTAATTTCACGTTCATGTAGCCCCTGTTCCCAGTCATGAAATACAGGGCCACGGGTTTGGAAGGATCGTGCAGTGAATTGTATTTTCCGTTTTTTAAGACTCCCAGGATCTCAATATGGTTGATGAATTTACCCGTCAGGGTATCTCCCAGTCCAAGGAATTCTATGCATGCTTCATTCAGGATGACTCCGCTCTGAGGATCGGTGGGGCGGTTCCGGTCGAAATTTCTACCCTCATTTAGCTCCATGCCCATCAGTGGGATATAATCGGCATCAATGGCAAGCAGGGATACAATTTTTGAAGCTTCCTGGCCATCCACGTCCAGCTTAAAATGTGCTGTGCCCATTGCTTCACCGGGAGCGTTGCTGGAGTAAGCGGCTTCCTGGATCATAGGACTGCGTTTCAACTCTTCTTTGAAGGATAAGATCTTATCCAGGGGAAGTCCCTCTGCATGCAGTTTTACCTGCACAATGTTGTCTGTTTTAAATCCCACATCGGCCTTGAGGAGGTGTTGCACCTGTCGGGTGATAAGCAATGAAGAAATGATCAGAATGACCGAAAGTGCGAATTGCAGTATGATGCTGCCCTTTCCCAATGTATATCTTCTTCCTTCCGGACTTTGTCCGGCTTCTCCCTTAAGCAAGGATACGGGTTGACTGTAGACCCGGGAAATCACAGAGAGGAGGAAGCTCACCGTGAAGGCAGCAAATACGATCAGGATCAACACCAGGAAACTACCTGTCTGGAATCCGGATTTCAACAATGCTCCACCCAGCTGCTCCATGAACCAGGCTTCTGCTCCGGTAAGCAGAAACCAGGCAAGTCCACTGGATACAGCAATGATTATCAGGGACTCCGCGATTAACAGTTTATATACATGTGAACGTTCCGCTCCGTTGATCTTAAATATACCCAGGCTGCGTGTACGGGAGGCCATGGAAGCCGAAAGCAGATTGACGTAATTTAGCAGGGCAATTAAAAGGAGGAAGACCCCGGACGCCATCAGCAGGTAGGCATAGCTTCGGTTACCCTTGCTCAGGTCGTATGAGAATTGGGGGGTGAAGTGCAGGTCAGGTAGAGCTGTAATAATTAATTCGAAGTCGGCCTTTAAAAATGTTCCGAACTCGGCCATGTATTTTTCATAAAATGCAGGGAAGGCACTTTCCACTTCATTGATGGAGTTTTCTTGCCCAAGCATGATGAAATGGTAGACCGATGGCCTCCAGTAGTTCTCTGATTCACCCAGATCCAAAAGTGACAGGACTTCAGGTTTCAAAGATTTCATGGAAAGCAGGATGTGCATTTTATGATGTACGTTTTCGGGGAGGTCTTTGGTGATCCCGGTAATTTCCAGTGTTTTATTGTTGTTCAGAGTAAGCTCTTTTCCAAGGGCATTGCTGGTTCCAAAATATTTCCGGGCAATACTTTCTGCAATGACCACCTGACCATCGCTTTGCAAGGCCTGCGTTGGTGTGCCGTGAAGGAACTGAAGGGGAAAAACTTCGAATACGGTGCTGTCGGCAAAGTACACCTGCTCTTCGAAGAACACCTGCTCATTAGCCTGGATAATGCACTTTTCCTCGAAGGGGAAAAGCCGGGTCATTTGCACAATGGCAGGTATTTCCTCTTTCATAACGGGCGACAGGCGGGGACCCAGCAGGGCATGTATATTTTCGTTATCGGGCAGGTTGATGGCTCCGCTCAGACGGTATACTCTGTCCCAGGTATCCAGGTGTTTATCGTAGCTGTTTTGATAGCTAACATGGGAATAGATAAAAAATACGCTTGCGAATGCCAGGGAGAATCCCAGGATGCTGAGCACCGAGTAGGACGGTTGTCTGAACAGGTATTTACAGGCTATGGATATATAGGTACGAATCATTTGCTAAAGTTTTGTATTCAGTTGAGGATTTTTCCATCACGAAGTCTGATGATGCGGTGTGCATAGCTTGCGTCCTTCGTTGAATGGGTTACCATGACTATGGTCCCGCCGGCCCGGTTATGCTCGGTAAGCAGGTCCATGATTTGTGTTCCATGACGGGAGTCCAGATTCCCGGTGGGCTCATCGGCCAGTAGTAGTTTGGGACGGTTTACGATAGCCCTGGCAAACGCCACCCTTTGCTGTTGTCCGCCTGAGAGCTGTCTGGGATAATGTTTATCGCGGTGACTTATTTTCAGCTCATCCAGAAGTTCCAGCACCCGCCTTTTCCGTTCCTTTCGTTTCATGCCCGAAAAAATGAGGGGTAACTCCACATTTTCGGTGATATTGAGCTCTTCCACCAGGTTATAATTCTAGAATATGAGTCCCATGTTTCCTCTTCTCATTCGAGTCATGCCTTTCTCGGTGATGGCATCGGTTGGGTTTCCGTCAAAAAAGTAGCTCCCCGAGGAGGGTTTGTCGGCCAGCCCCAGTAGGTTTAGCAGGGTGGATTTACCACAACCTGAGGGGCCCATGATGGCAACGAACTCACCTTCTTCTATTTCCAGATCCACTTCCCTGAGGGCGGTGGTCTCGGTATCCTCGCTGGTAAATACTCTGCTTATTTTATGGGTTCGTATCATAAGTTTTTAAATTTTCTGCTTTTCTGAAGGCCAATGCCGTGCCATGAACTTAAACTGCTGTTTTTGTGCATGGTATCATTTTACGCAACTTGGCAAATGTCCACGATATGGACAATAGAGTGTCAAAAAATTGGACAACATATTGCTTTTAAAAAAAGCTGACCGTAGTTTTATGGAATGACTGATGCCCGCATACTTGTGGTAGACGACAACCGAAATGTTCTTACTGCATTGGACATGCTGCTTTCCCGTGAGTTCTCGGAGGTGCTTTGCATAAGCAAGCCCGGTCAGATAATTTCGGAATTGCAATCGGCCACCTACAGCACGGTTCTGCTCGACATGAATTATTCGGCCGGTCAGAACACGGGTAATGAGGGTCTGTTCTGGTTGAGAGAGCTGAGGAAATTTGATGCGGATCTTTCTGTGGTGATGATTACAGCCTTCGGCGACATTGAGCTGGCGGTGACAGCTTTGAAGGAAGGGGCGATAGACTTTGTGCTAAAACCCTGGGACAACCAGAAATTGCTTGCCACCATGAAAACAGCGGTGGAACTGGCCAGATCCAGACGGGAGGTAAAATCGCTGAGGAAGGACAAGGAGTTTTTAAAGTCGGAGCTTACAGGGAAAGTGCCCAGGATTATAGGTCGCTCCACAGCCATGTGTGAGGTTATGGAGGTGGTGGATAAAGTAGCTGCCACAGAGGCCAATGTCTTGATTACGGGAGAAAATGGAACCGGGAAGGAATTAGTTGCCAGGGAGATTCATCATCGTTCCTCCAGAAGTGGCGAAATTATGGTTAGTGTCGATCTGGGTGCAGTTCCGGATACCCTGTTTGAGAGTGAACTTTTTGGTCATGTGAAAGGGGCATTTACCGATGCCAGGAGCGACCGAATCGGAAAAATTGAAGCAGCCCAGGGAGGCACTCTTTTTTTTGATGAGATTGGCAACTTAAGTCTGGCCATGCAGGCTAAGCTGCTCAACGTACTTGAAAACAGAGCTTTTACCCGATTGGGGGATGTGGCTGTTATACCTGCGGACGTAAGGCTGATATGTGCCACCAATATGGATGTAAATGCCATGGTGGAGGAGGGAAGCTTCCGAATGGATCTGCTCTACCGGATCAACACCATTCAGGTGGAGCTGCCACCGCTTCGCGAACGCGAAAACGATGTGCTTTTGCTTGCCGAGTGGTTCCTTCAGCTTTATGCAAATCGTTACAATAAGCCTGATTTACGGATGGATGCCTCGGCCGAAAACGCTTTGAAACAATGGTCCTGGCCCGGAAATGTAAGAGAACTTCGGCACAGTATGGAGCGAGCCGTAATCCTTGCGGAGGGAAAGCGTATTCAGAAGGATAGTTTCCGATTTCAACAAAGCACTGCCTCTCATAAAGCTTCTTTTGACGGAAGCCTGGAGGAGCTTGAATCGCGCTTTATTGGCTATACCCTGAAAAAGTACGGGGGAAACATCAGCGCTGTGGCTTCTCAATTGAACGTAAGCAGGCAGACCCTGTATAACAAAATGAAAAAATATGGCCTTTAAGCACCATCGCATACAGCAAATTGCCATGCTGGTTTTACTGGTGATCTGTTCAGTGGGTCTGGGATGGGCACTTACATCCCATCGATTTCACCTGGTCATCGTATTTGCTGTTATCATCGTTGCCACGTCCATATTGGTTTATCAGCTGCTTACCCTGACTCACAAAGAAATGCTGTTTTTCTTTAAGGCACTGAAAAACGACGACACTTCCATAAAGTTCAATTCTGAGCAAAGAAGTAAGATCGTCGAAGAATTGCACCGATATATGGATGCCTTAAATCAGGGTCTGAAGGATATGAGGATAAAAAGTGAACTGCGTGAACAATACTTCTCAAGGATATTGGAAAATCTGTCCAGTGGTCTGATAGTGGCAAGGAAGACAGGACACATCAAGCATGTAAATCCCGAAGCCCTTCGACTGCTGAATCTGCCGCAGTTGACACACCTGAAGGCGCTCAAAGAAGTAGATAAGAAGCTTTACCAGCTTATATTGTCCATGCGTTCCCTGGAGCAGGTGGAAGCTATCGTACAGGATGGACCCGGATCCCGAAAAGTGCTGGGTGTTCAAATGGTGGAAATCAGCCTGAAAGGAGAGGACCTGCAGGTATATACCATGGATGATATGTCCGTGGGAATGGAACGAAAGGAGATTGATGACTGGATTAGGCTCATCCGTGTCATGAGCCATGAGATCATGAATTCACTGGCTCCCATCACTTCCATTTCTACAACTTTAAAGGAACTTTGGGCCCAGCCTGAGCGTGAAATTGCATCGGAAAAGGAAAAGGAAGCAAGAATTCGGCAAACCGTAAAAGGACTGGATGCCATAGCGGAGCAGAGCGAGGGCTTAACCACCTTTTTCGAATCCTATCGGGTATTGTCGCGGATCCCAGATCCCGTATTAAAAGAGCTGAAAGTCTGCGAACTCCTGGAAAAACTGGAAACCCTGGTCACCAGCGATGAACTAAATACCGGGATTATTTTTTCCTTTCACTGCGAGGACATGGGAATGACCCTGCTTGCCGACGAACAAATGATACAGAATGTCTTGCTGAACCTGGTGAAGAATGCGGTTCAGGCAGTTGGCGAGGTTCAACTACCTTCCATCCATATTAGTGCCAGGTTCCGCGATCCTCAGCTTGTTATAGAGATAGCGGATAATGGACATGGAATTCCGGAAGATATAGCAGAGGAGATCTTCATGCCCTTTTTCACCACCCGGGAACAAGGCACCGGAGTGGGCTTGAGTTACAGCAGGCAGGTGGTGAATATGAACAAAGGCCGGATAGAGTTTGAATCCCTACCCGGCCGTACAGTTTTCAGGCTGATTTTTTAGCGATCAGAATACGATCCCTATGGCAACACCAATTCGTATGGCAAAGCCGTTGGCTGTCCCTATCCCGATATCAATATCCCCGGTCTCATCACTTACGTTTCTTAAGGCGTAAGCAGGTCCTATCCAGCCATCAATCACCACCACTTCTTTAAATATGACCTGGTGACCAATGTTAATTCCAAAGCCATAGGTAGTGAGTGAAGCCTCATCTATATCATCTGAGGCGGTAAGTTTCATGTAGCGGAAATTTGGAGCCAGATAAGTTCCATGAGGTGCGGGATTCTCCGAAAGGTAATACCTGAATTCGGGTGTAATTCCGATACCGGTAAGCCTCGCATCGGTTTCTCTGGGCGAATAACCGGTGTAGAAGGCTCCAAGTTGAAAGCTCATATCTTCGTTAAGTGCTCTTTCATATTTCAAAACACCGGTTCTGAGAATGGCGCTGAAGAGGTCTGTTTTAACTACATTCTGTTTCTGGCCCAACAATCCTGTGGACACTATCAATGCTGCAAAGGCAATCAAGGTAATTTTTTTCATGATGCTTGATTATTTGGTGAATAAGCAATAACCTTTATACGAAAACCATGCCATGATGGCTAAGGTAAAGGTCGGATATTTATTTCATATGTCACTATGTTTTCATCAAGAGTCTATGCAGAGACTATAAGAACCGAGTTAAAAAAACCACCTCAAACCTTAGAGGAAGCGTGATGGGGGAGCATCTCTTCCCGCTTCGTGAAGGTATTTCACTTTCGGGTGACCAAGGAGTAAGGCAGCATGCACCCGGTGATCCTCAGGTATCCCGAATTCTTTAAGCATGGGTTTACTTCGGTCCATGGCATTGGTGATAAAGCCGTTAAAACAGGTCCCAAGCCCCAGGGTATTTGCATAAATGGAGGTGTAGGTGGCCCAAATATAGGCATCGGCGCATTCCATACCGTATCGGCTAATGGGAGCATGGAAAAGCAAAACCGATGGAGCATGGTGACATATCAGGGAGGATCCCGCTACGTTCTTTTCCTTAAAACGCCTTTTGTAATTATTCAGGCGGGTGACATTTATTTTAGGCGCAAGCACCTTCATTATGGGCATCATAATGGCTGAGGTAACCATCTGCATGGATTTAATCAGGGTTTGTCCTGTTCGCTCGTTCAGCTTCTCAATGATCTCCGGGGTATTTACGGCAGTTATTTCAATGGGGCGTGCATTGCTGGCCGAGGGATAGTGTTTCATGTTTTCGATCAGCAAATTCAGAGTTTCTTTTTCCACCTCTTTCTTTTTGTAACTTCTGCAGGTTCGGATATTGGCCGATAACTGTCGAAAATGGGTGGGAGCAATGCCGGACGACTCCAGTTTAGTAATACCTTCCCCCTCTGGATAAATGGTGGACTCGGGACATATCGCCACACAGTGTCCGCAGTGAATACAGGAGTCGTTGATGATCCCCTGTTCAATTTCAATTGCGTCTGAGGGACAATCCTTTACACATTTCAAACACTTGGTGCAGTTTTCCAGTTTTATACTTGGCATATCTTTGATCTTTTATGCAGTCTAAAATACAACAAGCCCTTGTATATTGGCATGTGCTGCCTATATTTAGAATCTATCAGAATATGCGGCAGAATGACAGAGTCTGGAAAGGCCACTAGAAGCTTAATTCTTCTTTTAATCATCATCACCTCCTTTATTAATCCCTTCCTGGGCGCAGCCATCAATATTGCCCTTCCTTCCATCAGTGCGGAATTCTCCATGGGGGCTGTCGGTATGAGCTGGGTGGCCATGTCCTTCCTGCTTTCATCTGCGGTATTCCTCGTTCCTCTTGGAAAGCTCGCGGATATAAGGGGAAGAAAGCGCATCTTTTTTTTGGGAAATGTAATTCTGACCCTTAGTTCCATTCTCTGCGCATTATCCACCTCCGGGACCATGCTCATTCTGCTTCGGGGTATTCAGGGTATTGGAAGTGCCATGGTATTTGGAACGGGAGTGGCGATTATTACCTCGGTTTACCCTCCTAAAGAAAGAGGAAAGGCCATCGGGATAACTGTAACATCGGTGTATGTGGGACTTTCCCTGGCTCCTTTTCTGGGGGGCATGCTCACCCAGTATCTGGGCTGGAGAAGCATATTTTATGCTACGGTTCCCTTTGGACTTGCGGTAATCTGGATCACCTGGAGATATATCAAAGAGGAGTGGGCCGATGCCAGAGGTGAAAAGTTCGATATGCGCGGGTCCATTCTATACGTACTGAGCATGTCTGCTTTTATGTATGGATTCTCCAAGTTGCCGGATAAACTGGCCATTGTACTTGTCTCTTTTGGTCTGCTGGGGATGGCGGCATTTGTGGTGCTCGAAATAAGGGTCCGTTTTCCCGTATTCAACATGGTGCTATTTAGCTCAAACAGGCTCTTTGCGCTATCCAACCTGGCAGCACTGATCAACTATGCCACCACCTTTGCCATAACTTTTCTGCTGAGCCTTTACCTGCAGTATATTCTGGGGATGTCGCCCAGGGATGCGGGGATGATCCTAATAACCCAGCCCATTCTCATGGCGATTGTTGCTTCCATTTCGGGGAAGCTTTCAGACACCCGTGATCCCAGGATACTGGCCTCGATGGGCATGGGAATAATCGTGATCGGGCTGGTGATGCTCACCTTTTTAAGCGAGAAATCATCCATCCCCTTTCTGCTTGTGATCCTGGCTTTGGTAGGTTTTGGATTTGGCATGTTCTCTTCGCCCAATACCAATGCCATCATGGGATCGGTGGATAAGAAGTTTCTGGGTGTTGCATCCGCTACTGTGGGGACCATGCGTCTGACGGGTCAGATGATGAGCATGGGTATTGCCACCCTGGTCCTACAACTGTTTATGGGAAACAATCCCATCACTGCACAGAACGCCGGGGATTTCATGAACAGCATGCGAAGTACCTTTCTTATATTTGTAGTACTCTGCGTAATTGGTGTCTTTGCCTCGCTGGCGCGCGGGAAACGAGTTCCCAAATAAGTGCGAAAATTGCTAAATTGCAGAATCCACCACCCCGCAATTCGAATTTCTTATGGTTCGATTATTCAAATATGCGTTTGGAGCAGTTTTCTTACTGGCTCCATTCCTTGCATATTCGGCTGTTCTGCATGTCCCAGGTGAGTATGCTACGATACAGGAAGCTGTGGATGCCGCCTCTGACGGGGACACGGTTTTACTTGCCGATGGAACTTACAGTGGAGAAGGTAATAGAGGAATCCAATGGGATGCCAGGGCAAAACATCTGGTAATCAGATCGGAAAATGGTCGGGATCTTTGCATTATCGATTGCCAGGAGGAGGACAGGGCATTTTTACTGAACCAGGGTCAGGATCGACGGGACCATATCGGGGGACTGACCATCCGCAATGGTAAAATATTTGGACCGGGTGGTGCCATTTGCATAATATC
>Ga0180436_10002659_pt1 | contig 16800 bp, 20 predicted proteins | sample SS_ome_2_FD_132434 | JGI IMG/M metagenome (GOLD analysis project Ga0180436, IMG submission 132434) | Hypersaline lake sediment archaeal communities from the Salton Sea, California, USA - SS_3_S_2 metaG | ecosystem: Environmental > Aquatic > Non-marine Saline and Alkaline > Hypersaline >...
CCGACTTGTTCGTCGACGAGGTTCACGGACTCGTCGTTCATCTTGTTCGCGATGAGTGTTTGAGTCGGGTCGTCGTCGAACGATACGGTCTCGTCGTTCCTCCTGTTCGCGATGAGCGTTTGAACAGGATCATCGTCGAAGGAGATGTCCTCGTCGTAAAACTCGTAATAGAGAGCCATCGTTCTTTACCTCAAGTCGAGATGAGCGAGTATCGGATCGAATTGAGAACCGACTCGTCCGCGTAATATGTGGACCCCGCGATCGGAGGAACCGAGAGCCGGAACCATAGGCCGACCTGTTGATCGGTCGTGAGCGCGGCGAGCGTGATCGGATTGTCCATCGAAGGAGTCCCCCACGAGAGAGGCGGGACGTCGTGTTCATCCGTCGCGATCGAGATCGACCCACCGATCACAGGAGTCGACGCCTCTCCCGCGATCCTTAGACCGGGGACAGGGTACACCTCATCATCGAAAGCTCCCGCCGACGGAGACGTACCCAATAGTCCCCGGTGATTCGCGTCGACGACGTTGAGCTTCCCGCTCGAACGGTCGCTAGAATAGAACACGATCTCCCGAAGGTTCCCGTCCGACTTCACGACGCGAGCATATCCGAACCTCGGGAAGAGGGAGAGCGAGCTCGATGTCTCGATCGTCCCGACTCCGCCCACTGGTAGATAATCCTGATCCGATACGACAGGAGGAGCGAGAGGGTTGATCCAAACCGAGAGAGAGATCGGATCGACGGACTCGCACTTCGCGAAGATCGCTCGGACCTTCTCGACTCCGGCGGATCGATCCGCGTCGAGGACGTTCGACGATCCGGCGACGTTGTTGTATCGACGAGCCGCTCGAATGAGGGTCGTCCCGTTGAGGTCGTTCGTCCCCCATCGATGAACGCGAAGGAACGCTCCCTCCGAGTCTCTATCCTCGACGATCTTCGTCTCTCCTGTCGCGATCGGAACCGAGACCCCGAACTCTCCTCCGGGTCTCTTGAACCTCAAGAGGTTCGGAGGGACTCCTTCGAGAGATGAGTCCCCGGGACCGATCCCGCCGGAGAGACGTTCGATCGTGATCCCGGGGAGGAGAGAGAACGGTTCGTACGCGAGCTCGACGACCTCAACCGAGGAGCGATAGTTCCCGAGCGAGAGGTTCGGGTCCCGTTGCTCCTCTCCGTCGGAGGTCGCTCCGGAGAGATACCACCGAACCGAGTCGCCGTGAGTCTTCTCGTCTGGCAAGAGAGACTCCTTCCTACGTCGACGAGCCGGTGAGCTTGTAATTGAGGCGGAGCGTGTCTCCGTCGTTCAACGTGCGAGAGGCCGCGAAGAGAGCCGCCGAGAAGAGGGTCCCGACATCTCCCGTCTCAACAGAACAGAGGAGTCCTCCCGTGATCGTGATCGTCTCGATGAAGTCGAACTCCGCTCTCTGTGCAGGGGTCGCGGTCTCGATCACCTTCCCGGCCGCCGCTCCCTCGATCCACTCCTTCCGGTCGCCGGTGTAATTCTTATACTCCGTGAACCCGTGAGAGGCGAGCGTGTCTCCGTCGACCGGTGCGGTCGCTCCCGAGATAAGTCCGAGATACCACGTGAGCGTTTGAGTGTCCTGATGGAACATCACATCGAAGAGCCTGTTTATCCCTTGAGCGACGACGAGGTTCTCGCACTCCCAACGACCGAAGTGAGCCGCGAGTCCGAGCTCCTTCCGTGAGACGTCTCTATATCGGACGTGTTCGAGTTCATACACTCCTCGGAAGAGAATCGAGTTCTCGGGTCGTACCCATTCGCGGTTGATGTTGAGGTTCATCCTGTCCTCCTTCTAGGTGATCGTGATCGTGAGGTTTCCGGTCCCTGAATCATACGACCCCTCCCACGAGGGAGAGTCGGGTCGATATACGGTGATGATCTTGAGCTCGAACGGGTTCGGCGACTCGTTCCCGTACACGTCGACGATCGTGATCCGGAACCGATGCTCCGTGAGGTTCGCGAGAGGTTCGGTTCGGATCTTGTAAGTCGGAGATCCGTCCTCGACTACTTTCGCGAACTCGACCCATGAAGGATCGACCCATCGCTCGACGATGTACGTCGACGCAAGCGGGGACCCTTGCCACCAGAGAGAAGCTCGTGTCGGGATGTTGTACGCGGGAGGATCGTCGTCCTCCCGGATCTCGAACACGAAGCGATCTCCGGCATCGACGAACACGTCGAAGAACTTGTTCTCCGTGGACCCGAGGAAGTCTCCGTCCCTGTAGACTTTGAAGATCGTCCCCGAGGGAGCGTCGCTCTCCCAATTCAAACGGAAGTCTCTCGTCGAGATAGGAATCGGGGGGAGTTCTGTCAACATCATGGAACCTTTGCGACGTTCGTGAACATGAGGACCCACGTCGCTTGTACGATGTAGTTGCCGCCGAAGAGACCTCCGCTCGGAGTGTTCACTCGATAGTCCTCGTCGACCATAACTTCGAGAACCGCGACCGGATTGAACGCGTTCCCGAGGTCGTCGACGATCTCGACGAGGGTCCCTTGTAACTGTTTATACAGAACGAGAGCGGTCTCACAGTCGGCCGCGTTCGGATAGTCCGCGACCGTTCTCGCGGTGATCGGTCTCGCCTTTCGGCCGATACGTTGAAACGCGACCCCGTTCGTTCCGGGTCGCGTGATAGTCCGAAGGGTCTCGCCTTGCTCGGTTCGGTTCCAATCGATTGTGATGAAGTCGAGCGATCCTATCTTCGCCATCTCTTTACTCCCTCACCCCGACGGAGACGTGTCTCCCGTCGCTCATCTGTCTCTCAAGTTGATCGTTCACGCGCTCAAGGTTCGCCGTGAGTCGGTCGAACTGTGCGATCGCTCCGCTTTGTCCTCCTCCGCCGAACCCTCGCGTCCGCGTTACCTCTCCGACGCCGGACGCTCTCTGTTCATGTTCAATGGTGGCTCGAACTCGACGTCCGATGAAGGTCGGAAGGAACGGTCCTCTCGACGCCTCGCGGAGTCCCGGGACTCGCTCGATCTGTGTCGTCGCTTCCGCGAGTCCGACTCCCGCCCATCGAGAGAACTGTCGGATCGGAGAGAAGAACGGACTCGCTCCTCCGGACTCGATGAGCTCCCTCTCGCGAGCTCTCTCTTCGTCGAGATAGACTTTGAGTTGTTGTCGACGGTTCGACTCCTCGCTCCCCTGCAGAGCGGCGAGAGCTTCTCGGTTCCTCGCTCTCCTCGATCTCTCCGCTCCGGCCGCGATCGGGTCCGACTCAATCTCCCGAATGCTTCTCGCCATGAGATCGCCGGAGAGAGCCGCTTCGAGGTTCGGTCCGACCGTTTGTCGAGCGAGCTCAATGTTCGAGAGAGCCGCGACCGCTTCATCTCCGAGGACCGCTTGCGCGGTCTCGGGATCGCTCATCATTAGGTTGAACCGTTGGTTCTCGTCGAGAGAGTTGAAGTTCTCAAGAATTTGGTTCTTCCGACGAACCTTCGGATCGACCATCGCTCCGCGTCCTCTTGGCAATGCGGAAGGAGCGGGTCCTCCTCGGACCGCTCTCGCCGTCATCTGATTCACGAGCTCGGTCGCGGGTACACCGGCCGCGACTGCGGAGAGCATGAACTCCGCCGACTCCTCCTCGGACATCCCGAACCTCTGGAGAGAGAATTGAGCTCGCGTCGCTTCTCGACCGATAATCCGATCGATGTCTCCCCCGGCGAGTTGCATCTGAGCGAGCATGAGATTCCCGTTTGGATCTCCGCCTCCGGTCGGATCAAATCTCTGTTGCATCGCGAGACCCCTCGCTCCCTGTGAGGGATCGAGACCGAGAGCGGCCATCGGTTGAACAGTCCGGACGATGTTGAGGATCGACTCCGTCGAGGCCATGGGAGCGACGTCTCTCGCCGCCTGATACGCCCCGAGAGCTTGCTCCGGCGAGAGCATTCCTCCCCGTGCTATATCGAGGAGCTCGGGTCTCACTTGAGAGATCGCGTCTCCCGCTCCCGTAGTGAGTCCGGCGAGAGACTGAGAGAACTCATTGATCGCGGTCCCCGTCTCTTCGATCTGTTGTTTCCACGCCTCCCACCCTCGCTGGAGTTCATTGAGTCCCGCTTGTACCGTGAAGAACCCCGCGACCATGCCGGATAACTGCTCGGTTACATCGGACCCGAACGCTCGGAACTGAGATTGTGCGGATTGAGTTCTTCTCTGTGCGTCTTGCGATTCCCTCTTGAGGTTCGAGAATTGTTGGTTGATCTTTATGAAGGATTGAACGAGGCGAGCTTCGTCGCCCTCGAAGATCATCTCGTATCGAGCCGCCATCGTTTACCTCCTCCTATGTAGTGAGAACCTCGGTCTCCTCTTGCATGTTCTCCGTCACGACGTCGAGGTGATATTCGAGAGACGTGTTCCCCGCTTTCTCGATGAAGCGATCGTCGCTCTTCGTCATACGCGAGACCTCTTCGTCCTTCCGATGAAAATGAAGATGAGGAGGAGCCGGGGTCGTGACCCTCGCTCGCTTCTTCGTCGACGTAACTCTTCGCCGGTGGATCATCATGTCCCGCATTTTCCCACGCCAAACGAGCTCCTCTCGGATTCCCTTCTTCTCCTTCTGTCGGACGTATCGCTTTTTCCTCGGTCGATAGTTGTACTCGTGATCCGCTCCCGGTGCGAAGTGTTTCGGAAGGATGTTGGAATGCCACGCCTTCCCGACATCTGCCATCGTCGCCTTGACGATCTTCGTGAGAGTCTTCCCGACCATTTGCTTCGGGACTCCTCGTTCTCTTATGCGAACCTTCAATTCTGGAACAGGCATAGTCTCTCTATCCCTTCGAGTTCTCCGAAGGTCGGTCGGTACTCTCTACGCTCGAAGAGTCTCCACTTCCAACGGAGCTCCGAGATCCGGAAGAGTCCGGTTTTTTTTTAGCGATCTCCATGAGCTCGACGAGCTTCGGGAAGTCGATCAAAGCGAGCGCGATCTGTCGAAGTCCCTCGACCGTCAACAGTTCGAGAACTCTCACCTCAAGAGGGGAGACTCGATAGTTCATCGCGAGAGCTTCCATCGCGACCCGCGTGTACTCCTCATCGTCGATCTCCGTCTCGATCGCGAGCTTCTCGTTCTCGTCGATCTCGATACTATCCGGGGAGACGAAGAACACGGACGCGATTCTCGCGGCCGCGTCTGAGATGCTCCGATATTCCGCCTTTACCTCATACGAGATCGACCCGTCGTCTCCCGGTAGAACGACGGTCGGAAGGTTCGACGATCCCTTCGGGAACACTCTCGCGAGAGGGATCATCCACGACCCGCCATCGTTGAGCGGAACGAAGTGTCCGGGGATCGCTCCCCGTCGAAGGAGATCCATCGATGAAGGAGGAGAGTCGTTCTCGATCCCGAGCCAGAAGGACCCGTCCCTTCCTTCGGTCCACGTTTGCCGGTCTGGATAGTACCCGACGTCCTCTTCCGTCCGACTTCCGTCGACAGGGACGGAGACGATGATGATCCCCGGGTTCCCGTCCGGACCGGGACCGAGGACCGTCCTCGCCTTGAACGAAGCTCGCTCTCGGTCCTCGAACACGTACCCGAGCCCGACTCCTTCGAGGAGTCCCGCGAGGAGCTCGACGTTCACGGTCGCGGCGTAGTCGCCGGGGATGAAGTATCTCGGAGCGGACATCCTTCCTCCTCTCTGTTCATTACGGGAGAGCCGCCGTCGTATCGATCTCAAGGATCGGATCAGGAGTCGCCGAAGCGATCCGAGGATTCATCGAGATCGTATTGTCGAACGGGTTCGGCTCGTTCGCGCTCGCGTCTCCGATTACGACCATTCCCTTCGGGACGAGGATCTCGATATGCTCGCTCGCTGTATCGTCGACTCGGGTCCCGTCGAGTTGAACGGCTCGAAGGTACACTCCCGTCGTCCCCGTGATCGCGGTCCCGTTCGGACCGACGAGACTCGTGAAGTGTTCCGAGTTCGTGAAGCGGACGGAGATGATCGGGGTCCGGTTCCTGATACCAACGTATCGAGGCCACACGTACCCCTTATCCGATCGGATGTCGAGCGCGATCCCGAAGTTCACGGTTATATCCTGGACTCCGTCGACCTCGACTCCGTTGATTAGAACAGGACCGGCGGTGTATTGAACCGCGTCGAGCGCGACAGTCGGAACGCTCCCAGAGACAATCGTGAGCGGAGAGTTCGATCCGTCCATTCTTCCAACGACGTTGTAATCGATCATCGCCGGAGGAGCGTGAGGAGCTCGGAGCGTTTGAGGGACCGCGATCCCCTTCGAGATGCTCATCTTCACATGGCCGGAGGCCGCTCTCGTTCCTCCGTCCTGTCCTTTGTAGAAGAACGCGTCGAATGGGCTCGCGTTGATCGCGACCCCGTCGATCCCTCCGAGGGTATCGATTGCTCGTCCGACTGCCGTCGTCGAGAATGAGATCGCCGGTTGAGCGGCCGCGATCGCGACGAAGGTCGGGTCGACGTGTCCTCCCGGTCCCTGTCTCGTGAGATTGATCGCCGGGTTCAATCGTTCCATCCGTGTCTGATGGACGATCGAGGAACCGACCGCGACCGAGTACAGATAGTAAAGATTTTGATCTCCCATGGTTACCTCCAATATACGTTGAACGCTACGTTCAAGGATAGGTCGTCGACGTTGTCTTCGAGGAGCTCATCCTCCTCGGGGATCATCGTCGGAACGGACTTCTCAAATCTCTCGATACACAAGTACGACTCTCGACCCGGACGCGGTCGACAAGTGAGCTCTTTCATCTCCGACACGATCCTCCCAACGTCGAGATTGAAGAGAAGGATCTCCCGCTCCCAATCGATCGGAGGAGTCGTGTTCTGAGGGTCCGCCTCGAACATGAGGGAGAGCCCTCCCGCCGTCTCGAATGTTCTCTTCGGTCCCGATCCGATGTGGGTCGCTTGACACTCCGGGATCTCAGTGATGAGCGCATAGGGTCGAACGATCGGGACTTGATAGGTGTATCTCTTCACGAAGTCTTGAGCCGCTTCCGGTGTCGCGGTTCCTGTCCAGTCCTGGAAGGTCGTACAGTTCGCGACGAGGTCTCTCAAGTGAGACATCGCAAGATCGCAAGAGGACACGAACGCGGGGTCCTCTTCGAGAATCGTCGTCGTCTCGATGATCGTCGAATAGTTTCCGGGGAAGAGTCGGAACCTCGCGGAGACGGTCTTCGATCCGTCTCCCGACGGGAGCGTCCACGGAAGGAGGTCGACATAGTTCACCCACGGAGCCCCGGTCGGGTCCGGTCCGTTCGCGACTTGTACCATCTGAGCGGCACGACAGAACAGGGAGAGACGAACGGACGTCGAGTATACCGTCGACGCTCCGCGATTGATCGCGAGCGTCTCTCCGTTTGGTTGTCGAAGCGGCGAACCGTAACCGGACCCGACCATGATGTTCTCCTATAGGTTGAGGTCGTCGGCGTCGTCGAGCATGATCCCGACGAACTTCACGTCGTCGGAGAATTGCTCGATCCACACGAGACCCTCTTCGGCGTCTCCGAGATACAGGACCTCGCCGACGAAGTATCCTCCGTCGTTGAGTTCATCGATCGTCTCGACGGGGTCCTTGAACAGTCTCTTTAGAAACGCGAAGAGGTCCTTCACATCCGCGATCCATTTGTCGGTTTGGATGATCGCGACAAGATCCGCGTTCTCATTCTTCGTGAGCCACGCGACGAGCTTCGCTTTCTTCCCGCGTTTGATGTGCTTCGCGATCCACGCGACGACCTTCGCGATGATCCCGACGATCGCGATCACGTCGCGGATCTCTAGCTTTCGATCGGTGTTCTCCTCCATCACTCATACCCTCCCGCGTCGACGTTCTCCTTCATCTTCTCTTTCCACTGATGGACAGAGAGAAGATGTTCGGACGCGACCTTCGCGTTCGCTTCGGCATAGTACGCGGCCTCCGTCGGATCGACTTCGAGGACGATCTTGATCTTCCCGTTCGGGAGTTTCACGGGGAGCTCCGCGATCCATGATTCCTTCTTCTCGTTCTCCTCGTCGTACGAGTAGAACTTGAGGAGGTCGCTCACATGAGCGGCGATCGCCGCCATGATAAACGACCCGATGTCGAACCCGCCTCCGGTTCCTGTCGGCTCTTCGTTCATTCGGTCCTCCGTTTCATGTCGGGATCTGTTTTGTGAAGGAGTCCATCGACGAGCGTCCCGACGTTTCGCTCGATCCTGTCGAGGGACTTCCTGTTGTTCTCTTGGTTCGCTTGTATCACCGCGATCTCCGTGTTCTGTTTCGCTTGCGATCGAAGGACGTCGACAAGCTCATCGCATGGAGGGGAGTGTCCGTTCGACGCGTGTCCGTTCCTTCGCGACGCCATGACCTTGACGGTCGTCGCGAGAGCTCCGATCCCTGTCACAAGTCCACCGACCGCCATCGCCGCGAGTTGTAGTTCGTTCACGTTCGTCTCTCCTCATGCATAAGCGAGCCTACAGTCCAAGTTGATCGCGTACACGTATATCGAGTTCGCGGTCGAGTTCACACATTGAAGCTCGACCCCGTAAAGGCGAGCGATAGCATTCGGAGAGATTGCCGGTGAGACCGTCACGAAGTTCGACTCGTATCCTGTCGTCCCGCTTCCCCACGTGATCGCTCCTGAATCGTATAGGATTGTCGGAGCGGGAGTTGTCGATCGCTGGAAAAGTCGGACCCTTGAGATGTAGTCGGCCGCGACTGTCGTCTCATACTCAACGACGATCTGATACGGTTTGATCGTCGACCCTCCAAAGATAATCGGGGTCCCATCCGCGAACGCATATCCGACCGCGTCGAGAGCGTTCGACTGATCGCGAGAGAACCCCGGGTCGAAGTTCCCCGACATCTGCGAGAGAGCGATCCGAGTCGATACGGATGTATCTCCGTCCTCGGTCGTGATCTGTCCATTCTTCGTGATCTCCAACCCGTTGAGCTTCAAAGCGATCGAGTCGTCCGACTGTCCCGCGTTCGGCTCGATCACGATCTTCGCGTCCTTATCGATCACGAAGGAGGAGACCCCGTCTCCGATTGTGATGTCGTCTCCGACTCCGAGATCGAAGTCGACGCCTCCGTCGACGAGGAGATCCGCTCCGTCGCCTCGGATTTTCGGAGTGATGAGCTCCGTCGCCGCGACGATCGTCTTCGCTCCGACTCCGTCCCAAACATTCGAGCGGTCGACGATCGATCCGATCTGTCCGAGTCCCTCGATACATGGCATAAGTCCGAGATTGAAGATGATCCCGTCTCCCCTCATTCCGAGAGGATGATCGAAGAGCCCTCCTCCGTCTCCGCCGTACACGAGGAAGTCCTCGACGCCCGGTGTCCCTGTCATTCCGGAGACATCGATGATCCGAGTCGGAGACGTGCCCTCGAAGGAATAGACGAACTTCAATCCGCGGACGAACCCGTTCAAGAGAGCGTCGGCGATGTTGACGACGTTCGTGTCGTTGAACGTCTGCTCGAAGCTACGAATAACGGACATGATCCGCGTATATGTGATGTAGACCGTGTCGTTGATATTCGCGTTCGAGAATGCGATCTTCCCGGTCTCATAGTCGAGCGCGAACTCTCCGTCGAGGATGTCTCCTCCGTCGGTTCTCTCCGTGAATTGTGTCCCCGTCTTTCCCGGTCCTGTCCAGACTTCGAGAGGTTCGTCGTCGGTCGGATAATCGTACAACGACAGGACGTTCCGCGAGATGTAAATCTCCGACTCGACGTCGACTAAGTTCGAGACCCATCCTCCCGAGATCGACGCATAGTTCCGGGGATAGTCGTCCTTCGGTCGAAAGTCCGGGACTTGAGTCGGATATGGTGGGCGGATCACTCCGATCGGTACGCTCATCCTGTCCTCCTGTATTCTTCTCCGGCTCTCTCTCGAACCGTCCGTCGTCTTATCCTCAACCGCGAGGCCGCGATCCGATCCTCATCATCGATCGAGACGATCGGCCACTTCTCACCGTCGACGACGAGCCAGTGATCGAGGGAGGGAGACGGGACGACCGAGTACGGAACCGCGACCTCTGCCATCGTCGCTTGCTGGAGTCCCTGCCCGGTGTATGAGTCCCGCTCTGTCTCATCGATGAAGAACGGAGCATCGAACGACTCGGTCGTCGTCTCGTCGAAGTGATACACGACCGGAACCGCGTACTCCTCCGGGTTCGAGATAACCTCCTCGAAGTCTCTCACCATGTTCTCGCGGAACCCCATGTTCATACCTCATAAAGTGAGACCGTCTCCTCGGAGAGACGGTCGTCGCTAGTCCTTCGCCTCGACTCCTTCCGAGCGGAGCGGTCCTCCGAGGCGACTCCTTCCTTCTCCGAGTCGGGGAGACTCGGGAGAGGACCGGAGCTCCCGATCATGTCTCCCCTTTGGCGGAACCGCCTTCCTCCTCCGTCGGACGCGTGACGACCTCGACCTCTCCGAGTTGTATCGCTTTCGAGAGATCCTTCGCGGTTACATTCTCGCGACAGAATCCGACGAGCATGAGGAACGCCTCGGGACGTTCCTCTCCTCGGATAGTCTTCGCTCGATTGAGTACGAGCCCGACTTGTTCTCCTCTTGGTTGTCTCGACATCTTTCCCGGTCCTTCCTTTCATTAAGTCGCGAGAGCGAGGGGTCGACTACTTGGGGGAGGGTCGCTCGACCCCTCACTCATCGCGGTCGGTGGTTACGGAGTCGCGGTCGAGAATGTCGCATGGGTGGCGTATTGCCAATACCCGTACCCGACGTTCCCGATCATCTTGAGCCCGTAGAGATGGCGATCATTGTGGAACTCCTCGGGAGATCCGTCGCCTTGAACCTTCACGGTTACGCCCTCCTCCTCCTGTCGGATGAGAGGACTCACGCCGCCGTCCTGCCGGAACACGACGAACTGATCGGTCCACGAGAGACGAGGGTTCGGGACGGGGATCACGTTGAACGCGTTGTTCTGGGAGATTACGTTGTCGATCGTCCCCGATCCCGTGTTCAACATCTGCCGGGTCGTTGCGACGAGAGCCGCTCCCCAAAGGCCAACGGGAACCATGCAAAGGAACGACATCGCGCTCCCGTTCATCGGTTCCCCCTGATCGTCGAGGTATCCGTATTGGTGCTGGATCACCTTGAGGAGAGCATCGGCGAACTCGTTCGCGGTGGGGTTGTCTTTGTTCACGACCTCAAGTTCGGAATAGTCCGAGTCCGTGAGAGCGTTCGACTGTACTCCCGAGTCGCCTTCCTCGTGATCCGTGTCGTAAAAGAACTGTCCGTCGTAGCAGACCCGAGACGCTCCCTCGTCGATGAGGATCGAGAGGAGCTTCTCCCAATGCTGGCCGGCTCGGGTTGCGAGCTCACCGATCCGGATGTCGAGTTGTCCCGTCTTATCCCGACGGAGATCATCGACCTCGATCGCGAGGGTCGCTTCCCATTTCTTATTCGCGATCGTGAGTCCGTTCTCCCGGAACCCCTTCGGCTGTCGGCCTCCGATCCACTCACGGAGAGCCGGAGCCATTCCGAGCCACTTGTACGTTTCGCTCGCTTGCGTACTCTCGAACATCATCGAGAGAGCCCCGGCCCAACCGGCACCGAGGACCTCTTCGAGTCGCATATAGAACGATCCGATTACTTCCTTCGCGGAGATACCTGGATAAACATTTGCCATGTTTCTTGTCCTTCCTTCGTTCGTGTTCGTTGTTTCCCTAGACTATGCCGCCGACGGATTCACGCACGGAGTGAACTCGACGATCACCGTGTCGGTCCCGACGTATCGAGTGATCCGACCGGCGATCGAGTTCGACGTGAGAGTCTTCGTGATCGTGTTGTCGTCGCTCAATGCGACGACCGCTCCGACGTCCGTGATCGCGGCACCGGAGAGAGCGTGTTTGAGTCGGTACACGTTCGGCCCATAGGTCCGGACCTTGAGATCCCCGGCCGCTCCGCCGGTGTTGTCAACCTGTGCGACCGCGTGTCCGAGGAAACGGTCTCCGGCCTCAAGGGGTCGAGCGTACCCGCTCCCGTTGTCGCCAACGGCCGCGCCTCGATAAATCTTGGTGTCGGCCGCGACGGGGTAGTCGTTGAAGTCTCCCGTCTCTTCGGTGAGGACGATGTCGTTCGTGAGGGCTGCCATCTGTCTTTTCCTTTCTCTTCGATCACCTCATCGGAGGGATCTGTTCAATCGTTTACTCTTCGCCTCGCGAGTACCACTTCACGCGATGCTCGTTCTTCTTGTACGCGACGAACTTATCGAAGGACCCGCCGAACTCCGCTCGCGTCTCTTCGCTCTCGTCCCATTCCCGCTTCACTTCATCGTCGAAGGAAACGGGAGCGGCGGACTTCGTCGGGGTCTCTCCTCCGGAGTTCGGACCCGGCGTCTGAGGAGCGTCCTCCGTGATCGAGTCGAGCTTCGACGCCTTGAGCTTATCGGTCGCGATGTCGACCGAGACGCCGTCTCTCACGAGCTTCTCTCCGAGCTCATACAGTCCGAGAGAACCCGCGAGGGAGAGTATCGAGAGAGCTCGCTCGCGTTCGTCCTGGACGCTCTGAGCGTCTGCAGAGAGGCCGACGCTCGGAGTCCCCTGTACGGGAGGAGGATCGTTCGTCGCTTCGTCCTTCTCCTCCTCTTCCGGGGTCTCCTCGGGAGTCTCCTCGGGAGTCTCCTCGGGAGGAGTCTCCTCGGAAGGAGGGCCCTCCTCGACGGGGTCGGTTCCCGGGGTCTCCTCCTCCTCGATCGCCTCCGCGACCTCCTCGGAGTGTTTGAGGACCTTCGGATCGAGGTCCTTTAGTTCCTGTCCCTTGAGTACCTTCATCGATTCATCTCCTTCGTTTGAACCAAGAACGAAGCGGATCGTCGTTCGACCCCCTTCGCCCAACACGGCCGCGCTCGTGTTCTCGTCCGCTCCGAGCGCGGTGAGAGATACCTCGCGGACCTCGAACTCCTCGAACACGGCTCCCGGTCCCTCGAACTTGCGACCGTTCACCTTGACGGACTCTCCTTCATCGAGGAGTCGGACCTTCGTCGGCGGGACGTATACGGACGCCTGCCACGGATACCCGATGTCCTCGGAGAGCTCGATCACCTCTCGACCCTCGTCTCGTCGACCCGAGACGATACCCTCCGCAATGAGGCGACTCCGTCCGTCGACCCATAGCTTCTCGGTTTTCCCGATGATCCGGTCGGGGTCGTGACTCCGAAGGAGGGGTTTATCCTCCCGACCGATCTTCGCTCCGCTCATGTCGAGGACGAGCTTATTCCAGAACCAATGGGAGAACTCTCGACCGGAGTTCGCGACGATCCTCATCTTCATCGTCGAACCGCCTTCGGACCTGTCGCTCGACTCGACCCCTTCCTCCTCTTGACATCGGAACGCTCCGAGCGGGATCTCCGCGAGACCTCCGCTCTCCGCGAGAGAGAGAACTCTCTCGGAATACTTCTCGCTCATTCGCTTCTCCTCTCTTCGTCTCTCTCTTCATCCTCGTCGTCCTCGACCTCGATCGGTTCGGAGTTCGAGGACGATCCGTTCGCGTAGGGATCTCGGAGACCGAGCTCCCGCCTCTTCGCCGCGACGCGAGCTTCCTCTTCGAGAGTCGCGTCGATGTCCTTCCCGCGAGATACGTTCTCGTCGACTGTCGAGGAGAACCCGTACTCGACCGCGATCTTCGACGCTTGCGCTTCCTTGAGCGGATCGATCCACTCCCACCCCGGCGAGATCCAACGGACGGCCGCGAGATCATCGAAGCGACGAGCGAAGTCGGGTCCGGCTGGGAACATCCCGCGAAGGATCGCCTCCTCCATCACGAGCCGCCAAGAGGGATCACAAAGTCGGCGAGAGATCCACGATTGAAGCGAGCGGAACATCCTGTACGATTGCTGGAGAGATGCTCTCGCGGATGAGTAGTTCGTCTTCGAGTAATCCTTCGAGGTGAGCTCGTACGAGAGACCGACTGAGCTCGACATCATCCGGACGATCGAGTTCACGAACATCTCGAAGTCCGTCGCGGGAACGCTCGGATTGAATGCGTTGATCTTCTGTCCCGGGGAGAGATAGTTGATCTTCCCGGGCTGAATCCCTTCCTTCGCTTTCCCCGTTGGGTCAGTTCCCGAAGCTCTCGTCGCGGCCGCGTTTACCGCGTCCGGGGTCTCGATCCAAAGACAGATGGCGGAGGTGATCCTCGCGGCCATGACTTTGCCCTCGACGTATCCGTTGAGATGTCGGAAGAGGGGAAGGATCGGAGCGAGGAGGGGAACGCCTCTCGTTTGTCCCGGTCGATCCGCTTTGTAGAGATGGATCACGTTCGGCCGACCGTCGTCGTCGTACGCGGGAACTCGAACGAACTCCGCGTCTCGGTTCGTCCTCATCGTTCCCGATACGGGATAGTCGCCGGGATGTGTCCGTCGGATGTGATACGCGATCGGAGTCCCGTTCTCCGAGAGCTCGATCCCGGACCTCACGTTCCCCGAGACCTCGACTCCGTTCGGCGTGTCGACGCGGTCCGCTTCGACGAGCTCCCACGCGAACGAGAATCTCCGCGTCTTCGGTTCGTCGATCATCCGGCGAAGGAGGAACGCGTCTCCGTTTTCGAGCATCTGTCGGAACGCGACTCTCTGGAGTTCGACGAAGTCGAGTCGACCCGTCGCTTCCGCCTCGGGGACCCATCTCTCGAACACGGTCTCCGCGAGTCGTCTCATCGACTCCGCTCCGTCGTCGTCGATCCCGAGTCGATCTCCCTGGATTGTCGACTGTGGTTTGATCCCTGTCCCGATCACGTTCGACTCGAACGTCGCGACGATCCCGTGAGCGTGAGCATTATTCCGAACGAGGTCCCTCGATCGATCGCGGAGCTTCTCAAGGTCGAAGAGAATGTCCGCGTCGGCGGACCCTCCCCCCGGAAGCCAGTCGGCCGTTGTTCGTTTTGTCTTCCCGCCGGAGTATCCTCCTCGTCCCGAGTACGAGAACGCGTTCTCCGCCGCGAACCGAGCCGCTCTCCTCATGAATGCTCGACGAGGAGAGACCGTCGCGATCACGTTATCGAGGAACGTCGCGATCCTTCCGAGTTGAGGGTCCCTCATATCAGAGAACCTCCTCGAACTCGACGAGGTTCTCCGCCATTCCCCCGCCGACCTCTGCCTTGAGCATCTCCTCCTGAGCGCGGAGATCCTTGAGGTCGAGATACGTTACAGTCCGTCCCGCGATCGTGTAACTCTTCACACGTCCCGAGATGAGGGAGTCGATCGCGTCTTGTACGATCGCGAGTCGTTCCGCCGAAGTCGCCATTCAGGACCTCCCATCGATCGATTGATTGAGCTCAAGTCGAGCCTACAAACAAACGACGAGAAAGTCCAGACCCCCCCCGAGGTTCCGTCCGTCCTACCAGTCGAGCCAGTCTCCGCGAGGCGGTCCGATCCAAGTGTCCTCCGGGATGTCGTCGAACGATCGGAGGAGATGCTCGTCGCTCGGGACTTCGATCCTCTCGGGAGCGTCGATCGAACCGAGCGAGGTCGCGTCGAGCATGTCCGCCGCCGCGAAGTTGAGGACCTCACAGTCGAGATAATGATCGCCTCGGACCCCTGCCTTCGGTCGCCATTGGAACGTAACTCGACCCGTTCGTCGGTTCGTGATCCGCTCCTTCCGTTGAGCGAAGAGCTCGTCCCAATAGTCGTCCCCCGTGTCGACCGGGAACCGGACCGCTCCGTCCTCCATCGGGTCCCGAGTGAACCGCGAGAATATGAGGTCTTTGTAGTAAGCGGTCCGAACATGCCACAGAATGATCCCGTGATTCCGATGAGTCCTCGGGACCCATGGTTGTAGGATCTGTCCGTCCGTCTTCACGGCTCGAACCCTCGACGCGTTCTCTCTCGCGAACGGGTACACGGTCGCGGGTTTATACGACGCGTCGATGAGAGCGAGGGTCGTCGAGATCGGACTCCCGTCGACCTTCGTCCTCGTCGCGAAGATCGTCCTCTCAAGGTCGTCCCACGGTGGCTCTCCCTGGAACATGATCCACCCATAATCGATCATCCAAGAGGTCGCGAGTCTCCCCCAACCACGGACGACCCATCGGAACGAGTCGTCGTGAACGTCGATCCCGGCGGTGAGGATCTGAGCTTCGCGAGGGATGTTCCCACGGAGATGCTCTCCGACGTTCTTCGTCTTGACGGAGACCGGGTCGATCCTGTCGACGAGCTCCGAGAAAGGTTCCGCGAGGACGTTGTTCAAAAACGACATGAGCTTCTCGGGATACGCGCTCGACTGTAGCCAGATCCGGACGATCGGTTCGAGTCGATGTATCCGCGAGTACAGTCTCGACCATTGGAATCCAACATGCTCCGCCTCGATCGGATCGGGGACGGGAGTCGTCGTCGGGTCCGAATTGAAGTCGACCCACATCCCGAGCCCGATCGCCTCCCATCGATCCTCGTCGGAGAGATGAGCTTCGCACTCGATACACTCGTATCGAACGGACGTCGAGTCGTGATCGTCCCACTTCACGCGAGACCACACGAGAGCCTGATACGTCCCGCACTCCGGACAGGGAACGACGAACTTGAGTCGATGAGACGCTTCGAGGGATCGCGAGATGTACCCGTCCTCCGTCGTCGGAGTTGACACGAGGACGACCTTCTCGACTCCGATGAAGGTTTGCGTCCGTTGCTCCGCGAGAGAGATCGGGTCCGACTCGTCTCCCGACCACCGGTCGTACTTGTCCGTCTCGTCGCATATCACATATCTGCAGGGGATCTGAGCGAGAGCGCGAGGAGTCTTCGAGCTCGCGAACCAAAGCGACATATTGAGGAACCGGCAACCGACGAGCGTTTGATCGTTCCGACTCTTCGCTCGTTGATC
>Ga0180436_10002661_pt1 | contig 16787 bp, 16 predicted proteins | sample SS_ome_2_FD_132434 | JGI IMG/M metagenome (GOLD analysis project Ga0180436, IMG submission 132434) | Hypersaline lake sediment archaeal communities from the Salton Sea, California, USA - SS_3_S_2 metaG | ecosystem: Environmental > Aquatic > Non-marine Saline and Alkaline > Hypersaline >...
TCCTGCGCAACCTCGTGCGCAATGCCCGCCAAGCCATCGAGGCGAGCGGCGCGTCCGGGGAAATCGCGATCTCGGCCCGCGAAGAGGCCGAAGAATGGAGGATCACCGTCGCCGACACCGGCCCAGGTCTGCCGCTCAAGGCCCAGGAGACGCTGTTCCAACCGTTCGCGGCAACGGGCCGCAAGGGCGGCACCGGTCTTGGCCTCGCGATCTCCACCGAACTGGCGCGGGGACACGGGGGCACGCTCGAGCTGGTCCGGTCGGGCGAGGATGGGACGGTTTTTGCGATTCACCTGCCACGCGGTTTCAGCGCCAACGGAACGGAATAGGCGCGGATTGGCCCTTGCAAAGCCCGGCGCGGGCCGCTAAATCCCGCCTGACCGCGCGCTGGTAGCTCAGCTGGATAGAGTACTTGACTACGAATCAAGGGGTCGGGGGTTCGAATCCTCCCCAGCGCGCCAAAGAATTCAAAGGCTTAGCGAGAAATCGCTAAGCCTTTTTTCTTGCATCTTCCAGCAAGCTGCCGATCCGTGTCGAATGTCGGCAAGGCGGATCTGGCAGTTCCAGCCTGTTCTGGACGCGCCTGCATGTTGACCGGGAGGGAGATGGACGAGCTGATCGAGAGGGTTCCAACATGGCTCCTGTTGCCAGCACTTCCGCCAACTGTTTGCACCCGATGCGCGCGCCGCGCGCCTGTCGGGTCCCCTTGGCGCTGCCCAAAACCAGATCCAGGCGCAGTTCCGAAAGGTCGGGATTGCGACGCTCGGGGCGCTTTCGGAAGACGGACGGGCGGAGAGCGGTTTGCCGCCGAACCGGTCGTGCGCCGTGTGTTGTCCGGTCTGTTTCCCTTCCGGGGGCGTGTCAGGCGGCTTCGTCGACCCCCATGGCTCTGCGGCGCGCGCGAAACGCTGCGATCACTTCCGCGAGCGCCGAGACGGCAATCTCGGAGGCGTTGCGCAGTGATGGAACCAAGCCCACAGGGCCACGGACCCGCGCGATCTGGGCGGGGTCGATCCCCGCTTCCATCAGCGCGACGCGGCGTTTCGCATGTGTTTCGCGGCTGCCGAGCGCGCCGATATAGGGCGCGTCGCTTTCCAGGGCGCCGGTGAGGATCGCGGTTTCCCAGTCGTGGTCGTGAAACAGAAGCAGCACCGCGGTTTCGGTGTCGAAGGGCAGATCGGCCCCGGCTTCCGGGCGGGTGAGGTGCAGGCTCTGGATCGGATTGAGGCCGGAAAGGGCGTCCAGATCCGTCTTGTCGGGCGAGGCGACGGCGATTTCCATGCCGAGGAGATGGGCTTGTTGGGCGGCCGCCCGCAGCACCGCGCCACGCCCGGCCACGGACAGGCGCGCGCGCGGGCGATAGGTGAAACCGATTGCGTCGCCTCGCGTCCTGTCCTCGCCGGGCGCGAGCAGCCCGAGCTCGGGGTGGACATGGAGCGTGGCAGCCTGCCGGTTTTCCAGCGCGGCCAGAGTTACGGCGACGGCTTCGCGATCCGGTGTCGGGTCGATCACGAGGTCGATCGCGCCGCCGCAGGGCAAGCGCAGATCCATGAACGGGGACCCGGCCCCGTAGCGGATGCTGCCGACCGACTGCCGGTCGAGCGCTTCGCGCATCTGGTGGGCGAGGTCGGCGTCAATGCAGCCGTTCGAGACGTAACCGAACATCCGGCCGGTCCCATCAACGGCCACGAGCGTTCCGCGCGGACGTGCCGAACCACCCTCGATTGCGGTGGCAATCGCCAGCGCCACGGGCTCACCGCGGGCCTGGCGATCGGCAACGACCGCCAGCACGTCGGCGGGGTGTTCGAAATGCTCCTGCTGCAATGCGGGCATGGTGTCCTCAGGCAGTTTCGGTTTCGCCGACGCGCTCGGCGAAGGATTTGAAGAACTTGGCCGCGAGCTTCTTGGACGTGCTCTGCACCAGACGGCTGCCAAGCTGTGCAAGCTTGCCACCAATCTCGGCCTTGGCTTCGTATTTCAGGAGCGTTTGGCCGTCGTCCTGCTCTTCCAGTACAACGTCGGCGCCGCCCTTGGCAAATCCGGCAGCCCCGCCGGAGCCTTCGCCGGTGAGCGAGAACCCATGTGGGGCCTGCGACGGGTCGAGCGTTACATTGCCACCGAATTTCGCCTTCACCGGGCCGACCTTGAGAACCACCTTGGCTTCCAGTTCGGTGTCGGAATGCTTGATTAGTTCCTCACAGCCCGGGATGCAGTCCCTGAGGACGTCCGGGTCATTCAGCGCGGCGTAAACCACGTCGCGGGAGGCGGGGATAACGATCTCGTCTTGCAGTTCCATCGGGTGTCCTCTTCAGCAGCAAGGGAATTTGACCTTGGCGAGTATCTCGGCCTGGTCGGCGGTCAGTCTGGGATCGGCACGTTTGAAAAGACGCACAAGCTTGGCAAAAAAGCCAGCGCGGGGTGGTGTGATGGCGGTCGACTCGGTCATGCGGGGGCCTCCCCCGGGCGCGTGTCGCTGCGGCGGCGGGCGACGATCTCCGCGAGGATCGACAGCGCGATCTCGTCGGGGGTGATCGCCTTGATGTCCAGCCCGGCCGGGGCCGCGACGCGGTTGAGTTCGTCGCGGCTGATCCCGTCGGCCGCAAGCCGGTCGGAGAGGGTTGCGAATTTGCGACGGCTGCCGACGAAGGCGACGTAGGCGGCGCCGCTGGCCAGTGCGCTGCGAAGCGCGGCTTCGTCGCCCTTGCCTTGCGTGGCGACGACGACATAGCGCCCGGCGGCGCCGTCGGTGTCGAATGTGAAGCCGTCGAGCACTTCGTCGACGACGGGCAAAGCGCCGGTGTCGGCCCCGGGTGCGCAGATTGTGCGGGCGAAATCGAACCGGGCCGCAAGCTCGGCCAATGCCAGCGCCACGGGCCCCGAACCGCAGACCACAAGGCGCGGCTGCGGCAGGACCGGCTCGACGAAGACATCCATTGACCCCTTGGACGGGCAGCCGTTGCGGGCGAAGCGGATGCCGTTGCGCTCGTCGCCGGGCGCGACGCCTTCGGCATCGAGCAGCTCCTCGGGGCGCAGGGAAACGAACTGGGGTTTGCCTTGGGCAATTGCGGCGCGGGCAGCTTTGCCGATCGCCGAGCGGGCGCAGCCGCCACCAACCCACCCAGCCAGCAGGGTGCCTTCGTCATCGATCAATGCCTTGCCGCCGGGTTTGGCGGACGTTGCGTCGACGGTGCGCACCACGGTTGCGACCGCGTAGGCCTGCCCGGCGGCTTCGAGCCGGTTCATTTCGCGTTCCAAATCATGGCGGGTCTGGCTGGTGAGGGTCATAGGCGGACAAGCTCCGGTTCGAGGGCAGCAAGATCGTCCAGCGTTGCAGCGGGGGCGAACAGGTCGAGATGAGGCAGCGCGGCGGACATGCCGCGGGCAATGGGCGCGTAGCCCTCCCAGCTCTTCAGCGGGTTCAGCCAGATCACACGGCATCCGCGTTTGCGCAGCCGTTTCAGGGCGGCACCAACCAGATCGGGCGCGTCGCTGTCATAGCCATCCGACAGGATCAGCACGACGCTGCGGCCGTTGACGAACTTGCGGGCATAGCTGCGCGCGAAGCGGTTGAGGTTGCCGCCGATCTTCGAGCCGCCGCCGAAGCCGTCGGCAAGCAGGGTGATCCGGTTGAGCGCGCGCAACGGGTCGTCGTCGCGCAGCGCCTCGGTGATCCGCACGAGCCGGGTGTGGAAGAGGTAGGCATCGCTGTCGGGGTCGGCCCGCATGAGGCCCGACAGGAAGGCGAGGAAGGGCTTCGCATAGAGCGTCATCGAGCCGGAGACATCGCAGAGCGCGGTAATGCGGACCGGTCGGTCGGGCCGGTTGCGGCGGGCGAGCTTGAAGGGTTCGGCGCCGGAGGAGAGGCTCTTGCGGATCGTGCGGCGGAAGTCGATCTGTGCCCCCTTGCGCGCGGCGTGGCGGCGGCGCGAGCGGCGATCACGCAGTGCCCGGCCGAGATCGCGGGCGACGCGCTCGGCCCGGCGGACGTCTTCGGGCGAGACGATCTCGCGCATATCTTTCTTCATCAGGTTGCGCAGCTGGGAGGCGACGAGCTTGCCGGTGCCCTCCGAGGCGGTTTCGCCGTCGCCGTCACCGCCTTCGGGTTCCTCCGCGATGCCCGAGCCATCCGCTCGCCGTGCCCGGTCTTCGCGAGTGCTGCGCATGTGCTGCATTTCGCCGCTGGTTTGCGAGGGCATCGCGCGTTGGCGCACGCGGCCCTCGTTCATCCAGAAGGCGTCAAACAGATCGTCGAACCGGGCCACGTCGTCGGCGCAACCGGCACAGACCGCCTTGAGCGCGAGGCGGGCCTGGGCGGGGTCGGCGCAGGCAACGTGGGAGAGCGCGGAAAGCGCGAGGTCGGTTTCCGCCACGCCGACATGGAAGCCCTGCGCGCGCAAATGGTCGAGGAACGCGGCGACGCGGGGCGCGATGCCCGGGTCGCGGGCGGCGAAGCGCGTGACCCGGCTCATGCGGCCTTCCCCGCGAGGCGCTGGGCCACCTCGGGCGGCACGTTGGCGCGGTCGGCCTGGGTTTTCAGAAGCGTGGCCAGTGTGGCCTGAAGCACGACAGGGTCGCCGCTCAGATCGTTGATCCCGAGCCCGGCGAGCGCGGCGGCGAAATCGAGCATCTCGGCCACGCCGGGGGTTTTCTCCAGCTCCTCTTTCCTGAGCGACTGAACGAAACCGACGATCTGGCCGGCGAGCCTGGCCTCGATATCGGGGCAACGCTTGGCGAGGATCGCCAGTTCCGTCGCCCGGTCGGGATAGTCGACATGGGCGTAGATGCAGCGCCGGCGCAGCGCGTCGGAGAGATCGCGCGTGCCGTTGGCGGTGAGGATCACCATCGGCCGGGTGATCGCGGGGATCGTGCCGAGCTCGGGCACGGTCACGGTGAAATCGGAGAGGATTTCCAACAGGTAGGCTTCGAATTCCTCGTCCGCCCGGTCGATCTCGTCGATCAGCAACACCGGGGCGGTCGGCTGGCGGATCGCCTTCAGGAGTGGGCGCTCCAGCAGGAACTCGTCGGAAAAGATGCGGGCTTCGGTTTCGGCCCGGGCCTCGCCAGCTTCGGAAGCGGCACGGATCGACAACAGCTGCCTCTGATAGTTCCACTCATAGATTGTCTGGGCCGCATCGAGCCCTTCGTAGCATTGCAGCCGGATCAGTTCGGTGGCCTTCACGGCGGCGAGGGTGCGGGCGATCTCGGTTTTGCCGACGCCGGCGGCGCCTTCGAGCAGCAACGGCCGGCCGAGCGACAAGGCGATGTGCAGCGCCATCGCGAGGTCATCCGCCGCGACATAGCCCTCCCGGGACAGATCGTTCTGAAGCTCGTTCCAATCCGACATCGGCGTCGCAGGGCGACCCACCGGCCGCCCCGCCTCCTTTCGTTCAGCCGTGCAGACCGAGGTCATGCGCGGTTTTCCAGATCCGCCAGTGGTCATGCGGCATGTGGCTCTGGCGCAGGCCGAAGGCCCGGAAGGCATCGTGCACCGCGTTCGAGAAGGCCGGCACCCCGCCCACGTTCGGGCTTTCGCCCACGCCCTTGGCGCCGATCGGGTGATGCGGGCTGGGCGTCTCGGTGTGGTCGGTGGTGTAGTTGGGCGTCTCCCATGACGTCGGCAGGAAGAAGTCCATCAGCGTGCCGGTCTTGACGTTGCCGATCTCGTCGTAGGCGATCTCCTGGCCCATCGCGATGGCGAGCGCCTCGGTGAGCCCGCCATGCACCTGGCCCTCGATGACCATCGGGTTGATCCGGGTGCCGCAATCGTCGAGCGCGTAGAACTGGCGGATCTCATGCTCGCCGGTGTCGACGTCGATCTCCATCACGCAGATGTAGGCCCCGAACGGGTAGGTCATGTTGGGCGGATCGTAGTAGCTGACCGCCTCGAGCCCCGGTTCGACGCCCGGGATCGCCTGGTTGTAGGAAGCGTAGGCAATCTCGGCCATGGTCTTGAACCGTTCGGGCGCGCCCTTGACCACGAAGCGGTCGACGTCCCATTCCACGTCATCGTCGTGCACCTCGAGCAGGTAGGCCGCGATCATCTGCGCCTTGGCGCGGATCTTGCGGCCGGCCATCGCCGTCGCGGCACCGGCCACGGGCGTGGAGCGGGAGCCGTAGGTCCCGAGCCCGTAGGGAGCGGTGTCCGTGTCGCCTTCCTCGATGGTGATCGAGTCGGCCGAAATGCCGATCTCGCTCGCGAGGATCTGGGCGAAGGTGGTGGCGTGGCCCTGTCCCTGGCTGATGGTGCCGAGACGGGCGATGGCCGAGCCGGTCGGGTGGATGCGGATCTCGCAGCTGTCGAACATGCCCATCCCGAGGATGTCGCAGTTCTTCACGGGGCCCGCGCCCACGATCTCGGTGAAGTGGGTGAGACCGATGCCGAGGAGTTTGCGGGTCTCGCCGCGCTTGAACGCCTCGACGCGCTCGGCCTGCTCCTTGCGCAAGCCTTCATAGTCGACCGACTTCAGCGCCTTGTCCCAGGCGGTGTGGTAGTCGCCGGAGTCGTATTCCCAACCCAGTGCCGAGGTGTAGGGGAACTGTTCCTTCTTGATGAAGTTCTTCGCCCTCAGTTCGGCGGCATCCATGCCGAGCTCGATGGCGAGCACCTCGATCATGCGTTCGATGAAGTAGGCCGCCTCTGTCACCCGGAACGAGCAACGATAGGCAACGCCGCCCGGTGCCTTGTTGGTGTAGACACCGTCTACGCCGACATAGGCGACCGGGATGTCGTAGGAGCCAGTGCAGATGTGGAAGAAGCCCGCGGGGAACTTCGTGGGGTCGGCACAGGCGTCGAAAGCGCCGTGGTCGGCGGTGACATGGCAGTGCAGGCCGGTGATCTTGCCGTCTTTCGTGGCCGAGATCTTGCCCTTCATCCAGTAGTCACGCGCGAAGGCGGTGGACATCAGGTTTTCCATCCTGTCTTCGATCCACTTCACCGGCTTGCCGGTGACGATCGAGGCGACGATGGCGCAGACATAGCCGGGGTAGACACCCACCTTGTTGCCGAAGCCGCCGCCAATGTCGGGCGAGATCACCCGGATGTTGTGCTCCTCGATGCCCGAGAGCAGCGAGGCGACGGTGCGCACCACGTGCGGCGCTTGGAAGGTGCCCCAGACGGTGAGCTTGCCGTTGACCTTGTCCATCGACGCGACCGCGCCGCAGGTTTCGAGCGGGCAGGGGTGGGTGCGGTGGTAGTAGACCATCTCCTCGGCCACCACTTCGGCCTCGCCAATCGCCTGCTCGGTCGCGGCCTCGTCGCCTTCTTCCCACAGGAAAATGTGGTTGTGGTGCTTGCGCGGCCCGTGGGCGCCGTCGGCACCGGCTTCGAGGTCTTCACGCAGGACGATATCGGTCTCGAGAGCGTGGAACGGGTCGGTGATGACGGGCAGTTCCTCGTACTCGACCTCGACCGCCTCGACACCATCGGCGGCGGCGTAGCGGTCTTCGGCCACCACGAAGGCGACTTCCTGGCCCTGAAACAGCACCTTGCCGTCGGCCAGCACCATCTGCTTGTCGCCCGCGAGCGTCGGCATCCAATGCAGGTTCAGCGGTTCGAGATCCTTCGCGGTGAGCACGGCGAGCACGCCGGGCACTTTCATCGCTTCGTCGGTGTTGATTGCCTTCACGCGGGCATGGGCATAGGGCGAGCGGACGAAATCGCCAAACAGCATGCCGGGCAGCTTCACGTCGTCGACGTAGTTGCCTTTGCCTTGGGTGAACCGGGCATCTTCGACGCGTTTGCGGGAGGTGCCGAGGCCCTTGAGATTGGCGACGCGATCCTCGCGGCTGGGGGTCATGTCGTTCATTCTGCGGCCTCCTGGGCGGCGTTCATCTCGGCCGCGGCGGCCATGATGGACTTGACGATGTTCTGGTAGCCGGTGCAGCGGCAGAGGTTGCCGGCCATGCCGAAGCGGACCTCTTCCTCGGTCGGGTTCGGGTTTTCCTGCAGCAGGCGATGGGCCCGGGTGATCATGCCCGGCGTGCAGTAGCCGCACTGGAGGCCGTGATGCTCGCGGAAAGCTTGCTGGAGCACGTGGAGTTCGTCCGGCGTGCCCAGACCTTCGATGGTGGTAATGTCGGCGCCGTTGGCCTGCACAGAGAAAAGCGTGCAGGATTTCACCGATTTCCCGTCGATATCGACGGTGCAGGCGCCGCAATGGCTGGTTTCGCAGCCGATGTGAGGGCCGGTTACGTCGAGCTGTTCGCGCAAGGTGTGAATGAGCAGCTCGCGCGGATCGACGAGAAGCTCTTTCGCTTCGCCGTTCACCGTGAGTGTGATGTGGGTTTTTGCCATGATGTCCTCCCTCAAGCGCGCGACCAGGCGCGCGCGATGGCGCGGGTCAGGATCACGCCAGCAACGTGGCGTTTGAATTCGACTGGGCCGCGGTTGTCTTCGCCGGGGTCGATGTCGTCGAGCATGGCGGCGACGGCGGCCTTGATTGCGTCGGCGCCGCAATCGGTGCCTTCGAGCGCGGCACCGGCCGCTTCCGAGAACACCGGCGTGTCGCTCAGGTTCGTCATCGCGATCGACGCCGAGGCAACCTGCCCGCCTTCCTTGGTGATCAGCACCGCGGCAGCGGCGGTGGCGTAGTCGCCGATCTTGCGCTTCTGCTTTTCGTAGGCGTGGCCGCCGGACGGTGCGTCGAAGCTGATCCGCGTGAGGATCTCCTCGTCTTCGCGCTCGGTCATGTAAGCGGCTTCGTAGAAGTCCCGCGCCGCAACCTCCCGGGTGCCATCGGGACCGACCAGCGTGTAGCTTGCATCGAGACACTGCATCAGCCCCGGCATGTCATTGCCCGGATCGCCGTTGGCGACGTTGCCGCCGATCGTGCCCATGTAACGCACCTGCGGATCGGCGATCTGAAGCGCCGCCTCGCGGATGATCGGCGCCGCCGCTGCGAGCGCGTCGTCTGCAATGATCTCGTGCTGGGTCGTCATCGCGCCGAGCGAGACGCGCGCCCCATCGATCGAGATCCCCTTCAGGACTTCGATCGACTGAAGATCGATCAGGTGTTCCAGCGATGCCATACGCAGTTTCATCATCGGGATGAGGCTATGCCCTCCCGCGATCACCCGCGCGTCGTCGCCGTGTTCTTGCAGGACCTCGATCGCTTCTGCGATGTCTGCAGGTCTGTGATACTCGAATGCAGCCGGTATCATGCACGTTCCTCCCTTGGCCCGTTGCTCGGGCGTAATGAGAAGATCTACAGAGATGGGGGTGCGACAGTTTAGCGCAGGTCAACGGCTGACGCGGTCATTCCCACGAATTGCGAAATGGCTGCACGAACGGCGAAAAGGCTGAGACCGGAGTTCGTGCCCGGCGCAGGATCGCCCGGTGCGGATCGCGAACCCGGGTCATAGTCCGAGGTGTTCGCGCACCTCGACGAGCCGCGACCGGCTTACCGGGACTTTCGGCAGACCGGGCACGGCGTCGAAATAGCACACACCGGTGTCCTTCTTGCGCTCGAAACTGGAGACGTGACGCCGGTTGACGAGATAGCTGCGGTGCGTCCGAATGAATTCAGGGTCCCGCAGCCGCGTCTCCGCCTCCGTGATCGACCAGGGACAGAACAGGCGCTGGTTTTCGGCATAGAGAAGCGTGTAGTGTCCTTCGGCCCGGATCGCGGCGATGTCCGCTGCGGCTATGAAATGGGTCCGACCTTCTTTCTCGTACGGTATGCGGAGAACGCCGTCGGCAAGCTCAGGCGGCTCTCCCGATGGGCCTGGCTGCATGTCAGGCAAGAGATCCGCGACCGGTTGTGCGCCGGCGCCGTCGGGTGCCGTCACCAGCGCGGCGTCGTCTTCGGTAAAGGTCACGCCGGTCAGCAGGAAGGCGCCGGAGATCACGAAGGCGGCAAGGGTCACCCCGAAGGCCAGTGCCTCATTGCTGATCCGCGGGCCCGGACCGTCCGGGGCGGGGGCCTCGATGAAGCCGGTGCCGGCCATCGCGATGAAGTGCACCGAGAACACCGCAAGCCCGAAGCCAACCGTTCCAAGGATGATATGACGCGCGTCGCGGGTGCCGTAGGCGATGTAGATCGCCGCAATGCTGAGTATCAGCGACGCCACCAGTGCGAGGAGCACGCCGCCCGGCGTGTAGACCGGCTGGCACAACTGAATGCCCGACATCCCGACGTAATGCATGACCGGGATGCCGATACCGATCACGGCACCCGCCACAATGATCCTGCCCCGGGTGCGTTGCCCGAAATGCACGATCAGCAGGGCAATGCCGGTCATCAGAATGGCAAGCAACGCCGAGATCAGGGTGATCAACGCGTCGTAGTAGTACATCACCGGCAGTTCCATCCCGAGCATGGCGACGAAATGCATCGACCAGATGCCGCCGCCGAGTGCCACCGCCGCCATCGAAACAACCAGCTTGCGCCGGCCGGCCTGCAGTTGCGACGCACCGCGCGTGAGCGACAGTCCGGTGAAACCTGCCATCAGCGCAATCGCGAGCGAGGCAATGACCAGCAGGGGATTGTGTGTGTAGTCCAGCAACCCGACGTCCTCTTGGGTGCGTGGCGGTTCGCGCGATCGGATATGCTTAGCAGAACATTGTTCGCGCGACAATTCACCGGGCCGTGTCGCGACTTGCCGGGGCGGAGGTGGAGCGGGCGGCGGGACGCAATCCCGCGTCTCCGGCCGGGAAGGCTCGTGCCGAAAAGGCGCAGCGACCCGAAGTCTCAGACTTCCGGCCGCAACACGAACGGCGCTTCTCGGGTGATATGCTGGAAAGGACTTCTTGGAGCGGGTGGCGGGAATCGAACCCGCGCGTTCAGCTTGGAAGGCTGACAGGCTACCATTACATCACACCCGCGCAGAGATTTTGACTAGGCTATGACCATGTTGGGGTCAAGATGGAAGTCGGTTCGCGGCCTATCCCGTCGACGAACTCGGCCGATTGGCGACGTAGAGCCCTGTTCGTCTTGGAGACATGCGGCCACCGGCTCACCCTGGGTGGGCGTTGAGTGGCACCGGGGCGGCGCTCCTGCGCAAACAGATGATCTCGCAGATCATGCAGGACCTGCGGGACCGCGAGGGACTCCGTTTTCTGTGCGCTGTTTTTTTCTGTGGGCGCCCTGGTCGTGTCCCTACATCAGCTCTGATCGTCGCCGTTGCAGATCTTGGCATCCGTGGTCGGCTGGGTGGCGTTGGTCGAAGGCGCTCTGCTGTTCGTGGCAGGCAGACAATTCATCGCCGCCAGCGGCCGGATCGTCCGCAACGAGACGATCACGCGGGGTCTGATGGTGGCAGGCGTCGTGCTTAGCGGCTTCCTGGTCATCCTGGGCTTCGGGTGGTGGTAGGGTGGGTGCCGCCGGTGTGGCCCCTCGGGGCTACAGCCAGCCAGTCCAGACCATCCACGCGACGCCAAGCAGCAACAGGCCGGAGATCATCTCGGCGTAGCTTTCATATTCGCGACGTCCCAAGGCCCCGAGGCGAAGGCCGGTCCAGGCGAAGGCGACCGAACACATCATGATGACCGTCGCAGTGGTGAAGATCGGAACCTGGCCGAGACCGAGGCTGAAGCCGACGACGAGGTTGTCCAGGCTCAAACCGGCAGAAAGCAACACCAGGCCGCGCCAGCTCGAAAGCCACCTTGCCAGCTTCTTCTGGTCGCGCGTGCTGCGGGTGGAAATGAGCAGCGTCCAGAGCCCGAGGCCGGCGATCAGCAGCGGACTCAGCCAGTCGATCTGGTTGGCAACATATACCGAGGCGCTTCGGCCGAGCGCGAGCCCCAACAGCGGGACGCCGAACTCGAACACCGCGAAAACCAGCAGGATGCGCCACCGCCTGTCGGTCTGGCCGAGCGACCCCAGCGCAAGCGTGGTGGCGAAGTTGTTCGATCCGACCACGATGCCGAGAACCAGCAGCTCGAGCCCCATTCCGGTTCCTTTCCGGTGCCGCAAGCGGCGGCGCGCCCATGACGCGCCAGTCGTGCACCATCCCGTTGCCGATCCGGAGCGGGCAACAGCCGGATCAGAACTCCGCCGGGTTCACGTCGTCCTCGGCAATTCCGCCCAGGCAGGCGTCGGCCAACCTGTCCTCGTCGAGGATCGCAGACAGGACCGAAGCGTCGCGCGCGTATCCCGGTTTGCCACCGTTCCCGGAACCGCGATCTCGCAGTGCTCCATGCCTTGAAGCTGCGCGATCAGCCCGTCGTCCCTGAGACCGCGATCGGCACTCATATCTGCCGATTTGTCGGCCTGGTCAATAATCGCGCGTATCGAGGCATCGTCATGACTGTCTCAGGCCCTCTCGTCATGACGTGCAACGGCATGTCGCGCCGGTCGTGATGGTCCTCCGTCACACCGCGATGAGCCGCGATCGCGTCTGACAGCGCGGCGTTCACTGCCTGCTGCGCCATCGCCCCGAGGTGATCCGCCATCTGGGCTTCGACCGATCGTAACTCAGCCAGTTCGGCGAAAAAAGCCGGAGAACTGGCTGCTTTCATGCCTTTTCCTTTTGTGCTCGCCTCGGTCTGGCTCGGCCAGATCACCAGCCGCCGTCAGCCACGAATCCTCGAAAAGGTCGAGCCGTGAAACAGGCGCGCGCCCAGCGGCGCCGGTGCGACGTACCGAAGGCGAGTTGACCGTCTGGAACCGGCGTCCGGTCATGGCGCATGGTTTGACGGCAACCGGCTTTCGACCGCGGTCGCGCTTTTCAGGTCCGGGAGAACCGTGACGACGCAAGGGGCGGAATGACGCCGCGTTCAGAAATCGGAGTGGTTGCGGTGAACCCGGTCAAGGCCGGTGTTCTGTCCGCCGCGTGGTCGGTTCTTGCCGGAAAGAATCTCGTCTTTGCCTTTGCCGGTGATCATCGCGTAGACGATCCGGCCAATCACGTAAACGAATGCCAGCGCAATGATTGCCGGGATCACGATAAACAACCAATCCATGTCAAGACCTCCTGAAATACAGATTGGAAGTATCTCACAAATCGGTCTGAACAGGAAATGGTGGTCGGCGGCCGGGGCTCGAAGCGAGGGGAGGCCATGATCGGCGGGGACGGGGCACTGGTTCCGAGGCGCACCTTGGGGCGGGCAATTCTCCGTCTGGCCCGGTATCCTCATCTGTGCGAACGTCCGCGAGAGACGGAAGAGATCGGCCGGGAGGGTGAGGCATGAGCGGCATCTTCGCCATCGTCGGGCCCTCGGGCGTGGGCAAGGATACGCTGTTGGAAGCGGTGGCCAAGCGGTGCCCCGCGGTCCATCTGGTGCGCCGCGTCATCACCCGTCCGCAAAAGGCTGGTGGCGAGAACTTCGAGAGGGTCAGCGAAGCGGAATTCGAGGCCCGTCGGGCGCGCGGAGAATTCGCCCTGAGCTGGCGCGCGCACGGGCTCCATTACGGCATCCCGGCCTCGGTTCACGAGGTTCTGGCAGGCGGGCGCCCGGTGCTGTTCAATGGCTCGCGGGCGGCGTTGGCCGAAGCTGCCCGGGCGTTTCCCGATCTCACCGTCGTGCATGTCACCGCCGCACCCGACGTGCTTGCCGCGCGCCTTTCGGGTCGCGGCCGCGAAACACCCAGTGAAATCGAAAAACGTCTGGAACGTGCGTCGATCAGCCTGCCCGAAGGGCTCAGAATGGTTGAAATCGACAACTCCGGCCCGCTGGAAAATGCGGTTGCGCGGCTCGTGGATCTGGTTCAGCCGGTGAGCGGGTAGCGGACCAGCAGGTGGAACTTCTCGTCACCGGCTTCGCCGAACAGGCACAGACTGTCGATGACGAATGGCCGGGGCAGGAGCGGGGTGATGATCGGCGCCAGGGCCGCCGCCGTGGCGGCGGCGTCCGCGTCCGACAGCGCGCCGGTGAGCGTGAAATGGAAGCGGAACTCGTCCATCACATAGGGGTAGCCCCAGCGCCGGAGATGCACCGCCTGGTTCGCAGTCAAGCCCGCCGCCCGGCGCCGGGCCAACTCCGCCTCAGTCGCGGGGGCGCGGTGATGATCGAGCCCGGCCAGAACTTCTGCCGAGAGCGACCTCAGGGCCTCCGCGTCGCCCACGGGCGTGAGCGCGAGGAACCCGCCGAGGCGCGACAGTTCGAGCCCGTCCAGCGTGACGGCGGGCAGCCGCGCCGCGAGCGCGGCGAAATCGGCCTCCAGCTCTCTGCGATGGCTTCGCTCGGCCAGCCGGAACGGTGGTTTCAGCGTTGCGTGAAACCCGTATTTGCGCGGCGTTGCGGTCAGGTCTTCGACAGGTCGGGGCAGGCCGGGGATTCGGATATGATCACGCACGACGCTCGCGGCGGGATCCCATCCGAGCCAGCCGGCCGCGAAATCCGCAAGCGGTCCCGGCGGTGGGGCAACATAGGCCGCGTATCTCGTGCAAACTCCCATCGTCCCTGTCCTGGTCGGCCCGGGTCACAGTTCCGCGACAGATCCGTCGCCGTCAAGGCGCGCCCGGTGGGGCAACGGCAACGTCTGACATGGCCTGCACCGGCAAAGGCGAGCGGCTACGCGCGGCATCGTCTCCGTGTCAAGTCACCGTATCATCGCGTTCCGCCGCGCTGCTACTGCCTGCGGCGGCCCGGATCTCGACGGCGACATGCCAATGCCTGGCCTGACCGATCTGAACAGTGACAACCTGCGCCCCGTGCGGCCCCGCCCGAATGTCGGCTGGCCGCATGACGCCGCGGACCAGTGTGCGGCGTTCTTCCCGTGCATTTCCGGTCAAGGTTCTGCTATGTCATGTGCCGAAGTGCCGGCCCGGCCAGCAGCCATGGACTCGGAGGGGGAATATGACCAAAGAAACCGTCGTCAAAATCAAGAACAAGACCTACGAGGAAGAGCTGCGCCGCCTCCAGATCGAGTTGGTGAAGATGCAGGAGTGGGTCAAGGCGACCGGCTACAAGCTGGTCATCATCTTCGAAGGCCGCGACGCCGCGGGCAAGGGCGGTACGATCAGCCGGATCACCGCGGCAATGAATCCGCGAATCTGTGACGTCGTCGCCCTCCCGGCACCGACCGAGCGCGAAAAGACCCAATGGTATTTCCAGCGCTACGTCGAACATCTGCCGTCCGCGGGCGAGATCGTGATCTTCGACCGGTCGTGGTACAACCGTGCCGGCGTGGAATACGTCATGGGGTTCTGTACCGAGGAGGAACACCAGGAATTCCTCCGGTCCTGCCCGGAGTTCGAGCGCATGCTGGTGCGCTCGGGCATTCACCTGATCAAGTACTGGTTCTCTGTGAGCGACGAGGAACAGGAGCGGCGGTTCCAGAAACGTCTGACCGACCCGACCAAGCGCTGGAAGCTCTCGCCGATGGATCTCGAGAGCCGCAAGCGGTGGGTCGAGTATTCGCAGGCCAAGGACGCGATGTTCGCGCATACCGACATCAAGCAGGCGCCCTGGTTCGTGGTGAACTCCGACATCAAGAAGCACGCGCGGCTCGATTGCATCAGCCACCTGCTGTCGCAGGTCCCTTACGAAGACGTGGCGCCCGACGTGCCGGAGTTGGAAGACCGTCCACCGCAGCGCGGCTATGTGCGCCCGCCACTCGGGGACCAGACTTTCGTGCCGGAAATGCACAAGGACTTCCTCTGACCCCGCGGCGGGGTGCCCAGCGGGACCGCCGGGCTTGCCGTCGGAACAGGCACGACGTCGTGAAACGCCCCGGTGATTTGCGGCGCTGGACAGGGTCCATCTGCTTCCATACGGTTTTCCCTGCAGGGCCAAAGAAGCCCGCAATTGTCAGGGAGAGATTTGATGAAAACGCGCGCCGCCGTGGCCTTTGAGGCCAAGAAACCCCTCGAAATCGTTGAGCTTGACCTGGAGGGCCCAAAGGAAGGCGAGGTGTTGGTCGAGATCATGGCGACCGGTATCTGCCACACCGACGCCTACACGCTCGACGGGTTCGACAGTGAAGGGATCTTTCCAAGCGTGCTCGGCCACGAGGGTGCGGGCATCGTGCGCGAGGTCGGCCCCGGCGTAAAGTCGGTGAAGCCTGACGATCATGTCATCCCGCTCTACACGCCCGAATGCCGGGAATGCAAAAGCTGCACCAGCGGAAAGACCAACCTCTGCACCTCGATCCGTTCGACCCAGGGCCAGGGCTTGATGCCCGACGGCACCTCGCGGTTCTCCTACAAGGGCCAGACGATCTACCATTACATGGGCTGTTCGACGTTTTCGAACTTCATCGTCCTGCCCGAGATCGCGGTGGCGAAGATCCGGGAGGACGCGCCGTTCGACAAAGCTTGCTACGTCGGCTGCGGCGTGACAACCGGTGTCGGCGCCGTGACCAAGACTGCCCAGGTCGAGGTCGGCTCGAACGTCATCGTCTTCGGCCTCGGCGGCATCGGCCTCAACGTGATCCAGGGCGCGCGCATGGTCGGGGCCGACAAGATCATCGGCGTCGACATCAATGACGACAAGAAAGGCTGGGGCGAGCGCTTCGGCATGACGCATTTCGTCAACCCGAACCGGGTCGAGGGCGACCTCGTCGCGCATCTTGTCGAACTCACCGACGGCGGGGCCGATTACACCTTCGACTGCACTGGCAACACCGACGTGATGCGCACGGCGCTGGAGGCGTGCCACCGTGGCTGGGGCGTGTCGACGATCATCGGCGTGGCCGAAGCGGGCAAGGAGATCGCCACCCGGCCGTTCCAGCTCGTCACCGGGCGGGTCTGGAAGGGCACGGCGTTCGGCGGCGCAAAGGGGCGCACGGATGTGCCGAAAATCGTCGACTGGTACATGAACGGAAAGATCGAGATCGACCCGATGATCACCCACGTGCTGTCGCTCGAAGAGATCAACAAGGGCTTCGATCTGATGCATGAGGGCA
>Ga0180436_10002662_pt1 | contig 16780 bp, 20 predicted proteins | sample SS_ome_2_FD_132434 | JGI IMG/M metagenome (GOLD analysis project Ga0180436, IMG submission 132434) | Hypersaline lake sediment archaeal communities from the Salton Sea, California, USA - SS_3_S_2 metaG | ecosystem: Environmental > Aquatic > Non-marine Saline and Alkaline > Hypersaline >...
CGCCGCCGAGACCGGGAGCACCACCCCCGCCCATGTCACTCCGGCCGGCGACGGGCAGCCCGGCGGCCCGCCCGAGAGCGCCGCCGATGTCTGGAACCGCCAGTTCAGGTCGACGCCGTAGGCGGGCCGATCCGTCCCTTTCCCTCCACCCGTATTCGCCATGCCCGTTCCCACCCTACTCGACCTCGCCAAGCTCGATGCCGGCGTCGGCTATCCGATCATCGAGGAAGCCGTCCAGAACGCCCCGGAACTCCGGGCGGTCCCGGCGTCCACGATCCTGGGCACCACGATGGAGCTCACGGTGCGGACCGGGCTTCCCTCGGTGGCGTTCCGCGACGCCAACCAGGGCGTGGCCCGCAGCAAGTCGACCTACGAGACCCGCACCTTCCAGACCCACATCCTCGACCACCAGATCGCGGTCGATCAGCAGATCGTCGAGGGCGCCAAGGACCGCGGCCGGCTCCTCGAGAACCACGTCATCGGCGTGATGGAGGCGGCGATGCAGTATGTCGGGAGCCAGTTCTACTACGGCACCGGCCACGACGCGAAGGGCTTCCCCGGCCTGCTCGCCCAGTACGCCGCCGACGCCGACCACACCGTGGACGCGGGCGGCTCGACCAACAAGACCTCGGTCTGGCTTCTCAAGCTCGGTCCCGAGTGCCTCGAGTTCCTCTTCGGCAACGGCCAGACCATCGGCCTGCAGGACAGCTGGGAACTCGAGACGGTCTACGACGACGAGGGCAATCCCTACAAGGCCTACACCAACTGGATGACGGGCCGGGTCGGGCTGCGCCTCGCCAACCGCCACTGCGCGGTGCGGATCAAGAACCTGGAGGAATCCGGGACCGACAAGAAGATCCTCGACGACGACCTGCTCTACGCCGCCTACGAGAAGTTCACCGAGTTCGGCATGGAGCCGACCCACATCCTCCTGAACGGGCGCTCCCGCGAGCAGCTTCGCGGGAGCCGCACCGCCACCAACCCGGCGGGCAATCCCGCGCCCCTGCCCACCGAGTGGGAGGGCATTCCGCTGATCCGCACCGCCTCGATCGTGAACAGCGAGGCCTGACCCTCGCATCCCGACCCCTTCATCATGCACTCTCTCCAAGATGCCGAACTGACCCGGACCGTGGCTTTCCCCGCCGCCGGGGCGACCGCCTCGACCGCCTCGATCGATCTCCTCGCCACCCGCCAGGAGGAGTCTCACTTCGAGGTCGAGATCGCCGTGCCCGCCCTGGCCAACCTCGCCGAGGCCAAGACGGTGACGGTGACGCTGGAGGATGCGGCGGACGACGCCAGTTTCACGGCGATCGAGGGTCTCGCCGCGCTCGAAGTCACGGGCGAGGTGGGAGGCGGAGCCGCTGCGTCCGTGCTCCGGGTGCGCCTGCCCCGCTCCGCCCGGCGCTACCTGCGCGCCACCGCCGAGGTGGAGGCCGCCGGAGGCGACAACACCGCTGACAGCGTGACGCTCGGGCTCCTTTTCTGAGCGAGCCACCTTTCGGCTACGCCGTCTTGCGGTTCGGGCAAGCCCCGGCTGGTCTCCCCAACCGGCCGGGGTCTTTCGTGTTTGTTGCGCAACGAGGATCCGGCCCCTTCCGCGATCGCCTTTGCACCCAGGTGAGAAAATCGCGGCAAATTTGCAATCGCCTCTTTCCCTCGCCGTGGTATGGATTCTCGCGGTGATGGAGTACCGATACCTGTTTCTCAAATATACGGCCAAGGCGGCCGTGAGCTGCATCCCCGGTGGCGGTCTGGCCATGGACCTGCTCACTGATTTTCTGCCGGACATCGGTTTCGACGTGTTCGAAAAGTGGAAGAAGGACCGCAACGCCGAGGAACGCCGGGCCGACATCGAGGCCCTGGTCCAGGCCGGTAACGAGGAAGTCCGGGAGGAGGTCCATCGCCTCGTCGAGGAGGAGGCAGCTTCGCTCTCCGAAGGCGAGAAGGAAGACCTGGCCGTCTGGCTCCAGCAGGTGCCCTCGTCGATTCGCCGTACACTCCGCCGCCCCGAGGATCCCGGAGGCCAGACCGTTCCCTCCCACCTGATCCCCCAGTCGGCCGAGGACGTGATGCGACTTCTGCCGGAGCGCCCGCCGCGTTTTCGCGCCGGCGAGACGGCGCCCGGCCTTCCCGACTGGACGCTGGAGCGCCTGCTCGGCGCCGGGGGGTTTGGCGAGGTCTGGTTGGCCCGAAACCGCTACATGGGTGAGGCGGCGCTCAAGTTCTGCCTCGACGAGGCGGCGGCGCGGCAGTTACGCAACGAGGCGGAATTGCTTGGCCGAGTACGCCGCGAGGGCACGCATCCCGGCATCGTCCAATTGATCGGCACCAGTCTCGGCGGCGAGACGCCCTGCTTGCAGTACGAGTATGTCGAGGGCGGCGAGCTGGGTGGCCTGATCCGCGAGTGGCACGCGCGGGACGGCGGTCCCTCCGCCGACCAGGCCGCCCGCGTCATGCTCCGGATCGCCGAGATCGTTGCGTTCGCTCATGGTCTCCGGCCTGCGCTGGTGCACCGCGATCTCAAGCCAGCGAACATCCTCGTGGAGCGTGCCGAGGAAGGAGATACGGCGTTTCGCATCACCGATTTCGGGATCGGCGGACTCGCGGCGCAGAAGCTGGTCCAGGAAACGATGGCGGGCCGAACCAAGCCCCAGGAGGGCCTCGGCAACACCCTCCACGGATCGCACACGCCGCTCTACGCCTCGCCCGAGCAGCAACTCGGCAAGCCGCCCGACCCGAGGGACGACGTGCATGCGTTGGGAGTGATCTGGTATCAGCTCCTCACCGGCGACATGAGCAAGGGCAGTCCCCGGGGCCGCAAGTGGATGCGCCGTCTCGCGGACGAGCGGGGAGTGCCCGAGGCGCACCTGACGTTGCTCGAGGAGTGTTTCGAGGAGGAGGCCGAGGATCGATTTTCCCACGCGGGAGAGCTGGTGGAGAAGCTCGCAGGGCTCCAGGCCGTAGACTCGCCGCCGTCGCGGCGCCAACAGTCTTCCGGCACCCCCGGCCCTCCTCCACGAAGAGAAACCGCCGAACCGGTTGTCTCCGCATCTCCTTCACCTCGCAGTCCCGTGGTGGCCTCGGTCTCCTCGCCTTTCGAGAACCACCTGGGCATGCGCTTCGTGCCCGTCCCGATCGTGGGCGGACCGACGGACGGGCAGCAGGTCCTGTTTTCGATCTGGCAGACCCGGGTGCAGGACTACGCCGCCTACGCCGCGGCCAACCCGGGCGTGAATGGAGAGTGGAAGAAAGTGGAGTATGAAGGCTATCGGCAGGAGGACGATCACCCCGTGGTCAACGTGTCGTGGGAGGACGCGACGTCCTTTTGCACCTGGCTGACGGAACAGGAGCGGGCGGCGGGACGGATCGAAAGCGACGACCGCTACCGGCTGCCGAGCGATCACGAGTGGAGCTGCGCCGTGGGGATCGGAAAGCGGGAGAGGGCGGGGCGCTCGCCGAAATCGAAGGACGCGAAGATCAAGGGCTATCCGTGGGGCAAGGAGTGGCCGCCGCCGGAGGGCGCGGGGAATTTCGGGGGAGAGGAATGCAAAGAGTTCGGATTCTCGACCATCGAAGGGTATCGGGATCCTTATCCGTTCACGGCGCCGGTGGGATCGTTCCGACCTTCGCCGGACGGGCTCTACGATCTCGCGGGCAACGTGTGGGAATGGTGCGAGGACACCTGGGACGGGACCGCCTCGGGCTCGCGCGTGTTGCGTGGCGCGTCGTGGTACGGCGACGTCGAGAGCGATTTTCGTTCGTCGTATCGCTGCAACGACTATCCCGACTGTCGCCGCGACCTCAGCGGGTTTCGTTGTGTGTTGGTGTGCGGCGGTGCGCGCTAGGATCCCTGGCTTCAGCTTTTTTCTTTTACCTTCCCTGCGAAGCAGGGAGGAATCTTTTTTGATCCCAAAGGAGTTTCGCTAACCACCCTGAATCCGTGTCTGAGTGAGCCGATGAAGAATCCCTGGCATGGATCAGACCTTGATCAAGATACCGTAGGCACTCTATTGGAGTGGATGGGAACACGCTGATGAGTCAACAGATCCATCGTGAAGAAAGTCCTTCAGACGATGAAAGCGCGGTGTGGAACCGCGTGCTCAAGGCTGCGCTCGCGATTCCGGGTGCGCGTATCGACCGGGCGTCCTTCCTGGAAGCCACCTTGTCAAAACGCTTCCCCGAAGAAACCGTCTCATTGGCTATCGAATCGAGACCTGCGATGGCTGGGATTTCAAAGGCCGATATTCGATCGATCGCCAAGGCATCAATCAATCGCCACAGAGCCGGAGTGTCCGCCATTTCATTCCTTGCGGGTCTGCCGGGAGGATGGTGGATAGCCGGGGCGGTGCCAACAGACTTGGCACAATTCTTTTGGCACGTGACAGTGGTTTCGCAGAAGCTCGCCTACTTGTACGGTTGGCCCTCCCTTTCCGATCGAGGCGAAGATCTTGACGACGAAACACTCCTTGTTCTCACCGTATTCGTAGGGGTGATGCTCGGTGCAAGTGCCAGTTCCAAAATACTCAACAGTATTGCCGAACGACTTGCAAAAGAGGTTGTCGTCAGGCTTCCCCGAAAAGCTCTGACCAAGTATGGGGTATACCTGTTGGCGAAGCAGGTTGCCAAGTGGATTGGCATCAAGCTGACAAAGGACACATTTGCAAAAGCAATCGCCAAATTAGTCCCTATTCTGGGCGGTGCGATATCTGGGACGATTTCATGGGTCACGTTCTCGATCATGAGCAAGAGACTGAGAAAGCACTTGGAAGGATTGATATTGGCAGATCCCGATTCGACATCGCTTACCGTTGTTGAGTAATAGCGCTTCGCCAGGGCCACCGATTTGACACCTTCTCCGGGCCAGCATGCCCTCCCGCCTCGCCGAGCTCGACGCCGACTTCGCCGCCATCTTCGCCGAGGCGGGGATCGACCTCACCTGGGACGGCGCCACTTACCGCGCCGTCCTTGCCGACCCGCGCGTCGAACTCGACCTGCAGACGGGCGGCTTTCTGCCCGAGGCCGACTTCCAGGTGAAGATCCGCAAGGCGGAACTGCCCGATCCCGGTCCGCGCACGCGGCAGACCGTCGTCATTCGCGGGGAGAGCTATGCGATCAAGGGTCTCACCGATCGCCCCACCAGCCCGCTCCTGATCCTTCACGTCGCCCGCGCATGAACGCCGCGGTGGAAAACGCCCTCGCCACCTGGCTGGCCGAGGCCGGGATCACGGCACCGGTTCACACGGGAGCCTCCGCCGAGGAATTCGATCCCGATAAACTGGCGATCATCGTGTCCGTGCCGGACGTGGAGCATGCCGCCGGGCCGTTGCACAAGGCGACCGTGAACCTGGTCGTGTCCGGTCCCGCCTACCACGCCACCCTGAGCACCTACCGGGACACCGCCGCCAACCTCCGCGCTCTGGTGGACGATCATGCCGCGAACGGACTGGCCACCGCGATCGGGGAGGAAGCGAGCGCCGCCTTCGCCGGGCTCTGGGTTCGCGAGAGCAGCGAGCGGATCGAGGAGGACCGGTGGATCCACACGATCACCCTCGCCCTGGGCCTGGTGCGGGCGGGGTGATTCTGTCGCGTTGACACCGGCTCCCGGGCATGCCCGCTCACCTGGGAGTCGCCAGCACCTTCGGCCTGACCGCCCCGGCCGGCGGCTACGTCCAGGAATCCTCCCAGGAGGACAGCGTCGAGATCGCCACGATTCGCGACGAGACCGGCACCACGGTCAAGGCCGTGCCCAAGCCGATGGTGACGCGGGCGGTGAGCCTCAAGGGCAAGGGCGACGCCGAACTCGCGGCGGTCGCCAGTGGCTCCTTCGCCGAGGGCGTGCTCCGCATCACCGAGGCCAAGCAGAGCGAGAGCAACGAGGACTTCCCCGACTTCGAGATCAACGGCACGGCCTACCTGAACCTCGCCGCGCCGCCTCCCTGATCGTGTTCGCCATGCCCGTCACGCTAACCCAGATCGGTATCCAGTCCGTCGACATCACCCTCGCCGAGAGCGTGGAGGTGAGCGCCAAGGTCGAGGCCAAGCCGCTCCTCGACAAGGACGGCCAATTCGCCGACGGCGCGGCCTTCGATCCGACCTCCGACTTCTCGTTGAAGGGCCGGGGCGACCTGCCCGCCGGACTCGCCGTGGGCAGCGACGGCGGCGCCGATCTCGACGGACTCTTCGCGGGCGGCGTGACGATCGTCAGCTCGGTCAAGGAGATGGAAAAGAACGACGACTGGAACTCCTGGGAATGTTCCGGCCAGCACTTCCCCAACGCCGCCTGAGCCGACCATGAAAAGCGGACAGAAAATCGCCTTCGTGCGCGGTCACCGGCCGCCCCTCCAGAGCCGCGATACCGCGCTCATCGCCGCCGCCCTCGTGAGCGGGGCCCGCCTGGCGGGCGACAAGCCGCTCCTCGACACGATCGAGGAGGTCGGTGGAGAAGCCCGCCGCACCGTCACCTGGAGCGTGGACGGCGGGAGCGAGATCACCTTTCGCCCGAACTTCCCGGCCGAGACGATCGACTTTGCCACCTTCCGCCGGCGCTTCGAGGATGAGGCCTGGTGCAGGAGCAACCCGGATCATCCCATCGCCTACCTCCACGCCTTTGCCGACACCTTCACCGGCATCCGCGAGCAACTGCGGGGACGGAAGCCGGCGTTCCTCGTCCGCAAGGGCAAGCGCTTCGCCGTGATCCCGCAGGACGCCGATCCCGACCAGAAACGGGAAATCCTCGAGCTGCTCGGCTGACTTTCACCCCGACCCACTCGCCATGCCCGACGACACCCGCACCGAACAACTCGAAGCCGCCTTCGCCGAGGACGATGCCACCGAGGTCGGCAGCCTCCGCCTCCGTCCCTTCTCCCTCGGCACCCTCAATGTCTGCCGCCAGCTCGGCCTCACCCTTTTCCTCGACGACGAGACGAAGCTGAGCGACGAGGAAAAGCAGCGCCAGATCGTGGCCTTCGCCTGGGCGCAATCCGCCCCGCTCACCGAAGTGCTCAAGGCCCTGCGCACCGGCAACGCCGAGGACCGCATCGCCAGGTTCGCCTTCCGCATGGAGGTGAACGACCTGCCCGGCCTGATGCAGGAAATCCAGCGCATCGCCGAGCTGGCCGCGGCGGCCGCGGTCGAGGTGACGCCGAAGCCGGGGCCGGACGGCGACGAGGACGCGCCCCCAAACTCCTAGAGCCGGGGTGGACCGCCTCGATCGTCTTCACCCTGGCGCGCGAAACCGGCTGGCCCGAGTCCTTCCTCGTCTGGCGGCTCCCGCTGCCGCGCGCCCTGCAATACTACCATTGCGCCCTGCGGGCCTCGCTCGCCTGGACGGTGCCGCCGAGCGAGTCCGGCCGCCAAAGCCTGGTCCGTCTCGAGGCGCTCGCCGCCCGCCTCGCCGTTGACGAGGACGACGAGGCGGAAGGATGACCACCGAGATCGAAGTCGACACCCGCGCCTTCATGGCCACCGCAGCGCGGTTTCTCGCCACGTCGAAGCGGGATCATCTCGTCGTGATGCGTGAGCAGGCCAAGGGCGTGATCCGCGAGGTCATCGCCCTGACGCCGCCCGGCCGGCCCGGCATGACCAAGGCCCGCAGCCGCGGCGCGGCCCGGGTGAAATCCGACATCCTCAAGCTGGTCAAGGGCACGTCGTCGGAAGCCCGGGTCGAGCGGCGCGACATCGCGGCGATCCACGCCTCGCGCCGCCGCCGGGGTAGGGTCACGCGCGAACTCAATCCCCGCATCCTCGTCCCGATGGACGACCTGCGGACCTACCTCAAGGAGCGGCAGGCGCGCGTCGGCCATCTCGCCTCCGGGTGGAACACGGCCGCGGCCAAGCTCGGCTACAAGCCGCCCGCCTGGGTGTGGCGCAACGAAGGGCCGGGGGCGATCCAGATTCGCGTCACCGGCAAGGACCTCCGCATCCGGGCGACCAACCGCGTCGCCTTCGCCTCGGAGATCTCGATGCTCGAGCGCCGCATCCAGACCGCTCTCCACCTCCAGCGCAACAAGATGGAGCGCCGCCTCGCCGCCTACCTGAAACGGGCCGCGGCGCGCTCGGGATTCCAGTGATTAGGCGGCATGAACAAATTCCCGAACCCCACAGAATTTGGGGCACTGACCCGGAAATCCAGCGCCGCAGGCGGCGTTATGGCAGGTGACGCAGCCCATTCTCCGCCTCTCTTCGTTCCGGTTCACTCTGTTGAGGAAACTCAACGTCGTTCACCGCGCCTCGACAGGCGAAAAATGGCCTCGCGCTGTGTGGCCCGCCAATTTTTTCACACCGCCTGACCATGGCCGCCATCACCGCCGAACTCGCCCTCGAGGTGTCCAAGTTCCAGGGTTCCCTGCGCCAGGCCCAGGATTCCCTGCGGAGCTTTCGCACGCGCGCGCAGCGGCAGGGCGACGGGCTCGGCAAGTCGCTTTTCGCCGGGGTGGGCAAGGCCGCCGCCGGACTCGGCGCGGTCCTGGCGGGCGCGGTCGCCACCGCCGGGATCGGGAAGGTCGTGTCCAGCGCGATCGGGCGGGCCGTGTCCGACGAGCAGCTCCAGGTGAGCTTCGACGTGCTCGTCGGCGACGCCATCCAGGCGCGGGAAACGATCGAGTCGCTGCGCCAGCTCGGTGCGGAGACGCCCTTCGAGTTTCCCGAGTTGGCCGAGGCGGGCAAGAAGCTGATCGCCTTCGGCGAGGGGGCCGATTCGGTGACCGACACGTTGCGACGGATCGGCGACATCTCCAGCGGGATCCAGGCGCCCATCGGCGACATCGCCGAGATCTACGGCAAGGCGCGGGTGCAGGGGCGGCTGTTCGCCGAGGACATCAACCAGCTCACCGGTCGCGGCATCCCCGTGATCCAGGAGTTCGCCCGGCAGCTCGGCGTGACCGACGCCGAGGTGAAGTCGATGGCGAGCGCGGGGCAGATCAGCTTCGCCAACCTGGAGCAGGCGTTCGTCAGCCTGACCTCCGGGAGCGGCAAGTTCGGCGGCATGATGGCCCGGCAAAGCCGCACCGTGGGCGGGCTGTGGTCCACCCTGCAGGACACCGTCGGCGAGGTGTTGCTCGAGCTGGGCCAGCCGATCAACGACGCTCTGCGTCCTCTCCTCGACGAGGCGATCGAGCGGACCGGGGCGCTCCGGGGTGCGGCGGCGGGAATCGGGTCGGCGGTGGCCGCCGCGATGCAGGGCGTGATCGCCTTCTTCCGCGAGTTCAGCGCCGGGGACATGGGGCGGCTCGTGCTCGACGCGCTCGTGCTGGGCTTCCAGGGCGCGGTGAACGTGCTCTTCCGGGGGCTCGTCGGTGTCTTCGCCGCGGTGGGTCGCCTCTTCCTCGAGAATTTCCGGAACGCCCTCGCCCTGTTCGCCGTCCTCACGACGGGCGACTTCTGGCAGGGCATGGCGCGGGCGCTCACCGCGGCGGCGCAGGGATTCGGTGCGCTCCTCCTCGAACTCGTGGCGCGGGCGGTCGAGGGATTGTCGCGCATCCCCGGCGCGGAACGCTTCCTCGGCAACGCGAGCGGGAACCTGCGGGCCGGGGCGCATTCCCTCCGGGACCGGGCTGCCAGTCAGGCACGCGAGGGCGGCGATCGTCTCGCTCCCGCCGTCGCCACCGCCCAGCGCCGCTTCGCCGACACCCTCACCGGCGTGGCCGGCGCCTTCCGTGACGCCTTCGCGGGAACGGGCGATCTCTTCGACACCACCAAACGCGAAGCGGCCCTCGACGAGGCGGCGGCGCGGTTCCGGTCGCGGATCGCGGAAGGCGAGGCGCAGGTGAAGCAGGCGGAGGAAACGGCGAGCCGGGCCCCAGCCGCCCCTCCTGCTCCGTCTCCTGCGGCCGCCCCGGGTGGGAAGGCCCGCCTCGCTCCCGGCGCCTTCGCTTCGGCCATCAACCTGGTCATGGGCCGGAGCGCCAACGAGCTCATCCTCGACGAGACGAAGAAGCAGACCGAGGCGCAGCGGCAGATGGCGGGGCAGCTCCGCGAGATCAACGAGAAACTCACCCCGCGGCCGGAGCGGGGACGTCCCGCCGCGCCGGTGCCGGCGGTTGATACCGTGGCCCGCTTTGCATGAGCGCCCCGCCTTTCCAGATGCTCGGGCTCACCGCGAGCCGCGACGAGCGCGGCCTGATGCGTGTGTCGGTGCCGTGGAACTGCAAGGACCTCGACGCCACCATGACCGTGGGCGGCAGTCCCGCCTTCGGCCTCCCGGAAACCGGCCGGCAGGTGAACCAGCTCGAGGACGCCTCCTACCAGGTCACCATCACCTACGAGGGCGCCGAGGACGAGCCGGCCGACGAGGACACCTACGAGTTCGACTCGAGCTTCCGCGAGGAACCGATCGAGAGCCATCCCCAGATCGCCCGGATCAAGAAGCGCTACGGCGGCACCGTCGGCGACGACGGGCGCATTACCTTTCCCGAGACCCTGCCCCGCGCCGCGAGCGAGGGCACCGGACTCTCCGGCGCGGAACGGAATGCCGAGGAGCGCAACCCGCTCTTCGGCCAGACCACCTACCTCGTGCTCCACGCCGTCTTTCGCCGCACCTTCCTGAAGCGGCGGGTGCCGCCCGATCTTCTGAACAGGGTGGGAACAACCTGTGAAAAACTTCCCGGCGGCCTGCCCACGCCGGGGGGACGGAACTGGCTCGTCATGCCGCCCCGGGTGGCCCGCCGGGGCAACGTCTACGAGATCTCGGAGGAGTGGATGCTCTCCAAGCCGGGCGAGAAATGGCCCGAGGCGATCTACGGCCTGATCGAGCGATGATCGACCTCCGCGACCTCATCGTGCGCCCCGGCGAGCCGGTCCTGCCGGCATGGGAGCGGCTCCTCGACTGGGCGAAGCAGTTCCGGCTCCATGCCGGCCACGGCGTGCGCCTGAACCGGACCCCGAACGGCACCTACATCATCGCCGATCTCCCGTCGCCCTCCTGGAATCATCCCTTCCAGGTGCGGCTCGCCGAGCGCGAGGTGACCGTCGCCTTCGGCACGGTGAACGGCCTCGTTCCGCGGATCGGCGGCAGGACCATCGACGGGCTCGACGAGAACGGCAGGGAAACCGAGCCGCCCCGGCTCCGGATCGAGGGCGGCCCGAACGAGGATCTCCGCTCCTGGATAGTGATCGACGTGCGGACCGGTGGGGAGAGCGGGGAACTCGATCCCTCCGACCCCGAGGCGGTCGTGATCCGGCACGCCCGCGCCTTGCGCCCGGACGACAAGACGATCGGGCGTCATCCGCTCGCGATGCTGCTCTGGGCCGCGAATGGCCGCCGCCTCGTCCGCTCCCGGCAGATCACGCACTTTTCCCTGGGCCACCACTACCGGGCCGGCGACGGCGACACGCCCGGCCGCCACTTCTTCTGGGCGACATGAAGAGCATTCCCGCCGGGGCCTGGAACGCCCTCGTCGACCGGCTGCGCCGCGACCAGGTGCTCGGCGTCACCGTGCTCGAGCACGGCGCCTGGAAACATCCTTGGCAAGTGACGCCGTCGTGGAACGCCGAACGCGAGCGCTGGACCGCGACGATCCAGCCCGGCTTCGTCAACGGGATCGATGCCGAGGTGCGGGTGCGCGCCGCCGAGGCGCCCGTCGAAACGCTGCAGCGCCTCGGCCTCGACCGCCATGCGTCGAGGGACGACACGGTCGATGCCTGGCTCACCGAAGCTCCCCCCCTGCCGCTCACTCGCTGGCGGGCGATCGGTCGTGATGCGGATCCGGTGTCGCGTTCGTCGCCCGACTTCGAGACGGTGGTGGCTGCCTACGAACCGGTGCCGGAATTCTTCCTCGCGCGCGGCGCCGCCCCGGTGCCGGCCGACCTGGCATCGTCCGATGGAGAAAGGGGCGCCCGCCTTCTCCGCGCCACCGATCTCGTGCTCTACCAGGACCGCCTCGCCGCCGCCACGGAATGGACCTCCGGCGCGGGTGTCGACGCGACCCGCGCGCAGTTCTCGGTCACCTACCGTCTCCCGCCCGGGGCCCGGGAGCGGGCCTATCTCCGCACCACGGATCGCCATGTCCCGCCCGAACCGCCCGATCCGCTCGCCCGGCTGCGCGGCGACTGGCAGGACCCCGGACGCGACGAGCTTCCCCTCGCCACGGTCTACCTCCTCTCGCCCGAGGACACCCCCGACGGCGCGGAACCGGGACCGGACTGGACACCCTACGTGAAGCACCACGTCTTCTGGAACCTCGTCCACGCCGTGGACGTCGATCCCGCCCCGGTCCGACGCGAGAACCTGACCCTCGTGACCGGGTTGGCGGCGGGAATCGCGGACCCGATCTTCAACGAGTGGCTGGCGACCGCCAACGACGAGACGGCGGCCCTGGCGGAGTTTCTCGGAAAGCGCACCGTGGAGGGGCGATTCTGGAGCGTGTGAGGAGATGAAGAAAGAGGAGAAGAGCAGCCGGGATCGTTACGGGCTGGACAAGGATGCGCGGTTGGCGGAGGAACGGGAGCGCGAGGCAAGAGAGACGCGGGAAAGGCGGCTCGATCCGCCGTTTCCCTATCGGGTGATCGGGTTCGACCTTCGAGCGGTCATTCGGGACGAGCGGTAGAAAAATCCTCGCTTTTTTCCATGGAACGATCAGGTTTTTCGATTCATGGAGTGACCCGTTCAATCGTCCTCACTCCATGAACCGCAGTTCCGCCGCCCTTTGTGTTGCGCTCGCCCTTTCGATTGCCTCCGCCCATGCCGCCGATCGCGTCGCTCTCGTGATCGGAGTCGATACCTACGACCACCTGCCGCCGGACGCCCAGCTCCAGGTGGCGGTTTCGGACGCCGAGAAAATGGCGGGCGCTCTCGAGAAGGTCGATCCGCCTTTTGCGGTGACCCTGCTTACCGAGGTCGAGCAACGCGACGCCGAGGACGCGCTGGAGACGTTCGTGGTCGAAGCCGCCGATGCGGAGTGTGCGTTGGTCTATTTCGCCGGTCACGGGATCGAGTATCACGGGGAGAACTTCCTGCTGTTGCGTGACACCCAAGTCGATCGGGTCAGTGCCGACGTGCAGCGGATGAAGCGGCTGCTTCGCAATGACGCGTTGTCGATGCAGGTGCTGGTCGATGAACTGGACCTGACCGGGGCGCAGGTGAAGGTGGTGATCCTCGACGCCTGCCGCAACAACCCGCTCACGGTGGAGGCCCCGGGCGGAACGCGGAGCGCGTTCGGCGGGACGCGTGGCCTGGCACAGGTGACGCCGCCCTCGGGATCGCTGATCGCCTATTCGGCCGATGCGGGACAGCAGGCCAACGACGGGTTGTTCACCGAAGTGCTTGTGAGTCATTTGGCGAAGCCGGGACGGCCTCTACTGGAGGTGTTTGCGGCGACACGGGAGGAGGTAGCAGATACTTCTCGAGCCTGGGCGAAGGAGGACGAGGAGAAGGGAATTCCGGTCCCCTACCGGAGAGTGTTTCACGAACCGGCGGAATACACCAAGCTGAACCGGGCGGGAACCAAGTTCGCGTTCACGAAGGGAGAGCGACCCGAGATTGCGGCGATGCGGGAACAGAACGAGGCGCTACGGGAGCAGATCGCTACATTGAAGGAGACGGTGGAGTTATTGCGGGCACAAGGGAGCGCAAATGAAGCCTTGCGGGCGCAAGTGGAGCGGATGGAGGAGGCATTGGAGACAGCGGAAGGGGCACTGGCAGCGGCGGAGAGTGACGAGGTGGATCGGCCGGAGGCCACCACTCCGGGATCGATGGCGTCGGAGGCAGCGGAGGAAGAGGAGAACAGCGGACGCCCGGCGATGGTGGCGCGTCCGATCGACCCGGGCGGGTTGCCTGGCGGAAGTGGAGGATTTGCTGCCGGGAGCGGGATGGATGGATCGTATGCCGGGCAGGTGCGGGAATTCGGGGGGATCGAGATGGTGTGGTGTCCACCGGGGACGTTTTCGATGGGGAGTCCGGAGGACGAGGAGGGGCGGGATGACGATGAGAGGCAGCACGAGGTGACACTGACGAGAGGATACTGGTTGGCGAAGACGGAGTGCACGCAGGGGCAGTGGGAGAGTGTGATGGGGAGCAACCCGAGCCATTTCGAGGGATCGAGCGACTTGCCGGTGGAGAGTGTGAGCTGGGAGGACGTGCAGGAGTGGCTGGCGAAGATGAGCGAGCGGCACCCGTTGCCTGCGGGCTGGAAGTGGAGTTTGCCGACGGAGGCGCAGTGGGAGTATGCGTGCCGGGCGGGAGGGGAGCACGAGGGCGCGACGGCCTTTGGAGATTCGTTGAGCAGCGCGGAGGCGAATTTCCACGGGAAGTATCCGTATGGCGGCGCGTCGGAGGGCCCGTATTTGGAAAAGACGGCAGAGGTGGGGAGCTACGGTGCGAACGGATGGGGCTTGCATGACATGCACGGGAACGTGATGGAGTGGTGTGCGGATGGGGTTCGGGAGTATCCGAGTGGAGCGGTGACCGACCCGACGGGTCCGAGAGACGGCTTCCTCCGCGTGTCCCGCGGCGGCGGTTGGACCATCCACGCTCACTACTGCCGGTCGGCGAGTCGCGGCGGGAGCTCGCCGGGCGTCCGGAGCTACTACCAGGGCTTCCGGCCTGCCGTGAGTTCCACTCGATAGCCAGCGAGGGAGATGCGGAGCATCGAGCGAGAGGCGGGAGCGGAGCGATTTCTTGCCTGGCGAGCGGTAGCGAGCAAGCTGAAGAGGCCGCGCTGCTGCCGCCGTTTCCATATCGGGTGAACGGGTTCGACGTTCGGGTAATGGATAGGACTCTGAGCCAGGCTCAGTGAACCGCCGATGGGCGTGGAACACAAAGAGAGCGAAACACTACCGCAGCAGGACCTGAAAAACTTCAGATGTCCACTACGTGGTATCCGCCGGGTGGCAACTCGTTGACCGCAGAGATGACGTCGGCGACTCTCTCCTTGATGCGCGGCCACGAAGTCGACATGAGCACGACCACACCCACTGATCGCTCTTCGAGATTCTGCTGGTAGCGAAGGTTCTGGTCGGTGGTGATCAGGATTTCGAAGGCCTGTGCTTCGGCGGCAGACAGAAATGCTCCGTTTTCGAGCTCGGACCATCCGAGTTCTGCTGCCGTAGCGACCTCGTGTCCGTCGAGAAACGACCGCAGCGGAGCTGGTGTGCCTTGGTCGAAGACGATTCTCATCCGAGTGGAATGGGCTCCAAGCTCGCTGCTGCGAATGCGAGCACGGCATCGACCTGTTGGCGGGCCACTCCCGGAAACCACTCGAGAAACTGATCGACCGTCGCTCCGTCTTCCAGGTTTTCGAAGAGTGCCTTGACCGGCACACGGGTTCCACGAAACACCCACGCTCCACTGACCTTGGTGGCGTGGCGTTCGACTTCGGGGCACTGGGACCAGTCGATCATCCTGAGAGAGGGTATTCTCTATCTCGCAACCCGCAAAGGGCAAGATTCGGCTGGCGGCGACCAGAGAGAGTCATTCGTTCAACGGTATGGCGCCCTCCCCCGAGATTTGCGGTGCAGGGTAGCGTTCACCAGCTATCCAACGCTCGATTCGTCCAGCCGCCTCCCCGATTTCTCCGTGAGGATCGCGATCACATTCCCCGCTTGCCGGAAGGCCTCCGATTCGACTTGTTTTTCAGACGTGAGGGCACCCATGGTGCGGTCCAGGTCGGAAAGAGGCAACGGCATGCGGACATGTGGTGACACGATTCGACGGAGTATCCCAGCGTGTGGCGGTTGGTGTGCTGCCACCTTTTGACAGCCCGCCCGCCTCGACGTGCAGGCTCTCCTCTACGCCAACCTCACCGAACGCACCCTCTCGGACACGCTCGGCGGGCCGGACTTCGACTGGCCGGAGCTGATCGAGGGGGACTCCGTTCGCATCGGCCTGCGCTTCGCCCAGACGCTCGGCGACGAGGCACTCGAGATCGAGCGCGTCGTCCGGCTCGTCCGCGCCTCGCTGGGCCGGTTGGACACGCGGCCCGCATCGGGACAGTGGGCGATCCAGATCGGGGACGACTCTTCCGAGGAGGGCGTGAACACCACCGCGCTCCTGGATCACGACGCCACGGCAGAAGACGTGCAGAGCGCGGTGCAGGCGCTGTTCGACGCGCCGGGATTCTCGGTTACCGGCTTCACCGCCGACGGGGTGACGGTGGACGCCAAGGACGGGAGCTGGCTGCTCCGCTTTCAGGAGGGAGGCCATCCCTACCCGGACGAACTCGACCTGAGAGCCGGCCGCAACGCCCTCGACCCGATCTCCTTTCTCCGGTCGCGCACCTACCCGGTCGACGGTCGCTGGGTGCACGAGCTGCGGCTCGTCCAAGCGCCGGCGGCGTTCATCGACACCTCGGCTCCCGTGGCCCCGCTCGCGCCCGCGATCGATGTCGTGCAGCAGGGCGGGAGCGAGGGCGAGATCGAGTGGAACGAAATCCAGTCGCTCACCGTGCCACCGTCCTTTCGCGGGGCCTACCAGGTCAAGCGTCCCGACACCTTCGCCCGTTCCGGCCTGCTCAGCGTGGCCGACGGAATCGACCAGATCGCCGGGGCGATCGAGCCGCTTGCCGACGAGGACGGAGTGTTCCGGGTGACGAACCCGCTGCCGCATGTCGCCCATATCGAATTCGCCGGCAGCATGGCAGGACAGGCCTACGACCCGCTCGTGGTCGAGGTGGTGACCGCGCCGCCCGGCGACGTGACCTTCGAGCTGAGCCTCGCCACCGCCGGGGTGGCGAACCTCCTCCGGGCCGCGCCGGTCGTCGAGGACCTGCCCTTCGAGATCGAGGTCACCTACGAGGACGAACACGACCCCGACGAGCTGCACGTCTGGACCTACCGCACCGAGGTCACC
>Ga0180436_10002664_pt1 | contig 16769 bp, 23 predicted proteins | sample SS_ome_2_FD_132434 | JGI IMG/M metagenome (GOLD analysis project Ga0180436, IMG submission 132434) | Hypersaline lake sediment archaeal communities from the Salton Sea, California, USA - SS_3_S_2 metaG | ecosystem: Environmental > Aquatic > Non-marine Saline and Alkaline > Hypersaline >...
AGGAATTGAGTATGCAAATTATTACGAATGGGGTGGTTTAAATGCTGATGGAACGGAAGGATTTGCAACAAAAAGATCAGGTTGGGATAAGCCGATTCATGATTTACTTGTTGATAATGAAGTCGATGTGTTTTTTCACGGACATGATCACTTTTTTGCGAAACAAGAATTAGATGGCGTGATTTATCAAGCCGTCCCTCAACCCAGTCATCCTGGTGATAAAGTAAATACAGCGGAAGAATACGGATATGTAAGTGGTAAGATTTTGGGAGGTTCTGGATTTATGTTGGTTGATATTGATGATGATCGAGCAAAGATCGATTTTATCAAGACTTATGAAGGAAAACCCGGAGAGGTGGTTGATTCGTATGAGATTCAACCATAATAATGTTAAACTTTTTATGACTTCTTTTTTAAGATGAAACAAACTGATAAAATTACAATTTTGCTTATCGACGATGAACCAGCAATGGCTGAAACTATTGGTGCATATGCCAAAAAAGAAAACATGGAAATTGTTTATAAACAAAATGGAGAAACAGGACTAGAATCTTTTAACCAAAATGATTTTGATCTAATTATTATCGACTGGATGCTTCCGGGAATTTCCGGACCAGAAATAGTACAGAAAATTCGCGAAATCAGTGAAGTACCAATTTTAATGATCAGTGCTCGTGATAGCGAATCAGACATTATCATTGGTTTAGATTTAGGAGCAGATGATTATATTACCAAACCATTTGGGACTCGTGAGGTGATAGCTCGAATTAAGTCATTACTCAGACGCACTCAAAGTAAAAATGAAATTCAACACCTTGAAATTGGTAATATAAAATTTTGTCCGGAAAAAGGGGAAATATATAGAAATGATAAGTTGATTAAACTAACTCCAAATGAGTTTCGCATATTTATGGTATTGTTTAATAATATCGACATAATCGTTTCAAGAGAAAAATTAATGGAAGACGCACTTGGTTATCATGATTTTTTAAATGACAGGACGCTTGATACTCATATTAAAAATCTGCGTCGTAAGCTTGAAGAAGATCATAAAAATCCAAAGTATATTTTAACTATGCGAGAAATCGGATTTAAGTTGTGTAGTAAAGAATCTTAAAAATAAGTTTTGAAATATGAAATTACAAACGAAATTCACACTCAGCACTATTCTAATTGTCTTAATCGTAGTAACGATGACATTTTTTGTCATTAGTAAAAGAACGAGTACTGATTTTGAACAGTTTATCATCGAAAAGATTGAGGAAGAAAAACAAAAAAAACCACCTAAAAATCAAGAAAATCAACCACCAAAAGATTATAATGAATTAAAATTCGCATCTGATTCACCGGAAGCCAGATTTTTAGAGACTACTAAAAATTCACTACTGATAGTTGGAATTGCTGGAATATTAATCGCTGTTATTGTGAGTTTTCTTGTTAGTAGATTATTTTTACGTCGGATTCATTCCATTCAAAATGCTATGCATAAATATAGAAACGAGGGTAAATCTGAGCCAGTAGCACATAATAATACCGATGAAATAGATGATATGACTGCGGTTTATAATTTATTAATCGAACAAATAGCCAAACAAGAAAGTATTCGAAAAGAATATTTTATTGATACTTCTCATGAGTTAAAAACTCCTCTTACTTTTATCAAGAGCTACTCAGAAGGCTTGATTGATCAGGTATTTGATAAAGACAAAGAAGCTGATATTTATAAAAAAATATTAAATGAATCAAATCGTATGATTCATTTAATTAAGGAAATGACTATTTTAGCCAAATTAGAATCTGAAGAAATTTCTTTAAATAAAGAAAAGATTGACATTAGAAAATTAACTGAAGATGTTGCGGATTCTCTCCAAAAAGAATTTGATGATAAGGCAATAAAACTGGAAATTAATGGAAATACTCAGGCAGAAATAGATAAAGATAAATTTACGCAAGTTTTTCTAAATCTTATTGATAATGCTGTGCAGTATAGTGAAACAAAAAGTTCAATTTGCATTCAGATTTCAAAAAAAACTAGTGGTTTTTCTTGGATTATAAAAAATAAACCACAAGATAAAATTTATCCAAAAAATTTAGAATTTATCTTTGAGCGTTTTTATCGAGGAGATAAGTCTCGCAGCTATGACAAAAAAAGACAAAATTTGGGCATTGGTCTTAATATTGTTAAAAAAATTGTTGAGTTGCATGGAGGTAATGTGCAGGCAAAATTAGATGAAGATGGGTTAGTGGTTTTTGAGATTGTTGTTTTTTGAACAAGATAAAATTTAGAATAGCTTGAAAAAAACTACAAAGGATAAATTACTCAATGTAAGGTAAAAAACTGTGCTTACAATTTGGGTGCATTGGTAGATCTGGAGCTTTTCTGTATTTCTTATTTTTTCCCGTGAGAGTAAACACTTTGCCTTCGTACGGCTGGCAGATCGGGCAGGCTGAAGCATGGTGCGACATCTCCACCAATTCCAACCCATTTTCAAGGAGTCGGTTCACAAATCCCGAATTGTTGGCTTTGATGATGTGCGTACGCACGAGCATCTCGGCATATCGGTCGATTTTCCAGCGTTTACCGCCACGATCAATCAAGGCGGTAAAGCCACGATTTTCCACGAGTTTTTTCACCTCTCGCTTGATTTTGTACACGCCTTCGCCTTTGATCGCCCCGACCACGATCCGCTCGTTGATTTTGAGCTTGACCATCTCGCTAATGAACTCACGTCCCGCACGCTTCACGCCCTCGATACCGTTGGCAAAATCAAGGTAAAAATCATCAACAAGGGTCTCAATGGCTTCTTTATGAATCTGTCCGAACTCCGTTCGTTTCAGGACAAGTTCTTGTGCTTTACAATCACTGATTGCCCGAAAAGACCCCTCGCTGTACTGCTTCGGCACTTCCGATTCCAGCCAAATGCGGGTCTCTTTTTCGAGCTGTTTTGTTATCTCCTCGATATCTACCAGCACAACCCGACGCAGGTGAACAACGGGCTTTTTTGGATCAGCCTGTAAAATGGTTTGACTGAGTTCTTTTGCCGCCTTGCGATACGCATTGAGTAGGCGTGGTGCTGGCGGTGGTGCTATGACTGGCATAAATTTAGAAGATTAAAAATGCAAAACGACAAGTCACAATGACCGTAAATAAAAAGAAAAGTACGGCGAGGTTTAGGATCAGGAAAATCTTGGCATACCGCCACAGGTTTTGATCGAGATTCTCGAGCCGCTTTTTGAGAACCTCCTCGGATGAGAGGTGTTTTTTGTACGGGTTTGGATGGGTGTTGTAGCTATTCATGATTTAAAAGGTTAAAGTTCAATATCTGGCGTTTGTTTTTCTTCTGCCAGTTGGTTTTTGATCCGCTCAAGCTCCTGAACAAGGGACTCTCCATCAAGGTCTTTGAGTTCGCGGATGGCGGTCTCAATACTTTCAATCCCGCTCTCCACGAGAATTTGATGAGTTTGAGCTTCTGTGAGCAGGTCACGAGGTAGCCCATAATCCCACGTAAACTTGATGTCCACGCCATCGGGAAACTTCTTTGTGCCTTCAAAAAAGAGGGCTGTTTTAAGAATGTCCACGAGCTTTGCCTCGTAGCTTCTTTGCTTTCGCTTGATCTTCTTGAGAAATGAAGCCATACGAATTTTGACTGTCTCTACTTTCTCAGCACCGCCTTGATCATCCAGTCCGAGAAAAGAAGTCGGGGTCTGTGTGACTGTGCAGATCTGCCTGAGGATTCCCTCAATCTGCTTGAAGCCTTCCTCAATAAGAGCGTTTGAATTGGTGATGTACTGCGGCACGATATCACCCTTTTCCACGAGAAAAAGCTCCTGATCGCTATCAATCTCTCCCTTTTTGGTCAAAATTCCTTCACCGACTGCCACCTTGGCATTGAGGTGCTTGATAAGTTGTACCGAGATTTGAGTGATACGGTCGTTCAGTTCCTCAAAGAGGTTCATCACGCTTTCGTAGGCAGAGATACCGAAGCGTTCCTTGACTGTTTTGAAATTATCTATTTGAAAGACTGGGATGTAGTCCAGATCGGTCGTTTCTTCTTCTGGTAAATCGGAACTGTAGATTGCCAGCTCCACTTTTTCCGACTGTTTCATGTCGGTGGTGGTCGTCCAAAGTTCGTGTTCGATTTTGCCCACGCTGTGAATTTGTTTGTAGAGGAAAGTTTCTTTTTTATTATTCTTTGGGTTCACAATGTCCACGTAAGAAGCAATCACGACCTTTTGTGATTCCTCGCCAAGCCTCACTCCTGAGAAGTCGGGGAAATAGTTGTCGTAGGGAATTTCCTCGATAATCGCTTCCTTGTCCTTCTGCCTTACCAAAAAGACGGTAAAGCCCGCCACATCTTGGATCACCGAGCTTTGATAAAGCTTCTCGTCAAGGTAGTTTTCTTGGATGATCTTATTGATCTTGCCCTCAATGGGCTTTTTAGAATCGTCCTCGTTTGTTTGGATTTTGAGCTGTTCGCCGAAAAGAAAGTCCGCCGAGGTAAGCGACACGATCTGCCCGACGTTGTAGGCGAGATACAAAAGCGTGCGTTTCTTTTGATCTTCCTCAAAGTAGCTTTTGAGCTTGAAAACCTTGCTGTGCAGTCCCTTGAATACGTTGTAAAAGTTATTCAAACGTGCCACACGGGCGAAGTCTTCGTTGCTGGGAAATTGATTTTGCATGAGTAAAAAGTTAAAAAATTATTAAAGTCCGAGGTCGCCTCGGTTGATTTCAAGATTGGTGATCTTGCGAGCCTGATAAAGGGCGAGAGCCAGCGAGTCGGGGAAATCGTCGTGTGCTCCTGCTCGGTCGGGGTGGTGGCACGACAAGAACTCTCCCTTGTACTCCTTGATCATCTCGAGCATTTGCATTTCAAACTTGGGAGCGAGTTTGTGATCGCTTGGATACACCAGTTCTTCATCCCGCAGAATCTTGATCAGGTTTTTGTAGAGGTTGTCCTTACTTTGGAGCGTGAACTTGACTGGTTCAGTACGTAGCCTCGTTGAGCGTTTGAAGTTGTCCACGACAGGGTCGCCCACACCAGTAGCATCAATGCAGACCTTCATCACACGTTTGTATTTTGAAAGTTCCTTTTGCACGATCTCCACTTGGTCGGTGTAATCGTCGCCACGCATTGCCAGCCATTGCAGGATTTTGAACTTCTTGAGTTCCTCGTCCCAACCCACAACGGTCAACACGCTTTCGTCTTCCTCCTTGGCCACGTCCCACCCTGCGTACACTGGCTTATCGTAAGCGGTCGGCAATTCGTAATCGCCCCGCAATTTTTCAAGCTCCGACTTGGTGATCAGCATTCCACGCCCGATCTTCCAGTTGAGGGCGTACTGCGTTTGGAAGTAGTCCGAGTCCTCGCGGTAGCGTTCTTTCTCTCCCTCCACAAACTCCTTGTACTTTTTATGGAGCGGGTTTTTTGTTTTTCGGTACAGTTTCTCTTTGTCGGCGATCACTTGCTCATAGTCAAAGCGGAATACATTTTTCCCGTTCTCAATCCCGCGATAAAAGTCGCAGAGCTGATAACCACCTGAGCCAATAAAGATTTTGCTTCCATTGGTCGAGGCAAGCATTGGGAAGACCTCGTTCTTTGCCTTCTCGTCGTCGATCTTTTGAGCCTCCTCGATGATGGCAAGGTGAAGCGTTTTACTCTCAAGGTGTGAGGTTGGTGACAATGAGAAACAATAAATCGTGTTTCCATTCCCGAGCTTGAGCGTTGTGCCGTTGGCTTCCTCAAACTGCAAACGGTACAGCTCCTGCAATACCCGCAGATTTTCTTTGAGGCGATCAAAGTCTGTTTTTGCCTGCTCCTTTTGTGGGGCAAATATCCCTACCGAAAGAGGCATTGGAAAAAAGTGGTGTGCAAATGTCATCACGAACGCCAGTGTATCAACCACCGCTGTGGTTTTACCTGCTTGACGGGACACCTCGATAAACACCTCCGCACCACCTTTTTTGAAAATCGTGCGAATAATCTCGCGAGCGATTTCGCTTTGGTAGTTCGCAAACGGGCGTTTGAAGTAGTTTTGCCCGAACGCGTCTAACGCCTTAAATGTTTTATTTAGACTTATTCTCATCGTCGAGTGATAGTAATTTGGCAAGTTCCTGTGTCGGGTCGGACACTTCGGTTTGAAGCTTCGGCGTGTACTTTGCCGAGCGTGATTGCAAGTAAAAACGCACCATCGCCATGTCTTTGTTTACGATAATTGCTTCGGCAAGGCGGTCTTCAGCAATGATCCCGATCTCAATGTCGCGGATTTCCTCGGACTCCTGCATGAAGTCGGTATCGGCTTTTTGCCAGCGATAAAAGGTCATACTCGAAATGCCCACGTCTTTACACGCGAGCGTAACGATTCCATGGCGGCGTTTTAGTGCCTCCAAGAACTTCTTTTTATCCCGTTTTGTACCTTTTTTTCCTTGCATAGAATTTATTTAGTTGATGGGGTGCTCCCGTGTAACAAGTGCAACAAGTAAAGGGAGCTTCCCGTGTGAGAAGTGAGAGAAGTTAGGTCAGTTTTTCTGCCTTTTCTCCTGTGTAGTCTTCCCAGCGTTTTATGATTACATCCACGTATTTAGGGTCTAGCTCGAGACCAAAACAGGAGCGTTCGGACTTCTCAGCAGCGATGAGTGTTGACCCTGACCCCATGAAAAAGTCCAAGACCAAATCACCTGATTTACTGCTATTTCTGAGTGCGTAAACGATCAATTCCACTGGTTTTTGGGTTGGATGGACGTATTCTCCGACCTTATCGCGTGCCATACTCCATACCGTGGTCTTGCCCTGCTCCTCAGCTCGCTTCATCTTCTGTGCCCACGCAAAGAGCTGTGCGTCGGTCTTTTGAAAATCCCAAACAGTCGAGTGTTTGCGGTCTCCGTAGAACTGCACCTTTTTTCCTTTCACCGCACAGTAAAAGAAAGGCTCATGTTTCCACCGATAATCACCCCAGCCGAGAGCGGCCGCAGGTTTATTCCAAATGAGCTGGTTCTTTACTTCCATACCTGCTTTTTCAATGGCATATTCAAATTGAGCCTGAGATGAGGAGCTATGGAAGACATACAGTCCCGCACCTGCCTTGACTGCTTCCACATAGTTTTTGAAAACCTTTTCGAGAAATTTTCCAAAGGCTGAGTCGGCCATGTTATCGTTGGCAATCCCGTTGCTCGTCTTTTTTCCATGTCCTTTGTAGTTCACGTTGTACGGTGGATCAGTAAACACCACGTCGGCTTGCTGTCCATCCATGAGCTTTTTGATATGCTCGGGGTTGGTTGCGTCTCCGCACATGATTCGATGTCGGCCGAGTTTCCAAATTTCCCCGATTTGAGTGCTTGACTCTTCGGCCACTTCAGGAACTTCATCGTCTTTGTCGTTATCCTCATCTAGTTTGAGGTCGGCAAACATAGCATCCAGTTCTCCCGATTCGAAACCGACATCAAGAAGCATGTTTTCATCAAACTCCACAAGAAGCTCTGCATCCCAGTGTCCGAGGTTTTTATTTAAACGAAGATTAAGCTCACGTTCTTTTTTCTCTTCGGAGATTTTCACGTAATGAACTGGCACTTCTTTTATCCCGAGGTCTTTGGCAGTCCTCACTCGGAAGTGTCCGCCGATGATGATGTTTTTTCGCTTTGGGTCGGAGTTCACCACAACAGGCTCAACGAATCCGAACCGCTCAAGCGATTTTTTGAGTTCTGCCGCTTCTTTCTTTGTAGCAGCTCTCGGGTTATAGTCTGCGAATTGCAGATCTTCGATGGGTACGTATTGAATTTTCATAGGGTTGTTAGATTAAAAAATAGACCATTCAGAGTTCGCCCTCGCGGGACGAATTGAAATGGTCTTTAAGACTCTAGGGTTGCGAAATGTACTTTTATTGTAGCGTGATACTACGGATTTTCAAGGTCGGGCGGCATTTCATCAAAGAGCGATTTGGAAGTAACGCTTGTAACCTTGAACACTCCATCCACCAGCTTGCAATACCAAAACTTCCCGTTTCGATCCTTGAGTTCGATAATAGGAGCTTCTCCTTCGATAACGTATCGAAAGAGGATGTAATTGCCGCGAAGTGTTCTTGGTTTCTTTCCCATTATTTTGATTTTGTTATTCTTAAAAGTTGGACTGTTTTTGCCAATACTTCATCAATCTTTTCTTCAAGCATTCGTTGCATGAGAGGGCTGATTCCCTCAGCTGATTGAATGAAGGAGTTGAGTTCCGCCAGCAGTTGGCTAATCTCATGGGTTTTTGCCTTTGCCTCTTCGAGGCGATTTTGATCGTTGGTCATAGATGAGGGGTTAAGTTTCTAAAAAGTTTATGTTTGGGTTTTGTTTGAGAAGAAGCTTTTTTTTGAGAGCATAGACGGGATGTTTACGGGTAATTGATGACTTCACGTCCTCCACGATCGTTTTTCCGCCCTCGATGTAGCGAAAGTCCGCCACATATTCGATTTTTCGGTGGGTTTTTCCATCCCGTTTGAATGACTCCTGCAGGACAAATCGGGGCTGTAATTCGAGCTTTTTAATCTCTCCCGCTCGTTCGAGGAGTTTTAGCTCGTTGTAACGTCGAGCCTCTTTCACGCTGTCAAAGCGGATTCCATCGACTTTCACGTGTCGATTCCCGAATTTGTTTCTGCCATTCAGTCGTATCATTGCCATAGAAAATTAAAATAGTGTAGCTTGCTTTCTGCGGTCTTCCTCTGTGAATTTGATGGATTTGCAACATCCCCAAATTCGAGAGATCACCTGCGGTTTGTAATATGCTCCAAGATCGTCGAGAGACTGGTTAGATGTAATGATCATCGGCTTGTGGTTTTGCCAACGATGGTCGATGATTTGATAGAACTGGTCTGAGAGCCAATCTGAGAGTTTTTCCACACCTAGATCATCAATAATAAGCAACTCCACGTCTTTCATTCGATCAAAAATCTTTTTGTCTTCATTCTTCACGGGAGAATCGAAAGTTTTTTTTACTCGCGTCACCGTGGACGGCATGTTGAGAAATAAAACTTCTACGAGCTTTTCACGCATAAGATGGTTTGCCATTGCTGCAGCAGCATGAGTTTTTCCTGCTCCCACATTTCCCCAAAAGAAGAAACCGAAGCCCTTCTCCTTCATTTCTTTCCAGTTCTTTGCGTAGCGAACGCACTCTGCGTAGAGCTTCTCATTTACTTTGAGATCATCGAGCTTTTTATTTTTAAAGTGGTTTCCCACACCCGACAAACGCATTGAGCGTTCAATTTTTTCCTGCTTCCATTTACGAAAATACTCTTGTTGCTCGGGTTCTTTCGTCCAAGATTCAAACATTTTCTTTCCCTTCTCGCATTCATTGCAGAAATATTTGTCGGATGTGCCGAAAGCGTGGTAACTAATCGATCCGCTAGAAAATCCAGCATCGCGACAGTTGTTACACGACCAAGTCGGCGTGTCCTTCCGTACTAACGTGTCCCGAACGGCCACGGTTGGATTGACTTTTTCCATAGTCAGATTGATTAAATTTTTGAGCATTGTTTTGCCACGTTTTCCAGCGACGATCGACATCAAACGTTTTTTCCATTTCCCAGCGTTCCTTCGTTCCTGATTTATTTTTTTCCGTCCAATAGTTGTAAAACTTTTGGCGTTCATCGTTGTCAGAAAGCTTCAATTCCTCAATTTCTTTGAAAAATTTTCTAGCTTTTTTTGAGGGGGTGAGAATTTCGTTAGAAATTCCCTTACTCTCTTTTTTACTTTTCTTTGATTTACTTTCCTTTTCTTTACTCTTGTTTTCTTTACTTTCCTTTAGGATGGAAGACGCGGTCGACTCCTCGCTATTAGACGGATTGTCGTCGTCTAAAACTTCATTATCGACGTCTACTTCCTCGCTATTTCCGTCTTTTTGCCATCGTTTACGCGACCACTTTCTTTTACGAGCACGTTCATCAAGAACGGGTTGCATACGAGCTTTGAGCTTATCCGACCACAATTTGCCATTATCAATTTTGATAAAACCAAGTGTTTCCATCTGCTCGAATATTTCTTTAAGCTGCGAAGTTTTAAGTCCCCAAAAATTGGCCAATATTTCGACCTCACAGTCGTTATAATCTGTCTCAAAATTCTCGCTTTCACAGAGTGTTTCAAGCAGGAGATTCCAAACAGCATATCCCGTAAGGCCGAATTTATTACGCAATGCAGACATCTTTCTATCTCCCCACATATTGTTATCGTGGGGAAAGTAGTCCGCATTATTTTTTTGAGGTCTTGCCATTTATTTTTTAAAGTTAAATATCTAAAGCCTCCGCCCCTTCGACAGAGTATCGATTCTCTTGAATGACCTTGATCTCGCTCATGTTCCATTCCTTTCCGCTTTGTACCTCTTCACAAAAATCCTCCCACGCTTCTTCCCAGCCAAACATGGCAAACGGATTCGGTAAGAACTGCATCACGCCAGTCTCCTGATCAAAGAGTGGTATTCCCGCCAATTCTCGGATCATACGGGTGTAAATCTCAATGAATCGGAGCAGGATATCTGGCGTATATTCGACCACATACGGAGTTATTTGCGGACTTCCATCGCGATTTTTGGTCTTCTTGATCTGGTCAAAGATCATTCTCTTCGGATTTACACCGTATTCTTTACGTACCAAGAACCAGTAAGCGGCCGCCTGTAGCTCAAAGACTGGGGCTGGTTCGTCCTGCTGTTTGACCAGTGCTACGGTTTTATGATCCACAATTACGTAATCCTCACCGTCTTTGACGATCAGGTCGCAAAATCCTTTGAGTGGAATTGGCATGGTGTTGCCATCTAAATCCTCAAAATCCGATAAAAACTCATCTTCCACCGACACAATCTCTCCATATTCAGGTGGTGATTCTCGGTAAAATTCGATCGCCTGACGGAGATTTTTTTGAGATTTTTCAAGATTTCCCGATTTACCCCAGTCAATTCGATCTTCTCGATCCTTGGCCGAGATGATACGTTCCTGCTCATCAATGGCAGATTCCCAGTCAAAGTCCTGTCCTTCTTTTTTGGCTTTCCAATAGCCTTCAAGCACAGCGTGTACGGCTTTCCCTTCGATAAGTGCAGGGCTTTCTTTTTCTTCAAATTCGAGCCTGACGTATCGTCTGAAAAACGATTGTCGGTCAGTAAGGTAGGTTCGGATGGCCGACATTGATAGATGTCGGACAGCGAAGTTCGCTATTTGCGATTCGTTTAGAATATTTTTCATGGTAGTAAAAATTAAATTGATAATGGTTTATCCCACGCAAAACCGTTTCCGAAGTGACCCCACTTGGCAGTCTCTTCAAAAATCGGTTTATCTAGGGAAAGTTCCTGCTTTATGCAAGCAGGGGTAAACAGTTCTTTGTATTTTTCAGTGAGATCTGTGGCTCTCTCGGGATCACAGTTGAAAAATGCAGTCACCTGTATGGGGTGAGGCTCTCCAATGGAGTACGCTACTTGCACAAGTACATCCCTCACATCGTTGTATTTCAGGAGGTAAAGAGCAAACTGTCTCGCTCGGTAAGCCGCCGAACGATCCACCTTGGTAGCATCTTTTCCTGAGAAAGCTCCGCCTCCGACTGGTATTCTTGAGCCGTAGGCATCCACAACAATCTTGCGACCTGTGAGTCCCGTGTCGGCATCAAAGCCTCCTTGTTCCCAATCTCCTGCGGCGTTCAAAACAATCTGTGTTCCTTTGGCGAATTTAAGATTGTTTTTCTCCTGCCATTCGACCACTTCATCGTAAAGTGTTTTGTGCGTTACTCCTCGCCATGAAGCGACCACAACGGCTACTTCTCCTTCTTCGTTGAGTGAAATTTGAGTTTTGCCGTCATCGGGATGAAGTTCGTAAAGATATCGGCACAAGCTTCGGGCAAGGTAGTGTTCTTGCGGGATTTGTGCTTCGTTTTCTCGGCAAGCATAGCCAATCATGATTCCTTGATCTCCAGCTCCGCCTTTATCAACTCCCTGAGCAATTTCAGGCGATTGTCTTACTATATTTGATGAAATCTTGATCGGTTTGCCGATGATTTCTTGTGCGATCTTTTCAACATCAATTTCGGCTTTGGTTGTAAGCTCTCCAGTGATGAAGATTTGATCGTGTCCGCCCATGGTCTCAACCGCACACCGAGTGCTTGGGTCTTGCTCCAAACAAGCGTCGAGGATTGCATCAGAGATGCGATCGCAGAGTTTGTCAGGATGCATGGGGCTTACAAATTCAGATGTTTTAAGCATTGTTACTGGGGTTAGATTGATTAGTAAATTTTTCGACTACCTTGGGATAGAAATGTCCCAGCCACATAAAGTCATTCAGGATATCCTTATTCCAAATATCTATAATTTCTTGATCGCCATATCCTTTTGAATTTAGGCGTTGGTAATCTTTTTCGTCGTAGCGACGATGTGATTTGATAGTTTCTTTCATGGTAGAAATAGTTAAATTCTGCTATCCTGCCTTTGCAGGTGTTTACACTTGCGACTCTTGAGCTTCTTGTTCTTTAGACGGATCGGGAAGCTCTTTGAGTTCTTTGATTTTGGCTTTGCATCGTTTAATAAACTCCTTTGCCTCTTTTTCAGTGAGATCAGTGGAGCTTTTTTTATCGCAAAGCTTTTGCATGGTAAGTCGGCGAGTAGCTTCGGATTTCTCAGGAGTATACTTGAGTTCTCCATCTCCATTCGCTTCGGTGGGAAGCTTTTCCATATAAAGTTCCCAAAGTTCATTCCAAACTTTGTGCAGTTCTTCGCCTGTTTTTGGTTGGATTTTCTTTTCCACCTTGGGATCGGGAAGCTTAACCGTTTCTCCTGATTCAGTACTTACCTCGGTTTCTTGGTATTCCAACTCGTCTTCCCATTGCTCATCTTCGGCATAAGTTCCCGCAAACATAGATTGAAATGCCATGCGTAGTCCTTGAGCCTCAGCCACTTTTTTGATCATCGTGGCAGGCTTTGAGTCCCACAGGGTTTCTCCCATGTCGACGTATTGCTTTTTGAAGCGGTCATATTTCTTTTTGACCTTACCGTCTTCATCCTTGTTTCCTTGGTAATACTCCTTGAATTCAATGAATGTGAAGGTTGCCTTGGTGGCACTCTTTCTTTTGACGACACAATATGCTCCGATCAGATCGCCTCGATCTGTGACGGGATAAGAGTGTTTGACTTCACCGTTTTCCACTTTGAAGTCATCTTTTTGGTATACCGCATCCGTTAAATGGTAATCGTATTCGGGGTTTCTTTGTGCGGCTTTGCGGTAGCCGTCACGCCCGATGAATATGCTGGCGGGATTGTTTCCGTATTTCACCGCCCATATTTCGCGGAGAAAAGGGTTGAGTCCCGTTGCCTGTCCGATTTGGCAGAGTGTTGTGAACTCTCCCTCGGTCAGGTCTTTTCCGTAGATTTTCTTGATCTCCTCAAGAGCTTTATTCTCTTGCCAGATCATCTGCGGGTTTGCGACCGCTATTGCCTTGGTCGCCTTTAAGGCTGTAGTTTTTTTGCTCATGGCAATTTGGGTTAAATTATGAAAATATTTTTGAAACACCTTGTCGGTATTGTTTCCGTCTTTTTTTCCGCCTGAACCAGAGGAAGAGGCGGTGAATGTCCCTTTGGGTCGGGAGGTCTGTGTACTCGCCACGGATCTCCGCGTATACGCAAACTGCCACTTCCATCGCACAGAGCATGAAGCAGAATCCACTGAAGTAGATCATTACTACCACCAGCTGGAAGCACCATTCGTCCGATAAGATTTGTACAGTTTCCATATAGGGCAAAAATTAAGAGTTTTTTTTAGTGAGGAAGAATTCCTCATCAAGGAGGTTTCTCCTCTCTAGGTCGGCAAACGCGTCCTCTAAAATAGGAATCAGTCCCTTGAAAAAATCCACCACTTCTCGCTCTTCCACCGTTAATTTTTCCGCTGATTCTTGGGACATTGTTCATTGTTAAATTTAAGAGTTAAGTTTTTGTGCCGCTTCACGAATCCTTCGATTCTCATCATGTTTTTTGAAATCCTCTAAAGCAGGTGAGAATCCGAGAATGATAGTGCGAGTTTTTTGACGATACATTTCATACTTCTCAGCTAGTTCCTTATATGTGTAGCCCTTGAGCCATAACTCCCACATTTCCTGTCGAGTTTTTTCGGGTGTGCTGTACGGTCTGCCTGTTTTTTTACTCGTTTGTGATACCATTTTGGAATAATTAGAGGTAAAATTTTTTGCCCTAGGGGCTTTTACTACGGCCTATACCGTTTTTTCACTGTCCATTATATCGTTATGGAATAGGAAGTCAAGAAAAAATAGTATAGGTTTTAGTGAAAAATAGTAATTTGTCTTGACATTGAACCCGAGATGGAATAAACTTTGAAGCGAAAACGGTATAACTTTTAATTTTAATCCTTTAACCATGGCCTCACATCAAAAAATTATCGCCCGCATCAAAGCTGTCCGAGAGGATCTAGGGTGGTCGCAGGCAGAGCTTTCCCGTCAGATGGGACAAGCATCTAACACGATTCAGAAGATCGAAAGCGGCTTTATAAAGAATCCTGAAAAGTATCTTCCGCAAATTGCGGAGACCACAAAAAAGCCCCTATCCTATTTCTTCGGAGAAGAGAATGCTGAATTGACAGAATTTGCAGATAAAGCAAGAAAATACGATGCTTTGATGGAGCTTATTAAGGAGAGCGGTATTTTAAATGGAGGTTCTAATAGTAGTGTTAATAGTAATGGTGGAGAAAAAAACGTAACCGTAGGAGGCAATGGAAACAGCGTTAATGTTAATGGTGATGCTGCCAAAATAGTACAGGAGTTGATGAAAAAAGATCACGAAGAACATCAATTAATTCTCAGGATTCTTGAGCTTGAGAAAGCCGAGAAAGATAAACTTTTTCAGCTTTATGAAGTGGTGAAAAGAAAAGAAAATTAATTTTAAACTCTTACATATGACTAAACTACCCGACCAAAAATTCACTCAAGAGGAAGAAGAGGTAATTCAGTTTTTTATGGACTTGATTCCCATTCTACAAGATGCCGTAGTCGATCTTGAGAAAAAGAAGCTTCTTGATAGAAAGGACTTTATAACTACAGAATAGCTATGAAAAAATATCTCGCATACTGTCGCGTTTCAACGAAAGCTCAAGCAGATAAGGACAACTCTCTCCCAACACAAAAAAGAATCATTACAGAATATGCACAAAGGAAAAAGTTTGAAATCGTGGAGTGGTATAGCGAGGCAAAGTCGGGATTCAAAGGAAAGAGAAACGAGTTCGCAAAAATGTTGGAACACTTAAAAGACCCCTCAATAGAAGGGGTTGTTTTTCATAAGCTTGACCGTAGCTCCCGAAATGTCGGAGACTTTTCACTTCTTGATAAGCTGATGACTAAAGAAGGGAAAAAGATCATGGTTATTGAAGGTGAATTTGATACTAGCAGATCCGCAGGAAGGCTTGCTTTTAGAAATTTCTGCAATATGGCGGTCTGGTACTCGGAAAATCTCAGTGAAGAGGTAAGCACAAAGATGACCGAAGTTTTGAGGAAGGGGTACTACCCAACGCAAACTCCAATTGGATACCGAACGGGTACAAAAAAAGATCCTGATCCAAAGAAAAAATACCCTGATCCAGTACTCGCTCCATTTGTAAAAGAGGCATTCCGTTTATATGCTACAGGCGAGTATTCCATCCGCACAATTTGTGACTATATGCGATCTAAGGGAATGACTAATTCCAGCGGGGGGATGCTTCGTAAAGGAATATTCGAACGAATGCTCAAAAATCCCTTCTACCATGGTTTGATTGAATGGCACAAAAAATCAGTAGGAGAAACAGTTTATTACGAAGGAAACCACGAACCTCTGATAACCAAAAAGCTGTTCGATCAAGTGCAGGCAGTTTTTGAAGGAAGAAGATTCAAGAATAAAAAGACTCATGACTACACTTACATGCAAATGGTCAAGTGCGAGTGTGGGAGATGGCTGATATCAGGCGAACACAAAGGCCACGTTTACCTTGAATGTCACAATCGCGACTGTAAGTTCACATCCATACGCGAAGACCGCTTAGAAGACCAAATAATCCTTAATTTGGGGCAATTTGTGCTGGCTAATGAATTCCTTGAGTACTCAAAAATCGCAATCAAAGAATTATCAGGAAATATTCGCCAAGATAACGCAGATAAAAGAAAAGCACTCAATATGAAACTTGCACAACTAGATGGCAGGCTTCAAAAACTCAACAATGCCGTTATTGAAGGATTTTTTGACCCACAGGAAGGAATTGCCGAGAAAAATAAGATCGTTGAAGAGAAGCATACCCTCATGGAACAGTTGGCCGAAGCAGAAGAGGGCAAAGAAAACGGACTCTGGGATTTAACCACTAAGATGATTTTAGGATTTAATTATCTGCCATATGGCTACCGAAAAATGAACTCTGTGGCCAAAAGAAGGATATTGAACTTCCTATTCTTGAACCTACAGCTAAACGGTAAAAAACTGCTTTGTGAAGCCGTTCCTGAGTTTGAAAAAATCAAATTAGCCAATTATCGGCTACTCGGTGAAAAGTTGCGTTTGAACCACCAACCAAACGCTGAAAAACCGCTTGAAAAAGCCTTCCCAAAAATGGAAATGGCTGTTTCATGCTCTAATTTGCGTAATGGTGGGCCTGGCTGGACTTGAACCAGCGACCAATCGGTTATGAGCCGACTGCTCTAACCCCTGAGCTACGAGCCCGTTATGTAAAAGAACACTGGAGTATATCATTCTACTGGATTTGAAAAAACTTATTTTTACTTATCTGTACACCTTTCTTCCCCCCTC
>Ga0180436_10002666_pt1 | contig 16759 bp, 12 predicted proteins | sample SS_ome_2_FD_132434 | JGI IMG/M metagenome (GOLD analysis project Ga0180436, IMG submission 132434) | Hypersaline lake sediment archaeal communities from the Salton Sea, California, USA - SS_3_S_2 metaG | ecosystem: Environmental > Aquatic > Non-marine Saline and Alkaline > Hypersaline >...
AACGGCGCTTGAGAACCGCCGACGATCTCGGGTATAATCTAGCCAAGCTATCGTCGCATCGTCGCATCAGACGGGAGGGCATCAATGGCCACTTGGCACGTGCAGTCATCTGACCAGGTTCTTCAGGCGCTCGACAGCTCCTCGGCGGGACTCACATCTCCTCAAGTCCAGGAACGCCAGGAAAAGTACGGCCTCAACCAGCTAAAGGAACGTCCGCTCCGCAATCCGTGGTTAGTGCTACTGAGCCAGTTCACCGAGATCATGGTCATCGTCCTCTTGGTCGCTGCCGTGATCTCATTCTTTGTTTCCCATGAGGCCACCGATGGCATCATCATCCTGATCATCGTGGTCCTAAACGCGATACTGGGTTTCACACAAGAGTATCGCGCCGAACGCGCCATGGCGGCGCTGAAACAGCTAGCCGTTCCGAGCGTCAAGGTCCGGCGCGGCGGCACTATCCACCAGATCGAGTCGACCGAGCTGGTTCCAGGCGACATCATCCTGCTCGAAGCTGGCGAGCGCATGCCCGCGGACGCGCGCGTCATCGAGTCGATCAACCTGCGTATTGAAGAAGCCGCACTGACAGGGGAATCGGTGCCGGTCGACAAGATCGACAGGGCGATCGATACAGACGATGCCCCCATTGGCGACCGCATCAACATGGCCTATATGGGCACCACCGTCGTCTATGGTCGCGGCACCGCCGTGGTCACCGATACCGGCATGCAGACCGAACTGGGCAATATCGCCGACCTGCTGCAAGCTGTGTCGGAGGAAAAGACGCCACTGCAGCGACGTATGGCCGAGCTGGGCAAGTGGCTGGCCATCGGCGCCCTGATCATCTGCGCGGTCGTCTTTGGTGTCGGCGTCTGGCGCGGAGGCGACCTAGCCGAGATGTTCCTCACCGCCGTCAGCTTGGCAGTCGCCGCAGTACCAGAGGGACTACCCGCTGTCGTCACCATCGCCCTTGCCCTCGGGGCCCAGCGCATGGTCAAGCGCAACGCCCTGGTGCGCAAGCTCCCGGCCGTCGAAACCCTTGGCTCCGTCACCACGATCTGCTCCGACAAGACCGGCACGCTGACCCAGAACGTGATGACCGTCACCATGCTCGATGTGGCCGGTGACTCGCTCGACCTGGTCGAGGACCTGCGCTCCGCAGGCCCCATACTCTCGCTCGACGCACCGCCGCTGCGCGATCCCGATGCCGATATCGCCCTCCTGCTAGCTGCCGCCTCGCTCTGCAACGATGCCACACTCGAGCCCAACGAGGATGGGCTTCCTGGCTATCACACCATCGGCGATCCCACCGAGGGCGCCCTAATCGTAGCAGCCCAACGCATGGGCATGCCAAAAAAACGGATGGAGGAACTCATGCCCCGCGTGGGCGAAGTGCCCTTTACCTCCGAACGCAAGCGCATGACCACCGTCCATCAGTGGCCGACCAATCTCGACTGCCGCGACGAGATCATCGATTGCCTTCCAGAACGCCTCCCCGAAAGCGCCCATATGGCCTTTGCCAAGGGTTCGGTGACCCAACTCCTGTCCGTATGCGACCGCGTCTGGAATAACGGCAGCATCGAGCCATTGGACGACCGTTGGTATCAGCGGATCACCCATGCCAACGACCAACTCGCACAGGATGGCATGCGCGTCCTCGGCGTCGCCATCCGCCCGCTGGATGTCCTGCCCGAAAAGGTCAGCGAAGACTCGGTCGAGCAACAGATGGTCTTTGTCGGCCTGACGGGTATGATCGACCCGCCCCGCCAAGAGGTCAAACAGGCCGTCGCCGAATGTAAGACTGCCGGCATCCGTCCCGTGATGATCACCGGCGACCATCCCCTGACCGCACTCCACATCGCCCGCGACCTGGGCATCTCGGATGCCTCCGATCCCAATGAGCGCGTGATCACGGGGCAAGAGCTGGCCACCATGAGTGTCGAGGATCTCGAGGCCGTCGTGGAGCATGTTCCCGTCTATGCCCGCGTCAGCCCCGAGCACAAGGTCAAGATCGTGGAAGCGCTCAAAGCACGCGGACACTTCTGCGCCATGACCGGCGATGGCGTCAACGACGCCCCAGCACTCAAACGTTCCGACATTGGCGTCGCTATGGGCATCACCGGCACCGATGTCAGCAAAGAGGCCGCCGACATGGTCTTGCTGGACGACAACTTTGCCACCATCGTCCATGCCATCGAAGAGGGCCGCACGATCTATGAGAATATCCGCAAGTTTGTCCGCTACATCATCTCGAGCAATGTCGGCGAGATCTTTTTGATGCTGATGGCGCCGCTGTTTGGCCTACCGATCCCTCTCACAGCCATCCAGCTCTTGTGGATCAACTTGGTCACCGACGGCCTGCCCGGCCTTGCGCTGGGAGTGGAACCGTCCCACCCCGATACCATGCAACGACCTCCCCACGCACCCGACGAGAGCGTACTGGCAAGAGGTCTCGGCGCCTATATCCTCTGGGTCGGCATCCTGCTTGGGCTCGTCTGTCTGGCCGCAGAGTTCTGGGGCCGCGCAATGGGTGAGGGCGTGTGGCAGACGTTGGTCTTTACCACCCTCGGACTCTCGCAGATGGGCAACGCCTTGGCCATCCGCTCTGACCGCGAGTCGCTCTTTACCATGGGCTTGATGAGCAACAAGCCGCTCCTGGGCGCAGTACTGCTTACCTTTGTGCTGCAGCTTGCCGTCATCTATGTTCCCTTCCTTCAACGCATATTCAAGACCACGGCGCTCACGCTTGGGCAACTCGCCATCAGCCTACTGCTCAGCAGTATTGTCTTTATTGCCGTCGAGTTGAGCAAGTGGATTCGCCGGCGCCGCGAGTCGGCAACAGCCTAGACCAACACGCAGCATCATTGGCGGCGGGGGAGCTCGTGCCCCCGCCGTTTGTATGGAGGACGGCCACGATCATGCAGATTCGCTCAATCGGCCTGAACGACCTTGCCGACGCTGCCGCACTGCTGGCGGACGCACCTGCGTTACGCCATGCCAATGCTGCCTGGCTAAAGAGCCTGACGCTGGATGACCCTACCTGCGCACCCGAGTTGGCGCTCCTGGCTCTGGAGCAGAACACCGTGGTGGGTTGTTGCCTCGGCTGCCAGCGGGAGGATCGTGCCGTGATCAAGCTCTTTGGCGTATCGCCCGCAGTGCGCCGCCAGGGCATCGCTACGGCGCTCTTTACCGCCTTTGAACAGGCCAGTCGCGACAGAGACCTGCAGGCTATCGTGGTCGGAGGTGTCGCGCCAAACTACGCTCTTCCTGGCGTGCCACTGGCAAGCACATCGGCCATCGGGTTCCTAGAGCAATCGGGATACCATTCGGACCGGTCGTCTCGCGTCGACTTGATCGTCCACTTGGATCAGATCGACCTCGACTGCGCGCCCGCCGTAGCGCGACTGGCCGCGGAGGGACTGCGACTTGGGCGCGCCACACCCGAACTGGTGACCAAGGCAGCCGCTTTTGCCCTGGGCCAGTTCTCGTCTGCCTGGGAATGGGAGGTGGGCCACAGCGCCAGTTTCGATCCCATCCCGCTCTTTGTTGCTCTGGATGGACAAGAGGTGGTCTCGTTCGCCGCCTATGATGTCTCGGGCCCTGGACGGTTCGGGCCGACTGGCACGCTGGCGACGCTTCGTCGGCGCGGACTCGGGGGAACACTGATGCGCATGTGTCTTGCGGACATCAGAGAGCGCGGCGACTCAACCTGCACCATTGGCTGGGCCGGCCCAATCGGGTATTACGCGCGCGCGGTCGATGCGCGCATGGGCACGGCCTTTTGGGTTTTTCAAAAGGCGCTGTGCGATCACAGAACACATTCCCAACCGTGACCATCGTCGTCCAAGAACCATGACCTTGCTCACTGGCCCTAGCAGGCCCTTGGGTGTATCCTACAGTCAGACTGAAGCATACCGCAGGGTGCCATGCACCTCACGGATACCCATTATCATGCAACGGGGAGTCCATCGGCTCAGGCCGAACCCCCTGCCGGAGAGAGCCTAATGCCAAAGGGATCCATATCTGACACCCGAGCCGCCACCGATCTGGTCCGTTTCCGCGAATCGATTCGTGAGCTCGAGATTGCCTGCGCCGACCTCAAGGGCCGCGGCGAGGCCGTTGTCGCGCTCCTCACGGCGCGCGATGCACTGCAACTAGAACTTGACCGTCTGACCAATGAGGAGGGCCTGGACCTTCGCCCCGAGCGCACTCGCATCGAGACGATCGACAACATTCTGGTCCGCAAGACGCCTCAGATCAGCCGGGAACTGCGCCGCTTTGGCGGATGGGACAAGGCCCGCCAAGAGCACCAGCCCCCACGCCAAAACTGGTGGTGGTTCAACGACCTGGATCGCGCCCAAAAGCAGCGCAGCGTCGTTATCCGCTGGCTGGTCGGCGCTGCCGTCGTGCTGGCGCTCATCTGGGGTGGCAACGCCTACCTCGAGGCCAACTTTGGCATGAGCCCCGAGGAAAAAGAAGCGCGCTCGCGGATCATGGAAGCCGAGCAGTACCTGCGCGACGGCAAGACCGACAAGGCCATCGTCACCTACGAGCAAGCGAACCAGTCGGCGGCAACGCTCGATGCCTATGCCGCCTTGGTACCGCTTTATGAGCAGGCCGGCGAACTAGAGGCCAGTCGAGAGGCTGCCGAGATGGCCAAGGGCATGGTACCGCAGGAGGCCATCTACTATATCGCGCTGGCCAAGTCCTACCAGCAAACCAGAGACATGGACGGCGCCCTCGAGGCCATCGACCAGGCGCTGGTCAGCCAGCCGCAGTCACCCGAGGCCCACATGGTCAAGGGAGGCATCTTTGAAGAGATGGCCAACATCACCGAGGCCTTGGATGAGTACACCTTGGCCGCCGACTATGCCACCGAACAGGGCCAGGATGAGCTCTATGTGCTCGCCAAAATGCGCCTGGGCATGCTGATGCAGTCCGGCCCGAGCATGACCCAGTTCGGAGGCCCCGTAGGCCAGTAGGTTTTCCGCGACAATCAAGGGGGCGAGATTGATGTCTCGGCCCCTCCTTGGTTCCAAGAAAAGCACAACGTCTAGCTCTGGCCTAGGACCTCCCAGCCCCGTGCCACATCGTCCACCTTGAGCACCACATAGGCCTGCTCCTGTTTAGCGCCCGAAAAAGCATAGCTGTACTCGATGTTCACGCCCGCCTCTGCCAGCGGCAGGAGGACGCCCTGCATCAAGCCGCCCGGCTCGTTTGGCACCGTAACCTGCAGCACATCCACCGTCGAGCAGGTGATCCCGGCCATGCGCACGACCCGTTCCGCCTTGCCGGGGTCATCGACGATCAGATGAATGATGCCGAAATCGGTCGCGTCGACTATGTTGTGCGCCCAGAGATTTACGTTGGCCTCAGCCAGGACCGTCAGCAGGCGCAGGAGGCGCCCGGGTTGGTTCTCCATGAACACCGATACCTGTCTCGTCAACATCCGTCACCTCACAGTCCGGATTGCCCCGCTCCACCGTTTCGCTACGAGTACACATCGCGGCGATCGATCACGCGCTTGGCCTTGCCCACGCACCGCTCAATGCTGTTTGGTTCGACCAACTTGCAGCGCACCTGAATGCCGAGCGTCTCGCGCATCTCGTATTCGACCTCGCGTCGCAGTCCGGTTAGTCCGCCTATGTCGTCGCTGAACAGCTCTGGCGAGACTTCGACCCACACCTCCAGATCGTCCATCGCCCCCTTGGCGCGGTCGACAATGATCTGGTAGTGCGGCTGGATTCCCTTGACCCGCAAGAGCACCGTCTCGACCTGCGACGGAAAGACGTTGACTCCCCGCACGATCAACATGTCGTCGCTGCGTCCGCTAATTCGTTCCATGCGCGCCAGCGAACGCCCACAGGCGCATGGCGATGGGTCGAGTCGCGTGATGTCGCCGGTGCGATACCGCAACACCGGCAACGCCTCCTTGGTGAGCGTAGTAATCACCAACTCGCCGCTGCTTCCCCAGGGAAGGACCTCTTCGGACTCTGGGTCGATGACCTCGGCCAAAAAGTGATCCTCGTTGATGTGTAGGCCGCAATGCTCTGTGCACTCGCCTGACACCCCCGGGCCGACCAATTCGCTCATGCCATAGGTATCGATCGGATCAATGCCCAGCCTCGCGCCGATCTCGCGACGCATCCCCTCCGACCAGGGCTCTGCGCCATGAATGCCCACGCGTAATCGGCTTTCGCGCAGGTCAACGCCCAACTCGCCGGCCTTTTCGGCCAGGTAGATGGCATAGGAGGGCGTGCAGCAGATCACGGTTGTCTCGAAATCCTGCAGCAGCATGATCTGCCGCTGGGTATTCCCCGATGAGAGCGGCACGATGGTCGCACCGATTTGCTCAGCAGCCTGATGCCGGCCCAAGCCGCCGGTGAACAAGCCATAGCCCATCGAGACCTGAACCGTATCGTCCGCTGATATTCCCGCTGCGGTCATGTTGCGGGCGCAGACCTCTCGCCACATGGCCATATCATTGGCCGAATAGGCCACCACCGTCGGCTTGCCGGTCGTGCCGCTACTACCGTGAACGCGCACAACTTCCTGCCGAGGAATGGCCAGCAGGCCAAAAGGATAGTGCTCACGAAAGTCACGCTTGTAGGTAAAGGGTAAACGTCGCACATCGTCCAGCGAGCGAATCTGCTCGGGCTGCACACCGGCGCCATCCAGCGCCTGCCGGTAGAACGGCACACGTTGATAGACATAGGCCACCTGATGCCTGAGCCGCTCGCATTGTAGCCCCCCCAGGTCGGCGCGTGATGCCGTCTCACGCTCTCGATTCCAGATCATGCCTGCTCACCTCGCACCGCTAGAGGCGCGGCTGGCTACAGCGTCCATGCCGCATCGGTGAAGCGGCCCACGGCCTCCGGGTTCAGGCCAATCCCAAGACCCGCCGCCGTCGGTATACTCAGCATACCCTCCTCATCAAGTCGCCAAGGCGCATTCACTATCTCGTCGATGTAGGGCGAACCAATCTTGTACTCGACCAAATCGGTCTGAGCGAATGCCGAAGCGAGCTGCAGATCGGCCGCCAGCCCTACCGCCGTATTCCAGCCGTGGGGAATGAACCGCAGACCATGCTCTTGCGCCATCCAGGCTATTCGGCGTTCCTCGCTAATGCCGCCCACCTTGGTGACGTCGGGCTGCACGATATCCCAGGCGCGCGCCTCGATCCAAGGCTGAAAGGACTGCCTTCGCGTCAGAACCTCGCCGCCGGAGATGGGCACACGCGAGCCCTGGCGCAGCGCCACAAACTCGTCGAGAGCGTCGGGCTCGAGCGCTTCCTCGAACCAATCGACCTGGTAGTCGGCCAGCATGTCGGCCGTTCGCAGGGCCCACCGCAGACCCTGTCCCCAAAACGCGTCGCTCCCACCCGCATCAACCATCAACTGGCACTCGGCACCCACTGCATCTCGCGCAGCGGACACAATCAGCTCATCCTTGGCATCGCTTTCGCGCCCGAAAGGCCCCCAGCCGATCTTGAACGCCCGAAATCCCTGCGCCTTGATCGTCAGCAGTTCATCGCGCAGCGGTTCGGGTTCCTGCATGAGGATGGAGGCATAGGGCCTGACGCTCTCGCGATAGCGCCCTCCCAAAAGCCGTCCTACAGGCTGCCCGGTTGCTTTTCCTAGTATGTCCCACAAGGCAATGTCGATCCCGCTGATGGTATGCGTGATCGACCCGCCGCGGCCCAACCAAAAGGTGTTCTGGTGCAGCTTTTCCGACACGCGCTCTGGCTCAAGGGCATTCTCGCCGCGATAGAGCGGCTCCAAGACCCCCAACGCAGCACGGACGAGGTCATCATTGGCGAACACGCTCCCGACGCCATGCAGGCCGTCATCGGTCAGCACCAGGATCAGCGTGTGCACGCAATCATCCGGCTGCAACTCGTTGCTCCAGCCCCCCTCCGGGGTGCCTCCCCGCAGGCCCAGTGCCCGAATCTCCCGGATCTTGGTCATTGCTCCCCTCCTGCGCTACCAGCGCACACTCGGTTGGGTCGGATGCTGATGCTGATCAGAGCGCTCCGCGATCGGCCAGGACCGCAGTTCTTCGACCACCTCGATCAGCCGCTGGACAACACTCTTAAAGATGCGCTCCCCTTTGGCCGCGCTGGCAACCGTAGGATCGCCATGCACGCCAATCTTGGTCCAGCGTCCCCAATAGTCGTTGAGCCGTACGTGGGGTGATGTGCTGTCCGAGCTCATATAGCGGCCGACGACATCGCTTCCGGCTCGAGCCTGGTCCATCCTGACGCGCTCTGGCGCCAAGTAAAGGTACAGAGACGTCTCGATCTCGTCGGCGTGCGCCACGACGTCCGACTCTTGCACCTCTGAGAAAGCAACCAGGCCCAGCGACAGATAGTTGACTGCGGCGCATAACGACTGGGTTTGCAGCACAGTCTTGCGCGCTACCAGATCGACCAGCGGCCCATTCGAGCCATGCCCGTTGACCATCAGTATCTTTTGGAAGCCATGGTACGCCAGGCTCTTGGTGATGTTGAGACAGAAAGCGATGAATACTTCGGGCTCAATGTGGATCGTGCCCGGAAAGTCAATATGGTGCAGGTTCAGTCCGAATGACACCGGCGGCAGCACAAGGATGCGGTCCGAGGCCTGTCGGCCTGCCTCCAGACACACCGCCTCTGCTAGGTACGCATCGGTGTCCAGGGGCAGATGCATCGCATGTTGCTCAGTCGATCCTGTGGGCAGCAGCACCACCCGCTGCTCACCGATCGCCTCGTTCATCTCGGGCCAAGTCAGACGGCTGTAACGATACTCTTTGGTGGACATCACGCCCTCCAGTGACTCCGGTCTCGAGCTGATATGGATCGCACTATACCCACAGCGCAGACGGCCCGCAAGCCAAGATAGTTGTCACGCCTCGCGCATTGGCCTAGAATGCGAGCAGTTCTTGCTCGAACCACCTTTCAGGAGGCCCGAACCTGTGGGAAACCCGCATCCGCTCGAACGCACTGCCTATGAGCTTCGGCTCCAGATCGTCCGCATGATGGGCGCCAACAAGGCGCACCACTTTGGCGGCTCGATGTCCTCGTCCGACATTATCACAGCGCTCTACTTTTACGCCATGCGCTATGACCCCAAGCATCCCGACTGGCCCGAACGCGACAGATTCATCATGTCCAAGGGCCACTGCGTCCCCGCGCAGTATGCCGCGCTGGCCATGCTGGGCGTTTTCCCGCTCGACGAGCTGCCAACGCTCAAGCAGATGGGCACCCGCCTGCAGGGCCATCCCGCCGCCCATCTCTTGCCGGGAATCGAGGGATGCACCGGCTCGCTGGGACAGGGACTCTCTTTCGCCAACGGCATGGCCATGGCCGGACGCATCCAGGGCCACGCCTATGAAGTCTATTGCCTGATCGGCGACGGCGAGACCCACGAGGGCCAGGTATGGGAGGCAGTACGCTCCACCCCCCTGCACTGTCTCAACAATGTGACCGCCATCATCGACCGCAATCGGCTCAAGGCCATGGACCAGTCCTACTGTGGCACCGACCTGGGCGCGCTCGCCGACCGCTGGCGCGCCTTTGGCTGGCAGGTTCGCGAGATCGACGGCCATGACATGGGCGCCATCTGCGATGCCCTCGACTGGGCCAAGAGCACGGACGACGCCCCCTGCTTGATCATTGCCGCCACCACCAAGGGCAAGGGCATCTCGTTTATAGAGAACCAGCCCCAGTACCACAACGGCACCTTGACCGACGAGCAGCTGGAGCAGGCGATCGCCGAACTCAACGCTCGCATCGCCGAACTCTCTGGGGAGCGTGCATCATGACCGAGACCTATCAGACCCGCTTCGCCTATGGCGAGGCCCTTCTCGAAGCCGGCAAGCGCTTTCCGCAGGTGGCCGTGCTCGATGCTGACCTGTACAACTCGACGCGCACAGTCCTGTTCCGCGATGCCTTTCCCGATCGCTTTTTCGACATGGGCATCGCCGAGATGGACATGACCTCTACCGCCGCCGGCATGGCCTCTTGTGGCCTGACGACATATGTAAACTCGTTCGCCATGTTCGTCACAGCGCACTGCTATGACCAGATTCGCATCCAGATCTGCTACCCCAACCTGCACGTGGTGCTGGTGGGATCCAGCGCGGGCCTGACGCAGGGCCCGGACGGGGCCAGCCACCAGTCGCTGGAGGATGCCGCGCTGATGCGCGCCCTGCCCAACATGCGCGTCCTCTCTCCCGCCGACGCCATCGAGACGCGCGCCATGACCCTCGCCGCCGTGGAGGAGATCGACGGGCCGGTCTATCTGCGGTTGGGCCGCTATCCCGTTCCGAACATGCTCGACAGGGATTATGTCTACCAGCTCGGAAAGGCCGTCTGGTTGCGTGATGGCGCCGATGTCGCCCTTCTTGCGCACGGCCACATGGTACACGCCGCGCTGCTGGCCGCCGACATGCTGGCCAACCGCGGCGTTTCGGCCAGCGTGATCAACATGTCCACCATCAAGCCGTTGGATGTCGCTGCCGTCACAAGCGCCATGGCCAAGTGCGCCCGCCTGGCGACTGTGGAGGAACACAGCATCATCGGCGGACTGGGCAGCGCCGTCGCCGAGGTCATGGCTGAGAACGCCTCGGGCAAGCCGCTGTTGCGGCTGGGTACACGCGATGTCTTTGGTGAGTCAGCCACAGCCGATGAGCTGTTGATCAAGCACGGGCTCACGCCCCAGGGCATCTGCGACAGCGTGTTGGCAACGCAGCCCTGAACACAGTAATCCCAACTCTGAAAGGATGGATCATGGCAAACAAGACGATTGGCTTTATCGGACTAGGCATCATGGGATTCCCCATGGCCGGACACCTTCAGGCGGGCGGCAACAAGATCGTGGCCTTTGACCTTTCGCCCAAGGCGATCAAGCGCGGCGCCGAGGCCGGCTACCAGATGATCGACTCGTGTCAGGCGGCAGCCGCCCAGGCCGATGTCGTCATCTCGATGGTCCCCGACTCGCCCGACGTGGAAAAGGTCTATCTCGGCGACAGCGGCGTCCTGGAGGGCGCTCGTCAAGGCACGCTGTTGATCGACATGTCAACCATTTCGCCGGTGACCGCCGTGGATGTCGCCAAGGCCGCAGCCGCCAAGGGATGCCCCATGCTCGACGCCCCGGTCAGCGGCGGAGACGTCGGCGCTCGAGAAGCCCGCCTTTCCATCATGGTCGGCGGCGACCCAGACGTGTATAGACAGGCAGCGCCCCTCTTTGAGTTGATGGGCACCCCCACCCTCTGTGGCCCCAGCGGAGCCGGCCAGACCGTCAAGGCCTGTAATCAGATCCAGGTGGCCATGAACTTTGTGGGTATGGCCGAGGCGCTGGTCCTTGGAGCCAAGGCGGGTGTCGCCCCCGAGATCGTCCTCAAGGTGCTCAGTGGCGGCTATGCCCAAACCCGCGTTATGGATGTACGCGGTCCGCGCATTGTCAAGGGCGACTATGCCCCGGGCTTTCGCGCCCGTTTTCACTACAAGGACCTGAACATCATCCGCGAGGCAGCTCGTGCCTATGGCGCTTCCTTGCCGGCCTCTGCGTTGGCCCACGAGCTATTCACGGCCATGATCGCCAACGACTGGGGTGACTTGGATCACTCGGCCGTCGTCAAGGTCATCGAAAAGCTCTCCAACTGCGAGTTGCCCGTCGAGGACTAGATCAGGCCAGACAGCAACAACAAAGGGTTCCCCGTGGGGAGCCCTTTCGCGTTCCTGCCATGGTCCGACTCATTAGAGCCGGCCGAACCGCTTGAACGCCTCCGCGTAGGCCATGCCATGCCCCTCCGCCTCAAGCTGCGTCCGCTCTCGGATTCTGTCGGCAACCCGATCCATCCGCCCCGCCACCTGGCTGCGATGGCAGACCAGCGCCTCTATACGTTTCTCGATTGTCTCGCCAACGTCCACCCAGTGGTCGGCGCTGTCGGTCCAGAACAGCAGCACCTCCGATATGCGCCAGGGGGCATCCCCCAGCAACTGCTCGGGAAAGATGTGCCACTCTCGTGCCGCCCAGGCCGCATCGAGCGCCAACTGCCCCGCCGCGCGATGGTCTGGATGTAGTTGGTAGCGCCGCCAGGGATCAATAGTGACCAGGACATCTGGCTTGAGCCTACGAATCTCGGCGCAGACGCGCTTGCGCAACGCCAACGTGTCCTCCAGCAGCCCATCCGGCTCGCGCAAATAGGTCACACTCGACACACCCAGCACCTCGGCAGCTGCCCGCTGCTCTCCTTCGCGAATCTCGGCAACCTGTCCCGGCGACAGAGTGGGGTCATGCGATCCCTTGTCGCCACTGGTCAGCAACAGGTAGTGGGCCTCATTGCCATCCTGCACCCACTTGGCAACAGTGCCTGCGCAGCCAAACTCGGGATCATCGGGATGTGCGCCGATCACCATCATGCGTCTTCCCTCAGATTGTAGATTCGCGGTAACACTCATTCGAGTACGCCTCCCTTAGGCAGCTTGGCCCGCCTCGTCGGTCGAGACAGCCTTGGTCTCGCTCGCGTCGGTCACTGGGAACAAATAGAACATGCTCGCGCCGCAAAAGTGCAGAATCCCGCCCAGAACCAGCGCAGAGACAATCCCGATACGATCCGAAACATACACACCCAGTAGCGGACACAGAAACGCGCCGAGATTCATCGTCATGCTATAGATGGCCGTCGCGCCGTAGCGGCTCTCCTTGGGCAGTAGATCGAGGAACAGCATGCTATGGCTCAGGTTCACACATCCTGTGGCCAGGTTCACCAGCATAGTGAAAACCAAAATAGCCCACAAGTTGGGAACCAGAGCGACCAGCAGCGCATACGTGCAGACAAAGGGCAAGCTGCGCTTGAGCGTCAATGGCGCGCCCCATCGCTTGACCAGTCGCTGCGCCAACCAATAGCCCCCCATGATGCCCAACTGCAGCGCTGTCGTGCGAAGTCCGATCCAACTGTCGGTCGCGCCCAGATCGTTGACGAAAAAAATCATGTAGAGCGGAAGGATAGACCAGTTGCTGAGATTGAGCATGAGCGTGTTGACCACGATGCGCCGAAAACCGGCGTTCTCCACGATACTAGCCCGAAACATGTCGCGCAGGCTCCTGCGGCTGGCGCGTGGTGCATTGGCCAACTCATCTGGCAACCGCAGTCGCGCCACAAAGTAGAGGCTTGCCACCGCCCCCGCCACGCCCATCACAAACATGCTCTGATAGTTGATCGGAAACGGCCGACTGTCCAGCCATTGCCCAAACCCAAACGTCCCCACAGCGGTAACGGCACTGAGCAGAATCATTCGCCAAGATAGGACGGTGGCCCGCGCGTCAGCGGGAATCAGATCGGAAAGAAAGGCGCTCCACCCCGTCGAGAACAGCACTGTGGGCACCGTCATGGCCACGATCAGCCCTACCGTTACCTCGGGCAATCCCTCTTTGAGGAAGAAGGGCAGCAACAGCAGTGGGATCATCCCGGACCGTGCGATCCCCAACGACCAGACTAGCCAGCGGTCGTATCGCTCTTGCCCCTCGAGGATTCTCGCCGACGGCAAGTAGCAAAAGACTGCCACCAGAGCCGGCAGCGAAGAGAGAAGCCCCACCAGCGAGTTGGGTGCCCCCAAGCGCAGCAGATAGGCACTATAGAACGACTGGGCTGCCATCATGAGGCCCGCAGCGGCAACCTCAGCATAGAGAAACAGCACATTTCGCTCGTTGGTCGAACCCAACGCGGCGCGCAGCGAACGCCAGGAGCGCCTGATCCATCCCGTAATGGCCATCCACCACCTCCAGGGCAGCAGAGTGTTTGCATGGAAAACGTCGCGAGTATAGCAGGTTGCGAACGAACCTCAAACTTGCCACCCGAGCAGTCTGGGCAGCGATCCGCAACGCGACCTTGACTCACCTTCCGCGACCTGCTAGAATGTTGATCATAATCTATGTCCTCCGCATCTGGGCGCCTGACATCCACTGTCGGGCATCGCAGCGAAGCCGGTGCAAAGCCGGCGCTGTCCCGCAACTGTATCCTGGGCCCAGCCCAGGGAGCCAGGTCGCCTGCCCCAGATGCCCAACCCGAACCTTCGCGGAAAGGTGATCGGATGCCAGCAAAGCACATCCCCCTCCTTGCGGCCCATACGGGCCAACTGCATGGACCTTTCCACGCCGCGCGCGCGTCTTGGGAGGTCGCCTCTTGATGTAGTTTGGCCTCATCAGCCAATGATATGACTCTGGGCTCTTTCCGAGATACCTGCAAGGAGATGCTGATGAACTCGCGCGCACGGTTGCTTTCCGTCCTCCTGGTTGTGTCGATGCTGCTGCCGCTCGGTGGTGCATCGGTCGCAGATTCCAGCTCCCAAACCACGCCGCTCGACCAAACTGATTCCGTCGATCTGGCCCTCGCCTGGCTGCGGACCCAGATGCAAGCCGACGGCTCGTTTGCTCCAGCCTTTGGCTCGGCCGCCGGTCTCACGGCCGATGTGGTCATTGGCGCCTCGGCCGTAGGCGACAATACGAGCAGATGGGGTCCGACGACACCCCTGGACTATCTGGAGGCGGAGGCGGAGGCCTATGCCTCCGGCGCGGCCGCCACCGGCAAGCTGGTCATCGCCGTCACTGCGGCGGGACGCGATCCGCTCGCCTTTGGAGGCATTGACCTCCGCGCCAAGCTCTCAAGCTACGTGCTAACCGACACCATCCCCTTGGGCGACAATGCGAGCGACACGAGCTGGTGCATGCTCGGCTGGGCCGCGCTGGGAAGAGAGATTCCTCAGAGCTTTGTGGACGGCCTCCTATCCCTGCAACAGGCAGATGGCGGCTGGGAGTCGGGACCTGGCTTTGGCACCGACAGCAACACCACCGCTCTGGCATTGCAGGCCCTGAATGCCGCCAACGTCGCCCCCTCCCATGGCGCTGTTATTGGCGCGGTGAGCTACCTGCAAGCGCAGCAAAGCCCAAGCGGCGGCTTTTGCTACGCGTCGGCCTATGGAACGGACGCCGACGCCAACTCGAGCGCCTATGGCATACAGGGCATCCTGGCTGTCGGAGAGAATCCCCTTGCCGCGGCCTGGCTCGAATCCGATACATCGGCGCTGGATGACCTCTTGACTTTTCAGCTCCGCACCGGGCCCGATGCGGGTGCCTTTGAGTGGAAGATGGGGCAGGGCGCCAATATCCTGACCACCGCGCAAGCGTTGCCGGCCCTGATCGGCAAGACGCTGCCTCTCCCTAACAGATACTCGGCGCTCAACCGCGGGTTCGATTACCTTGCCCGCCAGCAAGCTCGCAATGGTGGTGTCTCATCCGGCTTTGGCGATGCCTCGGCCAGCACAATCATGGCTCTGGCGGCCGCCGACCGCTCAGCGCGAGGGTTTGTCTCTGCTGAGGGCTATTCGGTTGTCGAGTACGCCATGGCCCGCGCCGCGGTCCACGACGATGCTGGCGCGGTCGGCCGCATGGCGGCGGCCCTGGCCATGGCCGGAGAGAACCCCGGTTGCGTAGGACAGGCGAACTTGATCCTCGAGACCGACGCCTACTATGACGCCGCCACCGGACAATACGACGTGAATGGTCAGGTGTGGAGCCATTGCTATGCCATCTGGACCATGCTGGCAACTGAAATGCCCGTTCCCGAACCCGCCGTCCAGTGGCTCAAGGACGTCCAAAACGCCGATGGTGGCTGGGGCTGGGCTCCCGGGCAGGGAAGCGACAGCAACTCGACCTCTCTGGCGGTCGTCACCTTGCGCGGCTGCGACATCGGCCCGATCGACGCCGTGTTCGCCAACACGCCCGCCCTCTTCCACACCTGGCAGACCGAGGACGCTGGCTTTGTCAACGATCCACAATGGTCCTCAGCGCCCGATGCCAACTCGACAGCCTGGGCAATAGGGGCATTGAAACTCCTCGGACAGGAGCCGGGCAGCAACTGGGACTGGGCCAAGACCGTGCCCATGGGCGAAGATGAATCGATGGTCATCCGGTTCCCCACCGATCGCCTCTACCAGTTCCAGTTGGATGGCGGCGCCTTTGAGTGGCAAACTGGCTTGGGTGCCGATGTCGGAGCAACGACGGACGCCTTGCTGGTCATCGCCGACCGCCTCATCCCCTATGTGAGCCCGAACCTAGGGGCCGCCCAGCGCGCCACCGAATGGCTCAAGGCACAACAGAGTGCCGATGGCTCGTTCACCGCGGGCCTTGGCTCAAACGTTAGCATCACTCTCGATGCGCTCTTTGCGGGCATCGCGGCTGGCCGCACGGCGGCTAGCTGGAGCACCGGAGGCTCCAACGCCACGCTGATCGAATACCTCGAGACAGAGTGCGCAGGCTATGCCACAGACGGAGGAACCATCGGCAAGCTGGTCGTCGGACTCGTCCTCTCCGGGCAGGACGCCACCGACTTTGGCGGCCAGGACTGGGTGGCCCAGCTCGTCGCCTGCGACGATGGCAGCGGCGCCATGGGCTCTTCAGCCGCCGACCAGGCCTGGGCCATGCTCGGTCTTGCCGCCTGCAAAATGCCGGTGAGCAGCGACGTCATCAGCCGATGCATCGCCTACCAGCAACCCGATGGGGGCTTTGAATCCGGTCCCGGATATGGGACCGATTCGAACACCACGGCTCTGTTACTGCAGGCCTTGTCCGCTAGCAACGCCGAGGTCGATCAGGCGGTCATTGACGCCGCGGTAGCCTTCATGCGTCAGCAACAGTCGCCCACGGGTGGCTTTGCTTACAGTTCTGTGTATGGCACCGATCCCGACGCCAACTCGACGGCCTATGCCATGCAGGGCCTCCTG
>Ga0180436_10002667_pt1 | contig 16756 bp, 12 predicted proteins | sample SS_ome_2_FD_132434 | JGI IMG/M metagenome (GOLD analysis project Ga0180436, IMG submission 132434) | Hypersaline lake sediment archaeal communities from the Salton Sea, California, USA - SS_3_S_2 metaG | ecosystem: Environmental > Aquatic > Non-marine Saline and Alkaline > Hypersaline >...
CGGGGTGCAGACCTTCGTCTTCGACGGGGTTCACGAGAACCCGACCACGGTCGATGTGGGACGAACCGTGGCCTTTGCGGCTGACAAGGACGTGGACCTGATCGTGGGCATCGGCGGAGGGTCCAGCATGGACACGGCGAAGGGTTGCAATTTCCTCCTGACCAACGGGGGAGAAATGCGCGATTACTGGGGCGTGGGAAAGGCGACGAAGCCGATGCTTCCGCTGATTGCGGTTCCGACGACCTCGGGAACCGGCAGCGAATGCCAGAGTTTTGCCCTGATCGCCGACGACCACTCCCATGCGAAGATGGCCTGCGGCGATAAGAAGGCGGCTGCCGCCGTCGCGATCCTCGATCCCGAGTTGACCCTGACGCAGCCGCGCGCCGTGACCGCCCACACGGGCATCGATGCGATCGCGCATGCGCTCGAGACGGCGGTCTGCCGAAAGTGCAGCGATGTCTCGCTCGCCTACTCACGAGCGGCCTGGCAGCTTCTCGAGGGCGCGATGGAGCGGGTCCTGACGCATCCCGAGGATATCGAGGCGCGGGCCCGGATGCAACTGGGAGCGGCATTCGCGGGCACCGCGATAGAAAATTCGATGCTTGGAATCGCGCATTCGTGCGCCAACCCCCTGACGGCGCACTTTGATATCGTCCATGGCCAGGCCGTGGGAACAATGCTGCCGTGGGTGATCGGATTCAACCGGGCCGATGCGTCTGCGGCGGAGACATACGATTCCCTCTGGTCCAGTGGGCTCGAGAAGCGCGTTCGGGAACTGCTCCAGGCAGCAGAAATGGACCTGAGCGTGGGAGATTTGGGAGCGAACGACGAGAGCCTCGTCACCCTGGCGGAGGAAGCCGCCGGGCAGTGGACCGCGCAGTTCAATCCCGTTCCGGTCGAGGCGTCAGACCTCGCGGGACTCTACCAGAGTGCCTGGTAGTCGGCAGGACGAGATCCTCCCCGGGGCGCGCTGAGCCCGCGGGACGACGGTGCGAAATCACGTGCCGCGAAGGCCTTCGACTGTAACGGTCGAAGGCAAGTTTCTTTAGAAAACTTAACTTTTCGCCTTGCCTAAAGGTATTGGTAAATAGTATAATAAAGCCTAAATGCTTTTCTTTTTTATGAAAATTATAGGTGAGAAAAGCACCGGATCCGCGAACCGCCTTGATTTCGAATCGAAGACCGAGCCGAGACTATGATTATCCCCATCAAGCCGTGGTTGGAGAGAGAAGGGGAGGCTGGAATGATTCCGTCGGATGAAGGTCCGTTCTCGGGCGGTATTGTCCTTTCCTCCGGGACCGAGTGGGAAGTGGCGGGTCCGGAAGTTCGTGCGCACTCCCTGGGCGCTTCGCTGTGGCCGGTTGCTGACAGAACCATGGATTTTTACCATCAGCCCGTATTGAGTGAAGAGGTCTACCGGGCCATGCGCCCGGTTCGGGGCAAGCAGATCTTCGATGGCACCCTCGGAGGAGGCGGGCATGCGGAGTTGCTGCTCCGTCACGGGGCGCATGTCATCGGGTGTGATCGCGATGGTGACGCCCTCCAGCATGCGTCGCGTCGCTTGGATCGTTATGGGGACTGCTTTCTCCCGGTTCGCGGCAATTTCTCCGAGATCGATCGTCTCCTCGCCGATCATGCGATCGATTCCGTCGATGGAATCCTTCTCGATCTCGGTGTCTCTTCAAGGCAGCTCGACGAGCCGTCGCGGGGGTTCTCCTTTCGCGAGGATGGGCCGCTCGATATGCGGATGGATCAGCGGCAGGAGAGGTCGGCCCGCGATATCGTGAACGAGGCGGGCGAGGAGGAGTTGGCGGACATTTTCTATCGATATGGTGAGGAAAGGGCGTCGCGCCGCATCGCTCGCGAGATCGTTCGTGAGCGCGAGAGGAAAGTGATCGCCACGACCGCGCATCTCGCGGAGGTGATCGCGAGGGTGCTCCCTCGTTCGGGGGCGCGGCACCCGGCCACCCGGTCGTTCCAGGGGTTGCGTATCGCGGTGAACGAGGAGTTGGCCCATCTCGAGGTGGGGCTGGAGAAGGCGGTCGGGGCGCTCGCGGAGGGTGGGGTGTTGGCCGTGATCACCTTTCATTCTCTCGAGGATCGGATCGTGAAACATTTTCTCCGGGAACGCTCCCAAAAGATGATCGACCGGCCCGAGTGGCCCGAGCCGCGTCCGAATCCCGATTACAGTCTGGCCCTGCGGAATCGTAAGGCGGTCGCTCCGACGGAGGAGGAAATCAGTCACAATCCGCGCGCACGGAGCGCGAAATTGCGGGTGGCGGTGAAGATGTAGGAGGAAGGGTATGCAGAAGAAGAATCGCTATCGCAACCGGGTCCGGTTCATGACCGTGTTTCGGATCCTCTTTCTGGGGCTTTTTGCTGCCGTCGCGGGCGTCACCTTCGTGGCGCTGCGAAATGAGCACGTCACGAGGGGCCACGAGATTGTCGCCGCCGAGAAGAGGATTGCCGATCTGCGCCAGGAGTCGGAGATGTGGGAGTTGCGCATCGCGGGCGTGCATGACCGCATCGATCTGCGACGGCGGCTTCGCTGGATGAAGAGCGATCTCCAGGAGATCGAGCCGGGGCGCGTGATGCGCATCGTGCCGGAGGAAGGCTACTCGTCTCCCGTGGTCGGGGTGTTTTAACCGTATACAACGAACGTGGACGGGAGAATCAAGACGCGACTGGTCGGGGCGTGCGCCTTCCTGCTGATTCTGCTCTGCCTCCTCAGTGGGCGGCTCGTCTGGATCGAGATGGTCAAGGGCGGGGCCCTGGCGACCGAGGCGCGTGCGCATTATGAGTACGAAATGGTGCTGCCCGCGAAGCGCGGGAGGATCTTCGATGGCAATGGGGATCTCCTGGCGCGCAATCAAACTGTCTACACCCTCAAGGTGGACTGTCATCATCTCCGGGATCTCGGTCTTGCCTGCATTGGGTTGGCTCGCAAGGAGGGGGTGAGTGCCCAGGCGATTCGGCGCAAGTATCTGCCCGCGGAGATCCGTAGTGTGTATCGGGGGCATGTTGTCGAGTGTCTCTCGGCGCCCCTGCGGATCCCGAAGCACACCTTTGGTCGAGAGCTGAACAGCAAGGAGACCGGGGAAATCATCCTCGCGAAGCAATTGGAAGAGGACTTTGCCCGCCAGATTGAAGTTCTCCTCGAAGAGAATTCACTCGGTGGTCTCTACCTGGAAAGGGGCCAGCGGCGATACTACCCGAGTCCCCGCTCGCTGACCCACGTGATCGGCTACGTCAATGCGGAGAACGAGGGGATGGAGGGGGTCGAAAAGGTGTTCGATGACGAAATGCGGGGTAGGCCGGGGATTCGCTACTGCGAGCGCGACCGCCGGCGCAGAGAACTTCGGGCCTACCGGGGAAAGCATGTGGAGCCGGTCCCGGGAAACGATGTTCACCTCACCATCGACATGGCGCTGCAGTACCACGTCGAGTCCGCTCTCGACGGCGTGATGGAGGCCTTCGGTCCCGAGAAGGTTTCTTCCGTCTGGCTGCGTCCCCGGACGGGGGAGGTCGTAGCAATGGCGAGCCGTCCCCACTTCGACCTCGACAGCCGCGAGGGGAACCGGAGGAATATCGCCATCAGTGATCTCTATCAGCCGGGGTCGACTTTCAAGATCGTGGCCTTCGGTGGAGCCTTCGACCGTGGGCTGATCCTTCCGTCGACACCGGTGGATTGCCACATGGGGCTCTACAATCTCGAAGGGTTCGAATTGAAGGATCACCACGACTACGGGGTCATCCCGGCGGAGAAGGCGTTTGCGAAGTCTTCGAACATCGGCGCCTATCTGGTCGCGCGGCCGTTGAATCCGCACGTGTTTCACTACTACATGCGGCAATTCGGATTCGGTGAGGCGAGTGGTATCGAGCTGACCGCCGAAAATGACGGAACCGTCTATCCGGTGAGTGAGTGGACGACCACTTCGTTCTCGAGTGCCGTGATGGGATACGAGGTGGCCGTGACGCCGCTCCAGATGGCGGCGGCCTGTGGGATCATCGCAAACGATGGGATCTATCAGGCGCCCACGGTGGTCAAGAAGGTGGTGGATCACGAAGGAATCGAGAGGGACCTGGGAGAGGCGCGTGTCACGCGGCGGGTGATCAGCGAGCGGGCGGCGCGACAGGTGAAGAGATGCATGGTCGCGGTTCTGGAAGAGGGAGGGACGGGGACGAAGGCGGCGATCCCCGGCTACACGATCGCGGGAAAGACGGGAACCGCCCGCAAGCACGTCGTCAACGTGGGTTATGTCTCGGGGCGCTACGTCGTTTCCTTCATGGGCTTTTTTCCCGCCGATGATCCCGAGTTGGTGGGAATCGTGATGATTGACGATCCGAGAGCCGACGGGATTCACCTCTATGGGGGAACCATCGCCGCACCAGTGTTTCGCGAGATCGCGGAAAAGGCGATCCGGCTCTACGGAATGGAACCCGACAAACCGGAAGAGCTGCTTCCGGAGGCGGACCAAACCGAGGAGCGGGATTCGCCGCCGGATCTGTCCCTGCGTGCCAGCACGAGAGAGGGGGTGACCACGCCATGAGATTGAGTGATCTGATCGAGGGCCTCTCCGTCGTTGCGGTGACGGGAGACACCTCCCGAGAGGTGTCGGGGATCCATTTCGACTCCCGGCTCGTTGAGCCCGGCGGAGTATTTTTCGCCCTGGAGGGCGTTTCTGCGGATGGGCGCGACTTCATTCCCCAGGCGCTGGAGCGCGGGGCGGCGGCGATCGTCGCGAAACAGGCCTACGGGGCCGATACCGATGCCGTGTGGATCGAGGTGCCGGATGCCAGGGAGGCGATGGGCCGTTCGGCGGCGAACTGGTGGGGGAATCCGACGCGCGACCTGCCCGTGATCGGCATCACGGGTACGAACGGGAAGACCACCACGGCCCTGATCGCCCACCACCTGCTCGAGAGCTCACTCTTCCGTGCGGGCCTGGTCGGGACGATCGAATATCGTGTCGGCGACGAGGTGAGGGCTGCTCCGCACACCACGCCGGAGGCGCCGGATCTCCAGGCCCTGTTTCGCGAGATGGTCGATGCGGGATGCCGGGCCGCTGTCATGGAAGTTTCCTCCCACGGGTTGGTCCAGCATCGTACGACGGGGGTCCGGTTCGACGTCGGGGTATTCACCAACCTCAGCCAGGACCACCTCGACTACCACGGGTCGATGGAGGCCTACTTCGGCGCCAAGTGCCTGCTCTTCGAGCGGATGGAGCAGGACGGCGGGACGGGTGTCATGATCGTCAACGCCGACGACCGGTACGGGGAGCGGCTCCTGAAGCGGCGTGGATGGGATCTCGCCACCGTCACGTTCGGGCAGTCGGCAGGGGCGGACTTCCAGGCCTCGGGGATTCGGTCGGGATTTGACGGCACCCAGTTCCAGCTGCGTGCGAAGGGAAGGCAATACCTCGTGAGGACACCGTTGATCGGTCTCTTCAACGTCTACAACACCCTCGCTGCGCTGGCCGCGTCGGTATCGGCCGGACTGAACATGCGCGAGGCCATCGCGAACCTGGCAACGTGCCCCCAGGTGCCCGGACGACTCGAGCGCGTCGAGGGGCTGCAAACCAACTACCGGGTTTTCGTCGACTATGCGCACACGCCGGATGCGGTCCGAAACGTGCTCGAGACCGTGAGATCCCTTGAGCCGAAGCGTCTCATCACGGTGATCGGATGCGGAGGCGATCGTGACCGCGGAAAACGTCCCCTGATGGCCCAGGCGGCTGAGAAGGCCAGCGACTACGTGATTCTCACGTCCGACAACCCGAGAACGGAGGATCCGCAGCAGATCCTGCGCGATGCCGAGACCGGCTTTCATGGAACCAGGCGGGAGACGGTCGAGGACCGGAAGGCCGCCATCGGACGAGCGATCGATCTGGCCGGAGAACGGGACATCGTGGTGATCGCCGGCAAGGGGCACGAGACCTACCAGGAAGTGAATGGTGTTCGGCACGAGTTCGACGATCGCAAGGTTGCGTTCGGATGGATGGCGGCCGCCGCCGAGAAGAGCAAGTCATGAGACCTACGACCCTGCGAGATCTGGCCACGTGGAGTGGGGGAGCCCTGTTGCAGGGAACCCCCTCGGAGCAGTTTGACGTGCTTTCGACGGATACCCGCACTCTGGGGGATGGCGACGTATTTCTCGCCCTTGTCGGGGATCGCTTCGATGGCCACGACTTTCTTGCGGATGCGATCGAAAGAGGGGTCGGAGCTCTCGTCGTTTCCCGGTTTCCCGAGGCCACGGAGTCCTTTCCGGGAGCGATCATCCACGTTCGGAACACCCTCGATGCTCTCCAGGATCTCGCCTTCTCCTACCGGCGTTCGCTGACGGATCTTTTCGCGATCGGAGTCACCGGGAGTAACGGGAAGACCTCGACGAAGGATTTCCTCCGCGCGACTCTCTCGGCCGTGGGGGAGGTCAGTGCCACGGAAGGCAACCTGAACAACCACATCGGACTCCCGCTCACGATCCTGCGAACGGGTGAGAACGACCGTCATGGCGTGTGGGAGATGGGAATGAATCACGCCGGTGAAATCGAAGTTCTCGCCGAGATGGCAGGACCGGACGCCGCCGTTCTCACGAACATCGGGACCGCGCACATCGAGAACCTGCGGACCCGTGACGCGATCGCCGAAGAGAAGTGCGAGTTGGCGCTCGCGGTGCCCGCCCAGGGCTTTTGCGTCATGCCGGTGGAAGACGACTATCATCACTGGGTGGCGGAACGCGTCTCCTGCGAAATGGTCTCCGTCGGGATCGGTCAGGGAGACCTCGCGGCGGTGGATGTGGACATCGAAAGCGATGGGTGTCCGTCTTTCGGGATTTCGGCGGGCGAAGGCGCCCCCCATCGTGTCACGCTTCCCGTGAGCGGACGGCACATGGTCACGAATGCCCTGCTTGCGGCGGCGGTGGGAGTCCGGAGAGGCGTGGAGATCGGGCAAATCGCGGAGAAGCTGAGCAACGCGGAGTTGACGGGGGGACGGCTCCAGCCCCGGTCGGCTGGCGGATTGCACTTTCTTGACGACAGTTACAATGCCAACCCGGACTCGATGCGTGCCGCCATCGCGGCGCTCTCCGACCTCCCGTGCAAGGGCCGCCGGATTGCCGTGCTGGGGGCGATGGGCGAGTTGGGAGAGCACGAGGAGTCGGGCCATCGCGAGGTTGGCGAGGCGGTGGCGAGAGCGAAGCTCGGACTCCTGATCACCGTGGGTGAGACGGCGGGAACCATCGGAAGGGCGGCGGCTCCGGCGGTGGAAACCGTTGCGGTCGAAAGCCACGAAGAGGCGGCGGAGATTCTCCAGAAAACGGCGGATGACAGCGACCTGATTCTGGTGAAGGGAAGCCGGGCGGCGCAGATGGAAAATGTGATCGCCGCCCTTCAAAAGTAACCCTGTCATGCTCTATTTCCTCAAGAACCTGACCGACATCTCTGAGCTGTTCGACGTCTTCAACGTCTTCCAGTATCAGACGTTTCGCGCCGCCGGCGCCTGTCTCACCGCATTCCTGCTTACGGTGCTGTTCGGCAATCGTGTCATCCTGAAGCTGATCTCCCTCAAATTGGGGCAGCCGATTCGCACGGCCGATGAGGTTCATCGGCTCGCCGAACTGCACGGAGGCAAGGCGGGAACGCCGACCATGGGCGGCGTTCTCATCGTGGGATCGGTGTTGGCCGCGACGCTGCTCTGGGCCCGGCCGACCAACCCCTTCATCTGGGTTCTCGTGTTCGTCACGGTGGGTGCCGGGCTACTCGGATTCGTCGACGACTACCTCAAGGTGTCGAAGAAGAACTCGGCCGGAGTGAGCGGGCGGATCAAGTTGCTGGTCCAGTTCGCGATCGCGATCGCTGCGGTGACCTACCTCATGATTCGTCCCGACACGTCGGAATATGTGAGACAACTCTACATTCCCTTCATGAAGGACCCGGTGATCACCGACCTCAGCTGGTTTGCGATCTTCCTCCTCCCGCTCGTCGTGGTGGGATGCTCGAATGCGGTGAACCTGACCGACGGCCTCGACGGACTCGCCTCGGGATGCACCGTGACGACGGCGATGAGTTATGCGGTGTTCTCCTATCTGGCGGGGCACCAACTGGCTGCAGATTATCTGTTCGTTCCCTACCATCCCTACACCGGCGAGGTCGCGATCTTCTGTGCCGGGCTGGTCGGAGCGGGCCTCGGGTTTCTCTGGTTCAATTGCCATCCCGCGCGCGTCTTCATGGGAGATACGGGGTCGCTCGCGATTGGAGGGATGCTCGGAATGGTGGCGATCTGCTGCAAGCAGGAGCTTCTCCTCGTGATCGTCGGTGGTGTCTTCGTGGCCGAAGCGATGTCGGTGATCCTGCAGGTCGCGAGCTACAAGACGACCGGCAAGCGGATCTTCAAAATGAGCCCGCTCCACCATCACTTCGAGCTGATGGGATGGGAGGAGAGCAAGGTCATCAACCGATTCTGGATCGTGTCGATCATCTGCGCCCTCGTCGGATTGATGAGTCTGAAGTTGCGATAGGACGCGAAGAAGAGAAGCGATGGAGCTGCTGGGAAAGAGTGTTGCTGTTCTGGGAGCCGGTGCGAGTGGGCGCGCCGCCGGGACTCTCGCGCGCTCTCGCGGTGCCCGCGTGACGGTCTACGATTCCGGAGATTCGGAGAAGCTCCGCAGCGCTGTGGCCACGTTCGCCGAACGAGGGATTCCCCTGGTCTCCGGCCGTTCCGCACTCGAGCAGGAGAAGACCTGCGATCTCGCCGTGATCAGTCCCGGTATTCCCGGTGACTCGGACCTCGCCCGAACCTTCACGAGCCGGGGGATCGAGTTAATCGGGGAGATCGAGTTCGCCTGGCGTCTCGGCAACGCTCCCACCATCGCGATCACGGGGACGAACGGAAAGACGACCACGACGGGGTTGATCGCCGCCATCCTGAACGGAGCCGGCAAGAGAACGGTTGCCACCGGAAACATCGGGTACGCGTTTTCCGAACTCATCGAGTCGGGCAGACCGTGCGACTGGTATGTGGTCGAGGTGAGTTCGTTCCAGTTGGAGACGATCGCCGAATTCCGACCGGCCGTGGCGGTATGGCTGAACTTTGCGCCCGATCACATGGATCGCTACCGGACCGTCGAGGAATATCGCGAGGCGAAACTGCGCATTTTCGAGAACCAGGGCGGAGATGACTTGGCCGTGATCAAGGAGGAGGAGCGCATCGGAACCGCGGCACGGCAGGTCACCTTCTCCGCCTTTGCGGAGGGCGCCGACTTCCAATTCCGGGACGGCTGGATATTGGGTCCCGGTGAGGAGAGGCTGATCGATTTCCGGACGACCCGGCTCAACGGGCGTCACAATGCGGAGAACGTGATGGCGGCGATGGCGGCGGCTCAAGCAGCAGGGATCGCTTATTCCGAGATGGGGGAGGCGATCCGGCAGTTCACCGCACCGCCCCACCGTTGCGAGGTGGTCGCGCGACTCGATGGCGTGACCTGGGTGAACGATTCGAAGGCGACCAACCTCCATGCGGTCGAGAGCAGCCTGCGAGGACAGGATCAGCCGGTCGTATTGCTCGCCGGTGGAAAGGAGAAAGGATTGGACGTGCGGGAGCTGAATGGCTGCATCGAGCGGCACGTTCGGAGCGCGGTCTGCTACGGAGAGAACGCGGCCCGGTTGATCGAGGCGTGGAGCCCTCTCGTGCCCTGCCGGGAGGCGCCGAGCCTGGAAGAGGCCGTGCGGTGCGCCGCCGCGATCGCGACCGACGGCGATTGTGTTCTCCTTTCCCCCGGTACCTCGAGTTTCGACATGTTTTCCGGCTACGAGGAACGCGGTGAGGTCTTTCGCCGCGCCGTCGAGTCGATCCGGGACGTCCGCGATGCCCAGGCGGAATCCCTCCGGTGAATGTATCCCATCAATCCACAACCAATCCCAAGACGATGAGCAACAGGAGAAGAAACAGGAGGTCCCGCAGGGGCCATCGGGGTGGTGCCTTTCAGAAGGCACTCAACCACACACGGCTGGCGGCAAACGTCACCGAGGAGGCAGATTGGTATCTCGACACGCCCGACGTGCGCCTGACGCGCATTTTCTCGGTGGTGCTCGTGCTGCATCTGATTGCGGTCGGGGGAATCCTGGCATTCAAGATGATCGACAAGGCTTCCGGGGATTCGGCGACCGTCGCGATGAGTGCCCGGCAGATGCCGAGGGAGGCGCGGACCAGCGAGACCGCAGTGGCAGCCCGTGCGCCGGCGCACCCGAACGCGGACCATGACCGGGACATTCCCGCGGTACCTCGTCCGCCTGTCGATGGGCCCGCCCGGGTTTCACGGGACGGATACCAGGTGAAGGCGGGCGATACGCTGGCGGCTATCGCCGCGGAGCTGAACGTGAGTGCGGACGCTCTCCGGCGGAAGAATACGATTCAGTCCGAAGGGGAACTCTACCCGGGGCGCTGGCTCGCGATTCCCACGGCTGCCGAGGCGGCCGCGATGAAGAAGCCGACGCCCACACAACAGGCGCGTCCCGTGGCGACGAGTGCGGCGCAGGACCGGGTCCACACCATCCAGCCCGGCGAAACGGCCTGGGGAATCGCCCAGCGCTACGGAGTCGGCCACGGGGCCTTGCTGCAGCACAATAGCATCACCCGTCCCGAGGCGTTGCAGATTGGACAGACACTGCGCATTCCCGCTCGCTGAGACGGGTGCGCCGTGTCCCGGATTTTCCTCGTTTTCCTCCTCGTCCATGCAACGCCACAGCCTGCCCATCCTCCTCACGGGGGTGTCGTTCCTCATCGTCGTCGGCATCGTGATGCTCGTCAGCACCTGTGCCTTCAGTGCACAGGCAAGCAGTGACGATGCCTACCGCGAGGCGAAGCGCCAGGCGGTCTGGCTTCTTCTCGGATCGGGAGTCTGTGTCTGGGCGTCGCTCAAGGATTACCGGTTCTGGAAGCGGGGTGTGTGGTGGTTCTATGGAGGAGCCGCCCTCCTCCTTGCGCTCTGCTTCGTTCCCGGGATCGGCATGGAGATCAATGGCGAGCGTCGCTGGATCGGGTATTCCGCCTTTCAGTTGCAACCGTCGGAGTTCGCGAAAATCGTCGTGGTAGTCTGTGTCGCCTACTGGTTTTCTCGCTATCCCGACGCGGGACAGCGCTTCGGCAGGGGGTTTCTGGCTCCCTTGACGCTGGCGGGAGCGCTCATCGCTCTCGTCCTGTTCGAGGTCGATATCGGTACCACGGCAGTTCTTGCCGGGACCGTGTTCGTGATGCTTTTCGTGGCGGGAGTCGATTGGCGCTACCTCACCGGTCTGACGGGAGCCAGCGTGGCCGGATTCATCGCCATGATGAGCTACGCCCCGGACCGGGTCACCCGCCTCATGGCGTTTCTCGATCCCGAGGCGCACAAGCTAGGGGCGGGATTCCAGCAGTGGATCTCGCTGATGGCCATCGGATCGGGAGGCCTGACGGGTCGTGGCATCGGGGAGGGGCGTCTCAAGATGCTCTACATGCCGTTCGCCCATACGGATTTCATCTTTCCCATGATCGGCGAGGAACTCGGCTTGATCTTCACGACTCTGGTCGTGATCGGATTCATCTTTCTCTGCGTGGCGGGAATGTCGATAGCGTTTCATGCGGCCGACCGGTTCGGGGCGTTGTTGGCGACCGGCCTGACGACCTACCTCGTGCTACAGGCGTTTCTCAACATTGGTGTGACGACGGCGATTCTTCCGAATACGGGTCTTCCTCTCCCGTTCATCAGCTACGGAGGGTCTTCACTCGTTTTCAGTCTCGCTGCCGTGGGTATCCTCATCAATATCTGGCGGCAGGGTGTCCGGGCGGAGAAGGACCGGCGGGATCTCATGACCGCACGGCGATTCACCCCCCGACCCTGACGGAGACTGCCTTCCGTGCGGGTTCTTTACGGGAAGGCGGATCCCGGGTAGGGTAGGGCAGGCCATGTGGCCTCCTTCGCGCGAATGAAGATTCTGTGGATAATTCTCTCGGTCGTGATGCTCCTGGCGGTGGCGGGCGTCGGTATCGGTTTCTGGACGGTGAAACGCTGGACGTCTCCCGACTTCGTCGCCAAGCGGTTGGAGAAGAGGTGGAACTGCCGGGCCGAGGTGGAGGCGGTCGAGGCGGGAGGACTCGGGACATCCCGCATGATCGTTCGGGGGCTGGCTCTGGCCCCGCGTGACGAGATCGTGGAATCCGGCGTTCCGCATGCGGCTCGATTGCCGCTCGAGGAGGCACCGATTCGGGCTGCGACGATCGAACTCCGGATGCTTCCTTTCGGATTGTTGACCCGGCGTCTCGATGTCGAGGAACTCGCGATCAACGATCTCGTAGTCGCCGTCGCCCTTGCGCCGGATGGATCGACCGAACTCGAGGATATGTTTGGTGCGGTCGAGGGAACGGATGCCACGCCGTCGGGTTCTGGCAAAGCGACGGCGAAGCAGGCCGCGCCACGGGAGGGGGCTTTCTCGGCCGGTTCGATGCCGTTCACCCTTGCCGCCGGTAAGGTGGGATTGAACAACGCCCGTTTCCGTCTCGATGTTGAATCGTCGGGCGCCCGGATCGAACTGACCGAGGCCGACTTCGTCTTCAGCGATCTCGACGTCGATCCGGACGATCTCGCCAACCGGAATCGGGCGAACTTCGACTACACGGGACGGATCGTGATCGGTGCGCCTGGCGAGGAGAAGAAGGGCCTCGACGCCGTGGCACGGGGGACCGGATTCGTCGCTCCCTTCGACCGGGAAACCCGACGTTGGAGTCCGGCGTGGCGTTCCGAGGTGCACATCGCGCAGGGCGCACGCATCGACACGTTTCCGGTTGTTGAAAAGATACGGGAACGTCTGCGGGCACTGGACCAGGCGGGAATCAATTTCAGTGAACTCTGGACCGAGGGAACCCTCCAATCCGACGCCACGACGTTGCTCTCCTACACGAGAGGACGGTACCAGTTCGAGAGTCCGTTCCTCCTCGAGTTTCCGAAGACCGCGATCCAGGTTCACGAGGCGAGCTGGATCGACGTCGCGCGGAACGTCCACGAAATTCGCGGCGAGATCATCCCTTCGGCCGATTTCACAACGGACCTGGTCCAGAGTGCCGAGCAGCGACTCGCCCAGGCCTCCGGAGGCCGCGTGCCGCCCGAAATCGTCTCTGCCATGGTCGGGCCGCTCCTCCAGGACGGCAAACTGGTGATTCAACTCGTTTCCCAGGGGGACCTGAAGCAGCCGCGGGTCGATATCGCGACTCCGGTCGGCAACCTCGGGAGCCTCCTCGACGGGGGCTCCAAGGGCCTCGACGGTCTGCGCGAGATGGGACGCGGGTTGCTGCGCGGTTTTCTCAATCGCTGAGAGCAATCAAGTGGACGGACTGGGACTCGAACCCAGGACCAATTGGTTAAAAGCCAACTGCTCTACCAACTGAGCTATCCGTCCGGGGGGCGATGCGAACGGCACCGCCGGAGAGAGCGCGTAATTTAGAAGAGAATCATTCCGACGCAAGGGAAACTTCGAGTATTTCGGTGAGCGGGTGGTCTTCGTCGGGGTGCACGGCGAGATAGCGGAAACCGGCGTCGCGGGCGCCTTCGCCGTCACGAACGGGATCGTCGCCGACATGAAGGATCCCGGCCGCGGGAAAATCGAGCAGGGCGCGGGCGTGATCGAAGATCCGGCGGTCCGGCTTGGCCGCCCGGACCTCGGCGGAGAGCACGACATGGGCGAAACAATCGAGGATGTCGAGGTCAGCGAGGATGGTGCGGAGGCGATCGTCGAAGTTGGAAAGGATGGCGCACGGCACGACCGGAGCAAGAGTTTCCAGGGCCTCGATCGCACCGGGGCGCGGAAGCCAGACGCCCGGCCGGGCGAAGGCGGCGAACAACTCCTCGAAGAACTCGGGAAAGTCCGCCTCGGGGACGGGAGATGCCGCCTCGCTGAATACCTCCCGGACGAGGTCGCGCCACCAGTCCTTTTCGGTCGGGAGTGAAGATGGAGAGTCCGGTTGCGCCGGGGACGAGAACGGGGTGGGAGTCCGCATCCAGACGGTGGAAAATGCACGCGTCAATCCGTCGGGGTCAGCGGCTATGCCATGACGCCCGGCGACCCGGGCGTAGGTGACTCCGACGGGCTCGGCAAGGCGAATGAGAGTGCCCGCGGCATCGAAGGTGAGAGCCTTCACCGGGAGGGGATTCGGGAGGTTCATGGCGCAAATTCCGTCTTGCTTTACGGTCCGGACCCTTTTATGATCCCGATCCTGCCATTGGTGACGATGCCGGCGTGCACGCCGCTGGTAGATGTAAGTGGGCTCGTCCCACTTTTTTTTGTCTCGGGGCATCAGGAGAGTTCGGAGAAGATGACAAACGAGTTGCTGACATTGTTCGAGTATTACGAGAAGGAGAAAGGGATCAAGCGCGAGACGATGGTCGAGGCGCTGGAGACCGCGCTCCTTTCCGCATCGCGCAAGAGCATCGGCCCGGCGCGTGAGTTGAGGATTCAGGTGGACCCCGACAAGGGGGAGATTCATGCGTTCGCGAAGCTGATCGTCGTCGACCGCGTCGAGAATCCCTACGACGAGATCGATATCTTCACCGCTCGCCGGATCAACTCGGAGATGAATGTCGACGACGAGCTCGAGGTCGACATCACGCCGGCCAACTTCGGGCGGATCGCCGCCCAGACCGCGAAGCAGACCATGCTCCAGCGCCTCCGACAGGCGGAGAAGGAGATGATCTACGATGAATTTAAGGATCGTGCCGGTGACATCGTCAGCGGCACGGTTCGCCGCTTCGAGCGGGGTGACGTCTGGATCGACCTCGGCAAGTTCGAGGGGATCATGCCCCAGCGGGAGCGAGTTTCGACCGAGGAATACAACGTTGGCGATCGCCTGCGGGCTTACGTCGTCGCCGTGGAGAACGGATCTCGCGGACCGGAGATCATCCTGTCCCGCAGCCATCCCAATTTCGTTCGCCGCCTGTTCGAGTCCGAGGTCAGCGAGATCGCTGATCGCACGGTGGAAATTCGTTCGCTGGCCCGCGAGTCCGGGTACCGGACCAAGGTCGCGGTATACAGTGCCGACGAGAAGGTGGACCCGGTCGGCGCCTGCGTCGGACTGCGCGGCGCGCGGGTGAAGAATATCGTTCGCGAACTGAACAACGAGAAGGTCGACATCATTCGCTGGAGCGATGACATCCGCGCTTTCGTCGAGGATGCGCTGAAACCGGCCGTGATCAAATCGATCACGATCGACGAGGCGGAGAACTCGGTTCGCGTGACGGTCGACGAGGAGGAACTCTCCAAGGCGATCGGCCGGCGCGGACAGAACGCCCGTCTCACCGCCCGGCTCGTCGGGTGGGATGTCCAGGTGCAGAAGGACGAATCCGCGCACGAGGCATTCGAGGCGAGGGTGGCGGAGGCGGCGCGGGCGATTGCCGACGCCGTCGGCGTCGAGGAGGAACTCGCGATCAATCTGGTTCGTGGTGGCGTCAACAGCCTGCAGATGCTGGCCAACGATGTCGATGAAGTCGACATTGCCGATATTCTCGAGATCGAGGTCGAGGAGGGTAAGGTGATTCTCGACAAGGCTGTCGCCGCGGTCGGTGGAACATCCAGTGGCGACACCGGGGAAGCAGGCGAACCGGTGGAGGACGAGGATGAGGACGAGGTCGACGCTACCGGCGAAGAGCATGCCACCGGCGAAGAGCATGCCACCGGCGAAGAGCCTGTCGAGGCGGGTGAGGAGGAACCCGAGAAAGCCGCCGAACCGGCCTGATCAGGACGGAACTCCCCGACCAGGGTCGATTTGACAAAGCAATTCCCGGACACAGTATTACCTTTTTCCCTACGCGTTTCGCTATTCCCGTTTTCCCTATGCCCAGAAAGAAAGAAGCTAGTAAACCGGCGACGAAGAAGCAGGCCGGTTCGTCCAAATCGGTGGACGAGCAGAAGGCCCAGGCCCTGAACTTGTTCGAGGAGGAGGAGAAGAAGGAGAAGTCCCCCGGCAAGAAAAAGACCGCCTCGCGTGCGGCGGAGGGTTCGGTTTACGGGCATCTCGGCAAGAGTAAGTCGGCCACCCCGGCGAGCCGAAAGACGACCAAGAAGGCGAGCGCGAAGAAGACCGCTGCGACAAAAACGGCCGCGAAGAAAACCGCCGCGAAAGAGGAGGAGTCTCCTTCCGCACCTGCGAAGGAGGCGGCGCCCGCGAAGAAGAAGGTCGAGGCGATCGATCTCATCGCCGAGGAGCCGAAAAAGGTGGAAGCTGCGGTCGAGGAACCCCCTCCTGCTCCGGTCGAAGAGGACGACGACGAGGGGAAGGTGATCAACATCAAGCCGCCCATCGTGGTGAAGGACCTCGCGGAGCGGATGGGTCTCAAACCATTCAAGCTCATCAAGGACCTGATGGAGCTCGACACCTTCGTCAATCCGAATCAGTCAATCGAGCCTGACATCGCGGCCCAGGTGTGCGAGAAGCACGGTTTCGTCTTCGAAAAGGAGAAACGGGAAAAGGGCGCGGGCGTTCACAAGGTCGAGGAAGTGATCGAGGAGCCCGAGGCTCCGGCTCCTGAGGAAGTCGAAGAGGAAGAACTCAAGTTGCGTCCTCCGGTGGTGACCTTCATGGGGCACGTCGATCATGGCAAGACATCGCTGCTCGACGCCTACCGGGGTTCTCGGGTGGTGTCGGGAGAAGCGGGCGGCATCACGCAACACATCGGCGCCTACCAGGTGACGCGCGACGGGAAGGCCGTGACCTTCATCGACACACCGGGCCACGCCGC
>Ga0180436_10002668_pt1 | contig 16755 bp, 16 predicted proteins | sample SS_ome_2_FD_132434 | JGI IMG/M metagenome (GOLD analysis project Ga0180436, IMG submission 132434) | Hypersaline lake sediment archaeal communities from the Salton Sea, California, USA - SS_3_S_2 metaG | ecosystem: Environmental > Aquatic > Non-marine Saline and Alkaline > Hypersaline >...
AGCGTCGTGCCGAAGAGGCGACTCGCCGCGAGGCCGAGCGCCAAGCGGAGCTAGAGCGCCAGCGCCAGGCTGAGTTGGAGGCCCAGCGCCGCGCCGAAGAGGCGGCTCGCCGCGAGGCCGAGCGCCAAGCGGAGCTGGAGCGCCAGCGCCAGGCTGAGCGAGAGGCCCAGCGCCAGGCCGAGTTAGAGGCCCAGCGTCGCGCCGAAGAGCAAGCGCGTTTGGCCGCTGAGCGCCAGGCGCAACGTCAAGCTGAGCTAGAACGTCAGCGCGATGAGCTGCGTCGCATTCGCGAGGCCGAGCAGGTAGAGGCGCGTCGTCGCGTGGCTGAGGAGGCCCGGCGCGAGGCTGCCGCTGCGGCAGCGCGCGAGCGGCAGATGTTGGAGGCGCTGCAGGCTGAGGAACAGGCGCTTGCTGGCTCTGGCGGTCAGTCGATCTCGCAATCAGGCGCCCAGGCAAGTGCGGCGACGCAGGCCCAGATCGCCAGCCGTTGGGTGCCCTTGATCACCAGTCAGGTACGCCAGTTCTGGGTTCGGCCGCAGGGTGCCCCTGCTGATCTGAATACGGTCGTGAATCTGCGTCTTGATCCAGGCGGGGCGGTGATCCCGGGCAGCGTCCGTATCGTCGAGCGCAGCGGCAAGGCCGCGTTTGATCAATCCGTGGTCGCTGCCATCTATCGTGCATCGCCGCTGCCGGTCCCAGAGGGCGACGAGTTCGAGCTATTCCGTGACTTCAATTTTGTCTTCCGGCCTTGAGCCGGTCAGCCGAGGGAGACCCGATGATGCAACGCCTACGTCTCGCGCTGTTCACAACCCTTGCGTGCCTGTTCATCCTCGCGATGAGCCCGGCGCAGGCCAAGCTCACCATCGAGGTCACTGGCGGCGTCGAAGGGGCGCAACCGATCGCGGTGGTGCCCTTTGGTGATCTCGATGGCGCGCGGCCAACGGTCGATCTGGCCAAGGTCATTGGTGATGATCTGGCCCGCAGCGGCCGCTTTCGCTCGATGCCGCGCTCGGAGATGTTGAGCATGCCGCACCGGCAAGAGGACGTCGACATGCGTGAGTGGCAACTGCTCGGCATGAATACATTGGTGATTGGTGAGGTCAGCCCCGCCGAGGGCGGTGGCTATAGCCTGCGCTGGAGCCTGTTCGACGTCTTCACGGGCAATAAGCTCGCATCCAACTCATTACGCTCGACCGAGCGTGGGCTGCGCAATGCCGCGCATCGGATCGCTGACCAGATCTACCTCAGCCTGACCGGGGAGCGTGGCGTCTTCGCGACTCGCATCGCCTATGTCACCTCCGGCAGTCGCGGTACCGACTCCCGGGTGACGCTGCGCGTCTCCGACGCCGATGGCTTTAATCCACAGACCATCGTCGATTCGGCCGAGCCGATCATGTCGCCGGCCTGGTCTCCTGATGGGCGCCGCTTAGCCTATGTCTCGTTTGAAAAGCGGAGGCCGACGATCTTCTTCCAAGAACTCACCACGGGGCGTCGTGAGCGCGTCGCTAGCTTCGATGGCATCAATGGCTCGCCGGCCTTTTCACCGGATGGACGCAAGCTAGCGATGACCCTCTCCAAGGATGGTAGCCCAGACATCTATGTGATGGATTTGGCCACTAAGCAGTTGACCCGGCTCACCGATCATTATGCTATCGATACAGAGCCGGCCTGGTCGCCAGATGGAGGTCATGTCATCTTCACCTCCGATCGCGGTGGCTCGCCGCAGATCTATCGGGTGGCGGCTAGCGGTGGACCAGCGCAGCGCCTGACCTTTGAAGGCGATTATAATGCGGCAGCTAGCTATTCACCCGATGGCCGCTCGATGGTGATGGTGACACGCATTGGTGGCCAATTCCGTATTGTGATGACCGATAGCAACGGCGGCTCGCGGCGCCTATTAAGTAATGGTACGCTCGATGAATCACCGAGTTTCGCGCCCAACGGTAGCATGATAATTTACGCCAGCCAAAACAATGGCCGTGGTGTGTTGTCAGTCGCCCCAATCGCCGGTGGCGCCGGCCAGCGCTTATCACAGGAGTCTGGTGAGGTTCGAGAGCCGGCCTGGTCGCCAATAAGCCCTTGAACCTAACCCCTAAGCCCAACGACTGGGCCTCATCACTGAGTCCAATTGCGCCTGCCGGTCTAGGCGACCGCCGCGCCCCCTGACATCATCATTGCAGGTCACCCATGATTGAACGTCTGCTACCGCTGCTCATCGCCGCCTTGGTGCTCAGTGGCTGCGCGACGCCACGGACAGCACCACCGCTCCCAGAGACGCCAAGCGCAAGAGAGTTAGACGCCTTAGATGGACGTGCCGGCTTGGAGATAGCGCCCATCGAGCCGCGCCAGCGCTCGCCGCTTGATGATCCCTCAAGCCCGGTCTACAACAAGGTCATCTATTTCGACTACGACGCCTCTGAGATCAAGCCAGGGTATGCGGCGCTCCTGCGGGCACATGCCAATTATATCTTTAACACACCAAGCGCCCAGGTAACGCTTGAGGGCCATAGCGATGAGCGCGGCACTCGTGAGTACAACCTGGCCCTAGGCGAGCGTCGCAGCCAAGCGGTGCAGCGTTTCCTGATGGCCGAGGGCGCCCCGGGTGAACGCCTCAGCACGCTGAGCTATGGCGAGGAGCGCCCTGCTGACCCACGGCCGACCGAGGGCTCCTGGCAGCAGAACCGTCGCGTTGAGCTGGTTTACTAAGAGGCACTATAGTCATGCTGGATTCCCGTTTTCGCGAGGCGCTGACCGGTCTGGTCGTCGCCACGCTCCTGTTTGTCATCCCGCTGTCCCCACTGCTAGCCGCTGATCCGGCGGTTGAGGCGCGCTTAGCCCGGATTGAGCGGATGCTGAACGAGCGCTCGCTCTCCGACTTGGTGCTGCAGATTCAGCAGCTCCAGCAGGAGATGCAAGACCTGCGCGGTCAGGTCGAGACGCAACAGTATCTGCTGCGGCAGCAAGGCATCATGGCACCATCTTCGTTTGGAGCCGAGACAACGGGATCGGGCAGCTTTGGCCGCGAGGCCCGTAGTGGCGATGCGCGCTCGCTCTTCGGCACCAGTGACCTCTTCAACGCCGGGGTGCGCACCCCAGGCTCAGGCACCATCGACCCCTTTGCCGCGGGGAGCAGCACTGGCACCGCGGAGGGCACTAGCAGGAACGCGACCGAGGCCTTTGAGCTGCCGGGGCAAGCCACAGGCCTCGAGCAGCAACCATCAAGCCCTAGCAGCACTGGCATGTTGGCGCTACCTGCCCCGGAGACCGTTGCTGGAGGTGAACGCGATCTCTATCGCGATGCCTTTGAGCTGCTCAAGGCGCGCGATTATGCTGCCGCCCGCACCGCCTTCAACGAGATGGTTGAGCGCTATCCGCAGGGGCAGTTTGCCGATAATGGACGTTACTGGTTGGGCGAGATTGGCTATGTGACCCAAGATTATGCCTCGGCGAAGAACCAATTTGCGCTCCTAGTGAGCAACTATCCGCTAAGCCCAAAGGTTCCGTCAGCAATGCTCAAGCTCGGCTATGTCGCCTATGAGCAGGACGAACTGAGCGACGCCCGTTCCGTGCTCGAAGAAGTGGTACAGCGCTTTCCCGAGAGTACCGAAGCGCGGCTTGCCCAGGGCCGGCTCGATCGCATGCAGCGTGAGAGACAATGATCCTTAATCTGTTTTTTGCTCTACACATTCTGAGGAGCCGTTGATGGATATCGCTCAAGCCAATGACGAGTTCGGCATACCGGGCGCGCTTGCGATCTGTGAGGGCAAAGGCGGCTTGCCACTGCTGTCGATTGAAAATGCCTATGCGAGCGCATCGATTTCGTTGCATGGCGGCCAGGTTCTGTCCTACTGCCCGGTTAATAGCGAGCAGGATCTGCTGTTTGTGAGTCAACAGGCCTACTTCCAGCCGGATAAGGCGATCAAGGGTGGGATTCCGGTCTGCTGGCCCTGGTTCGGCCCCGATCCGGAGCAGCGGGGGCGGCCCGATCACGGTTTCGTGCGCGATTGCGGTTGGCAGCTCTTGGCGACCGGGACAGGCGCCGATGGGAGTACCCGGATTCTCCTCGGCCTGCGTGATGACGACCGCAGCCAAGCGCTCTGGCCCCACGCGTTTTCATTGGAACTGCAGGTCATCATCGGCGCGACCTTGGAGCTGGCGTTGCTGACCCACAACAGCGGAGCGGAACCGATCAAGGTAACCCAGGCGCTGCATGCCTACTTTAGCGTCGGGGATGTGCGCAAGGCACAGGTGCTTGGCCTCGCTGGGCATGAGTACATCGATAAGGTCAGGGATGGCGCGCGCGCAACCCAATCGGGTCCGATCAATATCGATGGTCCGGTGAATCGGATCTATCTGGACACCAGGGACAGGCTGGTCATCGATGACCCGAGCCTCGGGCGTAGCATCCATATCGAGCGCGAGGGCAGTCGCTCGGCGGTAGTCTGGAATCCCTGGGTCGAGCAGTCGCGCTCAATGGGCGATTTTGGTGACGACGAATACCTGCGCATGATCTGCGTCGAGACCACCAATGCCGCCGAGGATGCGGTGACCATTGCTGCCGGCGAGCGCCATCGACTCTACACCAGCTATCGTGTCTATCAAGATTGAGAGTCAGGAGTGAGATGCTAGAGCCGCGGCAACATTCAAACGAGGGTCACTGGCAGCAATGGCGGGATTGGGCGTCAGAGCAGGGATTGGCCTGGCCCGCGGATCAAGCCTTTGAGGATGCGCGTGCCCGCGTCTGGGAGGGGAGTGAGTTTGTCGCACTGGCCGCGGCCCGTGACCCTGCTGCCCTTGCGAGCCTGCTTAAGACGGGCGATTTAAGCCGTACATTCGCTGCCGACGACATCGCCGAGCAACTGCGCGCGGCGCTTGCCGAGGTCGCCGATGAGGAGACCTTGCAGCGGGCGTTGCGTCGCTTCCGGCGTCGGCAGATGCTGCGTATTGTGTTTCGTGATCTGGCCGGCTGGGCCGAGCTGGACGAGACGCTCGAGGATCTGAGCGCACTCGCCGACAGCTGTATCCGCGAGAGCCTGCGCCTGCTTGAGGATTGGACCCGTGCCGAGCTGGGGGTGCCGCGGGATGGTCAGGGGCGGCCGCAGTCGCTGCTGGTACTAGGCATGGGCAAGCTCGGTGCGCGCGAGCTGAACCTGTCGTCGGATATCGATCTGATCTTTGCCTTTCCAAGCGCCGGTCGCGTCGAGGGTGGCCCGCGCGAGCTGACCGCGGAGCAGTTCTTCAGCCGTCTCTGTCAGCGACTGGTCAAGGCGCTCAATGCCAAGACCGTCGATGGCTTCGTGTTCCGCGTCGATACCCGCCTGCGGCCCTTTGGTGACGCCGGGCCTCTGGCGATGAGCTTTGATGCGATGGAGGGCTACTACCATTCACAGGCGCGTGAATGGGAGCGCTATGCGATGACCAAGGCGCGGGTGCTGGCCGGTGAGCCGGAGGCGCGAGCCGAACTTGAGGCCATGCTGCGGCCTTTTGTCTACCGGCGCTATCTCGACTTTGGCGCTATCGCCTCATTGCGTCACCTGAAGGTACTGATCGACCGCGAACTGAAGCGCAAGGGCATGGCCGATAACATCAAGCTCGGTCCTGGTGGAATCCGCGAGATCGAGTTCATCGGCCAGTCGTTTCAGCTGATTCGCGGCGGCCGCGAGCCGGAGCTGCAGATCCGTCCCATTCAGCAGGCGCTGGCCCTGCTCGGCCAAAAGGGCCTGCTCGAGCCCGCGATCGTCACTGAGCTGACCGCGGCCTATCGCTTCCTGCGCTTGACCGAGAACCGCCTCCAGGCCTGGCGCGATGAGCAGACGCATTCCTTGCCATCGGCACCGCCCGCGCGGGAGCGGCTGGCGCGCTCGATGGGCTATGACGACTGGCAGGGCTTCGAGACGGTCCTGAACGTCCATCGCACGCGCGTGCAGCGGCATTTTGATGCCATCTTTGCCGATCCCGATGAATCCGAGCATCAGCCGACCTCGGTTGGCTCATTGTGGGAACGGGCACCGGAACAGGCAGAGGCGGTGGCCTTGCTGGCAGCAGCTGGCTTTGATGAGGCCGCATCGGCCTGGCAGCGGATCAGCGATTTTCGCGACACCGCCGATCGCCGGGGTTTGTCAGCCCGGGGCGTCGCGCGGCTGGGCCTGGTCATGCCGCGCTTGCTTGAGGATGTCGCCGCCTCTGGTGCGGCTGATCTGACCCTGAGCCGGGTGCTCAAGGTGCTCGAGGCGGTGCTTGGACGCACCGCCTATCTCGACCTGCTTGCCGAGCACCCGGATGCCCTCAAGCAGCTGGTGCGACTCAGTGCCAAGAGCCCCTGGTTTGGCGAGCGCACCGCACGCCAGCCGCTGCTGCTCGATGAACTGCTCGACCCACGCCGGCTGTTCGAGCCTTTGCATCGTGCCGATCTGGAGCAAGAGCTGGATCAGCTCTTAGCCGGGATTGACGGGGCTGATCTCGAGCAGCGCATGGAGCGCCTGCGGCAGTTTGCCCAAGGGAATCGGCTGCGGGTGGCGGCGGCGGATGTGACCGGCGCGATCCCGCTGATGGTGGTCAGTGACTATCTCACCGAGATCGCCGAGGTCACGACGTCGCGCAGCTTGGAGATCGCCTGGCAAGATCTGGTCGAGCGGCACGGCTGTCCGCCAGGCACCGATCGAGCGGCGCCGGGCTTTAGCGTCATCGGCTACGGTAAGGTTGGAGGTCTCGAGCTTGGCTACAACTCCGATCTCGATCTGGTGTTCCTCTATGATGAGGCCACCGCCGGCAAGATGACCGCGGGAGCGCGGCCCGTGGTCAGCGAGCAATTCTATGTTCGGCTCGGGCAGCGGCTGATCCATGTGATGACCACGCCCACCTATTCCGGCGTCCTCTATGAGGTCGACATGCGCCTACGTCCGGATGGCAATAAAGGCATGATCGCGCGCTCTTTGGCCTCATTCGCCGACTATCAGGCCGAAAGCGCCTGGACCTGGGAGCATCAGGCGCTGGTGCGCGCCCGCCCGATTGCCGGCGATCAGCGGCTTGGCGAGCGTTTTCGCCAGGTCCGCGCTGAGATTCTGCGACGTCCGCGCGATCCGGATCAACTGCGCGACGAGGTGCGCTCAATGCGCATAAAGATGCGCGCCAATCTGGATAAGACCCGTGCCGGTTGGTTTGATCTAAAACAGGGCGCTGGTGGTATTGCTGACATCGAATTTATGGTCCAATACGCGGTTCTGCGCTGGGCCTGTGATCATCCCGACCTGACGACCTGGACCGATAATATCCGGCTGCTTGAGACATTGATCAACAGGGGGCTACTAGCGGCGTCGATCGGTACGGATCTCAGGCTGGCCTACAAGGCCCTGCGTGCGGCTTATCACCGCCATGCCCTGCAAGACACCGCTGGACTGGTGGAGGATGCTCAGCTCGGCCCGGAGCGGCAGTCCGTCATCGCTATCTGGCGGCAGCTGATGGAATCCAGCTCGGCTTGAGCGGCTGTTGATTCCTCGCCAGTCTGCTCTTTCTCATATCGCCCGCACTGCGCGGGCCCTCGGAACTGGAGTGTCACAAGATGACGATGCACGATCGTGACGGCCTGATTTGGCATAACGGCAAGGTTGTGCCTTGGCGCGAGGCCCAAGTGCATGTGCTGACCCACACGCTGCACTATGGCATGGGCGTTTTTGAAGGTGTTCGCGCCTATGAGACCGCGCGCGGACCCGCGATCTTCCGTCTACGCGACCATACCCAGCGCCTGTTTAACTCGGCGCACATCCTTGGCATGCGGATACCCTATGACCGCGAGACCATTGATGAAGCGCAATGCATAGCCGTGCGCGAGAATGGCCTACGCTCGGCCTATATTCGACCGATGTGCTTCTATGGTTCCGAGGGTATGGGGCTGCGTGCCGATAATCTGCGCGTCCATTGTATCGTCGCCGCTTGGGATTGGGGCTCCTACCTGGGTGAAGAAAACATGACCAATGGCATCCGTGTGCGGGTGTCCTCATTCACCCGACATCATGTCAATGCCACCATGTGCCGAGCCAAGGCCAATGGTAACTATATGAACTCGATGATGGCGCTGCAGGAAGCGATCCGCGACGGCTATGACGAGGCCCTACTACTCGATGCCGAAGGCTATGTGACCGAGGGCAGTGGCGAGAACGTCTTTCTGGTGCGTGATGGCGTGCTCTACACGCCGGAGCTGACCTCGGCGCTAGATGGCATTACCAGGCGTACCATCATGACCTTCGCCGACCAAATTGGCCTGCGGGTGGTAACCAAGCGGATTACCCGCGATGAGGTCTATATCGCCGATGAGGCCTTCTTTACCGGCACCGCGGCCGAGGTGACGCCGATTCGCTCGGTGGACGGCCGCGAGATCGGCCCCGGCATGCGCGGCCCCATTACCGAGCAATTGCAGTCGATGTATTTTGATGTGGTACAGGGCAAGCGTGAAGACCACGCCGACTGGCTCAGCTACCTCTGACCACAAGGCCGTTAAGAGATCAAGAAACCATGCAAGAGCAGATCATCGATCCCGCACTGGATACGACCGGCGTTAAACCACCACCGCAGGATACCGAAGCGCGACTCGTCACCCTAAAAGACCTCCCCCTCAGCTGTCCCCGGCCTGAGGATGAGGTCTGGAATATGCACCCTCGGGTCTATCTGCCGATCGATGACGAGCCGAGCGGTGAGCTGACCTGCCCTTATTGCGGCACCCGCTACCGGTTGCGGCGGGACTGATTCTAGATCAGCTCAACTCACGGCTTGGCCCGCGGGCCAAGCCGCTTGCCAATCAGGTGGGCCGCAATGGCCACCAGTGTGCAAAGTGCGATACCCCAGAGGGTATCCACGAGCACCACCTTCAGCGGCCAGCCAGGCAGCGTGGCACGATTGGTGAGTTCATAGGTCCCATAGGTGAAAAAGCCAAACCCGGCCGCCCAAAGGGCGGTCTTGCGCAGTGAATCGGCTGCTAATCCCGGAGCGACGGCAAATAGAAGAATCCCTGAAAGATAAATCAGGTAGAAGATCATTGCCGCTGGCCAGTCGACGCGATCAGCGAGCAGGTGCCCGAGATGGCCGCGATAGAAGTCGCGTGCGACGACCCCGAGCCAAAGCATATCGATAAGAAAGAAGAGTGGCACCGTCAGCAGGTAGAGCTTGAGATAGAACAACATGGCGGATGGCCCTCCAGGTAGGCTTGGGAATGGGCAAGCAGCTAAAGGTGATTGGCCGCTCTAGTGGAAGCGCTGACCCGATTGCGGCTTGACTTTTTCCTATTTATGTTTAGATTAATACTGGTGACCAGAAAAGGCCGCTAGATCGGCGTATCCGGCAGCATCAATAGCGCCAATAGGCTTGACTAGCCTTTCAGTGATCGCATCGCATGCGGCGAAGGGCTAGCGCAGCGGCCTGAAAATGGGCGGCGGTAATACTGCCGTCCGATAGTGATCAATAGGGTTACGAGCGGCCCGGTAGGTGCGAAGCGCCTGCTGGACATCATGTTTTGTCATTCATCCGCCTCGGAGGCGATTTGTGGAATATCATCATCTTTCGGCAGAAGAGCTGAAAAATCAGATCGAGCAGACTAAGCAGCGCGAGGCCGAGCTGCAAAAGGCGCTCAACCAACGCTGGCAGACAGAAAAGGTGGAACTCGCTCAAGAGATCCGCGGCATGATCGATGAGCGCGGCTTCGACCTCGATGAAATCATTGAGCATCTCACGCCCTCTAAGCGTCGCCGCGGCAGTGGCGGCCCGAAAAAGTCTGGCAGTGGGAATTACATACGCTATGTAGACCCAGAAAACCCCAACAATGTCTACACCCGCGGTGTGCTCCCGCGTTGGATGAAAGATAAGATGGCCGCCTTAGGTCTGGATTCGGGCAACAAAGATGATCGCGAGTCGTTCAAGGCCAATCACCTGCAGGCGACTCAGATCCAAGATGCATAGGTGATCGAAATCACATAAGGAACTGCTGCTAAACGCATGCGAATTGGGGAATGGATGCCCCGCTAGTATCTTGCAGCGCCTGATGAGCGCGGTCAGCTAAGATGTCGATGAGTCCCGAGTCGTCGCCGACAAGTCGTGACAGACTGATCTCGAGACCTGGAAATTGCCGCCGAGCCTGTTCGCAGATGCTGGCGACATCCCCACCCTTGCCGGCATGGCGCCCCGGTCCAATAAACTGCATCCCAATCACTATCTGGGCCTCAGGCTCAGTCTCACCGATTGCGGTAAGCGCTTCCTCAAGTAAGCGGCCATTGAATGCATAGTCCGGCCCTGGGCGGCGTTCCATCGCCGCTTCACCGATTCGATAATCCCCATTTGCTAAGGTTCCGAGCCGAGCGGTCAACCAGCGCCTAACCGCGGTTACCTCTGGAATCGGGGAGCCGTGATCGACTAAGAGCGCGTGCGGCGCGAGCCGCTGCCCTGCACGCGGACTTAGCCGAGCCATCGCCCTGCGAATCGAGCGGTCTAGGATCGTTGCAAGCCGTGGCTCTCCCGCTGGTAGAGGACAGAGTTCATTAGCCACATGAACCTGCAGTGTTGGACCACCGTCACTGACCCGCGCGACCGTCTCTGGAATCAGTTTACTTAAGGCCCGGCTGGGACCGAAGAACAGCGGTACGGCCATAAAGGCTGTTTGTCCCGCGGCAGCTTGGCGGAGGAGAAAGGGCTCTAGGGTGTCCGCGGGACGTCCGCCGAGGGCCTCTGCTGGCACGCTCGATGAATGCAGCAGTGAGACAGGATGGACCGGAACACCAAGTCGGTCTCCAAGCTCCGTGCTCAGACGACGTAGCGCGAGGGTGGCATCGGCGCGGCGTGAGCCGTTATCAACAAGCATGAGGGTCGTCATCGGGTAGCGCTCTCCCGCGGCGGTGAAGACTGGGGTCAGCAATAATGTTTTACTGCCCCTGGAGAGTCGCGACGCTCGTCAAGGTCTTCAACCTGCTAGCGTTACCGCGGCGAATCCTAGGCGACTTTTATGCCATCGAAACTGACCACTGGCTCGTCGCCGACGACCTCCGCGGTGTGCATCATGTGCTTGGGTATAATCACCAGGTCACCGGCCTCGAGCACGGCTTCCTGGCCCTGCATGGTGACCCGGAAGCGTCCGGACAACACGGCATCGATCTTATCCTCGGCATGATCGTGGGCAGGAAAGAACATACCGGGCGAGTACACATAGCGGCGCACCTGATAGCCGCGTCGCTCGAGCTTGTGACGCAAGGCAAGCTCGCTCAGCGGCCCGTCGTGGTCGGAATGCCAGTGTTCGATCTGCATTTAGCCCCCCATCAGATACTCATGCGATAAAGCGGAATGATTCAGTGTAGTGTACGCAATGAGCCTTGATGAAGCCGCTATCATGCACAACGTTTAACGGCCAAATCGCGAGGAGAACCCATGAAGGCGATACAGATGCGTGAGCCCGGTGCGCCGGATGTCTTGACGGTCGTCGAGCTACCGAAGCCGGAAATCCAGTCCGCAACCGATGTCCTGGTGCGCCTGGAAGCGGCTGGGGTGAACCCGGTCGATACCAAGATCCGCGCTCGCGGTACCTTGGTGCCCGAGACATTGACCGCGGTGCTCGGCTGCGATGGGGCCGGTGTGGTCGAGGCCGTTGGCGAGGCCGTGACCCGCTTTCAGCCGGGTGATGCGGTCTGGTTCTGCCACGGCGGCTTAGGTGGGCCGCACGGCAATTATGCCGAATACATCGTCGTTGATGAACGGATCGCCCAGCCTAAACCCGCCACGCTGGATTTCGTGCAGGCGGCTGCCGCGCCCTTGGTTCTGATCACGGCCTGGGAGGCGCTCTATGACCGCGCTGCACTGCGCCAAGGTCAGTCTGTGTTGATCCATGCCGGTGCTGGCGGTGTCGGTCATGTCGCGATCCAGCTCGCACGTCTTGCCGGTGCGCGCGTGGCGACGACGATCAGCAGTGCCGAAAAGGCCCATTTTGTGCAGGATCTGGGCGCTGAATACAGGATCAACTACCGTAAAGAGTCGCTCCGCGATAGTCTCGCCGACTGGACCGAGGGGCGCGGTGTCGATGTCGCCTTGGATACCGTCGGGCCGGCCGTCTTCCGGGAGATGATCCCGCTGATGGCGGTCTATGGCGACCTGGTCACCATCCTCGATCCTGGGTCCGACTTCGATCTGAAAGAGGCTCGCAATCGCAACCTACGTATCAGCCTCGAACTCATGTTGACCCCCCAGCTCAGGGGCCTAAGCGATGCCCTCGACCATCAGGGCGAGATCCTGCGTCGCTGTGGCGAGCTATTTGATGCTGGCAAGCTGCGTATTCATGTCGCTGAGAGCTTCCCGCTAGAGCAAGCCGCGGCAGCTCATCGGCGGCTCGAGGCGGGTGGGGCAGTCGGCAAGCTCGTCTTGCGTATGCACTAAAATCATGCAGATCCGGGCAATCACTGACGGCCAGTATCGAGCGGGACTGTGGACACTGCCTGTGCGGCTGATGGCTTTGCGGTATGCGAAGTTGGCACCATCCGCGAGCCCCCGGGATCTGTCCCTGGGCCCTGCGCGGCTTGCCGGGTGAGCCCCGTGCGCGTTGCACTGCTAGCCGATACACACGGGTACCTTGATCCCAGGATCGCCGCGCTAGTGACCCAGTGTGACAGTGCGCTGCATGCTGGCGATATCGGTAATGCCAGCGTGCTTGCGCAGCTACAGCCGCGGAGCGGTCGGGTCTATGCCGTCTTGGGCAATAATGATGTTGCGCGCAAGTGGCCGGCGGATCAGCGTGACCTGCTGATGAGTATTCCCAGGGAGGCCCATATCGCGCTGCCGGGCGGCAAGTTGGTGTTGGTGCATGGCCATCGTCTAGCGGCATCGCGTCGACATGAGCGCTTGCGCCTCCGCTATCCGCGGGCGCGCGCGATCTGCTATGGCCATAGTCATGTCCTTGCGGATGATTGCGGCGAGCTGCCATGGGTCTTGAACCCCGGCGCGGCAGGGCGGGCGCGCACCCATGGGGGGCCCTCTTGTCTGGTCCTGATTGCCAGCGAAGAGCAATGGCGGTTGGAGCTGTATCGCTTTGCCCCGCGCGTGGTGCGGCGCCGAGCGGCGGCGACTGCTGGTTCGGTGCAGCGGACTGTTGTCGGGGCTAGCAGCTGATGCCTACGCCTAGGTTAAACCAACCGCCGCGCCCGCCGAAGTCGCTGCTACGGCAGGTTGGGCGGGCGATTGCCGATTTCGAGATGATCCGTGAAGGTGATCGCGTCTTGCTCGCAGTCTCGGGCGGCAAGGATTCATTGTCGTTGCTCGAGGTGCTTCGGCATCTGCGTAGCTATGCACCAGTGCGCTTCGAGCTGGCGGTCTTGACCATCGATCCAGAGGTACCCGGCTTTGATCCCGCACCGCTCACCGACTGGTACCAGCAGCGCGGGCTGCCCTGGCACTACGAGCGGCAGCCGATCATGGAGCAGGCCCGCGAGCACATGGATGGTGACTCCTTTTGCGCCTACTGCGCCCGCATGAAGCGCGGCATCATGTACCGACTCTGCCGCGCCCAGGGCTACAACGTCTTGGCGCTGGGGCAACATCTGGACGATCTCGCCGAGAGCCTCATGTTATCGATGTTTCATGGCGGCCAACTCCGCACCATGAAGGCCCATTACCGCAACGATGCGGGTGACGTGCGGATCATTCGTCCCTTGGTGTACTGTCGCGAGCGACAGATGCGGGACTTTGCCGACAATGCCGGGCTGCCAGTGGTGCCCGATAGCTGCCCGGCCTGCTTTCAGATGCCGACTCGGCGCGAGCGGATGAAGGCGCTGCTCGCGCGTGAAGAGTCCGAGCAACCACATCTATTTGCCAGTCTGCTGCGCGCCATGCGTCCGCTGCTACGCGAGGGATCGCTCGACTGAGCCTCGTGCTGGGGCGGGATGCTGGCTAGGGCCTGCCTGATTGATGACGGAAACTGGCCAGCCAGCGCAAAAAAATTGAAATTTGGGCTAGGCTTAGCGCAATGATACCGGGGTGCGCCGCCGGGCGCGGGCACCTCGGTCGCGAGGATGGTCAGTCGGCCACTATGGCCCGGAGGCTCATCAATGATCTCTGCCGAGCGCCGCGCGACGCCGATCTCCAAGTCGCCCTGGCTAGGGTCCGCCGAGGAGTATATGGTCTTCGCGCTCTGTGCTCAGACCTATGCCATCGCTGCTCATCGGCTGCGTACCTGTCTGTCCCTGCCGAGGTTGACCGCCTTGGATGACACCCCAGCCTATCTCGTCGGTGCCTTCGATCTACGCGGCGAACTCGCGCCAGTTGTCAGCCCGGCCGTACTTGGCGGCTCCGTGTTGCAGCCGGCCGCGAGCGGTGATCTGCTGATCCTAGCCGATGCCGGTGGCTATCCGCTGGCATTGCACGCGGACAGCGTACTCGGGATCGAGCCGCTTTGCGCGCAGCCCTGGGAACGGCATGGGGGTACGGCAGGCGCCTTGCAGATGCGCCGCTTGAGTGGCGGGCATGTCTGTTTGATCGAGCCGTCTTTGATCAGGCTGGTCGCCGAGGCAAGCGGCTGGACTGATCAGCCTGCCGCGCAGTCCGCGGACGAGCGCTTGCGGCGTTTTGAGCGTGAACTCGATGCCGCTGCTCTAGCCCTATTGGAGATGCGCGCCGAACGGTATCGGCGCTTAGCGCGCATGGATGATCGCCGCGGCAGCTGGAACCGAGTCAGCACCTAGGACGCTAGCCGAAATCACTTGAGCTTGAACTCAAGCTTTGAACTCAAGCTTGAACAGGAACCGCCTCAGTCGCGCCAGCGCTCTAGTAGGGCTAGGCAGCGCTGGTTGAGTTCCCGCGCACGCTCGTCGCTATCCGCCTCGGTATAGGCGCGCAGCTCTGGTGCATTGCCTGAGGGGCGTAGATGCAAGATCTCACCGTTGGCTAGCGTCATGCGGATGCCGTCGGTCTGATCAAGCTCAGTGATCGCCCCGAAGTCGGCGGCAAACAGGCGCTCTAGCGCTGCTCGATCCGCCGTAAGATCGCCGGTCTGAAAAGGGGCAAAGCGCTCGGCGCTGAGCGCAGTCGGGAATTCCTTGAGTCGATCACTGTAGGTGAAGCGTTGCGGTAGAGATTTGGCCAGTGCCGATAGTGGCTCCTGGCGCGCGCGCGCGGCGCCAATCAGCGTCACCGCGACGATCAATGCATCGCGCGTTGGTAGGGCTGGCAAGCTCTGGCCTTCGCGCTCGATATCGGAAGCGATCAGAAAACCACCGTTCGCCTCATAGCCAACCACCGGCGCTAGACCCCGTGCCGCCAAGTCTTGCATGCCGGCAATCACATAGGGCGAGCCGATGCGGGTGCGTAGCGTCGCCTGGAACCAGCCGCTAGCCTCCAGGGCGGTATTCGAGCTGATTGGTGTCACCACCCCCTTGGCACCCAAGGCCCGCGCGCAGAGTACCCCAGCCATATCGCCGCGCAGCCATTCGCCACGCTCGTCACCAACTAAGGGACGGTCGCCGTCGCCATCGGTCGAGACCAGCGCGGCAAGACGCCCATCCGCGGCCCAATCGCGCGCGAGTGCGATGTCCTCAGCGCGAATGGCCTCGGTGTCGACCGGGAGAAAGGTCTCGGAGAAGCCAAGCCGCTCAACCTCGGCACCGAGCCCGGTGAGCACCCGGAACAAGGCATCGCGGGCGACGCTGGAATGCTCATAGAGGCCGATGCGTAGGCCAGCGAGCCAATCTGCCGGGAAGAAATCCAGGTAACGAGCGACATAGTGTTCAAGTGCCGCCGGTTCTTCGGTGGGCAGAGCGCTATGGCGTGGATCGGCGAAGGCGCCAGCGCCGTCAAACAGCCCCTCTGGCAGTTCGATCCGCTGCGCGCGAATGCCTTCCTCGTCCACCTTGAGGATCTCACCGACTTGCAGATTGAACTTGATGCCGTTGCGGTCGTCCGGGATATGGCTGCCGGTCACCATCATGGTCGGCCAGCCCTGGGCGATGCCGTAAGCCGCAACGGCGGGGGTTGGGATACGGCCCAGGTAGCGTGGTCGACAGCCACTGTCGCTGACCGCCTTGGCACAGGCGCCAAGAATGCGAGGGGTGCTGGCGCGAAAATCGCCCGCGAGCCCGACATCGGCGCCGATCGATATTGCCCCCGAACCGAGGAGATAGCGCAAGAAGCCTTGCGCGTAGGCGTAACAGACCAGATCGGTCATATCTTCGACGCGGCCGCGGGCGCCGCTGGTGCCAAACTTGACGCCGGTTTTAGCCATGAGGTCGCCGATCCGCATCGTCTGCTCTCCTGCTGGTCTCTCGCCTAAAATTACACCATTCTATACCCTCTTGAGGCATTATCTTGGTTCTCTCCAACTTGTCGAGTCGCCCTTGATGCTGCTTTCTCGCCTTTGGCAACCGTGCTATGGTCAGCGCGTTCTTCCATCCCCATAAGCAACCTTAGATGAGGAGTAACAGCACGATGAACGAAAAACACCTGATCCTGTCCGCCGCATCGGCATTTGCCCTAACCTTCAGTCTTAGTAGCGCGGTTCTTGCCGAGGAGGCAGCGCCGGCCGCTGATGCCGCGGCGGTGCCAGCCGCGGCAGTCCCGGTGCCTGAGCAGGCGCCCGCGATGCCAGAGATGCCATCCTCTGAGTCGATGGAGGCCATGCGCGCGGAGATGCAGAAGCGCTACGAAGAGGCGATGGCGAATCGGGCTAAGCGCATGGAGGAGATGCGCGCCAAGGCCGAGCAGCGTCGCAAGGAGATGCTTGAGCGCTATGAGGCCTATCGCGAGACC